>Ga0180009_10006067_pt1 | contig 12783 bp, 12 predicted proteins | sample OS_PC_MetaG_FD_123537 | JGI IMG/M metagenome (GOLD analysis project Ga0180009, IMG submission 123537) | Groundwater microbial communities from the Aspo Hard Rock Laboratory (HRL) deep subsurface site, Sweden - OS_PC_MetaG | ecosystem: Environmental > Aquatic > Deep subsurface > Groundwater...
CCCGCCTTCTGGCCGAGAATCACCCTGTTGACCACAGACCCCCCCAGCTTGCGACAGCGGGCGCACGATGTCGGCCTGCTCTTCTGCGCCGCCATCGGCGTCTACCTGATCTCGATGGTGGTGGCGCGCCTGGTGGGCGTGCGCCTGGCGCTGGCCGTGCGTACGTGGGAGTCGGCCGCCGCGCGGGTGGCGCTGGGGGTGGTGGCCCTGGACCTCACGCGGCTCCCCGCGCTGCTGGCGGTGGCGTGGGTCCTGGGCAGCGGCATCCGCCTGCGGCCGCTGACGGCCGCCGTGCTGCTGGTCGTGCTGACCTACACCTTCGACGTGATGATGGTCTTCATCCTGGGCCAGGTCGGGCCGCTGTTCGGCTCGCTGCCGGTGCTGCTGCTGCGGGCCGCGGCCGCATCATTGCTGGTCTGGCTCAGCTGTCTGGTATTCCGCCGCCGCCAGCGCTAAGATGATGACCCCGTGGCAAGGGTTGTCGAGCGGGTCGGATCGGTCATGGACTTTCGCAAGACCTTTTTCATTCTGCCGAACCTGTTCACCCTGGCCAGCATCTTTTGCGGATTCTTCGCCCTGACCCTCTGCGCCGGCGATGCCAGCATCGAGCAGCTGTACCAGGCTGCCCTGGCGATCTGCTTCGGCTTCTTCTTCGACACCTTCGATGGGCGGGTGGCCCGCCTGACCAAGACACAGAGCGAGCTGGGCATGCAGCTCGACTCTCTGGCGGACGTGATCACCTTCGGCGCGGCCCCGGCGATGCTGGTCTACAAGTGGGGGCTGACCCACCTGGGGCTGTGGGGCGTGGTGGTGGCCTGGCTCTTCGTGGCGGCGGGCGCCATGCGGCTGGCCCGCTTCAACGTCCTGAGCGCCAAAAAGGACGAGACGGACAAGAAGGACGAGAAGCCCGGCAAGTACATGCTGGGGCTCCCGATCCCCGCCGCCTCGGCGGTGCTGGTCTCCCTGGTGATTGTGCACCACAAGGTGGGCGGCTATCAGGTCTACTCGCAGGGCGCGATCGCCGCCCTGGTGCTGATCCTGTCCTACCTGATGGTCAGCCGCGTCCGCTTCCGCAGCTTCAAGGATCTCAGGCTGACCAAGCGCAGCCTGGCCGTGATCTTCCTCATCATCGTCGGCTGTGTGGTCATCTCGATGAAGCTCCGCGCCTCCTTTGTCTTCCTGACGATGACGGGCGCCTACCTCGCCCTCGGCCTGACCGAGGCGGTGGTGCTCTACCTGGCAGAGCAGCGCCGCCGCAGGCGCGAGGCCCGGCTGGCGGCCGGCCAGCAGCCCTCGCCCGAGGACGAGGAGGTCAGGGTGGACGACGCCGAGGTGTTGCGCGAGCTGGGTGTCGAGGGCGTCAGCGGCGAGGGCGCGGTTGGCGACAGCGCCCCTACACAGCGGCAGAGTTGACTACCTGCCACGTTCAGCTCCCCCTTTACCTTGTGAGTCATGTGGGCGACACTTGATCATCTGGATTATTTAGAATCTACATGAGGGTCAAGATGAAGCTCGTGGTGGGCGTCGTGGTGGCGGCGCTGAGGTGCACGCTGGTGGGGTCGGCGATCGCCCACTGGTGCAGCAACATCTTCGTCACCCGGGCCCGGATCATTGTCAAACCCGAGAAGACCACGATCTTTCTCTCTTCCACCCCCACCCCGCTCCGCGTCTACCTGCAGAACAACTTCCCGTACAAGATCCGGGCCTACATGCGGGCAACGTCCGGGAGCACGATCTACCCGGCCACCCCCTCGTCGGGATACCATGACGTCTACCCTGGTCAGAACGTGAGCTACATCTTCAACGTCACCGGTTCGGGCAGCACGACGGTGGACACGTTGAACCTGCAGATGAAGTTCCGCACCGCCAGCTCGACCAATCCGAACGACTGGACCTGGCGCTCGGAGTCCGACTCGATCCTGGACCAGAACCCGACCCAGTCCCAGCTGGTTAGCGGCACCTCGCACTCGCAGTCCGGATCGCTGAGCGCCGCGATGCTCGCCGAGCGCTACCCCTCGGCGACCCTCGGCAGCTCCTCCCCATGGTTCAGCCACACGGGCATGCAGCAGATGATCAAGTGGTTCGGCTACCGCTTCTGCTGGAACGCCTCCGGCAACTACCGCTGTAGTAGCCAGGACTGCCCCACCCCCTGCGCCGAGGGCGCCGGCTGGACCCTCACCGACCAGTTCCCCCACCTCTGTATGAGGGCGGGTGTCGAGTTGGGGGCGCGCAAAGCATCGCTGGGCAGCAACCTCGCCGCCGCGCGCGACGGAGCAGTCAACGCGCTGAAGGGTACGGGAAGCGCTCAGCACAAGTGCCTCGCGGCCGTGGTGGGGGGCTACCTCTGGCAAGGTGTCAGCGCGACGGCCTTCACCACCGTCCTGCAGGACGCTGCAAACTCGGTCCCCTCCATCTGCCAGGCCGCGGGCCTGCGTGCATTGGGCCAGGGCAGCGCCAGCAGCTGCGCCTCGGGGCAGCACTACGAGCGCGCCGCCTGCGCAGGGGCCGAGGGCCTGCGCAACAATAACAGCCCTGTCACCAGCGTCCTGCTCCCCAACGCGGGCGACGGGACAACTGGTGTCACCGACTACGACAGCCTGTACTACAGCTACATGCTCTACATCGTCCAGGCCCACCGCAAGGCCACCACCGGCACCGTCCCGTTCTACCCGGACGCCGGCGTCTCGGCTGGTTGCAGCACCGCTGGCGACTGCGATGACAGCAACCCCTGCACCACGGATACCTGCGTCAGCAATGCCTGCCAGCACACACCCATTTCCGGCTGCTGCACCTCGGCCAGCCAGTGCAACGACAGCAACCCCTGCACCACGGATACCTGCGTCAGCAATGCCTGCCAGCACACACCCATTTCCGGCTGCTGCACCTCGGCCAGCCAGTGCAACGACAGCAACCCCTGCACCAACGACACCTGCGTCAGCAACGCCTGCCAGCACAGCACCATCACCGGCTGCTGCACCTCGGCCACACAGTGCAACGACAACAACTCCTGCACCACCAACGCCTGCGTCAACAACGTGTGCCAGTACACGCCGGTCTCGGGCTGTTGCACCAGCGATGCCGACTGCAACGATAGCAACCCCTGCACCACCGACACCTGTGTCACCGCGACCGGGACGTGTTCCAACGTGCAACAGACCGGCTGCTGCGCCTTTGATACCGACTGCAACGACAACGATCCCTGCACGATCGACACGTGTACAGGCAACGTCTGTAACCACACCCCGATATGCGGCGACGCCGGTCCCAGGGAGGCCGGCCCCGCCGACGTCGGACCGCAGGAGACCATCGCGCCGGTTGACATCGGCCCGGTCACCGATCAGGGCACCGGTCCCACCCACGACGTCAAGCCCCACGGCCAGAGCATGGTCCTCGAGGGTGGCTGCGACGTGGGGTCGGGCCCGGCGGGCGTCTCCCTGGTGTTCGTCCTGCTGTTGCTGCCGGCGCTGGTCCGGCTCCGGCGGCGCAGGGTCCGTCGGTAGCTCAGGGGATCAGGCTTCGAGCGCAGCGGAACCCCAGGCTGGTCCCGATGTTCTTCAGCGTCTGCTGCTTGCGGTGCGCCGCGCGCAGGTCCTCGGCGGAGTGGGCGAAGCTGCCGCCCCGGATCACACCCTGGTTGCCGGTGGTGCCGCCGAGAGGATCGGTAGCCGCGTCGCTCCCCAGGTCGGCCACGCGCAGGTCGTTGACCCACTCCTGCGCGTTTCCCGCCATGTCGTACAGGCCCCAGGCGTTGGGGGTCTTCTGGCCCACCGGGTGGGTCGTCCCGCCGGAGTTCTTGCTGTACCAGCCGATCGCATCCGCTCCCGGATCCGCGGCGCTGCAGTTGGTGGCGGGCAGGTTTCCGTTGTACAGCGATGTCGTGCTGCCGGCGCGGTAGGCATACTCCCACTCCGCGTCGGTCGGCAGGCGGTAGCCAGGGCAGCTGTAGATCCCGCTGTAGGCCGGGTCCACGCTGCAGGTCACCGCGGCCTTGCTGCCGCTGCAGCTGTAGCAGGAAGTGAGGCCCTTCTTCTGCGACAACCCGTTGCAGAAGGACGCTGCCTCGGACCAGTTGAGGTTCTCGACGGGACAGGTGAGGCCGCAGGTCTTGCGGTACGAGGGGTTGTAGCCCATCGCTGCCTCGAACTCGGTCTGGGTCACCTCATGGCTCCAGATCTCGAAGTCACGGGTCAGCGTCACGTCATGCTGGGTCTCGTCGGTGCTGTCGCGGCAAGGCTCGCCCGTCAGGGAGCCCATCTTGAACGTTCCCGCCGTTACCTTGACCCACTTGCCGGCAACGGGCGCGCCGCCGTCGACTGGCCCGATGTCGGGGCCGACCGCGATGTCGGGATCCCTCGGTCCCTGCTCGGGCACCGGCCCGTCGGGATAGATGGACAGATCGCCGCCCACGTCGCTGCCCCGGTCCGGGGTCAGTCCTGAGTCGTCACTGCAAGCCATGCCCAGCACGAGCCAGAGCGCCACCCACTTCACATGCATTGCCATCTCTCTCCTCACCAGGTAAGTAGCCCGTGATGGGAGTCGTCTGTCAAGCCGTCCGTCAAAGATCAACCGATCCGGGTCAACACTCGTCGCAGGCCTGGGCGGCGGTGGCGCGACGGGCGGCCCGGCAGTCCTGCTGCGCTCGCTGGCAGCGGTGACGCGCGTCCGGCTCGCCGAGATAGCGGGCCAGGTTGCAGATCCGCTCGGCCGCGCCGCAGATCGCCTTGGCGTAGCGGCACCCCGGAGTGCAGGTGGGTCGATCCTCGTAGTGCCGCTCCTCCATCCTCGCGGAGGCCTTGGCCGCGGGGGCGGGGGCGCAGGGCTCGGGCGCGTAGGTCACCGCATCGTCCGCGCTCTCCGGCCTCGGCGCCTCCGCACCACCAGCGCTGGGCGCGGCCGGCGCCGCGTGCCGGGCCTGCGTCTGCTCCGGCTCCTGCCGCGCGGGCAGGCCCAGCGCGACCCGGTTGTCCTCGATCATCCGCTCGAGCTGCTCCATCTGCTGGCGAGCTTCGGCCGGCGTCTGCGGCGGCGGCATGGATGCCAGCGGCGCCTTTCCCGACGAGGCGCAGCCGCCCATCAGCGCCGGAAACACCAAGAGCAAGGCCGCACGCTTCATCGGCTCCCCTCCTGCTGGTGTCCGCTCCGCCCGCCCACCCCACCGGACTGCAGTAGCTGCTGCTGAAGCTTCTTGTTGATCGCGATCGATCGCTCGAAGGCGGCGATCGCATCCCGCGCGGCCTGACGCGCCTCCTGCTGCCTGCCCTCGCCATCCAGTCGCTTGGATCGGTGCTCCAGGATCTCACCATGCACGCCGTGCAGGTTGGAGAGGTAGAAGGAATCGCGCTGGGCCCCGGTCAGCCCGCGCTGTACGACATCCATCGCATCGTCCTCCTTGCCCTGGCCCAGCAGAAGCTTGGCCAGCCGGGCCATCGTATCGAGCTTCACCTCCTCCGACTCTGGCCATTTCGAGCTCAGGTCGAGCTCGAGGATCTTCCGCACCGTTGCGATCGCCTGGTCCACCTCCCCTTGTTGCAGATAGAGATCGGCCTGGTGGTGGTAGGCCCGGGCCGACGAGAGCAGCAGCATCAGCTGCTGGTCCAGCTGGCCCTCGGGACAGGCGCAGTCCCGCTGCCCGGCGCAGCCGGCCCACAGCACCGTCGCCAGCGCCAGCAGAGCTCGCAGCAATTGCAGTCCGGTGGGGCAGGCGGGCGGAGCAGACAAATGATGGTGTCTCATGGCATCCCCCGTGCGAGCAGCACCTGACGGTAGCCTCCAAGCCGGTCCGCGAACACCAGGTCGAGCCGCCGTGACGCGCCGGCCCGGTCAGCGAACGGCCGGCCCATCAGCGCGTCGCTGGAGCGGGACAGCATCTGCGGCGACAGAGCCTGCGGCCCGACGTGACGCCTGCCCGCCGGGGCGCCGCGCCACATGAGCCAGCCCGCGCCGAGGACCAGCAGCAGGCTCGCCGCCAGCGCCAACACCGGGGCAAGACGCCGCACCGTCGACCGGCGCAGCGCAGGACGCGACGCGAGCGCCCGCTGCATCGCCTGCTGGATCAACAGATCGCGCCGCTCCTCGGCCAGATGCTGCTCGTGCATCGACGCCCGGATCATGGCCGAGGCTGCCGTCAGCTCGTCGGCGCCGCCGACGGGCTGCCCCGTCAGCAGTCCTTCCACCGCGCCGGCCAGCGCCTCCGCCTCCCTGAGCTCTTCCTCGGTCGGAGCGGGCTCCTGCTCGTCCCACTCCTGGGAGGACAATGGCTTGTCGTCGCTCATCTCGGCTCACTTTCCTCGAACTTGCGCCGGAAGGCGCGCACGGCGCGGAAGAACAGCACGTCGAAGGTGCCCAGCGTAACCTCCATCTGGCTCGCGCACTCCTCCCGTGGCAGCTCCTCGATCAACCGCAGCTCGATCGCCCGGCGATAGCGGGGGTTGATCGCATCGAGCGTGGCGCCGATCCGCTCGGCGTTGATCCGGCGCTCCTCCTGGGCGATGAGAGTCGCCTCCGGAAGCGGGCTGCGGGCGGGCAGGATGGCCGGTTCCGGCTCGCTGGACACCGCCTGCGCCAGGCGCCCGGCCCTCCCGGTGGCACGGTGGTGATCGATCACCTTGTTCACCGCGATCTGGCGCAGCCAGTAGTAGATGCTCCGCCCCTGCCAGCGAAAGGTCGACAGCTTCTCGATCGCGGTGACCATCGTCTCCTTGAGGATGTCCTCGGCCACCGCGGTGTCGCCTGCCCGGGGCAGGATGACTCGACAGTAGAGCGCGTCACTGTGTCGTGTTAGCAACAACTTGAGAGCCTCCCGGTCGCCGTCCTGGGCCCGGCCGACCAGTGCACGTTCCAGATCGATGACCTCCGCTGCCGGCTCTGGCTCCGCCCGATCGGCAGCCTGGCCGGGTCCGCCCCCGGATTCCGGTTCCTCGCGCCCCTGCGGGGCGCTCCGGATGTGCCGGAATCTACTCACCAGCCACCTCTGAAAACGGGTCTCATCAGCGAACCTTACACCAAAACCGCTGGCTTGACTCTTTCACCCCATGGGGTTCTGCTGGTCGCGTGCGACACAAGTGCGCGACCTGCCTGGCGTTGACCCTGGGTCTGCTCGCCGCGAGGGTCAGCCTGGCCCAGGATCTGGAGACGTCGCGAAGCAGCGCCACCGGGACCGCCCTGGGCGGCACGGAGGTGGTGGCCGCCGCGGAGGCCGACACGCTGTGGGCCAATCCGGCCGGACTGACCCGGGCCGGGTGGAACCTGGTGGCGTCGCTGAGTCTGCAGAACACCCAGCGATCGGTGTTTCGGCTCAGCCCACAGGTGAACGAGCCCCTGCCCGAGGCACGAGATCTTGCCGGCACCCAGCTCGCCCCTGCCCTGGCGCTCGCCCTCCCGCTGGGCAAGACAGGTGCCCACGTCGGCCTCGGCTACCACACGGGGCTACTGCTGGCCAGCACCTACCTCACCGGCGGAGAGCCCTCCCCCGTGCGGTACATCGGCAGCGAGATGACGCTACGGCAACATGTGATCAGCGTGGGCTTCGGGCTGCGCTGGCGCTGGATCGCCGTGGGGCTCGCTCTGCAGATCTCGCACCTTCGCCTGCAGCACGGCCACGCGCTGTGGGCCGGCCTGGAGGCGGACAGCGATCGCCTCCAGGAGGCCGAGCTTGATCTGACGGCGGCCTTCTCCGGCCAGAACACGCTGAGCCTCCTGGGTCTGTTCGGCCTCAGAGCGCGCCCCCTGCGCTGGCTCGCCCTTGGCCTCGCGTTCCGCCCCCCGGTCGACATGACGCTGCGAGGCAAGCTCGAGCTGTCCCCGCCCAGCTCCACGCCCAGGGGCTACAGCGCTCTCGCCCCCGAGGGAGGCCCGGCGCGGCTGGACCTCGGTCTTCCGCTTGAGCTCCACCTGGGCGCGTCCCTGATACTGCGCCGCCTGCGCCTCCATCTGGAGGCGCGCCACCAGCGCTGGTCGGCCACCCGAGACCCCGTGCTCGACCTGAAGTCCGCGGCCATCGTGCTGACCGACTCCTCGAAGAAGCAGTCGAGCTGGCCGCTCGAACAGCTGCCGCTCGCGCTGCGCCCGCAGGACCACACCTCCTTTCACCTCGGCCTCGAGCTTCCGCGGCTCGTGGGTCTGCTCACGGCGCGACTGGGCTACGCCTACCACCTCGGTGGCACGGCGGCGGATGCGCCCGGCTCGACCCTGCTCGACCTCGATCGCCACGTGCTCGGGCTGGGGCTCGAGGCACGACGAAGCGCGCTGCGGGTTGCCATCGCCGTCCAGCACAGCTTCCGCAGCGAGCTCGAGGCCGACGGGGGCCAGGCGCTGCTGTACAACCCGCTCGACCCGGAGGTCACCGAGGTCGTGGGTCAGGGGCGATTCGCCAGCGCCAGCACCCGCGTGGTGGTTGAGCTGGGGCTGGGGTGGTGAGCCGGGCGCGTTGACGGTGGCGCTGGCCGCATCCTATCCTGGAGATACGACACCATCGTCGTGGAGTGAGCGCATGGGTTTCGATCTAGCATGGTTTCGGCGGTTGTTTCTCATCTTGCTCGTTGTCCAGGGATGCTCGGATGACCCGGCCGGACCCGTCCCCGACGGTACAACGTCCGGCTGCAGCAACTGCAGCGGGTGCTGTTTTGGAGAGACATGCCTGCCAGGGACCGCCACGACGGCGTGCGGGCAGAACGGAGGAGTGTGCGTCGACTGCACGTTCAGCGGAGGAACCTGCTCGGCCGGCACCTGTCAGGGGGGGACGGGCTGCGGACCTGGCACCTGCCTCACATGCTGTTTCAGCGGCCAGTGCGTGACGGCCCTGATGGATACCGCCTGCGGCAGCGGCGGCGGGGCCTGTACAGACTGCACGGTGATGGGACAGACCTGCGATATGGTCGCCGGCACCTGCATCTCCGGGTCGAGCTGCGGACCGAGCTCCTGCAGCAGCGGCTGCTGCAAGGGCGGAACCTGCCAGACCGGAGACCAGGACGGCGCGTGCGGCACCGGCGGAAGCTCTTGCACGGACTGCACCGCCTCGAGCACGATCTGCGACACAGCCATCAAGAGCTGTCAGTCCTCCTCCTCCTGCGGACCGACAACCTGTGCCACGGGATGCTGCGCAGGAGGCGCCTGTCAGGCTGGCAACACCTCCTCTCAGTGCGGCACCGGCGGGGTCGCGTGCGACAGCTGCGAGACCTTCGAGGTCTGCACCAGTGGCGTGTGCGTGGTGGATCCGGCCTCGAAGTGGAAGGTCACGGCGGTGAGCGCCACGATCGACCAGACCAAGGCCTGGGACGGCAGCGGGGGCGCGCCCGACCCCTACTTCGGCATCGACTGGGGCGGGTGCACGGGCTGGAACCTCGACAAGTGCGGCCCCTGGGACAAGGACACCTACACGCCGGTCTGGAACGCCGAGATGGGGACGGTCACGGCCGGCACGCTGAAGGGATCCTGGTGCGCCTTCGTGTTCGACGGCGACAGCTTCAAGGCCTGCTTGCTGCCCTATCAGACCATGGCGCAATGCACCGTCGTCGTCACCGATGCCGACCTGGCGCAGGGAGGCAAGACCGTGGGGACCTGTCCTTGCCCGGACGGCAACAACTACGTCACCGACCTGAAGCTGGAGTTCACCTACGTGCCATGACCGCGGGCGCGAGGGTAGCGGCTACTTCGAGGGCTTGTCAGCCTGCTTCTGCTTGTCAGCCTTCCCGCCGTCGTCGACCTCGATGAAGACGCCGTAGACCACGCCGATCACGCCGCCGAGAACATAAGGAAAAGCGGAGGCGGTGCCCTCCAGGCCCACCGCGTTCAGCTTCGGATCGCCCAGCGCCTTGGCCACGAGGGCGTAGAGCCCGATACAGATCGCGACGCCCACCACCGCCTTGACCACCGGTGTCCAGATCGTGTCGTGCTTCCAGAAGGGACGTCCGGCGATGAACCCGACCGCCGCGCCGATCAGGCCGTAGAGCACCCAGTTGAGCACTCCACCCAGCTTCAGGTAGTAGAAGCCGAAGCCAAGGCCACCACCGATGATGCCACCCTTGAGCAGCCCAAGCAGTATTCGCACAGTGTCCTCCCGGATAAGCTCAGTACATTATACTGGAAACTTGTCCCCTCGTCTTCCCAAGGGTCACGCCAGCCCCAGCACCCTCAAACGCGCCCCGGAGAGCCGGCCGAGGTGCGGCGTCATCTCCCTGAGCCAGTCCTCCGACTGGCTCAGCAGCTCGGCGACCCGCTCGTCCGGGACCTTCTGGTGTCCCAGCACCCGCTTGCGCTTGGCCACCATCCGGGAGCCGATCTGCAGCCCGTCCCACAGCCCCTGCAGGCTGCTCAGACCGCGCCCGGTCGCGGTGTGAAGCACCAGCTGACCCGCCAACCCTCCCCAGAGCCGGAGCAGGTTCTTCTGCAGCAGGCTGCGCGGCATGTCCTTGAGCAGCACGCCGATCGTGTTTCGCGACACCTGCCGTACCATCAACGGAGCGTTCTGTCCGCCGATCGCCTTGCCGCCCCAGTGCTGGACCACGGCGCCCGGCTCGTAGTAGCAGCGGATCCCCTCCAGCTGCGCCCGAAGGCACAGATCCACGTCCTCCAGGTAGTGGGCCAGATCCTCGTCGAAACCGCCGACGATCTCGAACACCTCGCGGCGGATCAGCGCCGCGGCGCCGGTGGCGCCGAGGACGTGACGCCCGGTGTTGTACTGACCGATCTCGGGCGCACCCTGGCCGATGTTGAAGACGTAGCCGCTTCGAGTCACGCCGATGCCCACCGAGTAGACCCTCGGGGGCTGGTCGAAGGTCAGCACCTTGGCCGCGACGATGCCGACGTCGTTCATCCGGCGCAGCACCTCGACGGATGCCTCGATCCACCGGGGCTCCGCCCTCGTGTCGTTGTTCAGCAGCGCGATGTACTTGCCCCTGCCAGCCTTGACTCCGGCGTTGACCGCGGCGGCAAAGCCGCCGTTGCGTTCCATCCGGATCGTCTCGACTCCCTCGTGGAACTGCTCGACGATCATCATCGACTGGTCGGTGGAGGCGTCGTCCACCACGACGATCTGGATCGGCTGATAGGTCTGGCGTTTGACCGCCGACAGACAGTCCTGCAGCACCGCCTCGCCGTTGTAGTTGGGGATCACCACGGTGACCAGTGGGCGCGGCGGGGCCGGGGCCGAGGCCACTCCCTCGACCGGCGCATCTGCATGCTCCAACGGATCACTCTCGGCGAATACCCGACGGGTGAACCGCGCGTTCCAGCGGTGGTTGGCCTCGGAGAGGATCTGCTCCAGATCGCCTGACGAGAGTGAGTCGGTCGAGACGACCGCGGTGTGGAAGCCGTCGTACTGGTCGTAGTCCTCGGTGCGCAGCTTCCCATCTCGCACCATCTGTTCGTGCAGGGCGCTGCCCGGAAACGGCGTGGCCAGTGTGAACTGCACCGACTCCGGCATCAGCTCCAGCGCCAGGTCGATGCTGCGCATCGCGGTGTCACGAGTCTCCCCCGGCAGGCCGAACATGAAGGTCAGGTGCGTCTTGATCCCGAGTGAGTGAGTGCCGCGCACGACGTCACGGACCTTGGAGACGTCGAGACGCTTGCCGCAACTGTCGACGATCGCCTGGTCTGCCGCCTCGACGCCATACTTGAGCGCCGCCAGACCCGCGTCGGCCATCGCCTCCAGCACCTCCTCGTCCATGCCGTCGATGCGGGCCATGATGGCCCAGGGGACGTTGATCTGCCGCTGCTTGAGCTCGCGGCAGAACTCCAGCATGCGGCGCTTGCCGATGTTGAACGTGTCGTCGTCGAAGTAGACCGACTTGAAGCCCCACTCCCGCACCAGCCACTCGGTCTCGTCTATCACGTCGGTGACGCTGCGGGTACGGTACTTGAATCCGCCGTACATGATCTGGGGCCAGGCGCAGAAGCTGCAGCGGTAGGGACACCCCCGGCTGGCCCACAACTGGACGCTGGGACGAGGGATCGAGCCTGGCTCATCGCGGTAGTCGTACATCGGCAGGAAATGGCGCGCCGGCCATGGCAGCTCGTCCAGGTCGCTGATCACCGGACGCCGGCCGTTGAACCGGACAGCACCCTGGTTGTCGCGGTGGATCAATCCGAGTACGCCGTCCAGCGCGCCGCTGGCGGCGGCCATCTGCTCGACAAGCTCGCGCAGCGTATGCTCGTACTCGCCCACCAGGACGAAGTCGACCTCCGGATGGTCCGACAGCCACCCGGCCTGGTGCATCAGCCAGTGAATGCCGCAGAGCGCAATGCGCGCCTCGGGCCCCAGACGCGCCCGTATCGCCTTCCAGTGCTCCTCATCCTTCTTGATCGAGGAGGTGCTCACCTCCAGCAGGACCAGGTCCGGAGCGAACTGCTCGACGCGCTGGTAGAATGCGTCGTCGCTCAATCGCTCGGCGATCCCGTCCACCAGCAGCACATCCTGGCCTGCCTCCTCGAGCACAGCCGTGGCGTAGGCCAGGAAGAACGGAAACGGCATGTACTCGTGGTGCTGGTTCTCGAAGTGCGGCCAGCGGCTGCCGGCGCGCACACCGTACATCCCAGCCGTGCTCCATGGGGCGTTGCCGAGAAAAACCTTCATGCGGGGCCTCTACAGCGTCTGTCCGTGCCTTTGGGCCACGGACCCGTAAATCTGCTGGATCTTGCCGCCCACGTCAATCGCCCGCGGGAGAAGCCGGAGAAGCCGGGGCAGCCGGATACCCTTGGCCCGTGGCGGCGCCAGCGCATCGCCTCGGGAATACTCGGGACACCGAATATTGGCGCCGACATCGGCATGGTGAGGAGAATCGGGTTTTC
>Ga0180009_10006068_pt1 | contig 12780 bp, 8 predicted proteins | sample OS_PC_MetaG_FD_123537 | JGI IMG/M metagenome (GOLD analysis project Ga0180009, IMG submission 123537) | Groundwater microbial communities from the Aspo Hard Rock Laboratory (HRL) deep subsurface site, Sweden - OS_PC_MetaG | ecosystem: Environmental > Aquatic > Deep subsurface > Groundwater...
AAGTTGTTTTTGTAGAGCGAATCGCTGATTCGCTCTAAAGGAAAGGGAATTATTAATATCTCTATCCATTTTTTGTAAAGCGAACAGGCTGTTCGCTCTACAAGCGTAAGCTAACTAAAGTTTATATTATAACTTGTCGAAGCTCAACCGAAATCGTTGTTTCGCTTCGATTTACAAGATTAGTTTGTAACTCGAAGCGAAGCTTCGTGAAGTTGTTTTTGTAAAGCGAATCGCTGATTCGCTCAAAAGAAAAGAGAATTATAAATTTCACTATACAGTTATATTGTAAAGCGAACAGGCTTGACCGCCAATGGAGGTCTGTTCGTTCTACAAGTGGTGGGCAACTAAATTTCCATCTACAAATAATCAAATTAATTAGCTCAATGATTCCACAACTCCCTATCTAAACTTCTATATTGGATTGCCTCGCTTAAATGCTGGGGTAGAATTTTTTCGGCACCTTCTAAATCGGCGATGGTGCGGCTAACTTTTAGAATTCTATCATAAGCCCGCGCGGATAGTCCAAGTTTTGTCATTGCCATTTTTAGCAATTCGGATCCTGCAGAATCTATTGAGCAGAACTGCCTAACCTCTTTGGTTCCCATATCAGCGTTGTTATTTATTGAGTTCAATTCCTTGAACCTCGCTTGCTGCACATTTCTTGCTTTAATCACCCGCTCCCTAATTTTTTCGGATGGTTCGGAAGAACTTTGCGAAGTCAAATCTTTATATTTTACAGCAGGGACTTCAATATGAATATCAATTCTATCTAGCATAGGTCCAGATATTTTTGCCATATACTTTTGGATTTGACCTGAATTGCAAGTGCACTCTTTCGTGGGATCGGTGAAATAGCCGCATGGACATGGATTCATCGCGGCTACAAGCATAAAATTTGCAGGAAACTCCAGCGACATTTTTGAGCGGCTGATGGTGACCTTATAATCTTCCATCGGCTGCCGCATGACTTCCAATACATTTTTTTTGAACTCGGGAAATTCATCCAAAAACAATACTCCGTGATGCGCGTAGGAAACTTCGCCCGGTCTTGGAATTGTTCCACCGCCAACTAAAGCTGCGTCCGATACAGTGTGATGTGGATTTCTAAAAGGTCTTTCGGTAATCAAAGCATTTTCAGATTGTAGAATTCCCGCGACTGAATGTATTTTGGTAGTTTCGAGAGCTTCCTCGAATGTTAGCGGAGGGAGAATTGAAGGAAATCTTTTTGCGAGCATTGTTTTACCGGAGCCCGGTGGTCCAATCATCAAAATATTGTGCCCGCCGGCAGAGGCAATTTCCAAAGCTCTCTTCACGTTCTCCTGACCTTTCACATCAGAAAAATCCAACGAATATTTATTTACATACGCAAATAGTTCTTCTTGATTCGTTTTTAGTGGAGTAAGGCTTTCTGCGCCATTCAAGAAATCTACAGTCTCTTTTAATCCTGTTACTCCATAAACATCAATGCCTTCAACCACAGAAGCTTCCGCAGCCGAGACAATTGGAATACATATTTGTTTAAAGCCTCTTTTTTTTGCTTCAACCGTAATTGGAAGCGCGCCGCGAACTTTTCTTAATGTACCTTCAAGTGAGAGTTCTCCTAAAAATACTGTGCTGCTTAGTTTAGTTTCGTCAACTATTTTATTAGCTGCGAGCAATCCAATTGCTATCGGGAGATCGAACGCGCTGCCTTCCTTTTTAATATCCGCAGGCGCAAGGTTTACGGTAATTTTCTTTACGGGGAAATCGAATCCTGAATTTTTTATGGCTGCAGTTACTCTTTCCCTGCTCTCTTTTACCGCCGAATCCGGTAATCCGACAATTGTAAAAGAGGGAATCTGCTTTTCGTAGTGGGTTTCTACTTCAACAATGTAAGCGTCAATTCCAAATGTAGCGCTGGAATAAATCTTAGAAATCATAATTTTGTTTTTAGATAGAATTGTTGAAGATGAAATTAAACAATTTATACTACTTTGCCAATATCATTTTTACGACCTGACTGGAAAAATTATTCTTCACTTCGAAAAAATATAAACCTGACGGGATTTTTGAACCGTCGAACGTGAACGTGTGAGCGCCCTGCGATAATGACCCCGAATGAATTTTTTCGATTTCTTTTCCGACTATATCATAAACAGAAATATCGTATTCATCCGCTGCAAAGACTTCCAGAGAGATAGTTGTTTTGGGATTAAATGGATTCGGATAATTTTGAGCGAGAGAAAATTTTTCGATCTCACCCTGCCCTATTTTAATGGTTGCGGAATATATTACCGATCCATCTTTATTCACTTGCTTAATTCGATAGTAAATAATTTCTCTAACTACGTCCTTCGTATCAGAATAAAAATAGACATGATCTGCATCGTCTTCTCCAACTCGTTTAAAAATTGGAGCAAACTTTTTACCACTCGAAGATTTTTCAATTTCGTAGTACTTTACGTCAGAAATTTCTTCGTTGTACCATTCAATCGAATAGAATTCATTATAGGAATAAACATTTATTTTGGGAATTCTTGAAAAAATTGGAGCGTTGGATTTAACAAACTCGTAATTCTCTGATGAGATTTGATTCGCGCTAAAAGTATTCTTAAAGTTTTTTGGCTCATCAAAATTTTCGTAAATCAAAATTGAGGAGCTATCAACTGAAACTGAAGTAAAATGTTTGTTAGCGGCAAATCTTTCGCGCTCATTCTTCGAATGCCAAATTCTAAGATTATCTAAATAAAACGATGAAGGCGAATCATTAAAGAACAACGCAGTGATTTCATTTATACCCGCCAAATTAAAATTTTCAACTCGCGAGTGAACTTTATCGTTTATAAAAACCCAAATCAGATTTTCTGCCGGATTTATTTCGATTAGAAAATACGTCCACGAATACTTTCCCACAAACATTACCTCATTCGCACCGTCAGGATTTTCAACTGTGGGATTAATCATCTGAAATTTATTTGACTCCAGCGTCAAAAGATTGTTGGTTTCCGTTTGAAGCGAAAAAAAGCTGCCCGCAAAGTTTTTGAACTGCCCCCAAAATTCAATGATAATTTTTTCATTGAAATCACATTCAACTTTATATCCGAGATTTTTTCCGGAAGCTAGCTTAATAGCCTCGCCCGCTTTAGAATTTGATGAATATCTTTTTATTTGAATATTCGGCAGCAATTTGTTGTAGGAATAATCGGTTTTGGAATTGTAGGTCTCAATCAGTTTGCTTTTGGAAAAGAGTTTTACCCCAAGACCAATATCAACAATTTCTTTGCTGTTAGGTTCAAAAGTAACCAGTAGTTGAAATGTATTTTTAACAATTCGCTTTGGTTTGGCAGACAAAGAAATTACCGGTCTTAATTCGGTTTTATTCACGAAATACTTCTTTTGTAACTTTATCACTTTTTTGACGGAGTCATTTTGTAAAATGATATTTTGAATTTTATCTCCGCTATCTAGAAGAAAATATATCTCAAGTGAATCGTGATTCTCAAACGGCAAATTTAAAGTTATTGAAAGTTGAAAAGAAGAATCCACCGGAACATGCTCGGACTTATCTACCGAAATAAAAAAAGGCGAGGTTTGAGAAACCAATACGAATGGTATAAAGAATAAAAATGCTAAATATTTTTGAATAATAATTTTCATAGGAATTGACTTATGTGCATTAAAGATAACACTTAGAGAAATAAAATGCTATAAAGGATTTTTATTATAACTTCGAAACGCAATTGAATAATCATATTATATTATGCGGCGGAAATGAATAAAGTGTTCTTGGAACTGATTACAGTTTTAACAAAAGTATCAGTATTGAGTAAGTTCTGCGAGAGGTCTGCAATCTCATCCATACTTACTGCATTAATTTCAGAAATTGATTCATCCACAAGTTTAACTCTATCAAAATAGATTATTGATTGAGCCATCCGCAGCATTCTATTTGTTGTGCTTTCCAAACCCATTAGAATGCTGCCTTTAATATATTCTTTTGCCTTATCAAGTTCTTTTGCCGTTACGCCACGATTGCGAAGTTTTTCAATTTCCTGATAGACAATATCAACTGCCTTTTGCGCAGTTTTGTCGTTCGTTGAAAAATAAGCGCCAAAGGTGGATACTTCGTAAAATGAATTAAAGAATGAATTCACCTGATAAGTAATTCCATTTCTTTCACGCAGCGCCTGGAACAATCTGGAACTGCTTCCTTCACCCAATATATGCGAGAGAAGACTAATCGCCTTTCGTCTATTATCCTTGTAACCGAAAGTTTTTTTTCCAATTATTACATGAGTCTGCTGGGTTTCTTTTTCGAAAAATTGATCTGCAGCCGGATTATCGGGCAAATTAATTTTACCGTTTCGCTTTTTTCCGAAATCCTTTATTAAATATTTTTCGACTAAATGAACAATTTTATTGTGGTCAACCGCTCCGGAGGCTATGATATAAAAATTATTAAAAACATAATTACCACTCATGTAGCTGGTAATTGAATCGGAAGTGAAATTAAGAATATTTTTTTCTGTTCCAATTATCGGGAATTGGTACTTGCTTCCGCTGTAAATTATTGATTCAAATTTATCGAATATCAATTCTTCCGGTGAATCTTCAATATCGTATAACTCATCCATAATTACTTGCGCTTCTTTTTCGATATCCCTTTGGCGGAAAACAGAATTTTGAATCATGTCCGCAAGCACTTCAAAAGTTTTTGTTAAATGCTGGCTCAATCCTCTTCCGTAAAAACAAGTGTGCTCCTTTGAAGTGAAGGCATTTAAATATCCGCCTAATGATTCAATGTCATCGGCAATTTTTTTCGCAGAACGCTTCTCAGTTCCTTTGAACAACATGTGTTCAATAAAATGGCTGATTCCGTTATTTGATATGTTTTCATTTCGTGAGCCGGTGTTAAACCAAAACCCAAGCGAAAATGATTTTACATACGGTATGTTTTCTGTAACAATGTTAATTCCGTTCGAAAGCTTAGTAATGTTGTATCCGTTCAAATGAGTTAGTCTCTAATTTTCAATTAATGAGGTGCAAATATATGCAATGAAGATATCGAAGCCAAACCGCTCAAAATCCACTTCGGAATTCCTTTGATTCTATCTTTTTCGTTAATTATTGCTTTGGAAAGTAAATCTATCTTTTTTGCCTATAAGCAAAAATCTTCGCTATAATTTTTGCTTTAAAGCAAAAAAAACATAATTTACCATTTGAAATTTGATTGGAACAATTATGCAGATACAGAGATATTTGAGTAAACGTATAGTAGAAGATCTATCGCAAAAGATGGTTTTTATTGGAGGTCCAAGACAAGTTGGCAAAACAACTCTTGCGAAGGAATTAATTTCGAAGGAATTTGAATCCTCATTTTATTTCAATTGGGATTACAGTCCGGATAGAAAAAAAATCATGAAATCAGAACTCCCTGGTGATAGCGGATTGTTGATCTTCGATGAGATTCACAAATTTAAAAAGTGGAAAACTACAATTAAGGGTATTTTCGACACGTATAGTACAAAATACCAGATTTTAATAACCGGAAGCGCAAGGCTAAATATTTACCGGAGAGGTGGAGATTCACTAATGGGTCGGTATCATTATTATACCCTGCATCCATTTTCACATGCTGAAATATTGGCTATATCATCAAAAGTGGCGCCGTTTGAAGAACTCCCCATATCAACATCTTATTTTTCTTCGGAACTGCAATCATTGTATAAATTTGGCGGATTCCCGGAAGTATTAATAATGCAAGACGAACGTGAACTAAGAAGATGGCATAATGAAAGATTAGATAGATTATTTAAAGAAGACATCCGTGATGTTGAAAACATCCGTGATATAAATAGTATAATGATGTTGGGAGATTTACTTCCGGAAAAAGTTGCAAGTCCGCTTTCAATCAATTCAATTCGCGAAGACCTGGAAGTTAGTCACAGAGCAATCAGCAATTGGTTTACAATATTGGAGACTTTTTATTACCATTTTCGAATTTATCCCTTTCATTCAAGAAAAATTCGGTCTTTAAAAAAAGAACCAAAATTATATTTATACGATTGGTCTGAAGTGAAAAATGATGGCGCAAAATTTGAGAATATGATCGCTGTTCACTTATTAAAATTCGTAAAATTTTTAGAGGAATCTGAGGGATACAAAATAACTCTTAACTACTTAAGAAATATTGACAAGAAAGAAGTTGATTTTTTAATCAGCGTTAACAATAAACCATGGTTCGCGGTCGAAGTAAAATTAAACGAAGATTCCCCTGATCCTAATCTGAAATACTTTCGTGACCGGCTGGAAATTCCATTCATTTATCAAGTTATAAAAAAGGAAAACACCGATCTTTTGAGGGATGGAATAAGGGTAATATCTGCATCCAAATTTCTTACCGGTTTAATTTAGAAGAAGAGTTAACATTAATCCATATTCAAAATTTCCAGCATCTTGTTATGTACTTTGCCGTTTGTTGCCAACATTTGACTTGAGAAAATATCTGTTTTTTCGTTTTTGAAATTAGTTACAATTCCGCCCGCTTCTTCAACAATTAACTTACCCGCGCAAACATCCCATGGATTGAGGTGAACTTCCCAAAATCCGTCAAAAACACCCTCTGCAACATAACAAAAATCAATTGCCGCTGAGCCTAATCTTCGAACCGCGCGTGCGTTCATTAAAAACCTGTTAAACTTTTCAATTGCATTATCCGGATTCTCTCTAATATTATATGGAAATCCGGTAACGATTACACCCTCTTCCAGATCATCATTCTCGTTTACTTTTATTTTTTCCCCATTCATAAAAGCCCCGCTGCCAACCTCGGCAGAGTACATCGCATCGCGCATTACGTCATAAATAACGCCGCAGATAGTTTTTCCACTTTTCATAAGTCCAACTGAAACTGAAAAAATCGGAAGCCCGTGCGCAAAATTTGTTGTTCCGTCAAGCGGGTCAATTACCCAAACATATTTCGATTTTGCACCTGTTGATCCGCTCTCTTCAGCAATTATTCCGTGACTTGGAAAATTCTTTTGAACGTAATTAATGATTGCGCTTTCGGCTTTTTTATCAATTTCAGTAACCAAATTCATTTTATTCGTTTTGAATTCAATAGAAAATTGTTTTCTAAAACCATCTCTAATAATATTTCCGGCAATTATAGCCGCTTCTTCTAATGTGCGAATCATGATAAATCCTTTGCAAATCTTTCGAAATTTCAATCTTATATAAATTGGTAAAATTATTTTTTAAAATACATAATATATGCCCTTTTTGTAGTGATTATGTATTGGCAGGCATTTCAAATCAAATAATTTGTTTAATGAATAGTGCAAACCTAGATTCCTTGAATGCCCTGCCCTTATTTTGTATCTTTGCTCACATCATTTTATTGTTAAGGAGTTTGTTGATTTTATGACCGTAAAGACGAATAGCACAAAAATAGATACGTCAATCGTGCAGGATATCCCATCTGTACTGCCAGTTCTCCCTTTAAGAGATAATATAATTTTTCCATACATGATTTTTCCGGTTTTGGTTGGACGCGAGCAATCAATTCGAGCTGCTAATTTTTCTCTCGAATCATCTAAATATATTTTTCTAGCTGCACAAAAAAAGGCAACAATCGAAGATCCTAAGGAGAATGATATTTTTACCGAAGGAACGATTGCAAAAATTATTCAAATTTTAAAACTGCCCAACGGTTTGATGAAAATTCTTGTGGATGGAATCATACAGGGCAGAATAGTTGAGTTTGTAAAAAACCCATCTTTCTTCGAGGCAAGTATTGAAGTCGTTCTGCCACAGGCAGAAAATCAAATGGAGTTGAACGCCCTCGTTAGGCATATGACTTCATTATTCAAAAATTATGTAAAAGTTAATAGATCTATTCCACCCGAAACCATTACGGCTTACGAGAATATTGATGAATTCGATCGGAAAATGTTTTATGTCGCTGCGAATATCAATCAATCAATTGAAGTTAAACAAAAGATACTCCAAAAATTTTCTTTGAGGGACCAACTCTATGAAATAACAAAAATTCTTAGTTCCGAAATTGATATTCTAAAAGTAGAAAAAGAGATTGAAACAAAGGTTCATAGGAACATCTCTAAGTCGCAAAGGAAGTTTATTATTCAAGAGCAGATAAGAATTTTGCATGAGGAATTGGGCGAGGATGAGGAAGTTTCTCCTGATTTCGCAAAAATTAAAGAGAAGATCGAAAAAGCAAAAATGCCCAAAGAGGCAAAGGATAAGGGAATTGAGGAACTCAGCAAGCTAAAGAAAACTCCTCCGAGTTCTCCTGAATCAAGTGTTATTAGAAATTATCTGGATTGGCTGACTGACGTTCCTTGGAGTAAAAAGACAAAAGATAACCTCAGTATTTTGAATGTTAGAACCATCCTCGATGAAGACCATTATGGACTTGAAAAACCAAAGGAAAGAATTGTAGAACACATCGCCGTTTTGAATTTGGTTAAGGATATGAAAGGTCAAATCCTTTGCTTTGTTGGACCTCCTGGAGTTGGTAAAACTTCTTTGGGAAAATCGATTGCTAGAGCGTTAAATAGAAAATTTATCCGGATCAGTTTGGGCGGCGTTAAAGATGAAGCCGAAATACGCGGTCACCGCAGAACATATATCGGCTCGATGCCCGGTAAAATTATTCAATCTATGAAAAGAGCAGGAACAATAAATCCGGTTATTCTTCTGGACGAGATTGATAAAATGAGCATGGATTTCCGAGGCGATCCTTCTTCTGCAATGTTGGAAGTTCTTGACCCAGAACAGAATCACACATTCAATGACCATTATTTGGATGTTGATTATGATCTTTCAAAGGTGATGTTCCTAACCACAGCAAACGTGCGTTATAATATTCCATTGCCGCTTCAAGACAGGATGGAAATAATCGAACTCCCGGGTTATTTAGAATTCGAAAAAGTAGAAATCGCAAAAAGGCATATTATTCCTAAACAAATAATTTCTCATGGATTGAAAAAATATAATGTTGAACTTGACGATAAATCAATTCAAAAAATTATTAACGATTACACCCGTGAAGCAGGCGTTAGAAACTTAGAAAGAGAAATTGCTTCTGTTCTTCGTAAAACTGCGCGAGAAATTGTAGCAAAACAATCTGCAAATGGAAAATCTGCAAAGAAAAGTATTGCAATTAAGTGTGATGAAAATAGGATTGAAGAGTATCTCGGCGTTCCAAAATTCAGAAAACAGCGGGCGTCAAAAGAATCACGCATCGGAAGTGTAACCGGTTTGGCATGGACAAGTGTTGGCGGAGAAATACTTCAGGTTGATGCCACCATTATGAGCGGATCAGAAAAACTTACTCTCACAGGTCAATTAGGAGATGTGATGAAGGAATCTGCCCAGGCAGCGTTGAGTTATTTAAGAAGCAATGCAACTGATTTGGGATTGTCAAATACATTTTTTAAAGGAAAGGAAATTCACATTCATCTGCCCGAAGGCGCAATTCCTAAAGACGGACCATCTGCGGGAATTACACTGACCATGGCTCTTTATTCGGCTCTAAGTAAAAAGCCCGCAAAAAGCGACGTTGCAATGACGGGTGAAATTACTCTCCGGGGAAATGTTCTACCCATCGGCGGATTAAATGAAAAACTTTTGGCTGCTCAACGAAATGGAATGACTACTGTTCTAATCCCGATGGATAACAATAAAGATTTGACTGAAATTAAAGATGCTGTTCTTGAGGGATTAAAAATTATTCCGATTAAAACAATAAAGGAAGCAATTCCATATTTATTTGGTGAATCGAAAACTAAGAAAATAAAATCCGGCAAATAATGGCAGAAGAAATTTCAGTTGATAAAACTTTGTCCGACAGTGAGATTTATGAGAATCTTTTGCCCCAATTAATTTCTCTGTTAAATATTGATGAACCGCTCATATCCGGTCTTTCGAATGTTACTGCAGCGTTTAAAATGGCATTTGATAAGATTAGCTGGGTTGGATTCTACTTCGCAAAGGATGATACTTTATTTCTTGGTCCATTTCAGGGTAAAACCGCATGTACACGTATCAAGATTGGAACTGGTGTCTGCGGGCAATCAGCTTTAAAGCAAGAGACAATTATAGTGCAAAATGTTCACGAGTTTACGGGACATATTGCGTGCGATGGCGGTTCAAATTCCGAAATTGTAGTGCCAATTATTAAAAACGGCAAAACGCTTGCAGTATTTGATCTTGATAGTTATAGTTTTTCTTCGTTCAACGAAATAGATAAATTTTATTTAGAAAAATTTTGCGTTATCTTGACCGACAAATTAAACTGGGATAATTTTATAATTGCTTGATTACTGATCAAAGATTAATTGAATCATAAATCCAGCATTTGGGAAATAAAAATATGAGCTATTTAGTTACAGCCAGAAAATGGCGTCCAAACACATTTGAAGAAATCGTTGGACAGGAGCACATTTCAACGACATTAAAAAATGCCGTAATTAGTAAAAGGATTGCCCACGCTTTTATTTTTGCTGGTCCGCGTGGTATTGGCAAAACCACAACTGCTCGTATTTTTGCCAAAGTTCTAAACTGCGTTAATGTAAAAGACGGCGAGCCTTGCAACGAATGTTCAATGTGTAAGTCGTTTAATAGCTCTCAATCTCTTGATATTATTGAAATCGATGGCGCTTCAAACCGAAGAATTGAGGAAATCCGCTCATTAAGAGAATCTGTAAAATATGCTCCAACAAAAGGTGAATACAAGGTTTACATTATCGATGAAGTTCACATGTTAACTACTGAATCTTTTAATGCTCTTTTAAAAACTCTTGAAGAACCGCCTGAGCACACAATTTTTATTTTTGCTACGACTGATGTTCACAAAGTTCCGATGACAATAATTTCGCGCTGTCAAAGATTCGATTTTCGCAGAGTAGAGTTGAAAGCAATAAAAATTCAACTGCAAAAAATTGCCGATGCAGAGGAAATTTCAATTGACGATCAATCGCTTACAATTATTTCTAAAAAAGCTGACGGCGCATTACGCGATGCCGAGGGTCTATTTGACCAGGTCGTTTCCTTTTGTGGTAAAAATATAACTGCAGATGAAGTTTCGAAAATGCTGAACTTAATTGATGACGAAATTTACTTTGACCTTTCTGATGCTGTCCTTGCAAAGAATTTTACTACTGCTTTTGATATTAGTACGTCCATTTATTCGAACGGCTGGAATTATATTGATTTTGTAAGCGGTTTGATCGAGCATTTCCGAAACATTATGACGGTCATAATAAAAGGCGACACGTCTTTAATAGAAAGTTCGGAAATTTATTTAGGCAGATTTGAAGCCTACAAAGGAAAGTTTGATGAAAGTGATTTATTAAGAATTCTGAGTTTCTTAAACCAGCTAGGCAATGAAGTAAAAAATTCGACTAATCAAAAACTCAAAATTGAAATTGCTCTCTGCCACTTAATCGGCATCGAAAAAACAGCAACAATTTCCGAATTATTAAACAATCTTGGAAGTGATTCTGGATCGATTTCCAGTATAAAAAAAAAAGCTAATCCAACTCCAGTAATTAAAAAAAATAATTTCAATGAAAATCTAACTTCCGCTCAAAAGGTAGTTCCGGTAAATAATTCAATTGCCATAGAGACTCAAGCTGCGGGTTTAGATTTCAACTGGGGCGATTTTATTGATGAATTATTGCAAGACAAACCTGTTCTTGCCTCGCACCTGGTGGATTCTACTCCTCAAATTTTGGATAATAAGCTGCACATCCAGCTCAATACTAATGAAGACATCGAAATTCTAAATAAGAATAAGGATTTTAATGAGTTTCTTCAGAAAAGAATTAAGAGTAAGATTAACAAAAATATCACTATTAAATATACCGCTGATACTTCAAACACATTCCCTCGTAAACCTGCAATTAATGACGCATCGTCTTTGCAAAATCTAGACACTCATCTCAGTAAGGATGAAAGTTCCCTGGTCAATGCAATCTTAAAAGAGCTTGGCGGTTTAGAATTACGGTCGTAATTTTTTAACAGTATCATCCTTTACTGTTGCGCACTCCATAAAAACAGTCATTTCTCAAAAGGATTTTACCATTTTGATTTGCAGCATAACTCACTCGTTGCCACCCATCCTATTTAAAATAAAAAAGCCCAATCGAATCTCGAAAGGGCTTAATTAAAAAATAAATCCTGGCAGCTACCTACTCTCCCACACAGTTGCCCATGCAGTACCATCGGCGTTTAGGGTCTTAACTTCTCTGTTCGGAATGGGAAGAGGTGTTTCCCCCTAGCTATAGCCACCAGAAAACTTTTTCCGAAATGAATCGGATAAAATTCTTTGTTGAAATAAATAAAAGATTGAAAGAGTAGACTGAGCTAAATATTTTAATAAAATTAATTGGTTAAGCCTCACGACTTATTAGTATTGCTCGGCTAAATGTGTTGCCACACTTACACCTGCAACCTATCAACCTTGTCATCTACAAGGAGTCTTTAGTGCCGATAAATCGGCAGGGATACATTATCTTGAAGTTGGCTTCGCACTTAGATGCTTTCAGCGCTTATCCATTCCAAACATAGCTACCCAACGATACCACTGGCGTGATAATTGGTGCACTAGAGGTTTGTTCACTTCGGTCCTCTCGTACTAGAAGCGACTCTTCTCAAGTATCCTGCGCCCGCAGAGGATAGGGACCGAACTGTCTCACGACGTTCTGAACCCAGCTCACGTACCGCTTTAATTGGCGAACAGCCAAACCCTTGGGACCTTCTCCAGCCCCAGGATGC
>Ga0180009_10006069_pt1 | contig 12777 bp, 9 predicted proteins | sample OS_PC_MetaG_FD_123537 | JGI IMG/M metagenome (GOLD analysis project Ga0180009, IMG submission 123537) | Groundwater microbial communities from the Aspo Hard Rock Laboratory (HRL) deep subsurface site, Sweden - OS_PC_MetaG | ecosystem: Environmental > Aquatic > Deep subsurface > Groundwater...
CATTCCCGGTGTTCTTCAAGTATGTCAATACCCCGAAGGTTACGGTTCCCGGCCAACGCTGATAACCTTGCAGCACCTCCTTCCTGGCCCGGGTTCGCCCGGGCTTTTTTTTTGCTGTTTTTCCCGGTGGAGTGATAGGCTGGAATGGTGGCATGGTCCGGTTGTTGCAATATGGAAAGCTGTCCGGCGCATTCACTGTGCGCAGCATTCATTCTTGCCCAGGAGGGGGAAACGTGGCCAAATACGTGCGAAATTATCTGTTGATCATGTTGGCGGCAACTCTGGCCGTTGTTGCGTACAACGTCTGGCTTGTTGAAAGCCGTCTGCCGATGCTTGAGTATTCCGCTTTTCTTTCCAAATTGGAAAACAATGAGATACAGGACCTTCGGATACAGGGTCAGGAGATCCTCGGTACTGACAGTTTTGGTCAGCCATTTTCAACCTATGCGCCGGATGTCCAGCATCTGATCCCTAAGCTCGAGAACAAGAACATCCGTATTTCCGCCGGACCTCCCCGGGCGGTTTCGCCTTTCTGGTCAACCACCTTTCCTGTTTTGCTGCTCATGGGAGGTTGGATGTTTTTCATGTTCCGCGGCCAGAAAGGCGGCACCAGCGGGTTTGGCAATAAGAAGATCGCCATGGACCCGGAAAAAGCCGGGAAGGTGACCTTTGACGATGTGGCAGGCATTCCTGAGGCAAAGGAAGAGCTTGTGGAAATAGTGGATTTTTTGAAGGATTCAAAAAAAATCACGCGTCTCGGCGGCAAGATCCCCAAGGGGGTGTTGCTGCAAGGCCCTCCAGGCACAGGGAAAACTTTGTTGGCCAAGGCCATTGCCGGGGAAGCAGGGGTTCCCTTTTACAGCATCAGCGGCTCTGATTTTGTCGAGATGTTTGTTGGTGTTGGCGCTTCACGGGTTCGAGACCTTTTTGCGCAGGCCAAGAAAAGCGCGCCCTGCATTATTTTTATCGATGAGATTGACGCGGTGGGTCGTAGCCGTGGCGCGGCCGGGGCAATGGGCGGACAGGATGAGCGGGAACAGACCCTTAACGCGCTGCTTGTGGAGATGGACGGTTTTCAGAGCGATCAGACCGTTATTATTGTTGCCGCGACAAACAGGCCGGATGTGCTGGATCCTGCCTTGATGCGGCCGGGGAGATTTGATCGCCAGGTCACTATCATGCCGCCTGATGTGAAGGGGCGGCGCAAGATCCTTGAGGTGCATTCCCGCAACGTGCTTATGGATGCGAATGTCGACCTGAAGATCGTGGCCCAGTCCACTCCCGGATTCACCGGTGCCGATCTCGCCAACCTCATCAACGAATCAGCCCTGATGGCGGCGCGCAAGGGCAAAGAAGGAATTCAGCTCAGCGACATTGAGGATGCCAAGGACAAGATCCTCATGGGGGTTGAAAGAACTGGGCTGGTTGTCAGTGAACAACAGCGCAAAGTTACCGCATACCATGAAGCCGGGCACGCGATCATTGCCAAGGTTTTGCCGAACACCGATCCTGTACACAAGATCACCATTATCCCCAGAGGCCAGGCCATGGGCGTTATGCAGCAAATGCCCATTGATGACCGCCATGCCTATTCCAAAGAATACTTGACGAACCGCATCACCATTTTGCTTGGCGGCAGAACGGCGGAGGAAATCATTTTCAATGAATTTTCCACTGGAGCCAGCAATGATTTGCAGGCGGCCACGGATATCGCCACCCGGATGGTCTGTCAATTCGGCATGAGTGAGCGGCTTGGGCCAAGGGCGTTTGTCACGCGTGATCAGGGCTTTCTCGGAAACGGTTCGCAACAACGGCCCTACAGTGAAGAAATAGCCAGGGCAATTGATGAGGAAGTAACAAGGATCATTGCGGAATGCTATCAGGATGCGATCATTGTTCTTGAAGGAAGAATAACCTATCTGCATAAGTTGGCTGAAGCGCTTCTTAACCATGAAACCATTGACGCGGAAGAAGTCGATATCATACTGTCCTGCCACAAATTGAGCGAAGAAAACACAGAGCAAACCGGGCTGCTCGGCTAGCTGTGTCTGTTAATGCGAGGCATCTGTCGCATGCAACACATATGTGGCAACACATGTGTTGCATGCGACACTTTTTTGCTACGTTGCGCATCGCCATCACACAGGAAAAAAAACTGCAGTAATTTTTTTTCTTCTTCTTCGGGAGAATCTTTCCCGGCCTTCAATCAGTAAACGCTTTCGTTTTTTAAGACAGCCGAATTTCTTATTGCTGAAACCTGACGTTTTGCCTGATGGGTTAAGCAAAAGGAATTCGTCACCGAGAGTTGCGGCAGTCGTTCGTGCAGCAAGTCGCAACGGTTGGCACAGGATGTGCTTAATCAGCTGACGGAATCCCTGAGGCGCCGTTTGAACGGGGTTAACAGGAACATCCATGGCGCAAGGAATTCTCTGAAGTATGGAGAGCAAAAAGAGAGTTTGTTTTTTACGAGATTACTTTTTCAAAAGGAGACCAAAATGGGAGGAAGAAAAAAGACACTCGTGGGGATGGCGGCGCTGATGCTCCTGACCGCGCCACTTGCCGCACAGAGTTGGGCCGTGGATGGCCCTGCTTCGGTGGAGCTCGGCAGTCTGGCAAGCCATTATTCCGCAGTGACATTTGATCATGCCATGCATACCGGAGTGGCGGCAAGCTGTGCTGAATGCCATCACCACACAACCGGGGCAGCGCCTACTGATCCGACCTGCGCACGCTGCCATGAGGCTGGAGGAAAATCACGAAGCGTCGCATGCAAGGACTGCCATTCGGATAAAAGGTTTTCCGCAGAAGACCTGGCAAAAATCGAAGAAACGCCGCAGATGTACCACAAGGGAAAGCTCGGTCTGAAAGGTGCGTATCATCAAAAATGTCTTGGCTGCCACACCACCATGGGCGGGCCGACCGGTTGCCAGGATTGTCATACCAGAAACGATAAGGGGGATGCCTTTTTTAATTCCGGCAAATATGCTCCGGCTCCAACCGCTGCAACCGGAAATGGGGGCGGACATTGATCGCAAGCTGCACAGGCTTGGAGTTTAGGAGCCGTTACGAAATGGCCATCGGTGATACCATTGCTGTTTTCTTGGCTATTCCGTTACTGCTCTTCATGCCGTCCTTGCAAGGGAGACAGCAAGGTTATTTTGGAAACAACGGCTTACGCTGAAACGATATCAGAGGGTTAGATTATGAAAATGTTAAACCGCAGAAGTTTCTTGAAAGGCGGCTTGGCCGGTGGCGCAGCCATCGCTGCCGTCGGGACAAGCAAACAGGCCGGGGCTGCAGGGCAGAGTTTTGGTGGTTACCCGGACAGCATGGGGGTGCTTGTCGATCTTACCAAATGCGTTGGGTGTCGAACCTGTGAGGCGGCATGCAACAAGGAGCAGGGATTGCCGTCGCCGGACAAACCATTCGACGATCTTTCGGTGTTTGAAGAAAAACGCGAAGGGGGACTGCCGCGCAGGACCACGGAAAAGGCATACACCGTTGTGCAAAAGTATGAAGTGGAAGGACGGGAGCACCCGTTGTTTAGGAAGGTGCAATGCAATCATTGCAACGAACCCGCCTGCCTGACCTCCTGTTTCGTCAATGCTTACAAGAAAACGCCCGAAGGCGCGGTGATGTACGATCCGACCGTATGCGTCGGCTGCCGGACCTGCATGATTGCCTGTCCTTTTTATATCCCCGCCTACAGCTATACCAGCGCCATCAACCCGGTGGTGAAAAAGTGCATCATGTGCTACGACACCCGCCTCAAATTCGGCAGGCCTCCTGCCTGTGTCGAGGCCTGTCCCCAGGAAGTCATGACTTTCGGCAAACGGAAGGATCTCCTCAAGCTTGCCCATCAGCGGATCGGGCAGAATCCTGAGGCCTATGTGGACCATGTGTACGGCGAAACAGAGGTCGGCGGTACTGCCTGGATGTATCTCTCCGACGTGCCCTTTGACAAGATCGGTTACGACACCCATCTGGGCGACCAGCCGATCATCAGCTATGTCAAGGAGTTCCTGGCGATAGTGCCGATGGTGCTTACCATTTGGCCCGCATTGTTTACCGGTTTCCATTTATTGAGCAACCGGAAAGACGCCCTGAAAAACGAAGAAAATAAAAGCTGAGGAGAGGTGGCAACGATGAATAGCTTAAAATCACAAGGGTTCGCCCCGGTTGTCTCCGATCGCAAGAAGGATGGGAGCGAGTGGACCGTAAAAGAGAAAATAATGCTGGGGCTCAGCCCCAAAGAGTATATGGCGGTTCAGTTGCGCAACCCGTTCAACTGGGTGCTCTGGGCCATTTACGCAGTCGGGCTGCCGGTTCTGGTTGGTCGTTTTATCTTTGGCCTGGGCTGGGTAACGCATTCCTCCTATGATTATCCCTGGGGGTTGTTTCTGGGCTGGGGATTGTTCGTTATGGTGCCGCTCTCTGCATCCGGTTTTATGATGGGCACCACGGTAGAACTCTTTGGCCGGAAGGATTTCAAGTCAATCGAGCGGCTTGGTCTGCTGAACGGCTTGCTGGGTTATCTGTTCGCGGTCATGTTTCTTCAGGTGGACCTCGGGCAGCCCTGGCGTTTGATTTACCCGATGTTCGTGTCCCTGGGGCCGGCGGCGGTTCTTTTTCTCGTGGCCTGGCATGTGGCGACCTATCTTTCCTGTCAGGTGGCGGAGTTGGTTCCGGCATTCGCAGAGTGGATGGGGTTCCCCAAGGCCAAGCAGTTTATCAAGAGTATAGTGCTCGGTCTGACCATCGCAGGAATCATCCTCTCCACCCTGCATCAGGGCGCGCTGGGTGCGTTATTCACCTATGCTCCGGGCAAGGTCCATCCGCTTTGGTACTCATCTCCCTTTCAATGGTTTCATTTCTTCGTTTCCGCGGTTTTTGCCGGACTCTCCATGCTCATTGTGGTCAGCACCCTTACCAAGTGGTTCATGCGCTGGCGGTGTGATGAAAATTATTTGAACAATCTGAGCAAACTGACCCTGGGACTGGCCAAGGGCGCTTCCCTGGCCCTGATCACCTATCTGGTAATCAAAATCATCGGCATTGCCCATGATAACGATTGGCAGTATCTGGCCACCGGCTGGGGTGGGTGGTTCATGTTTGAAATGGTAGTGGGAGTTATTCTGCCGCTGATTGTCTTCACCATGGCCGTGCGAAACAGCAATGCTTCCCTGGCCCGTTTCGGAGCTTTTCTGGCAGTGTTCGGCCTTGCCCTGAACCGGTTGAATACGGCGCTTATAACTTTCAATTGGCAATTGTACCAGGAGATTCCCCACTGGCGTGAAGTGGTGATCGTCATCACCGTTTACGCCACCTATATAGTGGTATATCGGGCGGTTCTTGCAAGGATGCCGATCCTCTACACCTGGAAGGAAACCAAATAAGAACGCCATTATTTATGATGGAAAATGGCAGGGCCGGGTTTCCGGCCCTGCCGACGGATATACTGAAATGGCCTTTCCGTTGAAAAAAACAATCAATGCCACAGCAGTCTCGGTTGCGCTGATTCTTGTGGCTCTGTTGGGCCTGGGAATCAGGCAGTATCAGTTGTACCGCAATCATGTGGAAGTAAGCCGACAGACCGAAAAATTGATCTTCCAGTTCGCCATCATCCGGGAGCATGTAACCGAAAACCTGCTTGAAGGGCAGTATGACGGGCTGACTCCGGTCAGTGCGGAATTGGAGGAGCTTAATCTTAATCTGGCTTCAATTATCGGAAACCGGTCCATAGACGATCATTATAAACTCACCTTGGCCAACGCCACCGACCTTCCCGGCCTTATCCTGCTCGTGAGAAAGATTAGCGCCGGGCCGGTCAGGCCTGAGCAACTCAAACAACTCAATACGGAAATACGTACCCTGGGAGAGCGGCTCATGCTCTTCGATCGGGTTCTGGTCGAACACGGCAAACGCGAACTGGTCAGTTTTCAGAATGTGGTGATCGGCGCCCTGGCTCTTGTGGTCAGCCTGATCATTGTCATGCTTCTTTTTTTCCAAAGGCGACTGATTGTCCCTTTGCTGGATCTTGTGCAGCAGGTGAAAGAAGTGGCTTCCGGCGTAAGGCCAGGTCTTTCCATTCCCGGGAGAAGCGGGGAGGTTTCGGAACTGGCCTATTCATTTCACGACCTTTTGATGGCCCGCGATATCACGGCCCAGGGGCTGGCAAAGTTTCAACGGGTTGCTTCGGCAGTTAAGGGTGCGCAGTTGGCTATTGCCAAGTGCAAGACCAGGGATTCCCTGTTCAAGGAAGTGTGCCGGGCCCTGCTTGCAAATCACGAGTATTGCCTGATCTGGATAGGCCAGGCCGAAGAGGGTGGAGATGTCATGCCGGTGACTGCGGATGGCGCGACATCCATGAGCAATAAGGAATGCGAAACCTGCATGGCTATCCTGCTCACTGAAGCCGAGGAAAAGGGGTTGGAGCAAAATCCTGCGGCCCTGGCGCTGCGTTCCCGGGCTCCGGTTGTGCGGATGGATATCCTGGCTGGTATTCCCAAGGGTCTGCTCAAGGGGACCCCCCTGGCCGAAGGGCATGCGGCCTGCGCCGCATTGCCGATTATCTGGCAGAATACCGCCTATGGCGTGCTTTCCATCTACGCGATTTCTCCTACGGGGTTTGATGACAAGGAGATGGAATTGCTTGAGGGATTTGCAGGCGATCTCGGCCTGGCCCTGCACACCATTGAGGGGCAGCAGCATTTGGCAAGCAGGGAAAATCTGCATGCCCGGCTTTTTGAGGCTTTACGGGTGATTCAGCTGACCCTGTCTCCGTCGGGAGGCATTCTCGAAGCAAATCCGGTTTTTACAAACATTGCAGGCACTGAGGCCGAGCAGCTTTCCGGTCGATCCTGGCGTGATTTTTTGGCGCCGATCCAGCCCGGCCTGGCAGGTGACACCACGGCGCTGCTGGAAAAACTACGCTCGGAGGATGGGGTCCAGTTGGCGTTTGCCGGAGCCACGCCTTCCCGAAGATTTCTCTGCAAAGCTGTCTCGGATCGTGAGCTGAGCGAGGAGGCTGAACGGCTGATTCTTGTAGGCTATCCTCTTGCCCGGCAGGACAGTGTCGGGGGCGGCGAGGCAAGCCTGAGGCTGGAGATGATCGCGGCCCTTGCCGGTGGAGTTTCGCATGAGGTGGGGGATCTTGGCAACGGGCTGATCAACTATGCTCAGGTGCTGGCCGATGAGGAACAGCTTAAAAAACCTGGCCAGCCGCAGAACGTGCTGCTCACTAAAATCATTGAGACCGGAGAGCGCATTGCGGAAATAATCCGAAAGTTCATCCTGTATGGCCAGGAAGATAGTGCAACTGCAGGAGAGTTTCTGCCTGTGTCCACTGTGCTGGATGATGCCCTGCTGCTCATCGGCTATCATCTGAAAAGCGAGGGCGTCCAGGTTGAGACCGACTTGGAGGTTGAGCCGCCGGTGATTCCGGTGCACGCCCAGGAAATGCAGCAGGTTTTTTTAGGCATTCTCAACAGCGTTCGGGCCACTCTCGGTGAGAGGTTTGCAGGCAGGGACCCGCGTAAAAAAATCAGCGTTGCCACACAGACTGTCGTGGACAATGTCCAGGGGCGGATTTTTGAGATCAGCATCATGGATTTCGGGGCTGTGATCCCACCTGAAACCCCACTGAATCTCAGTCAGGGCAGAGAATTTTCGTCAGGGAGTTGGGGGCGGATGCTGGCTGTCTGCCGCAGGATTGTCGAAGACCATGGCGGATTGTTGTCGATAACCGGGGAAGAAGGGAAATATGCCAGGATAACGATTCGTTTCCCGCTGCAGGGTGAGTGAGCGCGCTTTCCCTAAACTTTAGAGAAAATAAAAAGGATTTGCTCATGCGATATCAAACCCATCCTTCAATCTACAGGATTTCGGCAGCAGCCGATATGCTGGACTTGCATCCGCGCACCTTGCGCAATTATGAAAAAGCGGGGCTAGTCACCCCGAGCCGCAAGGGCAAATGGCGGTATTACAGTTCTGATGATATCGCCTGGATTCGGTGTATTTTCGGCATGATCCACGGAGGCGGCATCACCATTGCCTCCATGGGCAAGCTGCTCCACTATGCCCCGTGCTGGGAGGTTGCCGACTGCAGTACGGAAAAGCGCAAACAGTGCCCAAGATATCTGGGGCGCGTCAGAAATCCTCGCTGAACAGCGATACCATTGAGGGGCAGATTATTTGTTTACTGGCGTAATAGGACCCAGGAGCACCAACGGTCGTTTCGTGTCCTTTCCAGAAAAGTGATTCCGCTGTGCGGGAGAGCGGCCAGAAGATCCTCTTCCATGCCGGGAATAAATCCGGAAAGCAGATACAGCTTTGCCTGCCAGAAATCAGGATTTTGGAAAAGTTCAAGCATCAAGCCCTTGTAGAGATTGGCCATGACCAGGTCCACTCTGGTGTCGGGGCATTGTTGGCGGAGGTCGGTTTCAAGGACGGTAACCATGTCCTCTACTTCATTGGCTTGGCAGTTGGCGCTGGCCACCTGGCAGGCCAGCCGGTTGTTGTCGCAGGCGGTAATCCGACTCACCCCTTGTTTGGCCGCGGCAATGGACAGAAGTCCTGTGCCGCAACCCAGATCAAGGGCGGTGTTGATGGCGATTTCCGGACTGGAGGTGTATTTGAGTAGCCCTTCCAGGCAGAGGCGGGTTGAGGGGTGGAAGCCGCTCCCGAAGATAACGCTTGGGTCCAGAGAGATATCCGCTGCGGTTTTTTCCCAGATCGGTGCGACGGTCAAACTGCCTACCGTGAAGGGTTCTATTTCCCGGCCTGCTTCCCAGTCGGTATAGTCCAGGTCGGCTTCATAGAGAACCGTGGCCCCTGAAGCTTCGCAGAGAGTTTTAACCAGTCGTTCCTTGGGTCGATGAAAAAAGAGGATGGCGGTTTCGTCCTCGATCCAAGTGCCGATGAGATCCGGATCGTCAATGGCCGGAAGATCCTTGAGGTCGAGATGGTAGGTGTAGAGGCGATTGTATCTGGTATAGGGTGGGCGAAGCATGGCTGGTATCCGGTTCAGGGGGTAAAAGGTTTTTCCGTCCGGTTTTCGACCGGCGGGATGGCAATGTTCGGCAGATATTGCCTGACACCATCGGCAAGATACCGGACAAGGGCGATGGCCTCCGCGGTTTTTAGAGCGGGATCGGCAGTAGTGCCCGGCTCGGGGGTTTCTCCTTGTGTCGCCGGGTCAGGGTGTGCGGCAGGCGGAGATGGGGCGGATTTGGCGGTCAGTCCTGTCGAGTCGTCCAGGGTGATCATAACCCCGTTGATCGTGGCTTGCATGCGAAAGGGAATGGCCGGGACAGAGGTGCGGGGAGAGATGCTCAGGGCGATCTCTTCGGCATGATGGATTGTACCGTTCATCTCATCGGTAAAAAGAAGGCGGCTGTCGCTTACGGCAAAGGTGTCCCCGGAAAAATAGAGAGGGAGAAGGGCAACGCTTGGCAACAGAGCATCGATGAATTGGCCGAGATTATAGGTGCCATCTCTCCGGCGAACCAGATGCAGGAAAAAATGGTCCGCTTCCACAGCACAGGCAACCTCACCATTTATCAGGCGGTTGAGTTCAAATTCAATGGATACACGGGATACGGAAAGCAGCGGGTCAACAGGGTCATGGGGTTTGGACAGTTTCGGGCCGATAATAAGATTGTGCAGGGTCAGGGTGGAGGTGAGCGGGTTGAATTGGGCCCGGGGAATGGTTACAGGCCGATTCAGTTCCGAGGCCAGATGTTTTGCCAGGAACGTGGTGAACAGATAGGGAACCAGCAGAGGGCTGCTGAGCGCCAGAATGAGGGCCAACCCAAGCAGAAGCCCTGCGATTTTTTTCAGCCAGGTCCAGAGAAAAAAGGTCTGCGGCCGTTTGTCCGGTTGCAGCCGCAAAGCAAAATTGCCCGCCGATTTACCATCGCGGATGGGGATGGAGCCGAATTTGTCTTTTGGTTTTGGCGTATCGGTAATGCGTATCATCGTTCAGCCCAATGGGCGCTTGTCCGGCGTTTGTGGTCAGTGCTTGGCAGGAGCACACAGGAATGCTAAGATGCCGGCACTGAGGGAAAAATAACTGTTCAACAGCGTCGCTTCGCTGATGCTCAGTTGCTTTCTGTGGGTTTGTGTTCATTTCCAGCAGCATCAAAATCAAGCTGGATGGATGCAAAGCCGCAGGCAATTTTTTCGACACGATACCATAAAGATACCGGGGAGTCCAACGTGCTGACTTTTGTGAGAGGTGTTCTTGTTCTGGTGCTTGCGCCCATGCTTACCGGGGTGGTCAGCATCGTGGCCATCATCATGATTCTCGTCTTTCGCCGGTCCGCGGCTGACGTTCAGTTTCTTCCACGCGTCCTCGGCAGGATTATTGCCCGGGTCAGCGGGGTTTCGGTCAGCATGACGGGCATTGATCTTCTCGAGCCGGGGAAGCCGTATATTTTTGCGGCCAATCACCAGAGCCAGTTTGATATTTTTGTGCTTCAGGGCTATCTGGGTTTTGATTTTCGCTGGCTGGCCAAGCTGGAGCTTTTCAAGATTCCCGTGTTCGGCAAGGCTATGCATCTGGCCGGGTACATTCCGGTCGATCGGGCGCATGGCCGCAAGGCCCTTAAGAGCCTTGACGAGGCGGCCCGGCGCATTGCCGATGGCGCCTCGGTCATTATCTTTCCCGAGGGGACCCGGAGCCCGGACGGGAAGTTGGGCCAGTTCAAGCCCGGGACCATGGTTCTGGCGATCAAGGCCGGAGTTCCGGTGGTGCCGGTGGCCATTACCGGCACCCATCAGGTTCTGCCCAAGGGCAGGCTTCTCGTAAAGCCGGGCCGGGTGGAAATCCGGGTGGGGGCGCCCATTGCTACCAGCGAATACACCGTCAAGCAAAAACAGGAGTTGGCCGAGCGGTTGCAGGATGCGGTTGCGGAATTGCTGGCACGTCCCTGAGCAGTGGCGTCCATTGTAATTCATTGTGCTGACAGCGAACGGTCAAAGCCTTTTAGTTATTGTCTGCCTTTATGTCTGTAAGTGTTTTTAGGTCCAATCGGTTTTTCTATGAGGTGATTTCCCGTTATTCTTATTAATATCCGTAAGGAGTCCTGCTTCGGCAACCATGAGCCCTCCAGAGCAAAAAAATCCTTTTTCTGTTTTCAGCGATACAGTCCTGAACGCAATCACCGAAGGGGTCTTTACCGTTGACCGGAATTGGCGGATCACCTCGTTTAATCGTTCCGCCGAAGATATTACAGGAGTCAAGGTCAGCGAGGCCCTTGGCCGGAAATGCCATGAGGTTTTTTGTGCCGATATCTGCAAGTCCACCTGCGCGCTGAAAAAATCCATCGAAACCGGCAGGGAGGTTATCAGCCATGATGTCAATATCCGCAAGAACGATGGGAGAGTTATTCCGATAAGCGTCAACACCTCGGTGCTCCGCAACGAGGCGGGTGAAATCATCGGCGGGGTGGAAACCTTTCGGGATGTTTCTGCCCTGGAAGCCCTGCGGGATGAAATTTCCCTTGATGTTTTCATCCTCGATTCCATTGCCGACGGGGCTTTTACCTTGGACAAGGATTTCCGAATCACTTCCTTCAACCGGGCGGCTGAGGATATTACCGGAGTGCATCGTTGCGAGGCAATCGGCAGAAAGTGCCATGAAGTGCTGCGCGCCAACATCTGTCAAGCGACCTGCGCGCTCAAGCAATCCATCGAGACCGGCAGGGACGTGATCAGTCACAAAGTGTATATTCAGGACATTGAGAATGGAGTCATTCCTGTCAGCGTCAGCACTTCGGCCTTGCGCAACGCGGCCGGGGAAATTATCGGCGGCGTGGAAACCTTTCGGGATATTTCCACTCTGGAGACCCTGCGTAAGGAGGTCTCCCTCGGGGATTTCATCCTTGATTCCATTGCCGACGGCGCTTTCACCGTGGATGCGGATCTGCGAATCACTTCCTTCAACCGGGCTGCTGAGGACATCACCGGGGTGCACCGCAGCGAGGCCATCGGCAAGAGATGTTACGAGGTGTTCCGTGCTGATATTTGTAAGTCCACCTGTGCGCTAAAAAAAACCATAGCAACCGGCAGGGACGTGGCCAGCCAAAAAGCCTGCATCATGGATGTCGAGAACGACCTTGTGCCTATCAGTATCAGCACTTCGGCCCTGCTCAACGAGCGTGGTGAGATCATCGGCGGCGTGGAAATATTTCGAGATGTCTCCACCATGGAGGCTCTGCGCAAGGAGATTTCGGAAAAATACAGCTTTCAGGACATCATCAGCAAGAATCATAAGATTCGGAACATATTCGCTACCCTTCCGGATATCGCCAGGAGTGAGAGTACGGTGCTCATCGAGGGGGCGAGCGGATCCGGCAAGGAACTTTTTGCCAAGGCCATTCACGAGTTGAGCAAGCGAAAGGGCAGGTATATAACCCTCAATTGCGGGGCTCTCCCCGACACTTTGCTGGAGTCGGAGTTGTTCGGCTACCAGAAGGGAGCCTTCACCGACGCCAAAAGCGACAAACCGGGCCGTTTTGCCCTGGCCGAAAAAGGAACGATTTTTCTGGATGAAATCGGGGATATTTCTCAGGCCTTGCAGCTAAAGCTTTTACGGGTTCTGCAGGAAAAGGAATTCGAGCCGCTCGGTAGCACCGTGACCCGCAAGGCCGATGTCCGGGTGATTGCAGCCAGCAACAAAAATCTGCAGGAGTTGATGGATGAAGGGATATTTCGCGCTGACCTTTTCTATCGGCTCAATGTCATCAAGATATCCCTGCCGCCCCTTTCGGAGCG
>Ga0180009_10006070_pt1 | contig 12777 bp, 9 predicted proteins | sample OS_PC_MetaG_FD_123537 | JGI IMG/M metagenome (GOLD analysis project Ga0180009, IMG submission 123537) | Groundwater microbial communities from the Aspo Hard Rock Laboratory (HRL) deep subsurface site, Sweden - OS_PC_MetaG | ecosystem: Environmental > Aquatic > Deep subsurface > Groundwater...
TCGACCTCGACCAGCTTGACCTCGATGGTGTCCCCGATCTGCAGGACGTCCTCCACGTTCCCGACCCGGAAGTGCTCGAGCTCGCTGATGTGCAGCAGGCCGTCCTTGCCGGGCAGGTACTCCACGAAGGCGCCGAAGTCCACGATCGTCTTGACCGTGCCGGTGTACACCTTGCCGATCTCGGGCTCGGCCATCAGGCCGCGGATGTAGTCCAGGGCCGCCTTGCCGCTCTCCTGGTCGATGGACGAGACGAACACCGTGCCGTCGTCGTCGACCTCGATGGTCGCGCCGGTGTCCTCCTGGATCTGCTTGATGACCTTGCCGCCCGGGCCGATCAAGGCGCCGATCTTGTTCACCGGGATCTGGATGGTCTCGATCTTGGGGGCGTAGGGGCTCATGTGGTCCCGCGGGGCCGGCATGGCCTCATCCATCACGTCCAGGATGTGCACCCTGGCGTTGCGGGCGTCGGTGAGCGCCTTGGTCATGATCTCGCGGCTGATGCCGGCGATCTTGGTGTCCAGCTGGAAGGCCGTGATGCCCTGGCGGGTGCCGGTCACCTTGAAGTCCATGTCGCCGAGGTGATCCTCGACGCCCAGGATGTCGGTCAGGACGGCGACCCGGTCCTCCTCCTTGATCAGGCCCATGGCCACGCCGGCCACCGGAGCCTTGATCGGAGCGCCGGCGTCCATCAGGGCCAGGCAGCAGGCGCAGACCGTGGCCATGGAGCTGGAGCCGTTGCTTTCCAGGACGTCGCTCACCAGCCGGATGGTGTACGGGAAATCCTCCAGGCTGGGCAGGATGGGCTGGATGGCCCGCTCGGCCAGCTTGCCGTGGCCGATCTCCCGCCGCCCGGTCCCGGAATAGCGCCCGACCTCGCCCACGCTGAAGGGCGGGAAGTTGTAATGCAGGTAGTACTTGCTCCAGTACTGCTCGCTGTTCAGCGGTTCGACCCGCTGCTCGGCCTGCTTGCTTCCGAGGGTCGCGGTGCCCAGGGCCTGGGTCTCGCCGCGGGTGAACAGGCAGGAGCCGTGGGCGCGGGGCAGGACGCCGCACTCGATGGTGATGGGCCGGACCGTGGTCAGGTCGCGGCCGTCGGTCCGCACGCCGTCGGCCAGGATCATCTCGCGCATGGTCTTCTTCTCGAGCTTGCCCAGGGCCTCCATGGCCTCGGGATCGAGCACGCCCTCGGCGTCGGTGAAGGCCTCGACGACCTTGGCCTTGACGGCGGCCAGGGCCTCGGCGCGCTCCATCTTGCCCTTGACCACGATGGCCTGCTTCAGCTCGGCGCCGACCAGTTCCTCCACCTTGGCCAGCATCCCGGGATTCTGCGCCACCTCGGCCATGACCCATTTTTCCTTGGCGCCGGCCTTGGCCAGCAGCTGACGCTGCAGGTCGTTCAGCTTCTTGATCCAGCCGTGGGCGAACTCGATGGCGTCGAGCAGGTCGTCCTCGCTGACCTCTTCGCACTCGCCCTCGATCATGCAGACGATGTCGTCGGTGCCGGCGACGATCAGGTCCAGGTCCGATTCCTCGAGCTGGCTGACGCTCGGATTGGGAACGAATTCGTTCTCGACGCGGGCCACCCGCACGCCGGACACGACCTCGGTGAACGGCACGTCCGACAGGTTCAGGGCCATGCTGGCGCCGGTGATGCTCAGGGTGTCCGCATGGAAGTCGGTGTCGGCCGAGATGATGAAGGCGACGATCTGGGTCTCGTGGCTGTAGCCGTCGGGGAACAGCGGCCGCAGGGGCCGGTCGATCAGGCGGGCGCTCAGGGTCTCACGCTCGGTGGGCCGCGCCTCGCGCTTGAAGAACCCGCCGGGGATCTTGCCGGCGGCGTAGGTCTTGTTCCGGTACTCCACGAAAAGGGGCAGGAAATCCCGGTCGCTGGGATTCTTGTCCGCGGTGACGGTCATCAGGCTCATGGTGTCACCCATGCGAACAACCACCGAACCGTTGGCCTGCTTGGCCATCCGGCCGGTTTCCAGGGAGAACGTCGTCCCGTTCATTTCCATGCTGACTTCGTGCTTTTGCATCTTTCTCTTTCCTCTCACATACCGCTCGTGGGGACGCGCCCGGCCTATTCCGGAACCGCGCCCGGGAGGGACGGCCCCATGCCGTCCGCCAAAATCCTCTTCCTACCTGCACAAACATGGAACGGTCGCAACGACGATTGTCACGACCGATCCAGTACCAGAACACCGTCAAGAAGTGGGAACATCAACCGCGGATACCCAGATCCTTGATCAGGGCGCGGTAGCCGTCCAGATCCTTTTTCTTCAGGTAGGACAGCAGACGTTTCCTCTGGCCGACCATCTTCAGCAGGCCGCGGCGGGAATGGTGATCCTTGCCGTGCATCTTGAAGTGGTCGCTGAGGGTGTTGATGCGTTCGGTCAACAGTGCGATCTGCACCTCCGGGCTCCCGGAGTCGCCTTCGTGCTTGCGATACTTGGAGATCACCTGTTCTTTTTGTTCCTTGGTCAATGCCATCGTCCAGAACCTCCTCGAAAACGTCACGCTGCTGCGTCACGATGGCTGCAGGAAGGCTGCCGGCCCCGGGTAGCAATCGGTTCCCCGGCGGCAGGCGTGACCCACACGCGCTGGTGCGGCCGACCCGCTCACGAAAAATACAGCCAAGGACCGGGGCGGAACTCGGCGTTCCCCTCCGGCTCGGCTGAGCGGAATATAGAAAAGCCCTGTTCTTTGCGCAAGTGTTTTCGGCCGGATCGGGTCCGGGTTTAACCGGGGATTCCCCCGGGATCGCGGGCGGCGGCCACCATTTCCGGCAGGCTCGACTCGAAGGTGAACGAAGGCTTGAAACCCAATGTATTTTCGATTTTTACGGAAGAATAGCACGCCCCGCCCAGGAGCTTTCCGTAATGCTCGGAACTCCAGGGGACCGTCAATCCCCCGGCCTGCAGCAGGTCGCCCAGCCGGGCCAGGGCGCGCCAGCCGGAGTCGGGCAGCCCCCACCGGGGCGGCCGCTTGCCGAGGGCGGCGCTGATCGCATCGGCGATCCGGCGGCTCGACAGGGGGCGCCCGTCGGTGACCAGGAAGACCTCCCCCGCCGCGGCGGGATGCTCCGCGGCCAGGACCAGGGCCGCGGCGACGTCGCGCACGTGGACGAGGGAACGCTGCTGCGCGCTCTCCGGGAGCCGGGGGAACCGGCCCCGGTCCAGGGCCCGGATCATCGCGGCCAGGTTGCCCTTGACCCCCGGCCCGTAGATCAGGGGCATGCGCAGCACCGCCGCGTGGATCCCCCGCCGGGCTCCGGCGTCCAGGACCAGTTCCTCCGCTGCGAGCTTGGTCTTCCCGTAAAGGCTCGCCGGCCGCGGGGGATCGCTCTCGTCCTGGGTCCGGGTGTTCCCCTCCCCGCAGACCTTGATGCTGCTGGTCAGCAGGAATCCGCCGACTCCGGCCCGGACCGCGGCCTCGACCAGGCGGCCGGTGAGGGTCACGTTCAGCGCGCGATAGGCCTCCTCCCGACCCCGGTCGCGGGACGTGTCGTGGGTCAGGGCGGCCAGGTGGAAAACCGTGTCGACTCCCCGGCACAGCGCATCCGGGATGGGGCCGGCGAGCAGGTCCCCCGCCTGGAACTCGTCCCAGGGACCGGCCGCCCCGGCCAGGTCGGCGCCCCTGACCCGGACGCCCCGCCTCTGCAGCAGGCGGCAGAGCTCGCGGCCGACGAAACCAGCCGCCCCGGTGACCAGGACGTGCTTCAGTTCACGCACCTGCTCCTCCTTCGTCCAGGACGGCCCGGTACAGGTCCAGCGTCAGGGCCGCGATCCTGTCCTCGGTGAACTCCTCGAGCACCAGGGCGCGGGACCCCTCTCCCAGGGACCGGCGCAGTCCGGGGTCGGCGGCCAGCCGGCTCATGGCCCCGGCCAGACCCGGGACGTCGCGGGGCGCCACGAGCAGCCCGTTGCGCCCCGGGCGACAGATGGGACGGCACCCGGCCACGTCCGAGGCCACCAGGGGCAGCCCCGCCGCGGCGGCCTCCAGCAGGGCCTTGGGGAACCCTTCACGGTAGGTAGGCAGAACGGCCGCGTGACAGCTTGCGAGCAGACCCGGCATGTCCGCGACGTGTCCCAGCCACGTCACGACCCCCTGCTCGTGCCAGGCACCCAGGCGTGCTGCCGTCAGCCCGGAAGGATTCTCGGGATCGGACTTCCCTGCCAGCAGGAACTCCGTCGCCGGATGCTCGGCCCGCACCATTCCGGCCGCCTCGACGAACTCCGCGACCCCTTTCTCCACCAGCATGCGGGCCGGCAGCACGAACCGCACCGGACCCGGCGCCGGCGCAGCCGGAGGAGCGAAGGCGCGGGCGTCCACCCCCGCGCCGGGAATGAGGCTGATCCTGGCCGGGTCCACGGCCAGGGTGTCGCGGAAGAAACCGGCGTCCTCCTCGTTCTGGACGATGAGCCAGGAACGCCGGCTTCCCAGGACGGCCTTCAAGGCCAGGGTCACAGCCGGCCGCGCCAGTCGGGCCCTGGGGCCGGTCGCGGTGTACAGGTAGCCCAGACCGGCGAGGGCGTTGACCACGGGGGGACGGCCGGCCAGGGCGGCGGCCGCAGACCCGTACAGGACCGACTTGGGGGTGACCTGGTGAAGGAGGTCGGGCCGCAGGCGCCGGTAGATCCGGACCAGTTCGGCCAGCCCCTTGCCGTCGCTCCAGGGGTCCTGGAAACCGCGACGCAGTCCGACGGGAACCACCTCGGCGCCGGCGTCCCTGATCGGTCCGGCGTGGTCCTGCACCCGGGTGACCACGGACACGCGCCAGCCCTCGGCCGCCGCGGCCCTGACCAGGGGCAGGCGGTGGGAGCACACGTACCAGTCCTCGGGGATGAAGAACACGAGGTGGGTCGGCCCTGCGTTGCGCCTCATGGTCCGCTCCGGTCGGCGAGGCGGCGCCGGAAGAGGGTTTCCCAGGCATCGGTCACCGCCGCAGGGCCGTGGTGGTCCTCCACGTAGCGACGGCCGGCCTGCCCCATCCGGCCGAGCTCCGCCGCGGGCGCCTCCTCGAGCCGCCGCATCGCCGCGGCCAGGGAATCCGGCTCATGGTCGGCCGTCAGGAAACCCGCACCCGATCCGGCCAGGATCTCGCCTGCGCCCCCGGCCGGGGTGCTGACCACCGGCAGACCACGGGCCATCGCCTCCAGCAGGGCGTTGGGAGAGCCCTCCCAGGCGGATGGCAGGACGAACAGGTCGGCCGCCGCCAGCAGGTCGGGAACGTCGCGGCGCAGGCCGGTGAACAGGACCGAGTCCCCCAGCCCCAGGGCGGCCGCCTGACCGTCCAGGTCGCGGGCCAGGGGGCCGTCGCCCACCAGGAGCAGCCGGGCCCCCGTCCGGTTCCGCCGGAGCCGGGCCCAGGCCTCCAGCAGCAACCGGTGGTCCTTGGCGGGAACCATCCGGCCGACGGTGATCCAGACCGTCTCGCCCGCGTCCAGACCGAGTTCGGCGCGGATGCGGGCCCGGACGGCATCGAGGTCATCGGTGGCCGGGTCACCGGCCCGGATGGCGTTGGGCACGACCAGCAGGCGACCCCGGGGAGCGATGCGCCGTTCCTCGAGGGCGGCGGCGACCGCCGCGGAATTGGTGGTCACCGCGTGGGCCAGGGGCATGGTCAACCTTTCCAGGCCGTCCCGCAGACGCCCCCCGAAGAAGGTGCTGCGCAGGGAACAGATCACGACGGGGACACCCGCCAGCCGTCCGGCCAGCTTGCCCTGGACGTTGGCGTGATAGGTCATGGTGAGCAGGACGTCGGGCCGGTGCCGCCTCAATTCCCGGACCAGGCGGAGGAAGGCCCCGGGACCCGACCGGACGCCGGTCAGACCCAGTTCGACCACCGGTACGCCGCGGGCAGCCAGTTCCTCGCGAAAATCGGCCGCGGGCAACAGGCTGACCACACGGCACCGCCAGCCGCGATCCGCCAGGGCGCCCGCCAGTCCGACGGCCTGGGTCTCGGCCCCGCCCCGGTCGAGGACCGACAGGAGGATGGTCAGGCTCAATCCGGGTTCGCTGGTCACCGGCCGTTCCTTTCGGGCCATCAGGAGCGCAACAGGTTGCGGGCCGCGGTGTAGCCCGCCGCCCAGACCGACCGGCCCAGGCAACGGACCCGGTGGGCCAGGCGCTCCGGCCTCCGGACCACCGGCCCGGCGTCCAGGTGATCGAGCATGACATCGAGGCCGGCCAGCCAGCTGACGGTCTCGTCCAGCAGGCCGGCGCCGTCACCTCGACCCGCCCGCCAGATGCGGACCAGGCGGCGCAGTCCCGGCTCGTGGAAGATGCCGCAGCCCAGGATGCGGTCGCCCAGCACGCGGCCCGCCGTCAGCGCGCCCAGGTCTTCCCGCAGCCAGCGGCCGTAGAGGTGGTGGCCGGCGGGAAGGTCGTCGGCCCGGCCCGCGGCCGAGCCGAACGGCCGGCCCGTCCTCGCCCAGGGCACCTCTCGCAGTTCCCCCGGCAGCAGGTCCAGCAGCAGCCGGTAGTGGTGGTCCCCGCGCCGGGACGCGGGCAGCCCCCACATCAGACCATAGACACCGGGCGTGGTGAACATCTGATACAGGGGCGTCGGCGCGAGACAGACGGCCATCGCGGCCTGGAGCTTGCGGCGCATGTAATGGCCCATCTGCTCGCACTCCCGGACGCCCGGCCCATCGGCCGCGAACCGCGCGGCGAAGGCCTGCAGGTCGGCCCGCAAGCCGTCCCTGCCCCGGGCCAGGGCTCCGGCGGTCATGATGCCGCAGGGATCCAAAGTCGCCGCGCCCACGGGCCGCAGGCCGGCCAGCCGCACACCCGAATATTCAGCGCGGCCCACAGAGTCGCCATAGCTGGCGGCCACCACCAGGTCGAGGTCGCCGCGCTTCCCCACCTCCGGCAGGGCGTGCAGGTGGAGCGGAGCGTACTCGCAGCCCTGGCGGCCGGCCAGGGTGATGTTCCTTTCAAGGTCGGCCGGTCCCAGGGGCAGGTGTTCCCACTCCCAGCCGAAAGACGTGGCGATGCGCCGGGCATATTCCACGTCCCGGCAACCGGGACGGCCCCAGGTCAGGGCCCTGATCCGCAGGCTCCCCCCCGCCTCCAGCTCCACGCGTCTCAGCACCCCGGCCGCGATCCGGCTGTCCATGCCTCCGCTCAGCAGCAGGCCCGCCGTGCCCATGCCCTCGACGGCCGCCCGGCACTCCTGGTGCAGGCGCCGGAGCCAGACGGCGACGAGGGCGGACTCGTCCCCTGCGGGGGGCTGTTCCCTGGCCGGCGCGAGCAGTTCCCAGCCGCCCCCGGGCCGGGGTTCGGCCAGCCACGGGGCGCGCCGCAGCCCCTCCAGGAGGGTGCGGTCCCCCACCAGGAAGCGGCAGGACAGGTAGGCCAGCACCGCCGCGGGGTCCAGCTCCGGTCCGGCGCCCGCAGCCCGGACCGCCGCGCCGAAATCGAGACCCAGGATGCGGCCGTCCGCATCCAGGTAGGGATACTCGCCGCCGAGCAGATCCCCGCGCAGGCCCCAGGCGCCGCTCATGCCCCACCCTCCCGGCCCGGGTCGTGCATCCTGTCCTTCGGGGCGGGAATCGCCGCCATCGCGTCCATCCTCGGCTGAAGAAGCCCCGCCGCGCGGGCGGCAAGTCACAGGTGACGAGTCATCTTGCAATACTTTCCCGGCCATGCCAATTTCCGAATGTTCTTCCGTCGGCCTTCCGGCCGCCGCTGATCCCGACGAGGACGAGGGCCCCGATGTTCGAAGCTCCCCTTTTCGCCTTCCTGGGCGCGGCCGCCACCAACCTCGCGGTCACGCCGTGGGTCATCCGTCAGCTCCGGCAGCGGTCGCTGCTGGACATCCCCAACGAACGCAGCAGCCACGAGACCCCGGTGCCCCGGGGCGGCGGGGTGCTCATCGTCGCCACCTGGCTGACCGGCATGGTCGCCACCTGGATCCTCGGATTCAAGGTGCCCGCCCTGGAGATCGCCCTGCCCGACGGCTTCGTCATCACCGCGACGGTCGGGATGACCGTCCTGGCGCTGATGGGCTACCTGGACGACCGCAGCGACCTGAGCGCCCCCTTGAAGCTGGCGGTCCAGCTGGCGGTGGCCGGGCAGGCCCTCTGGCTGTCGGGGCTGCGGCTGGCGGATTTCGGCCTGCCGTTCCTGCCGGCCTGGGATCTGGGAACGTGGGGCTGGATCGCCGCCCTGGTCTGGCTGGTGGGATTCACCAACATCTACAACTTCATGGACGGCATCAACGGCCTGGCCTTCACCCAGCTGATCCTCGGCGGGCTGGCCTTCTCGCTGCTGGGCATCCTGATCCGCGATTACGAACTGGCCGTCTCGGGCGCCCTCGCCGCGGGGGCGGCCGCCGGCATCCTCAAGTACAACTTCCCCAGCGCCGAGGTCTTCATGGGGGACGTGGGCAGCCTGCCCACCGGATTCCTGCTGGCCCTGATGGCCTTGCGGGCCGCGTTCGGACCGCACGGCGGCGAGGTGCCGTTCGTCCGGGCGGCCCTGCTGCTCTGGCCCTTCCTCTACGATGGAACCTACACCCTGCTGAACCGCCTGGTCCACGGCCGCAATCCCCTGCGGGCCCACCGCAGCCACCTGTACCAGCGCCTGGTGGTCGCCGGGCGCAGCCACAAGACGATCACCGCCCGCTACGCCCTCGCCATGCTCGGCTGCTCGATCGCCGGGTTGGCGTATCCCGTCCTGGGCAGGCCCCTGCGGATCGCCGTCCTGGCCCTGGTCCTGGCCGTCTCGGTGGGGTTCACCGTGCGCACCGTCAGCCGCGTCCGCGCCCACATGACCACCGGCGGCGACCGGACGGCATGAGAAAGGCCGCCCCCGAAGGAGCGGCCTCGACTTGCCGGTGCGGCGGACGTCAGTCCCCGTCGACCTTGAGGATGCCCTGTTCGGTCAGGTAGTCCAGGACCAGGCGGACGCAGGCCTGCAGGTCGTGCTTGTCGGTCTCGATGACCAGCTCGGCGTGCTCCGGCTCCTCGTAGGGGGCGCTGATGCCCGTGAACTCGGGGATCTCGCCGGCGCGGGCCTTCTTGTACAGGCCCTTGGGGTCGCGGCGCTCGCATTCGTCCAGCGAGCACTTGGTGTAGATCTCGATGAACTTGCCCTCGGGGGCGATGGCCCGGGCGCCCTGGCGGTCGACGATGTAGGGGGAGATGAAGGCCGTCAGGCAGATGGTGCCCGCGTCCATCATCAACTTGGCCACTTCGCTGATGCGGCGGATGTTCTCCGTCCGGTCCTCGGGGCTGAAACCGAGATCGCGGTTCAGGCCGAAGCGGATGTTGTCCCCGTCCAGGATGTAGGTGTGGCACCGCCGCTCGAAGAGGGCGGCCTCGACGGCCTGGGCCAGGGTGGACTTGCCGGCGCCCGACAGGCCGGTGAACCACAGGATGGCGGCCTTGTGGCCGTTGCGGGCGACGCGGGCGTCGTGGTCGACCTTGCCCTCGGTCTTGGTGATGTTCTGGCTCTTCACTTCACGCTTCATGTCGGATTCCTTCTTCCCCCACTGGCCGCGGCGCGGCGTTCGTTTTCGGTGAGGCGGTGTTGGGCCCTCCCGCAGACCCGGACAAAAAACAAAGGCCGCCCCGGGGGACGCGCCGGCGGATAAGCTAATACCCCTCCCTGATCTTGGCAAATATCGGCGGTCAAGGCGATCGGGTAAGGGAATTCGGCCACCGGTCAGGCCCGGTCCAGGGCCGAGCCGGCGTCCTGGGCGTCCCTGGCCAGCTGGCGGGTGAGGTCCTCCACCCCGGCGAACTTCTGCTCGGGACGCAGGCGGGCCACCCACTCCACCTTCACGTTGCGCCCCCGCAGGTCGCCCCGGAAGCCGAACAGGTTGGCCTCCAGGCGGGGGACCGGCAATCCCCGGGGATTGAAGGTGGGCACGCTGCCGTAGTTGAGCATGCCGGCGAAGACGGACCAGCTGCGGGGAGCGAGGTTCAGGATGTCCCCGTCCCGGTCCACCTCGGGCAACGCGTCGCGCACCTCTTCCCGTACCCCGGAGGCCCCCTCGCCCACGGCGTCGTCGGGCACGTGGACCCGGACGGCGTAGACCCCGCGTGCGGGCAGCAGCTTCATGGGGTCGAGGGTCTCGATGTTGGCCGTGGGATAGCCGATGGTGCGGCCCCGGCCGTCGCCGGGCACGACCTCGCCCCACACGGCGTAAGGCCGGCCGAGCATGGCCGAGGCGGACTTCACGTCCCCCAGGGCCAGGGCGGTCCGAATGGCCGAACTGCTGATGATGCGCCCGCCCTCGCGCACAGGCTCGGCCACCTCCATGGTGTAGCCGAGCTCCTTGCCCAGCGCCCCCAGGGTGGCGGCGGTTCCCTCGCGGCCGCGTCCCAGGTGGACGTCGTAGCCGGCGACCAGGTGCTTCATCCCCAGATAGTTGATCAGGAACTTGCGGACGAACTCGCGGTAGTCGAGCCGCGACAGCTGCGGGCAGAAATCCGCGGCGACCACGACCTCGCAGCCCAGCCCGTGCAGCACGGCCAGCTTCTCCCGCCAGGTGGTCAGCAGGAAGGGCTCGGGATCGGCGTCCAGGACGAGCCTGGGGTGTTGCTTGAAGGTCCAGATGGCGGCGGCTCCCAGCCGGAGGCGGCGCTTGGCCGCCTGGACGCCCAGGATCAGGTCCTGGTGTCCCCGGTGCAGGCCGTCGAAGGAACCGAGCGTCAGGGCGCTGGAAGGCAGCTTGGGTCCTCGCGCACCGATGGCCCCGGCGATGAGCTCGTCGATGTACTCATCGGTCAGCCGGATCAACCGCATCGCTGCCCCTCCTGCATCAGGACCGCAGCCAGCCTGGGCAGCCCGCCGGGACCGTCCACGGCGCCCATGGCGACCAGGGCGCCTGCCCCGTCGAGCATCGCGAAGACTGCCGCCTGCTTGCCCTGCCCGGGCAACCGGGCGTCCAGGCGGTCCAGCCAGCAGGGATCGGGCTGCCCCCCGTGCAGGACCGCGGCGACCTCGTCCTCCGTCAGCGTGAGTTTCGGCAGGTGGCCCACCGCCCGGGCCGGAGACAGCACGGCTTCCGCCAGGCTCGCCGCATCCAGTTCCCGGACGTCTCCGACGGCGCCGTCGAGGGTGAAAGGCCCGACCCGCGTGCGGCGCAGGGCGCCCAGATGGGCGGCGCTGCCCGCGGCCCGGCCCAGATCCCGGGCCAGGGACCGGATGTAGGTCCCGCTGCTGCAGGACACCCGCAGGTCGATCTCGGCCGGGTCCTGCCCCAGGCGTTGGGCGGTGATCACGAGTTCGGTGACGGTGACCGTCCGCGGCTCCGGTTCGGCGACCTCCCCGCCGGCCCGGGCCAGGCGGTGCAGGACCTTGCCGTCCCTCTTGAGGGCGGAGAACACCGGGGGGACCTGGCGGATCTCCCCCAGGAAGGCCGGCAGGCACCCCGGCACCACCCGGGGGTCCGGCGGCGGCGCCGTCGCAATCACAGCGCCCTCGGCGTCCAGGGTGTCGGTCTCGGTCCCGAACCGCACGGTGGCCTCGTAGGTCTTGTCCAGGCCCATCAGGAAGGGTGACAGACGGGACGCCCTGCCGGTCATCACGACCAGCAGACCCGTGGCCAGGGGGTCCAGGGTGCCCGCGTGGCCGCAGCGGAAGCGAGCACGGCCGCCGCCGCTGTCCTGGGTGCCGCCCCCCGCCGGGGCCCGGGACCAGTGGCGCAGCAGGGCCCGGACCCGCGCCACCACGTCGAACGAGGTCACCCCCGCGGGTTTGTCCACCAGCAGGATGCCGTCCGGACCGCTCATCCCGCCAGGGTCGCCGCCAGGTCCGCGACCAGATCCCCCTTCACGTCCTCGAGGGGGCCCTCGATGGTGCAGCCCGCCGCCTGCTTGTGCCCGCCCCCGCCGTAGCGCGCGGCCACCTGCTGCACGTCCCCGTCCCCGCGCACGCGCAGGGAGACGCGCCAGGTGTCCGGGGCGATCTCCTTGAGGAACGCCACCCTCAGGACGCCGTCCACCGCGGTGGCGATGTTCACGTAGCCCTCGGTGTCCCCGAGGGTGCCGCCGGTGGCCTCCAGCATGTCCGCGGTGGCCACGGCCGTCAGGATGCGGCCTCGCTCGTGATACTCGAAGGAATCGAGGACCTTCACCATCAGGGCCACCCCCTGGGGCCGGTAACGGTGCAGTGTCGTGCGGGACACGTCGGCCACGTCCACCCCGCGCTCGGCCAGCCTGCGCGCCAGTTCGAAGGTGAAGGGGCGGGTGTTGCTGAACCGGAAGCCGCCGGTGTCGTTGATCAGCCCGGCGTACAGGTTGGTCGCGGCCTCCAGGCTGAGTCCGAAGGGCTCGATTCCGGGTCCCGGATCGGCAGCCAGCACCGCCGTCACCTGGTGGATCAGGGTGCAGCACGAACAGGCCTTGGCCTCGACCCAGCCGGGTTCCGGGCCCTTGCGTCCGGTCACCAGGTGGTGGTCGATGCACCAGCGGGTGGAGAATCCGGCCAGGACCTCCTCGAGGGGACCGGTCCGGTCGATGCGATGGCAGTCCACCAGCACCAGGGTGTCGGGCTCCTCTTCGGCGAAGATCGCGGCCGCCTCGTCGCACAGGGTGACCCGGTCGAAGCCGGGCATGTCCTTCAATCCCACCGGGGGGTCAGGGTAGCCCAGAACCCGCACGTCCTTCCCCAGTTCCTCGAGCACCTCGCCCAGCGCCAGGGCGCTGCCCATGGCGTCGGGATCGGGGTTGTGGTGGGGCACGATCCAGAGGCGGGAGGCGGACCTCAGGCCCTCCATCAGGTCCCGGGGCGGTTCCAGGTCGTCCAGGGTCAGGGACCGCA
>Ga0180009_10006071_pt1 | contig 12776 bp, 10 predicted proteins | sample OS_PC_MetaG_FD_123537 | JGI IMG/M metagenome (GOLD analysis project Ga0180009, IMG submission 123537) | Groundwater microbial communities from the Aspo Hard Rock Laboratory (HRL) deep subsurface site, Sweden - OS_PC_MetaG | ecosystem: Environmental > Aquatic > Deep subsurface > Groundwater...
AATTGACTGGAACAATTGCCGGGCATCGCCTCCCGGAAAATCGGCACGAGCGGTGCCGAAGTCGGGCATGAAGATGGTATCGCCGACAAATGCCGCGTCGCCGATGACAAAGGCCATGTCAGCAGGGGTGTGTCCGGGGACATGGATGGCAATTCCATCCAGTTCGCCTACCTTGAAAACTTCGCCATCCTCGAAAAGCTTGTCAAACTGGGAGCCGTCGCGCTCAAAATCGGTTCCGGCATTGAAGAGCTTGCCGAACACTTCCTGGACACGAATAATCTCGCGGCCGATCGCCAGCTTGCCGCCAAGCTTTTCCTGAAGATAGGGTGCGGCTGAGATATGATCGGCATGGGCGTGAGTCTCGATCAGCCACGTCACTTTCAGATTATTCGAAGACACGTATTCGATGATGCGGTCAGCCGACCCGTTCGATGTGCGCCCGGAAGCGGCCTCGAAATCGAGCACCGAATCGATGATCGCTGCTTCGTTCGTTTTTGGATCGTGCACCACGTAGGAAACGGTGTTTGTAGCCTCGTCAAAAAAGCCGGCAATGGAAGGGCGCAGGCACTTGTCCTGCTGGGCGCGCACGATCTGGGTAGACGCCTTGGCAAGCACACTATCGGTGGCGGTCATCTTACAATCTCCATTAAATTACATAAAGCGTGTATATGTCTTGCTATTCGCGAGTCAAGCGCTATAACGAAGCCATGACAGATCAGAACACTCAGCAACCCATGTCGTCCGCCCTGCGTATCGGTGATATGGCACCCGACTTCGAAGCGCGCAGCACGGCCGGTCCGGTAAGGCTTTCAGCCTATCGGGAGCGCTGGCTTATCCTGTTTTCGCATCCGGCCGATTTCACACCGGTTTGCACGACCGAGTTCATCGAACTGGCGCGTCAGGCGGACGAGTTCGAGGCGCGCGAGTGCGCGCTCATGGCGCTCTCGGTGGACAGCCTGTTTTCCCACTTTGCCTGGCTTCGGTTGATCCGCGACCGTTTCGACGTCGAAGTGCGCTTTCCTATTGTTGAGGATCCCACGCTGGTCATCGGACGTGCATTCGGCATGGTCGCGCCAAAAGATAATGACAGCGCGACTGTTCGAACGACATTCTTCATCGACCCTGCAGGTGTGATCCGCGCAATGACCTGTTATCCCGCAAATATGGGGCGTTCCATCCCCGAGATGCTGCGCATGCTTGATGCCCTGCAAGCGATCGATGCGCAGGATGCACTGGCACCCGCGAATTGGCAACCTGGAGAGCCGCTTCTAAAATCACCCTCGCAAGATCTGGATGAAGTTTTTGCCGCCAAGGACGGCACTGATTGGTTCTTACGGGAAACCAAAAAGGGTAAACGCACATGATCGATGATGCGCCAATTGAAGAGCTGAAGGCCATTGCGCACCCATTGCGTTTTCAGATAATCCAGCTCCTGAGAGCTGGCGAGCTCAATGTCGGCGAGATCGAGCAAGCCTCAGGGATCGGGCAGCCCGCTCTGTCGCAGCAGCTGGGCATCTTGCGCAAAGCCGATCTCGTGGAGACGAGGAAATCGGCCAAGCTTGTATTCTATAGCCTTAATACAGATCGGCTTCGGGCTATTGGCACTCTTGTCGGCGGGCAGGACCTGGCCGAAAACAAGCAGCCAACCACCAGACCCACTTCCTCTTCGGACGTGGCTAATTTTGCAAGGCTGTCCTTGTCGGACGCGCGCTGACGCAAGACCGCCGATAGCGTATTCTTCACAAGCTGGAGGTGCGGATCGGCGCAAGAGCTTGGATGGGTTGTAGCGACTTTCAAATGACCAGCCTGAGATCTTCCAGCCGAGCAAGAGGGCGTCTTTTCCTGACGCTGATTTGTGCGGCGCTGGCGATGAAAGCTCTCATCCCGGCAGGCTACATGGTCGCCCCCTCGGCGAACCACTTCTTTGCAATCACGCTGTGCCCGAGCACCAATCCGCTCGCGCGCGTTGCCGGTGAAGCAGTGGGTCACCATGCCGTGATGGATCATGCAGCGATGGGGCATGGGTCATCTGACCCGCAGGATAAGCTTCCCGTCTCTGCACAATCGAGTGTCGATTGCGCCTTTTCGGCTTTGACCTTCGCTGCGACTTTTCCCGAAAAACCGCATTCTTTTTTGAGCCTATTGGATCCTAGCGGCGTTGCCGACCCGTTTCAGCCTACGATTATTGTCGCCCGGAGCCGTTATCTGCGCCCTCCTCTGCGCGGCCCTCCGCCTGTGGTCTGACTTCGTACGAATTCGAACGCATTGCCCGGTCCTGAACCGGCGCATGCGCATGCTCAGACCAGACAGTCGAGAACATCATGTATTCCAAAGCTCTTCGCGGGGCGGCCTTGCTGGCGTCCTGCCCGATTTTCGCTATCCAGCCCGCGTCTGCGCAAGTTGCGGCCAATCCGAACGAGACAGACGCGGTGCTGACCGACACCATCGTCGTCACCGCGACCAGCGATCGACCCATCACTCAGGACGGTCTGACCCCGCCCGAACAGATCGCGCTGCCTGCCGATGCCGTTGCGATTGCGGCCCGCACACCCGGAGGAGCGCTCATCGGCAATGGCGCGCTGTCGGGACAACTGTCTTACCGCGGCCTGGCTGGCGAGCGGGTTCTCGGGCGTGTCAACGGGCAGAGGTTTGCAACCGGTGGTCCCAATGCGATGGATCCGCCGTTGCACTACGCGCCTTCGATTCTGGTTGATCGCATCGAAATCGCGCGCGGCGTCCCGCCGGTTTCCCAAGGCCCGGCCCTCGCCGGAGCCGTCAACGCCCAACTGGCAGAGGTAGAATTCACCGACAGCGCAGCAGCAAGCCCGCAGGCACGCTTTGCCAGCCAGTATCGCAGCGTCGATGACAGTTATGCCGTCGGCGGGATCGCCGGTGTCGCAAACGAACGCTGGCGCTTTGGCGTTATCGCCAGCCGGGAGGAAGGCGATGACTATGAGTTTCCCGGCGGCATAGCCGTAGGCACATCGTTCGAGCGCAACCTCTACGGGGCACATGCGGGGTTCCGCGCCGGACCGGGTGAATTGTTCGTGGAATATCGGCGGAGCGAAACCGATCCGACCGGCAATCCGCCTTTCGCGCTCGACATTGTCTATTTCAATACTGACTTCGTGCAGGGCGGTTATCGTGGGCAAATCACAAATGACCTGCATCTCGACATCCGGCTTGGTCATGTGGCGATCCGGCACCTGATGGACAATCAGACAATCAGGCAGCCTGCTGCTTCCCCGGCGCAGGCACGCGCGACCTTCGCAGATGCCGATACCAGCACCGCAGAGGCTTCACTGCGCTTCGGCACGACCAGATCCTATGTCCAGCTCGGCGCGGACGCAGAACTGACCGACAAATTCGTGACGATCACCAACCCGGCTAATGCAGCCTTCTTCATCGATTCTCAGCCCAATGTTCAATCCGAACGGCTGGGAGCCTTTGCCCAATGGCGCGATGCCGTGGGTGACTTAGAATTCGAATTGGGTGCAAGGGTGGATCGCACCGATCAGTCAGCAGGCATTCCGCAATTGGGGACAGCTGTTCCTGCGGGACCACGCGGGCTGGCGACGGCCTTCAGTGCAGCTGATCGTGACAATGTCGAAACAACATTCGATGGCGTGTTGCGGGCATGGTTGCCGCTTGGCGATCTGATGCCGCGTGTCACGCTCGCGCGCAAAACCCGCGTACCGAGCCTGCTCGAACGGTTCGGCTGGCTGCCGACCGAGGCAAGCTTCGGCCTTGCCGACGGCAATATCTATGTCGGAAATCTGGACCTTGAGCCGGAAACCGCCTGGGTCGCCGAAGTCGGCTTCGACCTTGAAACGGACATGTTCTCCCTGCGGCCCACGGTGTTTTATCGCAGGGTCGACAATTTCGTCCAGGGCGTGCCGGCGGATGGAACAGTCGGCGTGATCGACAGCCCGGTTGAAATGATCGCGGCAATGAGCGGCGATACCACCCCACTCCGCTTCGACAACGTCGATGCGGAACTCTACGGTGCGGATCTCGATTTCAGCATTCGTCCGATCAATCAGATCGAAATCTCGGGGACCGCGAGCTTTGTTCGCGGCAAGCGCCGGGATATCGATGACGATCTCTATCGCATCGCTCCGCCCAATATGCGCCTGTCGGCGGTTTGGCAGCAAGATCGCCTGTCATTCGGCGCGGAACTGTTCGCAGCAGCCTCGCAAGACCGGGTCTCTCTCTCAAACGATGAGGAGACGAGCGAATCGTACGCGGTCGTCGGTCTGTTCGGCCGGTATCGCGTTACCGATGGAATAGCCATCGAGGCTGGGGTCGAAAACCTCTTCGATGAGGAATACCAGCCGCATCTTTCCGGGCGCAGCCGCGTCGGCCTCTCTGATGTGCCGGTTGGCGAGCGCCTGCCAGGTGCAGGCCGGGGCGGATGGGTGCGTTTAGTGACCCGGTTCTGAAGAAAGGACAACGACCGGGGCATCTTGCCCTTGCCCCGGTCGTTCAATCTTTGCGGATTTCGCTGTCAAGTCGGCACGTTACCGTGGCAACCAATCCCAATTCTCCGTTCAGGATCTCAAGCTCAGCTCCCATCGCGTCAGCAATGTCGCGCGCTATCGCCAGCCCGAGGCCCGCACCCGGCTTGGTCGTATCAAATCGCGAACCGAGCAGAAAAGCATCCTCGATCTCTGCCGAAGTCATACCCGGGCCGTCGTCGCTGATGCGGGCGGTCACGACCCCATCGCTGCCGCAAACAAAGGTGAGCTCGACTTTGCTGCGCGCCCATTTGCCCGCATTGTCGAGCAGAATGGACAGGAGCTCGGAATAATCGACGGCGTCGACCGGCAATGTGGCCTGGTCACAATTGGCTGAAACCAAAGAGAAGCTCTTGTCGGGATGCAGCCTTTCCATCGCTCGTAATATCGGTACTGCAACCTCTGGCAATCGAACCGTGCGTGCAGCATAGGGCTTTCCAGATGATGATCGCGCTCGTGCGAGCTGGTATCCGATCTGCTGCTCCATTGCCTTGCTCTGCTCCAGCAGAACCGTGGCTGCGTGCGAACAATTTGGTTCTTCCGCCAGGCGTTCGGCTTCATCGGTGATGATCGCCAGCGGCGTGCGCAGGGAGTGTGCAAGATTTCCAGCTTGCACACGGGCGCGGGCGACCATGTCCGCGTTCTGGTGAATATAGGCATTGAGATCGTTCACGAGAGGCGCAATTTCCGCCGGATATTTGCCTTCCAGCTCGGCCGCCTCACCGCGCCTCAATCGCGCAGTCGCTTTTGCAAGGCGATCGAGTGGATGCAGTCCGAACCCAATGATAGCAAGGCCGGTCGCTAGGAGAAGGCTGCCCAGCCCCGCCAGCCAGATCGTCAGGTCCCGCGTGAAACCATCGATCAACCGGTCCAGTTCGCTTTGATCGGTGGCGATCACATAGTGGACCTCCGCACCATCCGGCGCTGGCTCGGTGAAACCATATGTGATGGCCGGCCCGGTTGGCCCACTATCGAGTGTATGCAGGATTTGCGGTGATTGGGCCACTTTTGGGTCAAGGCTGCCCCTGGTCATTGACCGGGATCGCAGTGGTTCATGATCCTTAGCTGTGATTTGCCAATAGAAACCGGACAGCGGCACTTCGTAGCGCGGATCGGAAAGCGGTCGGGTCAGCGTGATGCTGCCATCATCATCGAAAGAGGTAAGATGCGCCAATTCACGCACGTGGACTTCAAGTTCTTCGTGGTAGGACTGCTCGATATGGGCGCTGAATATGCCCACCGCCGAAAACCAGATCGCGCTCACACCCAGAGCCACCCACACAGTGATCGCAAGGAGAAAGCGCAGTCGCAGGCTGCCGGGAACAGGGAGCCTGCTCATTTTTCGAACCGGTAGCCCATACCGCGCAAGGTGACGATCCGATCGCGCCCGATCTTGCGCCGCAAGCGACCAACCAGTACTTCGACTGTATTGGGTGCGCGCTCGCTATCGAGTTCGTAGAGATCGTCGAGAATATCGGTTTGTGACAGCACTTGTCCTGCACGGCGCATGAAGAGATGAAGAAGACGGAACTCCTGACGGCTGAGCGAAAGCGGTTTAGCCCCAAGCCCGGCCGTCCGTGCGAGAGTATCCAGCCGCAAGTTCCCCCGTTCGATCACGCTGCTGCGCGCCCCCTCCTGACGCCGGAACAGCGCGTTGAGCCGAGCGAGCAACTCCTCGAAACGGACAGGCTTTACCACGAAGTCGTCAGCTCCCGCATTGAGGCCTTCAACCTTGTCCTGCCAGCTGCCACGTGCAGTGAGAATCAGGATCGGCGTCTCGATCCGCGCATTGCGCCAGTGCCGCAGCAATTGGAGACCATCGCCATCAGGCAGGCCGAGATCGAGAATGATTGCAGACATGCTGTCGAGATCTGGCCAGTCCTCCGCCTCGCTGAAGCCTGCCGCTAGCTCGACTGCGAAATCGGCCCCGCGCAGACGCTCGCTGAGCCGCGGGCCGAGTTCGATATCGTCTTCCACCAGGAGCAGTCGCATAGGGAAATACTCTTATTTCGGGCGATTTGGGTGAGCGACAATCATCGCCTTCGAAACTGACAGCAAGCTGCCAAACTGACAAGTTGTTGTCAGGTTCATGCGTCATTGGGACAACATGCGTTCCCGCTCTCTCGCCTCGCTTGCCGCTCTGGCTGCCTTTGCCATGCTCTCGGCCTGTTCCGATTCCGCTGAAGAGGTAACCGCCGTTGATGCGGGTGCGGACCCGCTGGCGGGTCTTGAGATCGAGGCGGTAGAAGCAACCGAGCTTGCGAACGTGCCCATCGGCAATGTGCCGGGCACAATTGTTTTTCCGCCAGAAGCGCGCGTGGCAGTGACCGCGCCGTTCCCCGGTGCGGCGGTGCGTGTCTACGTTGTCGAAGGACAATTCGTGCGCCGCGGGCAGGCGCTGGCGTTGGTCCGTGCGGCGGAGCCGGTGCAGATACGCGGCGCGTTGGCGCGGGCGCAATCCGAGGTCGGGCTTGCCGAAGCACGCGCCAGACGGCTCAATCAATTGGCCGAAGAAGGAATTATTGCAGCTTCGCGCGCGGATGAGGCCAATGCAGCACTGGCACAGGCCCGGGCCAGCCTGTCTGAACAGCGCGGGCTGGCATCGCTTGGCGGTGTCGGGCCTGAAGGGGCCATGACACTTAGCGCTCCCATTTCAGGCCGGGTGTCTCATGTGGGGGTCGTCACAGGTGGGCCGGTCGACCTTATGGAAGCTCCTTTCGTCGTCGAAGCCGAAGGAGCCTATCAGATCGAGATGCAGCTGCCCGAGCGGCTCGCCAGAGTGGTTCGCCCGGGAATGCCGGTAGAAGTCTCGCTGCCAACCGAGGGTGATGAACCGTTGCTCACAGGCGGGCAGATCCTCGCAGTCTCCCCCTCCATCGATCCTGCGACAAGGTCTGTCCTTGCTCGCGCCAGCATCAGCGCTGCCCCGGGGATTGTCGCGGGGCGCAATGTCAGCGTTACTATCGCTGGCACCGGCGGCGCGAGCGGTATCTCCATCCCTGCCAATGCCGTGACCAGGATTGGCGGCGTGGATCATGTTTTCGTGCGCGAAGGGCAGACCTATCGACCGCGTGCAGTCGTGGTGATTGCCACCAGCCGCGAGCAGGCGGTGATTTCCAAGGGGCTTCAGGCTGGCGATGTTGTTGCCGCCTCAAGCATCGCGGAACTCAAGGCCATGAGCGCGGAGTAACACCGAATGCTGCGTACTCTTGTCGAAAAAGCGCTGTCGATGCGCCTCGCGGTTATCGGCATGGCGCTGGTGCTGGCCGGAATTGGGGCTTGGTCCTTCTCCAGACTGCCAATTGACGCCTTCCCCGATATCAGCACCACCCAGGTCAAGATCATCCTCAAGGCCCCCGGCATGACCCCGGAAGAGGTCGAAAGCCGGGTGGTGACCCCGATCGAGATGGAGATGCTGGGCATTCCCGAGCAGACTGTTCTTCGCTCGGTCGCCAAGTATGCGATTGCCGATATCACCATCGATTTCAAAGACAGCACCGATATTTATTGGGCACGGCAGCAGGTCACAGAACGGCTCAATGCCGTGATGGGCGACATGCCCGCCACGGTTGAGGGCGGCCTTGCGCCGATCTCCACGCCGCTCTCCGAAATGTTCATGTTCACGCTCGAAGGCCCGCAATCGCTGGCCGAGAAGCGCCGCGTTCTGGACTGGACGATCCGCCCGGCATTGCGCACCGTACCCGGCGTTGCCGACATGAATGCGCTGGGCGGCTTCGTTGAAACCTTCGAAGTGGCACCCAACAGCGCCGCCCTCGCCTCTGCCGGACTATCCACCGCCGACCTCGCCGATGCCATCGAAATGAGCAATCGCAATGACGGGGCCGGACGCCTGACCAATGGCGAGGAATCGCTGATCGTAAGGTCAACCGGGGCGATCAGCACGCTGGAGGATTTGGCAGCCGTGGTCGTCAGAGCAGAAAATGGCGCGATAGTCCGCGTCGGCGATGTCGCCGAGGTTCGTGCAGGCAGCCTCACCCGCTATGGGGCCGTCAGCAAGAACGGCACCGGTGAAGCCGTGCAGGGACTGGTGATCGGCTTGCGCGGTGCGGATGCGAGCGAGATCGTAGACGGCGTCAAACAGCGGCTCGAAGAAATCCAGCCGAGCCTGCCCGACGGGATGAGCGTGGAGGTTTTCTATGACCGTTCGGACCTGATTGAGCGAGCGGTCGGCACAGTGGAAACCGCGCTGCTGGAGGCCACTGTGCTGGTCGTCATTCTCCTGCTGCTGTTCCTTGGCGATCTGCGGGCCTCGGTCATTGTGGCCCTCGCTTTACCGATGGCAATGCTTTTGACTTTCATCTTCATGCAGGCGATCGGGCTCAGCGCCAATCTGATGAGCCTTGGCGGGCTTGCTATCGCTGTTGGCATATTGGTCGATGGTGCCGTGGTCGTCGTCGAGAACGTTGTCGAGCGATTGTCCGATCCCAAACATGCCGGCAACAGCAAGCTGCATAGCATCTTCATTGCCGCCGCCGAAGTGGCCAAGCCTGTTGCATCAGGCCTTGCGATTATTGCGCTGGTGTTCCTGCCGTTGCTGACGCTGGAGGGACTGGAAGGAAAACTGTTCAGCCCGGTCGCGCTTACTATCGTCCTGGCGCTTGGCTCGGCTCTGGTACTGTCCCTGACGCTGATCCCCGTGCTTGCCTTCTATTTGCTCAAGGTGAAGCCTCAGGCTGACGGGAGCCACCACGAACCGTGGCTTATGCGCAAGATTTCGCCGCGTTATTCCGCCGCGCTATCGTGGTCCTTTGAACACAAGAAGCGTGTCTTCGCGGTCGCCGGTATTGGCCTGGCTCTCGCGGCGGGGGCCTACAGCATCACCGGCAAGACCTTCCTTCCGGTGATGGATGAAGGCTCGATTATCGTGCAGCTCACCAAGCTTCCGTCGATCTCGCTCGATCATAGTGTCGAAGGCGACATGCGGGTGCAGCGCGCTATTCTCGAGCAGGTGCCGGAAGTCGAGGCAGTGATCGCCCGCGCCGGCTCCGATGAACTTGGTCTCGATCCGATGAGCCCCAATGAAACCGACAGCTTCCTGCAATTGAGACCGCGCAGCGAATGGCGCGTGCAGGACAAGGAGTGGCTGCTGGACGAATTGCGGACCGTGATGGAGCAGTTCCCCGGCATCGAGCCGACGTTCACCCAGCCGATCGATATGCGCACTTCCGAAATGCTGACCGGTGCGCGCGGCGACCTTGCCATCAAGCTGTTCGGGCCGGATCTCGACGAGCTGTCGCGCCTCGCCGGAGAGATACAGACGCGGCTGGAAACCATCGAAGGTACGAGCGAGGCCATGACCGTGGCCAATGATCAGGTCGATTACCTTCTCATCGATATCGACCGCGTTGCCGCCGGGCGCGTAGGAATGCCGGTGTCAGAACTGCAGGACATGATGCGCGCGCAGGTCGAAGGCGTGCGCACGGGCGTGGTTGCCGACGGCATACGCCGCGTGCCCATCGTGCTGCGCGGTGAAGGATCGACCGCGCTGACATCGCAAGGCTTTGCAGATCTGGTCTATCGCGCGCCTTCGGGCCAGTTGGTCCGGGCCAGCGATGTCGCGCAAATCAGCCAGATCGAGGGGCCAGTAAAGCTGGAACACGAGGATGGGTCGCGCTTTGCAATGGTGCAGGCATTCGTCTCAGGCCGCGATCTGGTCGGCTATGTCGAAGATGCACGGGCCGATATCGCCGCCAATGTGACCTTGCCACAGGGCTACCGGCTGGAATGGGGCGGCCAGTTCGAGAACCAGCAGCGCGCCTCGGCCCGTCTGATGGTGGTGCTGCCGATTTCCATCCTGCTGATCTTCGCCATTCTCTATTTTACCTTGGGCTCGGTGCGGGCTTCCCTATTGATCCTCACCAACATTCCCTTTGCGGTGGTAGGGGGCATGATCGCACTCGCGGTCTCTGGCGAGTATCTTTCCGTCCCGGCTTCGGTTGGCTTCATCGCCCTGCTGGGTATCGCGGTTCTCAATGGCCTGGTTATGGTGACCTATTTCCGCCAGCTGCGGGAGGAAGGCATGCCGCTTTCGGAAGCCGTTCGGCGCGGGGCCGAGCGCCGGTTGAGGCCGGTTCTGATGACTGCCAGCATCGCCGCTTTCGGACTTGTCCCCCTTCTGTTTGCGACCGGGCCAGGATCGGAAATCCAGAAACCGCTCGCCATCGTCGTCATCGGCGGTCTGGTGTCGGCCACTCTTCTGACACTGATACTGCTGCCGATCCTTTACGAACGCTTCGGCGAGAATGCTGCAGAACGTGCGGCCGGCGATGTTCTGCATCCGGTGGAGGATTGAGATGCGTCTGATACCAGCACTCTTGCCATTACTTCTGATCGCCACGCCATTGGCTGCCCAATCTGCTTTGCCAGACGAGCATGCTGTCACCATGGCGCTGGACGAGCATCCGACGGTCGTCGCAGCGCGTGCCCGGCTCGAAGCTGCCCGCGCCCGCGCAGAGGGTTTGCGCAGGGGACCGCATGAATTCACAGTGTCCGGAAGCTATACGCGCCGCAGCCTCGACACCGGCGGCGAGTTCGATGAATATGATGCCCAGCTCAGCCGCCCGATCCGCCTTCCCGGCAAGGCAAGGCTTGATCGCGAGATAGGACAATTCGGGATCGAGGCGGCCTCCAATCTGGCAGAAGATGCGCGCCATCAGGCAGCGCTCCTGCTTTCCAATTACTGGTTCGATTGGTTGTCGGCATCGGCGCAGGCCCGCGTCGATGGCGTGGCAGTCAGCAACTACGAAGCCTCGCTGGCGGCTGTGGCCCGGCGAATGGAACTGCGCGATGCGGCGCAGCTCGATGTCGATCAGGCGCGCGGTGCGCTTGCCGCAGCACAGCTCGCCGCGGAACGCTCACAAGGTATGGCGGCTCTGGCGCAGACAAGGCTCGAAGCGCATTTCCCAAACCTGCCCCTGCCGACCGAAGCGCCGGAAATACCGCTACCTGACATTGCCGAGGCGCGTCTCGCACAGCTGCGCGACCTGGTTATTTTCAACAGTCACGAGATTGCGGCGGCTGAAGCCGAAGCACGGCGCATGGCTGCTGTCGCCGATCGCATGGATAGAGATCGCATGGCCGACCCCTCGGTTGGCGTGCGCCTATTCTCGGAATTTGGCGGGGCCGAAACGGGGGCGGGCCTGACGTTCTCGCTTCCGCTGGGCGGCGGGCATCGCCGCGCATTGGCCAGTGAGGCAGAGGCAGGCGCATCGGCTGCAAGGGCCGAAGAAAGCCTTGCCCGTTACAATGTCGAAGAAACCGCAAACGCTGACGTCGTCGAAGCCAGATATCGCATCGCCGCATGGCAGCGCTCACGCGAAACCGTCGAGGCGCAAACCGCAGCCTTGCAGAGATTGCGGCGGGGCTATGCCCTGGGAGAGATTGATCTTGCTGATTTGCTGCTGAGTGAGCGAATGGTGCACGATTCCTTCAGGATCGAAGCCGAAGCCCGAGGCGAAGCGATGCGCGCGATCACCACGCTGCGGATCGACAGCCACGAGTTGTGGCTGGCCGATTGAACATGGCGATCCACCGCCATGTTCAATCGGCTGCAGTGCAAGCGAGAAGACCACGGCGCATCACCTATAGTCAGAGGCCTTCTTGGCGGAAAACAAAGACAAACTGCATCTGTGCGTTAGTCGAGAAACGTTCGGCTTGTAGAATTCCAAGTTGGAGGGCAATTCGATGTCATCACCACGCGAAGCTGTCGGCGTATTCCAGAACGCCAATGATCTGGAGGCAGCCATTGATGACCTGCTCAGCAATGGTTTCAATCGGGCCGAGCTTAGCCTGCTCGCCAGCGAGGGCACGGTAACTGAGGTGGTCTCGCCTTCTTCGACAGTTTGGCGGTTGAGTTAAGCTAATCCCGGTTGTCGTTCATGCCGCCTGTTTGATCATCAGATCATGGGGGGCATGCCCCCTGATCTGATTGCCCGATCCGCCGATAGGCCTCAACCGGGGTTCTACCGGCAAGGCCCGAGTGCGGACGCTGGGTGTTGTAATATGTGATCCACCGGCCCCGGCCATCCATGCTGATGCGGACCTCGGCATCGCTTAGCACGCTGGTGAAGGCTACCAGTCCTTCAGGTCGGGAGTAGCTTAGCATCCTGTCTAAGAAACCGGCACCACCTCAGTAGTGAACCGCCCCGGGATTGTCGGAGGCTCCAACTTTTGAGTAGATGGAGTCCTTATGAGCAAGACAACGAACAAGTTTTCGCCGGAGGTTCGTGCCCGTGCGGT
>Ga0180009_10006072_pt1 | contig 12776 bp, 13 predicted proteins | sample OS_PC_MetaG_FD_123537 | JGI IMG/M metagenome (GOLD analysis project Ga0180009, IMG submission 123537) | Groundwater microbial communities from the Aspo Hard Rock Laboratory (HRL) deep subsurface site, Sweden - OS_PC_MetaG | ecosystem: Environmental > Aquatic > Deep subsurface > Groundwater...
ATTTTAAGCTCTTTCTGCGGTTTTATTGGTATTTTCTTCATACATATCCAATATGTATTAACTTTATAAGCTTTTCGTTTATCGTCTATGCTTTATACTTACAATTGGGCTCTAGAAGGATTATCTTAACTTTGAAGTAGTAATGACAGAAAAATTTAAATAGATGTTTTAATTACTTATAGACATGGCACATGCGAATTTGGAAGATGCTTTGCGAAATGTTCAGTCATTAAGAAATGATCTAAGGGCTGTAATAACACTAGGCATGAGGAAGGAGGAAGGATACTGGGAAGATTGCGAAGTATCAGAACAGGTTCTTGATAGTCGATGGACATGGGGTTCTACACCTATAACAGAGACACACACAGAAAAAGGATGGGTTCCTCCAAGAGAGGTACCAATTAACAAACCTGATATAGAAAAAAGAGAATCTGCACAGGCACGATTACAGCAAATCTATCATTCCTCGATTGGATCTGTAAAATATGTCGCTGGGTGTGCCTTATATGTTGATGATAGGAAATTATTGAATCAAATTGATGGTTGGTTAGATACTCTAGGGGACAGAATTAAATTGGATAGTGAAAGAGAAGATGTTAAAGTTGTTTATGATATTCCGTACTCAACTTCAACAACAGAAAGCCACCCTAACACAAAAGGTTTAGTTGGGTTTTCAATATCTAAAATCCCATCTAGATTAAGTGATATAAGGAGGAAAGCTGGTAAACTTCTAGATGTTTCTGAAGCAGATATCTTAGGTCATGAACTTACAAAAATTTCTTTAGGATTGGAAGAAGATGAATTACAAAAAGTTTACAGACATGCTTCACACCCTGAATATAGACAAAAAGCAGGACAGTGGTTGGGGTATCCTCCAGTTAGAATTTTTTGCCATGAACATCCAGTTGCGGCAACTGTTTCTGGAATTGCTAGTACGGGAGTGGCTTCGGGTTTGGTTTATGCTTTAGTAGAATATTTTAATAAGTAAAAGCCCGCCAGAAATTTTTCAGGGAATCTTCTGTCATCTCGACAAAACAGCGTTGACAAACCAAAAGGGTACCTTTTCAGATCCGATTATGTCCACTCAATCTCGACAATCCTTTTAAACTCCGATGCTGTGATGAGAACAAGAGATAAAAAAGAGTGCCTTGAAAATGCAAAATAGGCCTCATCTCGGACGTGTAAGGGAACCAAGGTTCCTGCTTAGGAACAAAATTCCTGGCAGTTCCAGAAGCTCGGCTTCTTAGAACCTTGACAATCAACCCCTTTTTAGTGCAATCACCTTCCTTCAATTAGCATCACCCTCTATCTTTTTAAAAATGTTAATGAAAAGATATTCTTGTAAAAATCTAACCTCCCTCCACAATAATTTCATCATCATGGGAACCAATATAAACGATAATGTATCAAAGATTTTATGGTAATGATAAAATTGCGATCAAGGCAGAATTTTTATTATGAAGTCTTCCCACTTCGGGAAAAAGAAATGAAGGATTTGCTAAAAATTGCCAGAAAAAATTGGAAGAAGGCAGTTTTGGGATTGAAAACTTCAGATTATTTCAAGGATTTCATAATCAATGAAAAAGTCAGAGGCAGACTTGCAGAGTTTATGGAAAAAGAATTAAAAATAACGAAGGGGAGCAGGGTGCTTGATGTGGGTGCGGGAACAGGTCCGCTAACTATCGCCCTTGCAAGAAAATTTAAAACTTCCTCGACCGACGCAAATCTTCTTTCGCTTAAATTCGTGAAATATCGGGCGGAGCAGGAGAAGGTCAAGGTGGATTTATACAAAACCGACACCCTTGATGGGGGTTTGCCCTTCAAAGAACAAAGTTTTGATGCCATAGTCATGAATGGTGTTTTGGAGTGGGTTGCAATGGGCCTGCAAAAAGAAAAAGTCAAGGAAGTGCAGATGAAAACTTTAAAAGAAATGTTCAGGGTTCTAAAGAAGAATGGAACATTCATTCTTGCAATAGAGAACAGATTCGCTTTTGATTGGTTTAGGGGAAAGACAAGCCATATGCCTATAAAATTCATAGATTTAATGCCTCGAAAATTGGCGGATATTGTTTGCAGGATAAAAACCGGAAAAGATTTTAGGACATATATCTATTCTAAATTTGGCTACAAAAAAATGCTCGAAGATGCAAATTTCAAAGAAATAGAATTCTATGAGGCTTTCCCAACATATCAAAAACCCCAGTGGATAAGGAAAACAAGAAATCTCTTTGCTAACAGCTATATTGTCGTCGGGAAGAAACTTTGACATCGGGAAGACCTTTAAAAACCTATGATTCTATGAACGTATAATATGGAATTAAAATTAGAAAAACTTTCAGAGGAATTTAAAAAAGACATTTATCATCCAAATTTTCTTGAAAAGTTTAAAATACCTTCAAGAACCGCAGACATAAGTGCAGTTATACCCACATATAACAGATGTCCCTTTGATAAAAATTCAGAGAATTATCAGTATAATCCTCTTGCAATATGTGTCAGGACACTGCTTTTGCAAAAATCTCCTTTAAAGGAAATAATAATAGTTGATGATGCATCAACAGACAACACTGCAAATGTGGTAAAAGAGCTTAGGCAGGAGGCGTACAAAAAAAAGGGGATAGAGATAAAATGTTTTCATAATAAAGAACGAAAAGGAAGTTCTATATCAAGAAACATTGGGGCAAAGCATGCAAGCGGAAAATATTTATTTTTTCTTGATGATGACTGTGTTCCCGCACCATATCTGACGTTTATTGCAAATATTGTATTAAAAAAAATTGAAGAACAAGATACACATTTTGCAGTTTTGGTCCTCCCAGTCTATGACAGGGCTTCTTTACCGACAACCACCATAAACATTAATGATCTCACACGGAGTTTTTTCAAAAGAGAGGGATTGAGTGCCAGATTCAATACATTTCCAGCAGAATATCTAAAGATTAAAGATAAGTTTCTTAATACAAATTTAAAAATATTCAATCCCATAAAAGTTTATCAAACATGGGGCCATTTCATAATTGAAAGGAGCAAATATCTGGATGTAGGGGGATTCCCAGACTTTGCAACCTGGCCAAATAAGGCAGGAGAGGAGCAAGAATTCGCAAGCAGACTGATAGAGAATACATATTCCTTATATTATCTTCCTGGAACCAAGGCAGCATCATATCATGGGGCCTTTGGGGCCAAAATAGGAAAGTTTAATGGCATTGATTGGCTTGCCGAAATGACAAATAATAAATTAAGCTTAATCAGATATTCGAAGATATGTGAAAATGGGATTATCTCTGGGAACAGAGTAGGTATCAAGGATTATCTTTATTCTAAGATAATTGCTGCATTCTGCATAATTTACAAAAGGAATATGAAAGAAGCTATTAACTATGCAAGGTTGAGCCACAAGGAATTTGTAGTAGAAACTAAAAAAAGCTGGTTTACAGGCTATTCAATGGAGGTGATAGCTGATCGAAGTGAAAGAGAGATGATTTGGCACAAGGCAATCGAAGATGGGCTTAATCTACTTTTGGAGACGGAAATAAAAAAGACAAAGAAGCTTAAGGGATTCATAAGCTCATTTAGGGTAAAGGAAAGGCTGGGTGAGATTGAGGAAAGGGAGAGCAGAATAAAAAAATTATTTGAAGAGATATATGGGGAATAATTCGAAGATTTTATAAATGAAGAAAAATACATCTATATATGGTCACCTTTTATTCTATCAAAGATGCACTTGTGTCCAAGTTGAGTAATCTCGGACTCACATCTGAAGTGTTCTATGCAAATTTGTTTATAGCAATAGTTTTGCTTGTGGTGGGAATCTTTCTCGGAAAGATTGTCAAGTTTGCCCTAAGAACGCTTTTTGAAAAAATAAAGCTTGAAAAGATAATAAAACGGAGCCTTATTGACCCATTCCTGGTCCTTGTAAAGTGGAGCATATATGTTTTGTTCATAAATCTTGCCATAATCCAGTTGGGGATTCCAGACATTACAAACTGGCTGACCACCATATTGGGAGTACTGCCCGCATTAACGGGGGCATTGGTGATAATAACCGTAGGTTTTGGAATAGGCAGTTATATTAAGAAAGTGGTAGAAGAAAGCAAGATAATGGAAGGAGAAATGCTTCCCCAGGTTTTGTTCTATTTTGTGATTTATGTCTTCATGGTGTTTGCATTTAAGACTGCATTAATACTCTTGGAAGACCAGGCCATAGTGGACATACTTCTTGTGGTCTTTACGGCAATTGGCGGAATTGCGTTTTTAATTTATTATATTAAGAAAAATAACAAGTCCTGCCAAGTTTACTTCTAAAAACCCTGGGCGTTTATTTTAAAAAGAGAGCAAGCCTATTAAAACAAAGATGGAGGTTCAACTATTCGGTGCTGCCAGGGAAGTCACAGGATCATGTTATAGCATAACCACTGATGCCGGAGAAAAAATTCTTGTTGATTGCGGGTTATTCCAAGGGGGAAAAGATGTTGAAAGGAAGAACTATGAGGATTTCGGATTTAAACCTTCAGAATATTCTGCCCTTATTTTGACCCATGCGCATTTAGATCATTGCGGGAGAATCCCAAAACTTGTGAGGCAGGGATTTAGGGGAAAGATTTATGCTACCAATGCCACAAAAGACCTTGCTTCAATAATTTTGATGGATTCTGTAAAAATTGCTGAGCAAGATACAAAAAATGAAAATAAAAGAAGGGCAAGGGAGGGATTGCCTGCAAGAAAACCGATATACAATGAGAATGATGTGAAGAATACCTTGAGATTGTTTAAATTAGTAAGATATGATGAGGACATCCACATAAGCAAAGATATTACGGCCAGATTTTATGATGCAGGGCACATCATCGGCGCATCGTCAATCCAAATAACAATCAATGAAGGAAAAAATTCAAAAATTCTCGCATTTTCGGGCGATATAGGTCAGGCAGATGCCGTAATAGTGAAGAATACTGAACCCATAAAAAAGGCAGACTATGTTTTTGTGGAATCCACTTATGGAGACAGGCTTCATCCCCCCATGGGAGACAGAAAAAAAGAATTTTTGAGAATAATCAAAGACACTTACAACAGGGGCGGGAAGCTTATGATTCCATCTTTTGCAGTTGAAAGAGCACAAGAATTGCTTTACTGCATAGGGCAATTTGAACAGCAAGGACTCCTGCCTCAAAAGAAGGTTTATCTCGATTCTCCAATGGCAATAAGAGCAACCGAAGTGTTTACAAGATATCAAGAGTATTATAACAAGAAAATAGAACAAATCCTTAAGAAAAGAAAAGATCCATTTTCATTTCCAGGACTCATAAATACCTTGACTGTTGAAGAATCAAAGGAAATAAACTATGTTACCGAGCCTTGCATAATCATTGCTGGAAATGGGATGTGTACAGGGGGAAGAATAAAGCACCATATCAGAAACCACATAGAAGATTCAAGAAATACTTTGCTCCTTGTAGGATATCAAGCAAGAGGAACACTGGGATATTGGATTCAAAAAGGTGAAAAAAGAATAAGGCTGCTTGGAACAGAGGTCGAAGTCAATGCTGAAATAGAATTTATTCCCGGATTTTCAGCCCATGCAGATTATAGGGGCCTCATTCAGTGGTTGAAAAATTTCTCTCCAAAACCAAAAACCATTTTCATAGTGCATGGGGAAGAAAAACAGAGTTTGGAATTCGAGAAAAAGCTGCAAAAGACGGGGATGAAATCATACATTCCTTCGGCTGGAGAGAGCATCAATTTATAATTTCAAATAAGCCATAGCAACAAAATATTAATAAACAAATGTTTTCTAATACCTCTAGTGGGTGTTCAAACAATTGGCGAGGTAATGTCTTGGAGAGTCATCATTCAATCTCTCTTAGCTCTCGCTTTCTTGGCTATGACTTTTTTTGTAAATTGGCTTTTTATAATTCCGGTTGGAATCCTTATATGGTTGAATCAGAAAGAGTTGCTTCGGAAACGCTGAATTTTTAGAACTGTTTATAAATTCTTGAGCCTAGATTAGAACATGGGTAATAAGGTTATGAGAATCACATGGTGGATGATTGTTGCGACCATATTTCTCCTCTTATTTGTAAGGCTTGTTTCAACGAGCCAAATAGATGATGTAAATCCAAACAGGCTATGTGAAGTGAATTTCTAGAAAAAAGCGATGTCCTCATGGTCATTCCCCTTCCGGGAAATAAATCCATTTCACATAATTCGAGCTGGTGAGAATATATTAAAGAATTGAATAAAACTCTTGGGATGCATGAAGTATACCATCTTGAAGGGAAGTTTATGCATTCCGTAGACAGAGAATCAATCCTGCTGGGGATGGAAGAATTCAACAAATGATTTGGTTATTACTCTGTAATCTTTGAAGCTCCAGAATTATCATTGTCACATGAAAATGAAAAGATCTTGGAAGAAATGAATTTTACAATAATAAAAAGAGCCCATCATTTAACACATAAGGTGTATCATTGCACCGATTACCAAAAGAAATCATGGCTTGTAAAATTAAACTTCTTGAACAGGCTTTTATAATGATAAGGAACACTCCTCAGCCTAAACAGGCCGAGGTTTCTTGTGTTCCTGTCATGCCAAAAAGAAAACAAGTTAACCTTAGACTAAAGTCAGAGGTTTTCTTTTTTAGCATAAAACTTGCAAACATTTAGGCAACCCTGCTGAAAACAGCATCATATTTTACGGAACGCTTTTTGCCTTTTGAAGAGATTAAAATTTTATAGAGGGGATAGTAGAATACTGTGGCATTAATCAAATTATTTTTTATGGATAAAGAGTGTTTTTCAGTCTCATCAGTTACATGGAAAAGCTCTTCTTTCTTCAATCTCTCCTTGTAGCCTTTCTTTTTCAGTTTTTCCAATCTTTCTTTGGACTCCCTGATCTGCATTTCAAGAATATCCATATCTCTTTCGTAATAAGTGTGCCTGAGTTTGCTTTGGAGAAGTTTTATTTTCCTTTCGCATGTTTCAACCTCTTCATCTTTTTCTTTTATTTGCTTTATATAATGCTCCTTTACCCTTTTAAGCTCTTTTTCCAATTTTTCCTTTAGCAATAATTTCATTGGCTTAATTTCCTTGACAACATTATTTTTAATACAATCCTTGGCAACTTTGTAAGAATCATTCAAATCTATTACTGGAATTTCTTCTTTGTTGCCTGTTTGAAATTTTAGCTTAGCGGTGTCCAAGTCTAAAACTTCTTTGTTTTTAACCAAAATGTTATTTATTGACTGTTTTTTTTCATTAAGATACTGATAAACGGATAAAAAGTAAAATTCTGAGAAAAAATCAAAACCATCTTGTTTTACTTCGATAATCTTGGAGCCTTTTGGAAAATTCTTGCTTAAATCGGTTAAATCTGGCCGGATATTTATTTTTAGCAGACTTGTTTGTCCCCGATCCATGAGATAATCCCTTATTGAAAGCAAAAAATAGCTTCCTTGCATGATCAGTTCAGAATCTTTAACCTTGCTGTGGGTTTTTATGTCAAAAACGAGCTTATAGGGCGCTTTTTTCCCTATAAAATCTTCAAAAGATTTTTGGACACCGTCAATGGTCAACACCCCATTTTTATGTGAGATAGCCGCATCTTTGAAAAATTCCAAAATAAATTCTTTTGATTTATCCAACCCATTATTTGCAATATTTTTTTCCATTTTCTTTGATTTTCTTAGTGTGCATCCAATAATTGTGACGTATATTTCTTTGTTTGCTTGTATTCTTCTATTCCCTTATTGATTTCACTGCCTACCTTGTTTATTTCGCTTTCGAATCTATGCAAATTATTTTTTGAGCTTAGGAAAGCATTCATTATCTTCTCTTCGAATTTGCTTGATCCTGATTTTCCACTAGAATCTAAGCCCATATTGAATAATATGATCGGAAGTTCGCCCATGACAAGCCCTATGCAACACATCTTGTTTATGATAAGATCAACAACATGTTCTTCCATGGTGCCTTTTGTGGCAAGATTATAGACAGAAATGTCTTTGGTTTGGCCTATTCTGTCAAGCCTGCCGATTCTCTGTTCTACTGCCATGGGATTCCAAGGCAAGTCATAATTAATGAGGTTTGAACAGAATTGAAAATTCAATCCTTCTGCCCCCGTCTCAGTGCTTATGAGTATCTGTGTTTCTTCCTTAAATTCTTTGATTCTTCTTGTCTTCTCATCATTTGTTAAACCCCCCTTAAATTCGGTGATTTTGAATTTTTGTTTTCCAAGAATATCTGAAATATATTTCAAGGTTATGGGGTGTTTTGTGTATATCAAAATTTTTGTCCCTTTATCCTTTTTATTTATTTCATTTACCAATTCAATAAGGCTGTCAATCTTGGTGTCCTGCGTGATATTCTTGAACTGCCAAATCAATTCCTTGGCCAATTTTTGAGTAGTTGGATGGTATTTGGGATTATTCATGAGATTTTCTAAAAATTCTATGGATGATTTGGAAGAGCTGGTTATTTTTGGCAAAATAGAATACATTGCGAGATTTGTGCTTATTGGGTCTCCATTAAAATCATAGTAATGCAAAAGCAATAAATCCGCAACGCCATCATAGGCCCTCTTTTCCATCCAATTAAGCGTTATGGATTTTATGCTTGGTATCCTCTTCATGTATCTGATGCCCCTTACCTCATCCTTTCTCCTTCTGATCATGACCTCTGATAATTTTCTTTTTAATTCTGCAGGATTCAGGGGTTTTCTTTCATCACCCTCAACCAAAAAATTAGACCTGAATTCACTTATTGTTCCAAGATGGCCTCTTCTGAGAAGAGCAAGTAAATTATACAATTCAATCATATCATTTTGGAATGGGGTGGCTGTCAAAAGCAGCAGTCTCTTTTTCTGAAGTCTGTCAACAAATTTCCATCTGAATGTGTTTTTGTCTTTAAGCTTGTGGGCTTCATCAATGATTATGATATCCCAATAAATCTCATGAGCTTTTGAATGCTTGAATTCATTTGTGGAAGTGTTAAAATTTTTTACCTTGTCTATGGAAGCAATTGCAATATCGGTATGTTCCCATTCTGTTTCTTTGCTTACTTCCTTGAGGTCAATGTCAAATTTCGTGCTCATCTCTTCTTTCCATTGATTGACCAGTGATGGGGGGGTTAAAATCAGGACCCTTCTTACAAATCCCCTCACAATGCATTCTTTCAAAACCATCCCGGCAGTTATTGTTTTTCCCAGGCCAACTTCATCTGCCAGAAGCACTCTTCCATCCAGATCTCTGAGAATCTTCAACGCCCCTTCCTGCTGGTGAGGAAGATTAAATGCAAGATTTTTTTTAATGAGAGGATATGAAATTAATTCTTTTATCTCTGATTGCTTTGCCGCCTCTTCAGATTTTAATTTTAGATCCAGTATCTTCCTATCCTCAAAATGCCTGTTTTTTATTTTTTCCAGAATAACCAAATCATCCTTTGACAAATACTCCACGATCTTTAGGGGCTTATCAATGGATATTTTGACCGAGTTCACTGTTTTCACCAGAGGAAAACAATGCTTTTAATTGTTTATATTTGGCAATTCCTGCCAAAAGCAATGCTCAGATGGGGCTGTAAGGGGGCGAAGCCCCCTTGACAATCAACCCCCTTCAAAAGCAATTAACCCTCCTTTCTTATCCTGCTTCGCTCCGTTATTTTTAAAAAGCACATCCCCCTAAGGCATACATGAAAAAGAGCCTGATGATAATCATAACCGCAGCATTTTTAATCCTGGCATTAGGAATATATTACATGGCAAACCAAAACTCTGGAAACTCTGGAACGACAGTTGTTCTCGAAACGAATTATGGGGAGATCACTCTTCAAATGTACGATGACATGCCCATTACCACTGGAAATTTTGTTAAGCTTGCCCATGATGGAACATACAACGGAGTTATTTTTCATAGAGTGATTGACGGATTCATGATTCAGGGCGGAGATCCTACTGGAACAGGATATGGGGATCCCAAAATTCCAAAAATTTTAGATGAGTTTACCCATGAAGGCGGAAATAGAAATTATAGGGGAACAATTGCAATGGCAAATGCCGGGTCCAATACCGGGAGCAGCCAGTTCTTCATAAATCTCATAGACAATAATTTTTTAGATACCAAACATCCGGCTTTTGGAGAAGTAATAAATGGCATGGATGTTGTTGATAAGATTGCAAAAGTCCAAGTTGGCTTGAATGACAAGCCAGTTTCAGAAGTAAAAATAATCAAGGCAAAAGTTCTTTAGAATTAAAAAAGAGTTATCTTCCACCCATTCGAGTTCTTGGCGATTCTGAATAAATCTTCAACAATTCTTGCTAAGAAGCAATTCCATCTCCTGAAACAGAAAACAATCCTGAGAAAATCTTCAGAAAAACACTTAGAAACAGATCGTGCTTGGAAATCCAAAAATTTCCAGGTTAAAAAAAATAAAAAAATAAAAAATTGGTTTTTGAAATCAGATTAAATACTAAATCTAGTATCTTCCTCTGAATTCTCTTCTTGGCTTTTCTTCCATAGGTTTGGCTTCGCTAACTTTCATAGCTCTTCCTTCGATTTCCTTACCATTCATCTCAGCAATCGCAGCGTCTGCGTTTTCCTTTGATGCAAATGTAACGAATCCGAATCCTTTGGATCTGCCTGAAAATTTGTCAGAGATGACTATCGCTTCTGAAACTTCTCCAAATTTTGCGAAAAGGTCCTTAAGCTCTGCATCTTTGATGCTCCAAGGCAAATTGCCAACGTATAATTTTACGCTCATTCTTATCCTCCGTTCAGTCTATTACCCACATAACCATTTCGTTCAGAAATCGTCTGACCTGGTATGATATTGTCACTTAAATTCAGTTTATAAAACTATCTATGCCTAAACTTTTGCGTTTTATATATAAAAATGGGTATGGCTTATCTAGGGATTTCGCAAAAGTCTAGTATGCGAGAAGTTTATAAATAACAATCACTTCACAACAATAGGAAAAAATGAGGTATAGCACTAATTATTGGCTTAATAGGACAAATTACTTTGGAGACGGCCTAGCTGTGGGTCTGGTTGCGGGCCTAATAATTGGATTGTCCTTCGGAAATATGGCTGCATATTCAGTTCTTTTCACATTTCTAGGCGGAGCAATCGGGTCATTCATCAAGAAAAAGAGAAGATAGGGACAGAAAACACTGCCCTGACAGGGCATAAGGCCTTTTTTGATGCTGGGAAAACAAGGTTTTCCGGCATAAAAGAATATAAAGCGAGAAAATTGAATTTCTAAAATGAGCAAATTGATCTATTGTGCAACACCCTCAAGAATAGTCCATAGAATTAAAGATATTATGGACTTTGTTACCGATCAAGATTATGCTCCGTTGCATCCATTTCAAGCATTTCCATATGAAAGGTTTGAAGGAAATCCAAAAATAGGAAGAATAAAATCAATGCAGTGGTGTTTGGGGCTGATAGACATAAGTGATGAATTCTGGATGTTCGGGGTTTCAAATGGAACATTGGAAGAAGCAGTCCATGCAATAAAAATTAAAAAACCCATAAGACTCAAATTTGATGGATTTGATAATGAATGGAATAAATTCTATCAAGAACTGGGGAAAAAATATGGCAACCCCATAGATCATCTTCTTTATAGGCCCTCCTAAAGAATTTTTTCCTACATTCTCCTGCATCCTTTCTTCCTTCAATTAGCAATCAACCCCTTTCATAAAATTAAAAAAATAAAATAAAAATCTGTTTAATCTGCTTCTATAGGCTTGCTTAGAACTTCTTTCTTTTATTGAAGCAATCTCTGCAAAAAACTGGCTTGCCTTCTGTTGGCTTGAAAGGAACTTCACATTCCTTTTTGCATTCAGAGCATGTAGCTTTGTGCATTTCTCTTGGTCCGCCAAAGTCTCTGTTTTTGTTGAATTCTGACATTTTTTTCCTCCGTTGTGTTATGATAAGACTAAAATATTGCTAGAATCCCAGTATTTCACAATATTCAATGAAATGGACCATATATAAACTTAGGGTAAATGAAGAAGTTCTGAAACAGAGCTTCACTAATTTGAAACCCATACTGCTATACAATAATGCTTCTGAACGAGAAGCTTCCAATAATTTATTAAACTGGCAGAATTTTTCTTATGACATGATACGGGATTGCAAATCCTTGAAAGATTTGTGGGAAATAGTCCAAGAGGTTAATAAACAGCACTTTCCCAAAAACAAACTAATGCCCATTCTAGGCAATGGCAAGACTGAAAGGCCAAGGTTTATGTTCGTTTTCATCAATCCAACCCATGCCAACATAAGCTCAAGCAAGGATTGGCAAGGGCCAAGATTTCCTTTCATAGGCACTAAACAGGTTTGGAGAGTTTTCCACAAGGCCGGATTATTTGATGACCAATTGATGGAAGAGATGAATAACTCAAAATCCTGGTCTTTGGAATTCACAAACAAGGTTCTGAAGTTCTTGACATCCAAATCCTTCTATTTTACAAATATTGTGAAATGGACAGGCCATGATGCCACCTTGCCAGACTCCGAAAAAATAAGATTGTTCCTGCCAATCTTGACAAAGGAAATTGAAATTGTCCAGCCGGAATATATCATTGCCTTTGGGCTCATTCCTTTTGAGAACATGACAAAACAAAAGATAAGATTAAAGGACCATTATTCAGAAATTATGAAAAATAATGCGTTAAAATACTTTGAAATGGAACATGACAATTTCAAGGTCAAGATCATCCCTTGCTATTTTCCTGTTGGAAGAGGGGATCCCAAGAAAGCTGTTGAAATTCTTAA
>Ga0180009_10006073_pt1 | contig 12776 bp, 8 predicted proteins | sample OS_PC_MetaG_FD_123537 | JGI IMG/M metagenome (GOLD analysis project Ga0180009, IMG submission 123537) | Groundwater microbial communities from the Aspo Hard Rock Laboratory (HRL) deep subsurface site, Sweden - OS_PC_MetaG | ecosystem: Environmental > Aquatic > Deep subsurface > Groundwater...
CAATGAGGCCGCCAGCACCAGGCCAGTCACGGCCACCGTATTGGCATACAGCCATAGCACCGTCAGCCGATCGACCATAACCATATCGCCAAACGGCCCGCGACCCGTCAGCGTTGCGCCCAATGCCAGCAGGGTCACCAACAAGGTCGACAATGCGGCCCCACGCATACCGAAACGCAGCGCCGCCCAGACGATCAACGGGAAGGTTGTGAAGGCCAATGCACGCAAACCCAGCAACGGTTGGAGCAATTCACCGAACACCAAGGCATTAACCAGTAACAACGCCAACGCCAACAATAGCGCCTCCGCCGCCTTGGACATCGACCACGTCAGCTCGGCACTACGCCACCACACCAGCAAGGCCGGCGCGAACACCAGATTACCCATGGCGTCACCCATCCACCACACCCGCCAGACCGCAGCGAAATCGCCCCAGGTCACGATACCGCCGAAGCAAAGCGAGATAACACCCAGCGTTGCGCTGACCATGGTGCTGCAACCCGCGGCCAGGACAATCAGCGCAAATACACCGCGCACTCGATCCAGCACAAAACCTTCGCCACCGGTATAGCGGCTCAATAAATAGGCACCAACAACGGCTTCCAGCGTATTACCGGTCGCAATACCGACAGCCGTATACAGCGGGACCGAAGTCAGCGCGTTGACGATAAAGGAACCCAAGGCAATGCCCGGCCAGAGTCGATAGCCGAAAATCATCAATGCCGCCAACGACAGGCCGGTCGGCGGCCAGATGAAGGTCACATTCTCGCCAACCACCGATAAGGCCAGACCCAGTTTCGCTGTCAAGACGTACAGGATCGTCAACCCGGCAATCAGGCCCAGCGGGTAATTGGAAAACGAGGATTCGCGGTTGTTTGCCATCATTCAACTACCATCACGATTCATGCCGACAGCCGACATCAGAGAGCAGTTAAGCGGGAACTGGAGTGGGATACGGCTCATGAACTATCAGTGGACCACGTTTGGGAGATAGCGCGGAAATTCAGTACGCAAAGAATACCGCATACGTTCCCTGCATACGATGCTGGCGGGACAGAAATATCCTGGTCAAGTCCGCTCTGCCATGCAGCGCTATTCTGATGTCCATTGGAATCCTTGCATCAAATCGCCTGGATTTCGGCATGAACCGGAACGCCAGCCGATTAAATATTGCGGCGTACCCAACTTGCTAAACACTGGCTATTAGGTAGCCGCAAGTCACACATCGCTTGCTAGCCACTGCTCCATACCCAAACCCGCCGCACGACCGAGGGCGAAGCAGGCCGTCAACAAATACCCGCCCGTTGGCGCTTCCCAGTCGAGCATTTCACCGGCACAAAACACTCCCGGCAGTGCACGCAACATGAACCGCTCATCGAGCGCCTCAAAAGCAACGCCGCCGGCGGTACTGATGGCCTCGTCCAATGGGCGCGGTGCCAACAACCGTATCGGCACGGCCTTGATAGCAGCCGCAAGCCGCTCCGGTTCCGAGAACACATCCGCAGCTGTCTGCTCGCGCAGCAGTACGGCCTTCACACCCTCAATACCGGCGCGCGTGCGTAAAAAATTGGCCATGGACTGCGAACCGCGCGGACGCGACAGATCCTTAGTCAGTCGCTGCAGATCACGGCCTGGCGCCAGATCGAGATGAATAAGGGCACTGCCCGTTGCGGCAATACTCTCGCGCAGCATTGCGGACAGGGCGTAAATCAGACTGCCTTCCAGGCCCGTCTCTGTCAGCACGAATTCACCCAGCTGCTGTTGCAGCCGCCCTTCCACATCGGTGTGACTGATCGCCACGGATTTCACCGGCTGCCCGGCACAACGCGACCGAAGATAATCGCTCCAGCCAACGTCAAAGCCGCAATTCGCCGGTTGCAGCGGCGCAATCTCCACGCCCTTTGCCTCAAGCAACGCCACCCAGGCCGCATCCGAGCCAAGCCGCGCCCAACTGCCACCTCCCAGCGCGAGCAAAGTCGCAGCGGGCTGCACCTGGATTTCACCGTGCGGTGTAGCGAAGCGCAATGCGCCCTCGCTATCCCAACCCAACCAGCGGTGGCGCACATGCAGCCGCACGCCCGCCGTACGCAAGCGGTGCAACCAGGCGCGCAGTAGCGGCGCAGCCTTCATCTCGCGCGGAAACACCCGACCGGAACTACCGACGAAGGTCTCTATACCCAACGCATGCACCCAGTCGCGCAACTCGGCCGGACCAAAACGTTCCAGCAACGGTTCAATTCTTGAGCGCCGACTGCCATAGCGCGCGACAAAATCTGTGAAGGGCTCCGCATGCGTGATATTCAGTCCACCCTTGCCTGCGAGCAGAAACTTGCGCCCGACCGACGGCATGGCGTCATAGATGTCCACAGGCACACCCGCCTGACTCAGCACTTCAGCGGCCATGAGTCCGGCGGGGCCAGCACCGATAATGGCGACCGAAGGCGATTGATGATCTGCGTTTGACATGAATGGAACGGATTATCCGGCGGCTGGCAGGGTTAATGCGGAACCCAGGCTATAAATCGAAAGCACAGGAGAATGCAGTTCGGGATTATAGCGCGCCGCAATCACTCACGTCTGGAACGGCTTAGAGAGGAAACTCACTCACCAGCGTTTGCACGATTTCGTGGGCATAACGCACCGGCAGCGAGAAATGGCCCTCGCCGGCGACTATTTTCAGCTGCGCAGCGGGAATCTGCCGGGCCAACCATTCGCTGTGCCTGTGCGGTACGACGCCATCGCGATCACCATGCCATAACTGTAATGACGCTATCTGCGCTACGTCGAATCCCCAGCCGCCAACAGCAGCCTGCAGATCAGCAATACCGCCTCCTGCGCCGTGGCGGAAGGCCTCGCGCAGATTCTCGGTGAAAATCGCCTTGATCGCCGGCGGCTGCAGCGCAATGCGATCCACCTTGCGGTTGAGCCAGCACATCGCATCCACCGCCAGCCCGGGCGCCAGTCTCGCCGCAGCAGTCGCAACATTGCCGTAGGTCAATTTCAGCAAAGCAGGGTCCCGCGCGGCCATGAAAAATCCGGCGCGCGAGATGAGGCCCATGACCCTGCGCAAATCGGTTTGCGAGATATCGCCCAGGCCACAGCAGATCGAGGTAGCACGAACCCGCGCGGGGAAGACACTGGCGCAGGCGAGTGCATAGGGCGCACCGCCGGAGATGCCAATTACATAAAAACGCTCGAAGCCAAGCTGATCTGCAAGCGCGGCAATCACTTCTGTCCAGCGCCGATGTCGAGTGGATGACATAACCGGCGGCATAGACTGCGACAGGCCGTAACCGGGACGTTCCGGTGCAATCAGATCCAGGTTCGCTGCACTGCAGGCCTGATGCAGTAACGCGCCTTCGCGCCGCGAACCGGGCAGCCCGTGAAAATAAAATGCCGGCACGCCACCGGCGCGACCATAACGCACATAGCCGACGCGCATACCGTCGGGCAGCAGCAAGACACCGTCATTATTCATCTGCAGGCTCGACATATTCAGATCGCATTCCATGCATGGCACCGCGTCACTCTCAAAATGATCGGTTTATAAAATCGTCTGCGCTCTGTTCATTATCACTGACGAAAACTATACCGCAATGCCTACAATAAGCCTGTTAAAACGCATTGCCATGCGTCCAACCATTCTGTAAAGTTGCGCGCGGCGTCGACTCGCAACAAAACGACGTCTGATATGGGTCGTTAATAATTCCAATAAGCTGAGGAGATGATTCAACATGACGGACGCAGTCGTATACGAAGAGCTGAAGAAAAATTTAGAACTGTTACGTAACTTCATCATCAACAACGAAGTTGCACTTCGGTCTGGACTCGAATCCATGTCGACTGTGGTCCCGCAGGTTCGTCATCTGACCGGCAACATGGTCAGCATCATGGAGCAGTTCCGCACCACGCTGGACGGCGTCAAGTCCATCACTTACAGCGATATCGAGCTGCTGATGTCCTTCTCGGGTCACCTGCAAGGCTTCCTGAGCGGGAATCCCCTGCTGCCGGTCGAGCCGGAGCATCGCGCCGATCTGGTGAGCAATGCCCAACTGCTGTCCGGCCTGAACTCGCTGGCATCGATGCGTGAAGATCTGGTCCAGATCACCGAAGACATCATCTTCCAGGTGCGCGGACTGCGCCACGAGGATGCCAAGAAGGCACCGAACTGGGTTAACTGATCGACCGTTCCACCGGCATCAGGGGGCGGGTAACCGGTTTCACGACCATGCCAGACCGCGTTCGCCCGCCCTCTCCCCCCTCTCCCTCCCAGCTGAATAGCCACGCCTCATCGCGGTGAACCGTCCGCTTCCGCCACGCCCCGTCCGATTCTTTTTTTGCAGCCAGATGCTAGGATTACCGAACCGGTGTCTTCTGCACACCAGACACTGGAGCAGTGCGGAGTCAGCCTGTTCCAGCCGTCCCTCAACTCATAAACTGAAATCACGCCACCATGCACCAGGTCATCGCCCGCCTGTTCCACAGCAAACTGACATTGATCGCTACCGTTACGCTGTTGGTCTATGCGCTACTGGGCTTTCTGCTGTTACCCTATTTGATTGAACGCTTCGTTCCCGTCTATGCGCAGGAACAGCTTCAGCGTCAGGCCAGCGTCGGCAAGGTACATGCCAATCCCTTTCTGCTCAGCCTCGAGATCAGTGACTTCAGTTTGCAGGAGGCTGATGGACAACCCATCGCCACTGCGGCACACCTGCTTGTCAACTTCCAAACGACCAGTCTGTTCCGCTGGGCCTGGACCTTTGGTGACCTGACGATCACCGGACTGGATTTGCATTGGGCCATCGACGAGAACGGCCGCAGCAATCTCGGCAAACTGGCCGACGCCTTCCCGGCCGATGAAGACGCCGCGGAAACCCCGTCTGCACCGACACGCTTTCTGCTGCAGCACGCCCAACTCATCGATGGGAAACTAACCTACAGCGACGAATCGCTGACAACACCGGCCAGCACCACGCTCGCGCCGATCAATCTGGAACTGCACGACCTTTCGACGCTACCGGAGCAACGCAGCCCTTACGCCATTATCGCCACCTTGCCCGAAGGCGGCCGCCTGGTCTGGCACGGCGAGATTTCCCTCGCGCCCATCAGTTCGGAAGGTGAGGTGTATATCAGTGGCTTCAAGCCCACTGCACACTGGTCCTTCCTGCAAGACCATCTGCGTTTAGCCACGCCCGAAGGCGTGCTCGAACTCTATACGCGTTACAACTATGCCTATACCGAAAGCCGGTCTCAGTTTGGGCTGCAAAATATTTTCTTCAACGTGACAGATCTGAACCTGAGTGAAGCGGGAAAAAACGCCAGCCTGCTACATCTGGAAAGCTTTGCGGCCCGTGGCGGCAACTTCGATCTCGCACGCCGGGAACTGAGCTTCCCCAAGGTTGCTGTGCGCAACGGCCAGATCGCCGCAACAATTCTGCAGGACGGCAGCACGGATTGGGCACGCTTAGTCAAACCCACTCAAACAAGCAGCACGGATCAAAAGACACCCGCCTCCCAAACAGACGCCACGACACCTTGGCAGATCAGTCTCGATGCACTGCATTTTGAACGGCTGGGTATTCAGATAAAGGATCTGAGCCGGGGGCAACCCTTGGCTCTCGGCATCGAGAACCTGGATGCCCGCACGCAACTGACGACCTCAATTGGCGCCACAACCTCCACGATTGCGGACAAACTCGACGTCCAGCTGGCGGATGTCGCACTCAAACAATCGGAATCAGAACCGTTGATTATGCTTGCCGACCTCAAGCTGTCCGGTGGACGCGTAAATACCTCAAACCGCGAAATCACCGCACAGCAGCTGAGACTGCGCGGCGGCAACAGCAATCTCATATTCGACACACAGGGGAAACTCACGCTGACTGAAGCCTTGAACACGACAGCTGTGAAGGCAGATAAAGATAGCGGCGCGGCCACTCCAGACGAGTCCGCCACCGACATGCGTTTGCGGCAGAAGCTTGCGGCATTCTGGAAACTGCGGCTGGAAAAACTCCATGTCGAGGATTTCCGTACCAGCTTCATTGATCAGCGCTACCAGCCCACACTGCGCTACGATCTTGAGGACTTTTCCGCATCCATCAAGCAGCTGGACAACAGTGGCACGCAAGCGGCCGACTTCGAGACATCCGTGCGCATCGCACAAGGCGGCACTCTCAGCGCATCTGGCACCTTCATGCCAGATGGCTCTCGCGTCTCAGCCGGCATCACGGCCGACAAGGTCAGCCTGAAACCACTCAAGTCGCTGATCGAACACTACACCACCCTCACACTCCAATCGGGCGAAGCCTCGCTGGCAACGCAGCTATCAATCGAAAAAGACAAAAACAAACCCGCGTTACAGATCAGTGGTGCGGCTAATATTGATAATCTGCTGCTCGACGAAACCCTCAGCGGCGATCGCTTTCTATCCTGGCAGTCGCTTGCGACCAAGGATCTTGATTTCAGCCTGTCACCCGATCACCTGACGATCAAACAACTCAGGGTTGTTCAGCCGGGCGCGAAGATTCTGGTCTTCAAGGATCGCAGCCTGAATCTCGGCAAGATTATAAAGCAGGATAGCAGCGCCACTGACAAACAACCTGCGGCAGATGACAGCAGCTTCCCTGTCACTATCGAGCGCATACGCATCGAGAAAGGCAATATGGATTTTTCCGACCTGAGTCTGGTGTTGCCTTTCGCAGCAAAGATCGAGGATCTCAATGGATCGATCACCGGCATTTCACCTGAATCAGCAAGCCGCGCCAACATCAAACTTGAAGGGCGCGTCGATGAATACGGTTCGGTGCAAATTGATGGCGGATTGAGTCCTAATTCGCCCAAGCAATACACCGACATCCGTACCCAATTCCGCAATATCGAAATGACGCCCTTATCGGCTTACACTGCAACCTTTGCCGGACGCAAGATTGCCTCGGGCAAATTGTCATTGGATCTCGAATACAACGTAAAGAACAACGAACTAAACAGCAATAACACCATCGTACTTGATCGCTTCACGCTGGGTGAACCCATCGACTCGCCGGACGCCCTCGACCTGCCGCTGGACCTTGCTATCGCCTTACTCACCGACTCACAAGGCAAGATCAATACCGCTATCCCGGTCACGGGCAATGTGGATAGTCCGACATTCAGTTACAGCAAGGTCATCGGTCAGGCAATCACAGGCGCGCTGGTGAAAATAGTCACCGCGCCGTTCCGCGCCCTGGGCGGTCTGCTCGGAGGTAGCTCAGAGAAACTCGATACCGTTAGCTTCGACGCGGGCGATGCAGCCATAAAGCCACCGCAAATCGAAATTCTCAAAAAGGTCGGTGAAGCACTGCAAAAACGCCCGCAGCTAGCATTGACGGTTTCCGGTCGCTACGACCCACAATTGGATAGCACCGCACTGCGTGCTGACAGGGTACGTCGTGAACTGGCCGAGGGCCTGGGCATCGCACTCGACGCAGATGAAGATGCGCCTCCTGCCGCTGGCGATCAGGCCAAGACCCAACGCGAACTCGAAAAGCTGCTGGAAGCACGTGCCGGCAACAAGGCCACCGACAACTTCAAATCCAGTTACGAAAAAACCGCCGGCCGTGTCGCCGAACCGGTCAATCCGGCCCTGGCGCTGCTCGGCAAGGCCAGTCCGGATGTGGAATATTATCAGGCAATGTTCGACCATCTGGTGCAACTGCAGCCATTGGATGATGCCGACCTGAGAGCACTTGCGCAGCGCCGCAGCGACAGCATTATTCAGACGCTGATAACGCAGGCAGGGTTGACTGAAAATCGCGTTACGCCAGGGAAGATCGAGACCACGCGCGGCGATCAGAAGAATGGCATAGAGAGCAAACTTATCCTTAAAGCCGGCCCTGTGGCCACACCCTAGCCACAGCCAAATCAGTTACTGCGGCGGCGACTCCTGCGTCAGCGCCTGACGCAGTTCACGCAGCTTTGATTTGACCTGCTCTGCATTGGTATTCCCCATACGCAATAGCACCTTCTGACCCGCAGACAGCGCCTGTAATTCAGGGTCTGCGTATTCATAGAACACCTTGGGCTGCACCAGGGGTATCGGCTCATCTGGACTCGGCGTCATCAACAGATGGTCGATCACCTCGACCAGGCGATCATTGAAATATGCATCTGGCTGACCCAGTTCCGCATAGGCCTCCTGAAACAACGGATAGAATCGCACATACAGCGCAGCCAGTTGCTGAGCGTCGATTCTCGTGACGAGTTGTACATAGGGCGCGTAACGCGCCGCATTGTCGGGACTGATCACCCGCTCATCGCCCTCGCCCGTTATCAGAAACATGCCGGCTACAGGCTTAACCAGCAGATGCTGCTGAGGAAGTTTGCTGTTAGTTAAGTTGTCGACGGTCACCACGAAGCGCCGAATAACCTCATCAAGCCGAAATAAATCCGGCATCCAGCTCTCACCAAACAGATTGGATAGCTTATCCGTCAGCACCGGACTGCTAGTATTGAGTGTCGGCAGCGGCTCCGGCGGTATCTCTGATTGTTGTTGCTCTGTCGTAGACTGCTCATCGGGCGACTCCACTGAAGCCACATCCGCATCCGGCGAGACAGCAGGTATCGGATAGCGTGGCTCGGATGGTTGATCCGGAGCAGGCATCACCGCGTCTATCGCGGGCGATACCACCGCACTATCTTTTTCTTGCTGCCACTGCCAGTAGGCAGCAGCACCCAGTAGCGCCACAAGCACAATAGTCAGCACGGGAAATAGATTATTCTTCATGATTACACCACCCTGAAACCTATATGCCCACAATCTTTTGATTTGAGCACGAATGAAAAATAACAGCATCAGTCATTCAGGGAATCGACTACCACATCTGAAGAATGCAGCTGTTATAGATCGGATAACGTCTTAATCCATCGAGCTGCGTTGCAATCTATCGATTGCATCCAGAATGTCGGTGAATCGTTCGCCAAAAGTACTCAGTCGGTATTCAACCCGAGGCGGAACTTCCGGATAGGACTGCTTATCCAAAATGCCGTAACGGACCAACTTACTCAACCGTTCATTTAGCACCTTCGCACTGAGCCCCGCGATACTGCGCTCCATTTCACCCGGCCGCACAATACCATCCCGCACCAAGCCGATAACACTCAGCGACCACTTGCAACCGACAATATCTTCAACCATACGTGCCACCGTCGGCATCGCAGGGGAATTATTCTTTTCGTCCATAATCGACAATTTACACTCTCCAGTACCTACCCCACCAAAAAGTACCTACTTGGCATCAGCGCATGATTGAAGCTGTAATACCCTCCAGACCCGCACCACCAGAGGAGAACCCTATCATGCTCAACGTAAAATCAACCATCACGCTCGCAACCCTGGCGTTCCTGCTGCCTCTGACGTGTGCCGCAGATGACAACAGCGTTGCGTATCCTGACGGTTATCGCGACTGGCGACATATCAAGACGATGATCATCAACCCGGGGCACCCGCTTTTCAATACCTTCGGCGGCTTGCATCAACTTTATGCGAACGCACCCGCGGTGCAGGGTTATCGAGACGGTAAATTTCCCGATGGCGCCGTGATCGTGTTCGATCTTTCTGAAGCCGTTGATCGTGATAACACGATTACCGCGGGGGCGCCAAAAGTCGTGGGTGTGATGACCAAAGACAGCCGTCGGCATGCAGAGACGGGCGGCTGGGGCTTTGAGGGTTTTGCCGCCGGTGACAGATTGCGTCCAACCGTGGGCGCCAACGCTGCAACCGCATGCTTCGAATGCCACCGGTCTGAAAAGGCGCATGACTACGTGTTCAGCCGACTGGAATAAGCTGCCTGCCGATTTCGCGCTCAGGCTTCGCGCGCAGCAGCTTCAATTAGAGCGAAATGTAATCGTCAGCAATCTGAAAGGTATTTTTTATTTTCCAGCCCTGAGGAACTTCTCAGCTATGCCAAGTTCAATTGAATTATGTTGAACCCATGCACAGTTTGGATCGCGCGTCCGCTCCAGTGGCTGGCAATGTCAGCCATCTTCCTGACCCCTGCGGTTGCGACGGAGATTGTGCAATTCCCCGGCGGCCCGACACAAACCCTGATGCTGGAACTCTATACCTCGGAAGGCTGCAGCAGCTGCCCTCCTGCCGAGGCCTACCTCAACGGCTATACAGAAAACCCGGAACTCTGGACGCGCTATATCCCACTCGCCTTTCATGTCGACTACTGGGACGCCATCGGCTGGAAGGATCGCTATGCCGATCCAACCTACACCGCACGCCAACGCAATTACGCCATACAGAATGCATCCCGCACTGTCTATACGCCCGCCTTTGTCGCCAATGGCGCCTTCTGGCGCCCGGGCATTCTGCATCGATCGCCGCCGTCCTCCGATAAACAGGTCGGCACGCTCAGGGTCAGCGTTGCGGATGGACAGATCGATGCTGAAATGAAACCACTCATACCTTTGCATGCGCCGCTGCATTTGAACGTCGCCCTGCTCGGCATGAACCTCACCACGCAGATCAAAGCCGGCGAGAATGCCGGACGACTCGCGGAACATCAGTTTGTGGTACTGGGATTAGCGCGCACCACGAGTGATGATGCGCATTGGAACCTGAACCTACCGAAAGCAAAACTCACCGCAACCCGCTACGCACTCGCCGCCTGGGTCAGTCTGGACGATGACCCGACGCCGCTTCAGGCGACGGGAGGTTATTTACCTGGCAAAACGAATCAACTGAAATAATTCAACGGTCGATAATGGCGCAGACGACCGCTTCCCCATCCGTGCTGCCACCTATATCCCAGGTGAACCCGCGATCAATCTTCAGCTATGTCAGCGGTAACTTTTTCAAATAACCCAGGGATGAATAACCGATACCGAAATCATCCCGCGCAAAACTCACACTCGCCATCCCGACATCCCGACATCCAACAACAGGCCCAGGGCATCCGGCGATTCGAGGAAGAATACCTCGGCCATTTTGAGCTCCAATACACTTGGCGGCACGCCGGACTGTTCCAAAATCCACGTTACCAAAGACGCTAGACCGATTACGGCATATCCCTGCCTGATGAGTAGAGCCGCCGCTCTCATCCGCCTATAATCCGCGCATCATCGGGCCCAGTCCCGCCATCCATCAAATACCAGGATTACACGCAATGCCTGACGCCAAGGTCATCTACACCGAAACCGACGAAGCCCCAGCGATGGCCACCTATTCTTTCCTGCCCATTGTCCAGGCCTTCACCCGGGCGGCCGGCATAAATGTTGAGACACGTGATATCTCGCTGGCGGGACGAATCATTGCCCACTTCCCGGAAAACCTGACTGAGGCACAACGTCAGAGTGACGCTCTGGCCGAACTGGGCGAACTGGCGAAGACCCCCGAGGCGAACATCATCAAGCTGCCGAACATCAGCGCCTCGGTACCGCAGCTCACCGCCGCGATCAAGGAACTGCAGGATCAGGGTTATGCCGTGCCGGACTATCCGGCCAATCCAAGTAACGATGCGGAGAAATCCATCAAGGCCCGCTACACCACAGTGCTGGGCAGCGCGGTGAACCCGGTGCTGCGCGAGGGCAACTCCGACCGGCGCGTGGCCACGGCGGTGAAGGACTACGCCCGAAAGCATCCGCACACCATGGGCGCGTGGTCAGCCGATTCGAAATCGCATGTGATCTCCATGGCGGACGGCGACTTCTATGGCAGCGAGAAATCCACCGTGATCGAAACCGCCGGCAACGTGAGGATCGAATTGGTCGGAGCCGACGGCACGACGCAGGTGCTCAAAGAGAAGACCTCGGTGCTCGCGGGTGAAGTGATCGATGCCTCGGTGATGAGCGTCAACGCACTGCGCGATTTCTTCGAACAAGCGACGCAGTCGGCGAAGGACGAAGGCGTACTGCTGTCTCTGCACCTGAAGGCCACGATGATGAAGGTCTCCGACCCGATCATCTTCGGCCACGCCGTGAGCGTGTATTACCAAGACGTCTTTGCGAAACACGCCGACACCTTCAAACAACTCGGTGTCAATCCGCGTAACGGACTGGGCGATGTGTATGCCAAGATCGCCGGCCTGCCTGACGCTCAGCGCATGGCGATCGAGGCCGACATTCAGGCGGTGTATGAAAGCCACCCGGCGCTGGCGATGGTCAACACGGACAAGGGCATCACCAATCTGCACGTCCCCAGCGACGTGATCGTCGACGCCTCGATGCCGGCGGCTATCCGTTCCTCGGGCAAGATGTGGGGGCCGGACGGCAAACTGCACGACACCAAGGCGCTGATCCCGGATCGCAACTATGCCGGCATCTACCAGGCCACCATCGACTTCTGCAAACAACACGGCGCCTTCGACCCCACCACCATGGGCAGCGTGAGCAATGTCGGCCTGATGGCACAGAAGGCCGAGGAATACGGCTCGCACGACAAGACCTTCGAAATTCCACACGCGGGCAGCGTGCGCGTGACCGATGCGGCCGGCAACCTGTTGCTGGAACACCAGGTCGAGGCGGGCGACATCTGGCGCATGTGCCAGACCAGGGACCTGCCGATCCGTGACTGGGTCGGTCTGGCGGTGACCCGCGCGCGCCTCACCGGTCAACCGGCCATCTTCTGGCTCGATCCCCGGCGCGCGCATGACGCCAACCTGATCAAGAAAGTCGAGACCTATCTGCAGGATCACGACACCCACGGACTCGAGATCAAGATCCTGTCGCCGACCGACGCCACGCGTTATTCACTGGAGCGCATGAAGGCCGGCCAGGACACCATCTCGGTGACCGGC
>Ga0180009_10006074_pt1 | contig 12774 bp, 9 predicted proteins | sample OS_PC_MetaG_FD_123537 | JGI IMG/M metagenome (GOLD analysis project Ga0180009, IMG submission 123537) | Groundwater microbial communities from the Aspo Hard Rock Laboratory (HRL) deep subsurface site, Sweden - OS_PC_MetaG | ecosystem: Environmental > Aquatic > Deep subsurface > Groundwater...
TCCCTTGCAGTACGCGTAGGCGTCACACCAGTCTACGCAAACGACGGGATGGGCTCCCATCCCACTGGGAGGCCACGCGCAACTCGGTTCATATTCGTTCATCGCACATTCCGCCGGTTGCGCCACCGGTGAAGGATTTGTCGACAGCCAAACCTCATACTGACAACGAGTGACCTCGGTGCTGTCAATGGAGTAGCCGCCCGCCAGCGTCACCATTGCCGCAGGCTGGGTTCCTGCGCATTCACCCCCACTACCTCCCTCGGCACTCGCGTCAGCCGCGCTGCCTCCTACTCCGGTCGAACCGCCGGTCCCCGCTGTGCCACCCGTTCCCGCGTCGCCCGCGCTTCCCGCCGCGCCGCCTGTGCCCGCCCAGTACCCGGCTGTCCCATCAAAGTCATAACCGTCCAGGCCAATCACGGCGTTGCAGCCGGACATCAATCCCGTCGAGACGATGAAGGCGAGGAGCGTATGTCTGGCTGTGCCCATCGCGTCAATCTTGCCGTCCGGAGGCCACGCCCTCCAAAATGTGCCCATCAGCCGTCATCGCGACCACCCGATCGACATGGGCGAAGAGAGAAACCAGCGGAGCGACCGCGCGCTCGTCTTGCCAGACCACCTCCCATCGACCACCCAGCCGCTGGGCAATGCGACCCGCGCCAGCAACCCACCCGCCTCCGGCAGGATCCACGGCGACAGCAGAGATGTCGAAGGCATACGGCAGCTCCTCCTGCGACATCGTGCCACGCTCGTACCAAATCACGGCGCCGTCGGCCCCGCCCAGAAGCCCTTGTTCGATATCCGGGTCGCCGGCCGCAGCGATGATTGCTCGCACCGCGGGCGTCTCCAACTCGTGGACCTCCAGATCGAGTGCGAAGTATTGCGCTGCAAACGCTTTGCCGCCCCGCTTGTGCCCACCCACCAGCCACTCGGTATCGCCAACGCGAGCAAGCGACGTCAAATGTGCGACATCCGGTAGCTCCACCTGACGGAACCATCGACCACCACAAAGCGTCATCAGGACGGGCCCACGCTCGGTGCGACCGATTGCGACGGCCAGATCCTTCAAGTCACCGACGACGCTGTCCAATGGCGTAGCGGCCTCAGAGAACTGGATCACATCGCTGACGCCATGGGTGGTGTACATCGCGAACGTCGACGGATCGCACGCCAGCAACCATCGTCCAGGCCCCAACAGCCGGATCAGCCGGATGCTGCTGAGAGGCGGCAGCCCCTCGGTGGGTGCCGCGCGCATGCGCATGCCGTCCCAGAAGAACAGACCGCGGTTGGTCGCGAACAAACAAGAACCATCCGCGTCCCAGGCCACGTGACGCACCACGAACTCGTCGGCCGGGCGAAAGCGCCACGACCAACTCCAGCCAGGAGGGCTCGACGACTTGCTCTTTCCTACTTGATAAGTCGTGCGACGCTGCAAGCCGCTCGCCTGCAACCACTGCAACAGCGACGAAGAGAACGCGGTCCCGGAGTGCGGACGGAACTGCTGATCCTGCGCGGTCGCGTCGGCGATCACGCCATCGATGGCACGACACGCAGCCTCCCGCTCGCGCAGTTGCGGGTGCAGCCGATGACCTTCCAGGATGGTTCGCCGTTGCGGTTGCTGACACTGCACCAGAAACTCAGCAAGCGATCGAACCTGAAAGAGATCCTCTCCGGTGAGCAAGAAGTACGTGACGGCGCCGAGCGCGAACACGTCGGTCTTCACGGAGATGGGCTGGGAGCCAGGCATGAGTTGCTCGGGAGCGGCGTAGCCCAACGTTCCGAATATGCCTCCTCCGAAGGTGGCGACAGCGCCCTCCGCCCTCGCAATCCCGAAGTCGGCAACCTTGAAGACTTCGTCAGCCCCAGCACCGCAGCACAAGACGTTCTCGGGTTTCAGATCGCGATGTACGACGCCCACCTCGTGCACGGCAGCGGTCCCCCGCCCCAGGCAGTCGACCGCACGGGCAGCCCGCCACGGGTCGAAGGCGTACTGCGTTTCGGTGATCGACGCCGCGATTCGCTGCATCAGCGTGGTCCCGGCGGGTCCGCCATGAACGTACTCGGTCGCCAACCAGGGCAAATTGACCGGAATGCCGTCCACGTCGGCGGCCAACCAACCGGTATCGATCAAGCGGACCACGAACGGCGTCGGCGGCACCTGATCGTTGAGCCGAGCCAGCGCTGTTGCCTCCTTGTGGGCCGAAATGACCGCCTGGGATCCCGCCGCGCGCACGAAACTCGGTGAAAGCAGCTTGAGAACCACAGGTGTCTCGCCGTGGGGAGCCCGCCGCATGGCGAAAAATGTCGTGGCGCTTGCCCCAGCACCGATGCGGCTCTCAATCGTGTAATGCACCAGCCGCTCGCTGGGCGAGGTCAGCCGAGCGCCGATCAAACCACCAAGCCGCTCATCACGAGAATCAAGGCGAAAAACCTCGTCGGCGCCGCCGGGCGGATTGACCATGGTGATCGACTTTACCCAGCAACGTCTTGCTTGGAAAGGGAGCGCCCGTGGAGAATGGCGCCCGTCCGTCCACGCAGTGCGCTGCGGTCCCGTATGTTGACCCCCCTCGGTCGCTACGACATCATGGATCGGGCCAAGAATCGCCCTTTCACCATGTCACCAGCCATCATCCATGAAGACGTCGTTCGGCTCGCAGAGTCGCGTGTCGGGATGGTGTTGCGCGACAAGTACAGACTCGACTCGGTGATCGGGGTCGGCGGCATGGCGTCCGTCTACGCGGCCACGCATCGCAACGGCGCTCGCGTCGCGGTGAAGTTGTTGCATCCGGAGGTCTGCGCATCGGCAGAGGTTCGCACGCGGTTTCTACGGGAAGGCTACGTCGCCAACTCGATCGAACACCAAGGCGTGGTGAAGGTCCTCGACGACGACACGGATGATCGTGCGGGCGTGTTCCTCGTCATGGAGCTGCTGCAGGGGTCGAGTCTGGAAACCCTGCGAGAAAATGCCGCTGAACCGATGTCCGAGGAATTCGTCTTGTCGACGGCCTATTGGTTGCTGGACATCATCGAGGCCGCACATGCGCGCGGCGTACTGCATCGTGACATCAAACCAGACAATGTTTTTCTGACCGACGACGGACTCGTCAAGCTTCTCGACTTCGGGATCGCTCGGATGAGGGAGTTCGCCAGCAGCGCCACCCGTTCGGGAACCGCACTCGGTACGCCCGCGTTCATGCCGCCAGAGCAGGCGCTCGGGCACGTCGAAGAAGTCGACGGACGGTCCGACGTGTTCGCCGTCGGGGCTGTCATGTTCACTTTGCTGTCCGGGCGATACGTCCACGAAGGGACCACCCCAACGGAGTTGCTGGTTGCATCGGCGACCAAGGCAGCTCCCCTGTTGCGTTCGGTTGCGCCGGGTGTTTCCGAGCTCGTGGCCGAGATCGTCGACCGGGCGTTGCGCTTCAAGAAGTCGGAGCGCTGGGAATCCGCTGCAGCGATGAAGGCCGAGGTGGAGTTTGTCTACCTTGACGACGAAGCGGAGGAAGAGGAGGCGGCCACGACCGTCTTTGGGGCACGGTCCGTCCCGATTCCCGCGGCATCGCAGGTACGACAGAGCGCGCAGCCGGCCCCTCGTGAACCCGCCCCCGTCGTTCATATTCCAGCAGAGAACGCTGTCGTGGAAGCGTCGCGTGCCTCGCTGCCAAGCTATCAGGAGGTTCCTGCACCGCTGCCGTTCGCATCGTCGGTGCACACGCCCTCGCCACAAGCCATCTCGACGGCGGGAATGGTTGCGCCAGGGCAAAAGCACACCTTTCTCATTGTGCTCGGCCTCTCGTTGGTAGGCGGCGCGTTGCTCGCTCTGCTCGTGTTGGGAACATGGGCCATCTTCAGGTCGCCCTCGAGCTCGACCGCAGAGCTGCCGAATCGGGAAGAAGTCCACGTCGCCCAGCCCGAGCCCGCGACGCCTCCGCCATTGACGTCGCGAGTCGAGCCCGTCGCGGAGCCGGAGGATGCAGACAGCGCGGCAGCGCCGGCGTCCACGAAGAAGGTCACTGAGCCGTTGCCACCCAAGACGGCCATTCCGCCTCCAACGCAGAAGCCCCCGCCGGAGACGCCTCCGCGTCCAACGAAGCAACCGAAGAAGGTTCAGGATCCATGCAAGGCGAATCCATTGGATTGCCTGTGAGCAAGACGCAGCGGGCCGTCAGGCGCATGCGCGTCCTCGGGTCGTTGGCCCTCCTGTTCGGGCTGGTTGCTCCTGCCCACGCGGACGATCAGGAGGCAGCGCGCCTCTACATGGAAGGCAAGGAGGCGTTGCAGCAGGGCGACCTCAAGACAGCGCGAGATCGCCTCGAAGCAGCGCTTGCGATTGGAGAAGGGGCAGGGTTGTACCTGCGCCTCGCCGAGTTGGAAGAGAAGTCCGATCACCCGGCCAAGTGTCTCGATTATGCAGAGCGTGCGGTAGCGAAGGCGGAGTCGGCAACTCCGAAGCGGCCGCGCGTGCTGCGAGCCGCAGAGAAGCAGCGCGCGCGGTGCGACGAGATCACGCCCATGCTCACGGTCCGACTTCCGGAGACGCTCCCGGAAGATGCGGCGGTCTATGAGGATGGGAAAAGGTTGAAGGTGTCGGGCGGCAAGCTCGTGCGGCGTCTCGAGCCGGGTGAGCATGCCTACCGTCTCGAAGCGCCCGGTCGAAGCGTGACGAGCGAGATGGTGAGGGTGGAAGCCGGGGAGCGAGCCGAGCTCGAGCTGGCGCTGGGACCCGCGGACAGCGGATCGTCGGTGCCTTGGAAGTCCATCAGCACATGGACGGGCGTAGGCCTGCTCGGTGTTGGTGTGCTTGCTGGTGCCGCCGCCATCTCCGCCAAGGGAGACTTGGACGACCAATGCAACGACAAGTCCTGCCCCCCTGCCGCCGAGTCGGACTACGATCGGTCGGCGCGTTGGGCAACTGTGTCCACGGTCGGAGTCATCGGGGGTGCTGCACTTGTGGGCCTGGGTCTCTACGTCCTCGAAGATGACGCAGGAGACACGAAAACCCGGGACACGTCGCGGGTACGCGTCGATCTGGAAGCGAGCCCGCGGGCTGGCTTGCTGACGGGCACCTGGACATTCTGAACGGTGAACCAAGACGAGGTTCGGTCCGAGCTGGCGAAGGTGATCTCGCTCACGGCGGCGCACTGAACGGTGCGCGTGCTGGAGCAGTCAGGTGGTTTGCACGCCCACAAAACGACCACAGCCGGCTGAGGAAACACCTCTAACCGGCTGGAATCACTAAGTAAGTTCTGTAGGCGTGAGTGGAATCGAACCACCGACCCCTACCGTGTCAAGTTGGCTAAAGCCGTTACCACGCGTTTCTGACCGCTGCTTTCTCGGGGGGATCGTTACTGGGGCATGCCGGCCCGTTGCTGCCCGTTACGGCCTCGGGGTGTGCATCGGGGTGTGCACACCCGAGACGGGGCGCCTCGCTGTCCGCCGTCCCATTTCGTGATCCCGAATTGGTTCTGCCTTGGGGGAGTGGCCAGGCAATATCTAGACTTCTGCCACGGCTCCACCCCGGAACCGCAACCACCTGCAGCGCCGCACCATCACGTCCTTGAGCATTTGTCGACGAGCACCCCCGCCGCTCCCACCACCGCCGCACCTCTCGAGCTGTTCGCTATGAGGCGCTCCTTCGCCGAACCCGCTATCCCATCAGAACGGCGTTGCGACGTGGAAATCCCGCCATAACACTCGCCAGAGAGCCTGGACGCGGGCCGATGCAGCTTGCGCATCAGCCTTCGAAGTTCGGTCGCCCCAAGCCAGGCGCTGCCGTCGGTGCGTTTGAGATCGCCCGCCCTGAATTCGGCCGCCAACGATTTCGCAGGGCCAGGACGGGTAGATCGGAGTGTTCGGACTCCCACGCCCCAACGTGTGTCGAGCTGTGAGCCTACTTGCTGGGTGACCACTAGCGGTCGCAAGGAGAACCTCAAATGCTGCTCGACCTCAAATTCGCAATCCTAAAAGAAGAACGTCACCAGTACGAGCTCGCAAGTGAAATTGGGATGTCTGAGACGCGTCTCTCGCGGATCATCCTCGGACGCGCTCAGCCGACAGCCGACGAGCGGCGGAGCATCGCTCGTGCCCTCAACATGAGCGAGGACGAGCTGTTCGGCGAGCCGTCGGATGAAGGAGGTGAGAAATGAGCGCCTCTCGCACCGATGGCCCCACGCAGCGGGGACGGGTTCAGTGCAGCCTGAGGCGGCAAGCGCGAAAGGAGACGCATCATGACTGACGGACATCGCAATGGCGCGCCTCGGCGCTCGAACATGTACGCGGACGCGAAGACTTGGAGCGTATTCAAGGGCTGCGAGTTCAATTGCGTTTACTGCAAGCCGAGCTTCCAGCTCCAAGCCAAGCGGCAGCTCCACGTCTGCCGGAGGTGCTACGACTTCGAACCCCACCTTCACCCCGAGCGGCTCGACACGAGGAAGATCCCCTCGGCGCCTATCGTTTTCGTGGGGGGCAATGGGGACCTCGCGTTCTCCGCGCATAGGGATGTGGTGCGGATCATCGAGGTCATCACGGAGCACAGCGCGAGGCATCCCGACCGGACCTTCTACTTGCAGTCCAAGCGGCCCGAGTGCTTCGAGCCCTTCCTCGATATCCTGCCCAAGAGCGTTGTGCTTGTCACGACCCTCGAGACCAACCGAGATGAAGGCTACGCCGCGATCTCGAAGGCGCCGCCCCCCACCGAGCGCTACAGGCAATTCCTCGCGCTCGACTATCCGCGCAAGGTCGTCACCATCGAGCCGGTGATGGACTTCTACGCCGACATCTTCGCAAAGATGATCGTGAAACTCGCCCCCGAGTACGTGTGGCTCGGGTTCAACAGCAAGCCCAAGTCGGTGCAGTTGCCTGAACCCGACGTGGACAAGCTGCGCGTGTTCACAACGTTGCTGAAGCAGGCGGGTATCCCGGTTCGGGAGAAAGAGCTTCGCGGCCTCGACTTGGTCGGGGGATCGGATTGGCGCCGATGACGGACGACACACGCCGCGAGCCCATCGCCGCTCTCCTTCTTTCGTTGCGGCGGCGGCCCGACTTCATCCGGCTGGAGGCAAGCCAGAAGCGCGACATGCAGTACGCGATTCACTTGTTGGACCGGGGTCCACCCGATTTGGTTGAAGACTTCTGGAAGCTGCGCACCTCGCTTATGAGGGCGCACCAAGAACTCAGGGCGCGCAAGAGCGAAGGGCTCTTCCCAGATATCGAGCTTCCACCGATCGGGCTCTGGAGATGATGGCGAGCAGCTTGGCCCAAGCGAGTGGAGGGCGTGGCGGCAATGAAGCCCACACATCTAACAAGGAGGTCAATCGGCGCTACGGCGCTCGCCGTGTTTGCGGGCACGCGGCAGGTTCGCGTGCCCAGTGGCGAGGGACATTGATGGTGCACAGGAGGGCTGTTGCGCCTTTGCGCGCTTCGAGCTCTTGAATGACAGCGTGACCCCATATCGGCCTGGCATCTGCGCGTAGGCGAGAAGCCAGTGCCGACAAAACTACGCCGGCTCGACGTCTGAACCGTCGAGCCGGCCACGTGAGCAAGAGATGATACATTCTATTACTAAACCGATCGCGAAGGAACCACCTGCTCCGGACAGCCGGGCGTTACCGCCGCGGGACGGGAGTGAGCCGCCGCTGGCAGCGAACGCGGATGAAGCGGGGTCCGGCGCAGAGCTGCTGCCCCTCGCACCGGCGACGAGGAAAGTACCGAAACCAGCAACCAACCGTCCCGGACGCGCCGGCTCCGTGCTGTGCCTCGCCCCGACGGCCAACGGCGCCTCGGCCGGTGAGACCCCCTATCACGAGGACGATGCCACACAGGGGAAGATGTCTTCCGTAGAAACGGCCGCGCAACGACGGCCGAAGTTCGAAGTACTCGTTCGCCCGATCGATCGTGATGCAAGCCTCGGTGTTCGCTTGTCGGCAAGTACCGCGGAGGAGGCTTTCGCCAAGGCTCTCGAGCTGGACGTGTCGCGCATGCAGGAGCCCGTGATCATATGGTCCCACAAGAGCTCGCTGGTTTGCTTGGACATGGACGTTCTCTCGGGTATCGAAGGAGCCAAAGACGAGCAGATCCCTGGCCTGTTCCCGAGCGGACTTCCGCGACCGATCTGCGCCTGGACGTCGCATGGCGGCGGCATCAAGGCCGTGTTCGTCAAGCACGAGGGGATTGAGGCAACGACCCTCGCCGCCGCGTGGCATTTTCTCGGCCCCCTCGGTAGCGCAGCGTTCATGCGCGTCGAGGTCAAGACAGAGACCCGGCACCCCAAGGGCATGCGCGGCGCTGAGCGCTGCGGGCGCGTCTTCAGCTTCACTCCCTCGAGGGACCTGTCGCTGTTCCGCTTTCCCCGCCATGCGGAGGTCGACGAGGAGTGCCGAGATGCGTGGCTGAGCGAGCGGGGCTTGAGCCTCGGCAGGCATGGCCCTGCGGCCTGTCCGTGGTGCCACGGCGCGCCGGGCAGCGAGAGCATGCCCGTGGTCATCGATGAACGTGGGGTCCGGTGCTTCCGATGCGGTAAGGGGCAAGGCTGGTTTGTGCTTACTTCTGGTCGTCGATTGCAGCCGGTCTATGAGGCCGCGCGGAACCTCGTGCACTTCCCGCACCAAGAGCTCGTGCTGCACCATCTGAGGCCGACCACGCCGGAGCCCCTGCTCAAAGAGCTTTGGGCCTTGCTGCTGAAAGAAGCAAACCACGACCGACTCCACGCGGAGGAGGATTCCAAGAGCGCGTTCTGGCGACCTCGGGTGCAGGATTCGGCTTCCCCCGTGAAGTTCGACTTGGTGCGGTCGTCCTCGGGCGAATGGCTCGACGCACGTACCCTCGAGCGAAGGAGCGTAAGCCCGCAGCGAACGTTGAAGGCGCTTCCCTGGGCGCTGAACGGCGTCATGGTGGATGCCGCGATGAATTCGGGGCCGCTCGTCGGCTTCACGCCGGTGAAGCCCGTGCCATACTCGGCGCTGCTGTCGCCGTACCCTCACGACGATGACGCAATCATCGTTAGGAAGCCTCAAGCAAAGCACGAACCTCCTCCAGTGGACCTCGGCGGGAGCTACTCCAACCAGGCCGCTCTGGAATCGGCTTGGATGGCCTTGGAGCACCTGCTCCCGGGCCTGCACAGGGGCTACCTTCAAACCCTCGTGTTCTGCGTCCTGGTTGCCCAGCGCGGGTTGGGCACACCTCCTATCATCGTCGTCACCGGACTGACCGGTGCGGCCAAATCGACCACCGTCCACCTTGCATCGTCGATGACGGGGCGCAGGGTCGGCGACATCCCGCTGGCCGATCCGAAGGATTTGCTGCGCCGAATCGGGCTTGCGGTGGAGGCAGAGAACTCTCCGCTTTTCATTGACGAGGTGGCGAGGTCCGGCCACGTGTACTCGCGTCTCGAGCCGGTACTGCAGCTGAACTCGGAGTTCACCTTCGAAGCGAAATACGCGAACGAACGAAAGGCAAAGATGAACGCGCCGATCGTCCTGGCTGGCTCGACCTTGCCCAGCGCGATCGTGCGATCGCCCGAACTGGGCCGGCGAAGCGTGGGGTTCATGCTCAGCATTCGGGCGGAACGGTGGGACAGGCACGGTAACTTGGCGGAAGCTCGGTCGAAGGAGCCCCTGAGGCGCCTGCTCGACGTGGTAACAGCTGATACTTGGAGGCGGGTCCGGGATGCCGGAAAAAACGTCAACTGGCGCTCGTATTGCATCGAGCACTTCGGCGCAGCTGGTCTGCTCGATCTGGAGTTGGACGACAGATTCGGTCGTGGTCGCGACGAAGCGATCAGGGAGCTGTACGAGCTCTACAGGGGGGCGCATCGGAAAGACCTGTACGAGGGATCCGGATACGTGGACTGGCTGGATTGCAGTCCTCAGAGTCCGGCTGGGCGCGTTCTGGGCGAGTTGATCGACTTCGACGATGACAGAAGTCGGAAGGATGCAGATGCGCGTGACTTGGAGAGGGTCGACCTCGAGCCGCTCCTCGGCTTCGCAAAGCCGCCTCTTGTTCTGGTCGTGAAGCGCAGAGGACGCCGGCTCCTCGCCAAGTTCGCGGAGCGTGGTGTGATGAAGGGGAGGGAGTGCCCAAGAGAACAGCTTCCAGCGTATTTACCCGTTCCGCATGATCCGCAAGATCCGCATGATCCGCAAGACACCTATCAGCAATCGCCTCCCCTCCCCCTCGAAGAGCGGGAGGGCGGCCTGAGCGGGTGTGAGAAGGGTATGGACCGACGCACGTGCGGAACGTGCGCAACGTGCGGAACGACCAGAGAGGTCGAGGAGGTGATCGTATGACTCCGCGAACCTGTCTTGGTGCGCTTGTCGAAAACGGCATCGACTTCCGCGCGTCGGAAGGCAATTTGAAGCTGAGCGTGCCTAGCCCCTTCAAGCTTCCGGAGGCCCTCCTCGAAGCGCTCCGAGAGGCCAAGCAGCAGCTCGTCTGCGACCTCGAATACCTCGATGACTGCGTGTTCCTCGCAGTCGAGACGAGGGCAAGCGAGGCGCTCCAACGCGTGGGAGTACACAAGTACGTCACGCTCCCCTCCTTCGAAGTCGTTTGCATTTCGGCAGCTTTGCCCGACGGCACCTCGGTGCAGTGGTCGCCCCGCGACGCCGTGCCCGAGCGGCTGCTCTTAGCCGTGAAGGAGCATCCCGTCGTAGCGCATGACGCATATCGCATCGTGAGCTTGACGTGGGCGCGCCTCGGCTGGCCGCGCCCTTTGATGTGGATCGACACGCTCCCACTTGCTCGGCTCGCCGGATTACCTGTGGAACTGGATGCGCTGGGGCGGCAACTCCTCAGGTGCGGGGAGGATACTGAAGGCCGCAAGGTTCTCCAGTCCGCGCAGCAGCTGGACCGATCGACCCATTGCCTGCAACCTCTCGACGATGAAACGCGTCACCTGATCGGAGACCACTGCCGCCGGAACGTGCAGCTGCTGAAGGCGGTTTGGGCCGCTGAGCTGGCGCGGTACTCGGGCGTCGAGGACGACGTCCAGGTCGTCGACTCGATCATCAACGACCGCGGCTTCTTGTTTGATGTCGAGCTGGCGCGCTCCGTTATTCACATGGAGCACGAGCTCGCGAAGTCGGCGGTGCAGGCGAGCGGCGTATCGGAGCAAGTGCTGTCGTCACCGGCGCAGTTCCTGGAGTGGCTGCGGAGCGCAGGCATCGTCGCGGAGGATGTCTGTCACGAGACGCTCGAATCACTGATCGCCCGCCCCGGCCTCCAGGATCATGTCGCCCGGGCGATTCATGCGCGACTGCTCGTTTCCGGCCACTCCTCGAGCAAACTCAAGGCGGGACTCCGCATGTGCGGCAAGGACGGTAGGGTCCGAGGAGGCTTCCAATACCTTGGCGCGCACACCGGGAGGTGGACGGGCGAAGGCATGCAGCCCCAAAATCTGCCGAGGGGCGTATCTCTGCCCGAGGATGATAGGGACGAGCTCATCGAACTCACCACGAGGGGCGAAGCGAACGAGATCGAGCGCTTTGCCTCCGAGCGCGATGTGCATGTCCGTGATGCACTGTCGACGATGGTCCGTGCGTGCATCGTGGCGCCTCCTGGATCTTTGTTGGTCGTCGCTGATTTCAGTCAGATTGAGGCACGCGTCGCGTTCTGGCTGGCGAAGGATCCACTGCTCTCGAAGTTCGAGACCGGCCCTGACCCGTACAGCCTCGAGGGCGCAGGCATCCTGGGAGGCCCCCTTGAAGAGCAGAATGACGTCGGACGGCTGTTGGGCAAGGCGGTGATCCTCGGGTGCATCTTCGGCGGAGGGGCGGCTGCATTGCAACGCCAGACTGAATCGCTTGGCTTGGCTCGGTCCGACTTGAAGGATGATCCGGAATGGGTGGTGGAGCAATGGCGTGACCGGCACCCTGCGATTGCCGGCAGATACGGTGACGAAGAGATCAACGGACGTCCACTACGCACCGGAGGAATCTGGAGGGATCTTGAGAAAGCCGCACGCAATGCGATTTTCCGTGAACAACCGAGCCACGCGGGTCGCTGTGTTTGGTACCGCGAGGGCTCTGTCGTGCACTGTCGACTTCCGAGCGGGCGGGTCCTCGTTTACCCGGGCATGGAATTCGAACCCCTGCCAGGCTCGAAGACCCCCACGCTGTCCTTCATCCAAGACGGGACGCGTAAGGGAACGTGGGGGGGAGTGCTCGCAGAGAACATCACGCAAGCCGTGGCCAGGGACCTGCTCGCTCACGCCCTCGTCCAGCTCGAGGCCGATGGCATGCGAGTTGTCCTACACGTGCACGATGAGGTCGTCTGCGAGGTCGACGGACCGCGCCATGAAGACCGCATCAAGCGTGTGATGGAGAACCCGCCCGATTGGGCCAGCGGACTGCCGTTGCACACAAAGACGTTCAGCTGCGAACGATACCGCAAATAGGGACTGCTGCGTCCTTCCCCCGCGGTTAGCGGCGAATGCCCGCGACAGAGCGCCGAGCGCACCCATCAGACCCCTTCAAAAGAATCCCGCCTTTCAAAAAACCTGTTCGAAGTTGTCACGCTGCACCCGAAAATGATCGGGATTCGATCACTTGATCGGCAGAAAACGTTTTCAAAAGGATCCAAAACGCCTGACTCGACGCTGCCCGGCTGCACCGGGACGCGCTACGGTGCGACTGGCGGGGGTGTCGTAGCCACCCCTTCGTACCCTGCCGGACGGCGCCCTGGAGGTCGACGCGATGGAGTCAAACGACAGAGAGTACTTCGACGACCCCGAAGAGCGGTTTGCTTGTCCGCGCTGCAGCTGGGCTGGGCCGCGCAGCACCA
>Ga0180009_10006075_pt1 | contig 12773 bp, 17 predicted proteins | sample OS_PC_MetaG_FD_123537 | JGI IMG/M metagenome (GOLD analysis project Ga0180009, IMG submission 123537) | Groundwater microbial communities from the Aspo Hard Rock Laboratory (HRL) deep subsurface site, Sweden - OS_PC_MetaG | ecosystem: Environmental > Aquatic > Deep subsurface > Groundwater...
CGATGCTCACGTCCTTGTAGCGGACCAGAACCCCGCCGAGCAGGTTCTCGTCCACCGTGAAGTCGAAGCTGAAATTGAGGCCGGTGACTTTTTCCAACGCAGCCGTGAGCGCCCGCTGCTTGCTGGGATCGATGGCTACCGCGGAGAAGACCTCCCCGACCACGTTCCCCAGCTCCTCCTGTCCGAGCTCGTAGAACTCGTGCAGGATGTTGGGCAGGTTCACGACGCGCTTTTTGTCCACCAGCACCCGCAACAGGTTGTAGAGCATGGGCAGGACGTTTTTGGCGAACACGGCGTCCACCAGCGCATCCTTGTTCTGCTCCCGGATGTGCGGGCCCTCGAGGAAGGCCTGCAGCTGCGGGTTGTCGATGTAGAAGTGACGGAGTGTCTCGGCGTCTGCGAGATACTCTTTCAGCTTCCCCGTGGGCCGGACGGCCTCGAGCAGCGACCGGCTGTAAACGCGTATGACCTCAGGGTCGCGTCTCATTGCAGTCCACCTACCTCGTCAATGAACTTATCAATGTGCCGGGTGTGCGCGGCGCGGTCGATCTGCTCCCGCAGCACCTTCTCGGTGGCGGCGAGGGTCAGCTCGACCACGTCCTTTCGCAGCTGCTTGCGCGCGTTGGCAAGCTCGATCTCGGCGTTCTTCTTGGCGCGCTCCAGCAGGCTCTCCGCGTCTTCGCGGGCCTTTTGCTGGATCTGCGCGGCGATGCGCTTGCCCTCTTCGATGGACTCGTGCATCTTCTCGCGGGCCTGGACCTCGATCTCGGCCAGCTGCGTCTCGTAGCTCTTTTTGCTCTCCTCGGCCTCTTGTGCGAGCTCCTCGGCCTTCGCAAAGTCAGCAGAGATCTTCTCGCGCCGCTCGTCGATGACCTTGAGCAGCGGCTTAAACGCCAGCTTGCGCAGGATGAAGATGAAGAGCACGAAGGCCACGATGTGCGTGACGAGCTCCGCCCAGAAGAACTTGTTGAAGAAGTTCAGGGCGAAGACCACCGCACCCAACGTTCCCCCGCTTCCGCCAGCGGTGCCCGACGCAGCCAGGGTGTAGCCGGTCAGACCGACGACGCCCAAAGCCCCGCCGATGAGCCACGGCGTAGGGGAGCCTCTAGGATGAAACCGTTGCATGGTGTTCCCTTCCGATTAGGGTTACCTCAAAAAGTGGTCACTTCTGAAAATGCGACTACTTCGGCACCAGGAACACGGTGATCAGGGCGTAGATCGTGAGGGCCTCGATGAAGGCCGCGCCGACGATCATGCCGGTCTGAATCTTGCCGGCCGCCTCGGGCTGACGACCCATGGCCTCCATGGCCGAGCCCACCGCACGACCGAGACCGAGACCGGATCCGATGGCCGCGAGGGCAACGCCGATGGGGTAGGAAAACTGTAGTACGGTACCTTTCATAACGTCCTCCTTGGGGTATTTCCCCAAATTCGATTGCGCCAGGCCTAAGGCCTAGGCGTGTGTTTCCGCGTGTTCTTCGTGCTCATGGTCGTCATGCGGCAGGACCATGAGAATGTAAATTGTAGAGAGCAACGTGAACACCAACGCCTGGATGGTGCTCAACAGCAGGGCCAGGAATTGGAACGGCAGCATGAGCGGGAACCCCAGAGGGATGCCGTTCGCTGGCAGGAAGCTGAAGATCATGATGCCCAGCATGAGCATGGAGCCGAGCAGCACGTCCTCGCCGTAGATGTTGCCGTAGAGCCGTAAACCCAGGCTGAGGGGTTTGAGGAACTCGCCAAAAATGTGCAGCGGGATGAGAAGAATTGCCACGCAGTAGCCCACCACATCCTTGGGATCACCGGCCCAGTGGCCCACCACGCCCTTGACGCCCAGCTTGGTGAACGCGGTGTACTGCACCACAAAGAAGGTACAGATGGCCAGACCCAGGGTGCAGGCGAAGAAGCTCGAGGGAGACATCATCAGCGGTACCTGCCCGAACCAGTTCAGACAGACGATATACAGGAACAGCGCTCCCAGGTACGGCAGGTACTTGCGACCGTGCTTTTCGCCCAGGATGCCGCAGATGAGGTTGTCCAGTCCTTCTACGAGCATTTCCATGGCCGTCTGCATGCGCGTGGGCAGGATGGAGCGCTTGCGGTAGACGCCCATCAGAACCAGGAATACCAGGGTGACAATCACCAGCGCATACACGGGACGGATGACCCACATCCACTTGTGAATGGTATGCTTCTTCTTCGGCATGATTTTGGCGAGGAAGTGGGGCAGCGCCGGCAGCTCCGGGACGCCGCTCGCTTTCTTCCACACCTCTTTTTCCGACAGCTTCTTCTTCTTGGCGGGGGCCTGCTCAGCTCCCGCCTGATCGCTCGCTGGCTCGCCATTGAGGCTCTTGTCCCCGGCTTGGGCCAGCAGCTGCGTCATCCCCACGATTTGCCCCTGGTCGGGTGTGGCGGCTGCAGCGCTGGACGGCAGAGCCCAACTGGCGACCAGCAGCCCGGCCACGGCGGCGATGAGCTTGCTGGCGCTGGGACGGTTCCGTTTCGGGTTTGCGATCATGGGACGCTCCGGATTGTCTTCGAGGCGATGAGCTTACGGCCCAGGACTTTTTGCAGTATGACCAAAAAAATCAAGGTAAATCCGATGAGGAAAGCCGCGGCTGCCCGACGTTCCATCACCAGGAAGACCAGCATGCCGCCGTACACGCCCACCAGCTTGACGAGCAGGTAGCCGGCAATGACGAGGCCTTCGCGCTCTCCCAGGAGCTGGCGGCCGAGGCCAATCCAGGTCCAGAGGTGCAGGGAGCCGAGCAGCAGGCCCACGGCAAAGCCCGCCGCGTGGATGGGGCCGAAGTACATAAGCGCCATGAACGCCATGAGCGAGCCGGCCACCAGGTTGGTGACGATACAGCGACGGGGAAAGTCGGTTCCGAGTGTCTCGGAGAGGCTCAATCCGGTTGCTCCTTGACGTAGCGAATCAACGATAGAACGGCCACACCGAGCCCGAAAATCAATCCGCCTATCGTAAATCCAGGCGACGTTCCCAAACGACCATCGATCCACCAGCCAGCCAGCGTCAGCAGCACGGGACCGAGTGCCATTTGAGCGGGAAGCGTGATTGCAGCTGAGGAGCGGACTCGAGCACCCATGGACTGGCCGAGCTTGTAGCCGACCTCGTTCTCCCGGGAGCGTTGCTTGGCGGCCCGGACCTTTTCCGGGTTGATCTCGCTCTCTGACTGCTCTTCTGGCTTCTCCATGTACCCTTGGATTTGAGCGGACTATGCCCTTTGGATTTGCCTCTGTCAAGACACGTTTATGAGTGAGCATTAACAAATTACCGGTTCCGCCAGATAGCCTCTAACCTGTTAGTAATTTAGCGAAAAGCTTCGGTCCAAGTCGTAGCGTTGTGGTCAGATATCTGACGATTGTGGAATCCGACTTTCCCACTCGCTGGTGTCCTGATATCCTCCCCCTACGGATAACCCCAGGAGGAACCCCATGCCCATCGTAAATTTGAAGGTCGCCGGCACGCTCACCGAGGAGCAGAAGGCGGAGTTGGTGAAGCGCTTTACCCAGGACCTGGTGGAGGTGGCCCAAAAGCCCCCGGAGTACTGCTTTGTGGTGATCGAGGAGGTCTCGCGGGGCGACTGGGCCGTGGGTGGCAAGCTCCTGTCGGAGAGCTGATATGACACGACGGATTTGTGAATCCCTGTGGCAGGTGGGCGGCGTGGGCATGAGCGACAGCTCAGACTGTCTGGTATACCTATTGGATCTCGGAGACCTGGTGCTCGTGGACTGCGGGGCCGGTCCGAGCTGGCCGCAGATCCAACTGGAGATCAGGAGCCTCGGTCGGGATCCCGGCGCGATTCATACCCTCCTGCTCACCCACGCGCACCTGGATCACATCGGCGCTGCGGCTCGGATCCGGGCCGAGACGGGGTGCCGGGTGGTGTCCCACGAGCTGGACGCCGAGCCCATCGAGACCGGAGATCCGGAGCGCACGGCAGCGTCCATGTATGGCATGTCGCTGGACCCCTGCACGGTGGACCATGTCATGACGGGGGCCGATGAAACCCTGCCGTTCCGTGACGGCGAGCTGCGCCTGGTGCACACGCCCGGCCACACGCCGGGATCCCTGGTGGCCGTCACGGAGCTTAACGGGCAGCGGGTGCTCTTTGGGCAGGACCTACACGGTCCCTTCCACCCGGCCTTCGAATCCGACAAGACGCAGTGGCGGCGGTCCATGCAACGCGTGCTGGCTCTCGAGGCGGACATTCTTTGTGAGGGTCACTATGGGATCTACCGTCCGGCCGCGGCCGTGCGGAAGTTTATCGAGGATCTGCTAACGGCGAACCCGTAGGGCCGGCTAGCAGCTGCAGGATCCACACTCGCTGGGCTTGTCTTCGTTGCCGGTGATCTTGAAGCCTTCCCCGAAAGCGGTGACGGTGTAGTCCACGGTCACGCCGCCCACGGAGTCGATGAGCTTCTGCTCGGCGAGCACGCGGAAGCCATTCACGGTGTGCACGAAATCTTCGTCTTTAGGCTCGTCCAGAGCCAGGCCCCAGCTGGGGCCGCCTCACCCAACGCCGGCGATATACACACGTATCGCCGGATTCTCTCCCTTGTCTTTGAGGGCTTCCTGGATCTTCTCGACTGCCTTTTCAGTAACGGTAATCATTGCTTTCTCCGTGTAGTGCCGTGGTCTGGTCTACAGAGTATCACTGTTTTCGTTGTGGCAATGTACAAGCATAGCAGAACCGACGCGACGATGCCGCTGAAATCTTCGACGGCTAACAGTGACATCCGCCGCCGCAGCTGCGCCGGGGCTCGTTGTTCGCCAACACCTTGAATCCGGCGCCCTGGCGCGTCACCTGGTAGTCCACGGTGACCCCGCCGGACTCCTCCAGGAGGCTCCGTGCGCCGATGATGCGGATGCCGTCCTCTTCGTGCACGTGGTCGTCCTCGCCGACCTCGTCAACCTGAAGGCTCCACGAGGGGCCGGCGCAGCCCACGCCGGAGATGTACACGCGGATGGCGGGGACGTCGCTCTCTTCCTTGAGGATGTGCTGAATCTTGGTCTTGGCTGATTCGGTAACAGTAACCATCTCTATGCTCCTTGCTGAATCTCGGGCCGAAGCAAGCATAATCACGGGATGGGGCTGGCCAAGACCATCGACAAATAAATCCTAGTTGGTCGCTATGGCAAGGGTACGCCGAGGTCCCGGAGCTGCGCCGTGGCCTGGGCCGCCCAACCCCGGTTGGCCAGAGGGCTGGCGGGGCTCGGATGCAGCACGTTACCGATCTCGATGCCGGTGCCGTTCAGGGCCTCCTGGGCGCGTTTCTCGGCGAAGCGCCCGATGCCCACCACCAGTCGGGGTTTCAGCACCGCCACCGTGCGGCGGAGCGCCTCGTCGCAAACACCGAAGAGCGCCTCCTGCTCGGATTTTTTGAGCTTGTCCGGAGTGCGGTTCTTGCCGCCCGCCTCCAGAAAGGCCAACGGACAGTAGTTGGCCACGAAGAGCCGCTTGAAGAAAGCCTCGGGCGATTCGAAGGTCTCCTCGGCCCAGGACCAGATTCGGCGGCCGCTGACCTCGCCCCGGCCGATGTCGAAGCCCAACACAGGTCGCTTGGGGTGCTCGCTCCCGGGGCGCTCCACCGGCGCCTCGATGTCCAGGAAGCCCCGCACGGATTCCACATCGCCGAAGGGCACGCCGGTCTGGACCATGCCGTAGGGCCCCGGGTTCATGCCGAGCAACACCACCTCCCGGGGTTTGCTGCCGTAGCGATCGAGGTACAACGCGTAGGGTGCGGCCGCGTACTCCAGCGGGTTGTAGACATGGGCCACGGGGGGGGCGAACCGGAGCTTCTGCAGCTCGGTCACCAGCCAACTTGTTACGTCGTGCAGCGTCATGCGGCGCAGCATAACAGAAGCGATGGCATGTGGCGCGCAGGCCGAATGCGGGCCGAGCCTTGCGGCTTGCGCTTTGTCGGGCGTTGGTGCATTACCGATCGAGGGACCCCATGACGAGCCATATTGAACCCCAGGACGCCCTGGCCGTGCTGCTGGAGCTCACCCGCGTGCTGGCCGAGGAGACCGCCCTGGAGCGGGCCCTGCAGGCGGTGACGGACGCGGCCATGGAGCTGTTTCCCGGGCACCATTGCTCGGTGCGGATGTTCGATGAGAAGCGCGTGCAGCTCCTGTCGGGCGCGCGTTCGGGCTCGGGCCGGGACCACCACCCCATCTCCTTCCACCGCGGCGAGGGCGTGGTGGGATGGGTGGCCGAGCACAACGAGGTGGCGCGCATTGACGACGTGCGCGGGGACTCGCGGTTTGTGTTCGCGACGACGCAGGGCTTTGACATCGGCGCCATCATCGCGTTGCCGCTGCCTTCGGCCACGGAGGTGGTGGGCGTGCTCGCGGTGACCGCGCCCGAAGCCGGGTCCTTCGATGATCCCGACGAGCTGCTGGTGCGGCTGCTCGCCAACTGCGTGGTGCCCTCCCTGGAGCGGGCGCGCCTGGAGCGGCTGGCGGTGACGGATCACCACACCCTCGCGTTCAACCAGCGGGCCCTGCGGCCGCGACTCGCCGAGGAGCTGGAGCGGTCGCGGCTGTACGTGGTGCCGCTGTCGCTGCTGCTGATGGATCTGGACCAGTTCAAGCGCGTCAACGACACCTTTGGCCACGCGGCCGGGGACGTGGTGCTGCGGATCTTCGCGGATCGGGTGCGAGAGACCGTACGGCGCCCCGACGTGCTGGTGCGGCGGGGGGGCGAGGAGTTTGTGCTCATCATGCCGCACACCGAAAGGGAGCAGGCCGCCATCGTTGCGGAGCGCATCCGGAAAGGGGTGGGGGATGCGCCCATGGACGTGGGCGACGATGTGCACATTCCGCAGACGGTCTCCATCGGCGTGGCCACCTGGGACGGGCACGAAACGGCGGAGAGGCTCGAGGCGCGTGCGGACGAAGCCATGTACGCCGCCAAGCGCGCGGGACGAAATCTCGTCGTTTCCTCTGAGAGCGTCCAGGCTTGAATGGACGTTTGGGTCGGTTACGGCGATGTGGGGCGGGGGTTGAAGTTGTCGTGAATGGGGTAGCCGGCGTTGCGCCAGGCGATGACGCCGCCGCCCAGGACGCGGATGTTTTTGTGGCCCTGATTGCTGTACTTCGCTGCCAGCCTGGCAGCGGTGCCTTCGCGGGGTCAGTTTCAGTAGAAGATGACGAGCCTGTTGCGTGGAAACGTCGGGTGACGCTTGGTGAAGGTCTGAAGGGAGATGGCGCCCTCGAGGCCAACGGCCCCGAAGGACAGCTCGTCGGCGTAGGCGCAGACCAGGAGCGCCTTGCCGGTCTGAACGAGCTTCCTCGTGCGCTGGGGGCTGATCCGGGTGATCTCGGACGGTAGCCGGGCCCGGTGGTATGCGCCGTCGTAGCGGGCGCAGCCCGTCCATACGAGGGCGAGCAGCGCGACGCTGACCCCGATTCGGCGGTGGAATTCCCGGTCGAACGGCTTGATTTTACGGGGCCCTGTCATGCGGACTCTCCGACCACGCCCGCGTTGGAAGGGCGTGGTGTCTATATCCGACTTCATTGGTCGGGTCAAGCCGTCGCTGATTGCAACCCATCAGGACTGAATGGTTTCTCGGGATTCGAATCTTCCGAATTCGCCTCCGCAGATCGCAGGCTGACGGCGCGTGCTTGACAGCCCCCCCGACCGGGGCATAAGCCCGGTACGGGCCTGTGCCGCATTGCCCCTGGGGTGAGCGGGGCCCGGAGGAGCCATGCTCGAAGCCCTGTTTACGCCCGCTCGAATCGCCGTGATCGCCGACTCCATGGCGGAGGGCACCGTGGGCCGACGTCTTGTGGAGCGTTTGGACGCGGGAGGGTACGGCGGCGACCTGGTGCCTGTGTGCGAGGAGGGCGGCTCGGTCGCCGGGCGAAGCTGCGTGGCGCGTCCCAAGGAGGCAGCGGGTCCGGTGGATCTCGCGCTCATCGCCGTGGAGGCGTCCGGCGCGAGGCGGGCCGTGGCCAACGCCGGCCGGGCCGGGGCGCGCGCGGTGGTGGTGGCGAGCGCCGGATTCCGCGACGCCGGCCCCGACGGCGCGGAGCTGGAGCGGGCGCTGGTGCAGGAGTGTGCGGAGCGGGGGTTGGGGCTCCTGGGGCCGAACTCGCTGGGCGTCATTGACGTGCACCACCGCATGAACGCGTCCCTGGCCCCGGCGTTGCCCCGACGCGGCGGGATCTCAATCATCTCCCAGAGCGGCGCCGTGTCCGTGGCCTTGCTGAGCTGGGCCGCCCGGCGACGATTGGGGTTGGCCAAGCTGGCCTGCGTCGGAAACAAGGCCGGCTTCGACGAGGTGGATCTGCTCCAGGCGTTTGCCTGGGATCCGGCGACCACGGTGATTGTGGCCTACCTCGAGTCCATCTACTCGGGGAGCGCGTTCATGAAGGCCGCCAAAGAAGCGGCTCACCACAAACCGGTGATTGTGCTCAAAGGAGGGGTGACCCGGGCCGGAGTCAGAGCCGCGGCGGCACACACGGGCCGGCTCGCCGACGCAGACATCGCCTACGGCGCCGCCTTCCGCCGCTCGGGTGTGGTGCATGCACCCACCGCCGAGGCGCTGCTAGACTACGCCTCGGCCTTCGCCCGGGCGCCTCTTCCCCAGGGGGATCGCGTGGCCATCGTCACGACGGGCGGCCCCGGAGTGCTGGCCGCGGACGCCGTGGAGCTCGCCGGGCTGAGCGTGGTCGGTGTGAGCGGTACACAGGAAGGTGACGCGCCCATGGAGGTGCTCAGGGACGCGACCACCGAACGGTACGTGGCGGCGGTGAAAGCTGCGCGGGATGACGACAACGTGTCCGCGGTGATCCTGGCTCTGTCGCCCCACGCCATGTCGCAGCCACTGGACACGCTGCGGGCCCTCTCCCGTGGTCCCGAGGTGCGCAAACCCGTCCTGGCTTCGTGGTTGGGGGGCGAGGACCTTTTGGAGCAGCTCGACGATGAGGAGCGGTGCCAGCTGCCCGACTACCCTACGCCCGAGCGCGCGGTGGCCGCGCTCAAGGCCATGCACAACTATGCCGCCTGGCGCCGACGTCCGCCGCGCATTATCACCCGGTTTCCGGTGAATCGCCGGCGCGTTGATCGCATCCTGACCCACCAGCTCCGAGCGGGACGATACGACCTGAGTGAGGTGCGGTCCAAGGAGGTCTTTCGGGCCTACAACTTCGCGGTGCCCATGGGGGACCTCGCCACCACGGGGGCCGAGGCGATGGAGATCGCCGAGCGCATCGGCCTGCCGGTGGTGCTCAAGATCGACTCCCCTGACATCCCGCACAAGACCGCGGCGGGCGCCCTACGGCTCAACCTCGGCGATCTCGGCGCGGTGCACGACGCCTTTGACATCCTCATGCTGCGCATCTCCCAGCGCCTGCCCGACGCGCAGATCAACGGGGTGTATGTGGAGAAGATGGGCTTCGCCGGCCAGGAGGTCGTGCTCGGCATGCAGCGGGATCCGCAGTTTGGGCCCCTGCTGCTGTTCGGACTGGGGGGTATCGTGGTGGAGACCATGCAGGATGTGTCGTTCCATCTGGCTCCCGTTACCGCTGATGAGGCCATGCAGATGTTGACGGCCACGCGCTCCTACGAGCTGCTGCGCGGGACACCCGGAGAGCATGGGGCGGACCTGCGGGCCATTGCCAACGGGCTGCAGCGCCTCAGTCAGCTCGCCACGGACTTCCCGCAGATCCGGGAGATGGATATCTCTCCTTTTGTCGTGGGCGACGAAGGTGTCGAGCCCTATGTGGCTGACGGGCGCATCGTGCTGGATCTGGAGGCCTCCCATGACTAACCTGCGGCCGGCCCGTGTGGATCCGCGCTGGCGGGAGAAGTACGCCTCCCGCATGGCCACTCCGGCGGAGGCCGCCGCTCGCATTCGGCCTGGACAGCGGGTCTTCATCGGCACCGGCTGCGGGCAGCCCCAGGCTCTGGTGGCGGCGGTCACGGCGCGGTGGCGGGAGCTGGCCGACACGGAGCTGGTGCACCTGCTGACCTCGGGCGAGGCGCCCTATGCCCGGGCGGAGATGGCCTCTCATTTCCGCGTGAACAGCTTCTTCATCGCCGAGAACGTGCGCAGCTTCATCCAGGAGGGTCTCGGGGACTACACGCCCATGTTCCTCTCCGAGATCCCACGGCTCTTCACCTCAGGCCAACTCCCCCTGGACGTGGCGCTCATCCAGGTTACGCCGCCGGATGAAGACGGGCTGTGCAGCCTGGGGGTCTCGGTGGACATCGTGCTGCCGGCCGCCGAAAACGCGGCGCTGGTCATCGCGCAGCTCAATCCGCAGATGCCGCGGACTCTGGGCGACAGCTTCCTGCACGTGCACGACCTGGACGTGTTGGTGGACGTGGACGAGCCCCTGTGCGAGGTGCACGCCGTAGAAGCCGACGAAGACACCCGGCGCATTGCCGAGTTCGTGGCGGCCCTGGTGGAGGATGGTTCCACCCTGGAGCTGGGCATCGGGCGGATCCCCCAGTCGGTGCTGGAGTTCCTCACCGAAAAAAAGGACCTGGGGATTCACACGGAGATGCTGACCGATCCCATCGTGGATCTGGTGGAGGCGGGGGTCATCACGGCCGCGCGCACGTCCCTGGACCGGGGGCTCGTGGTGGCCAGCTTCTGCCTCGGCACGCGGAAGCTCTACGACTACATCGACAACAATCCGACCTTCGCCTTCAAACCCACCGCCTACGTAAACGACCCGTTCATCATTGGGCGGCAGCACCGCATGGTGGCCATCAACGTGGCGCTGGAGGTGGACCTCACGGGCCAGGTTTGCGCTGACTCCATCGGCAACAAGTTCTTCTCGGGAATCGGTGGACAGGTGGACTTCAATCGCGGCGCAGCCCGGTCCCGGGGGGGCAAGGCCATCATCGCGATGCCGTCCACGGCCAAGGGCGGCACGGTCTCCCGGATCCAGGCCCAACTCAGCCCCGGGGCGGGGGTGGTCACCACCCGGGGGGATGTGCACTACGTGGTCACCGAGTTCGGCGTGGCCTACCTGCACGGCAAGAGCGTGCGGGAGCGGGCCATGGCCCTCATCGCCATCGCGCACCCGGACTTCCGGGCGGACCTGCTGCGGCAGGCCGAGAAGCTGCACTACGTGCACATGGAGGTGGGCGTGGGTGTGGACGACCTGGCGGGCAAGCTCGTGTGGGCGCCGCCGGAGCTGCGCACGACCCAGCTGCTCTCGGATGGCACCCAGGTGAGCTATCGGCCCATCCATCCCACGGACGAGGAGCGCATGGTGGACCTGTTTTACGCCCTGTCCGAGGAGGCCATCTACAACCGCTTCATGCAGACCGTGAAGTCCATTCCGCGCAAGCGGATCCAGGAGTTCACGTACATCGACCACCGCAGCGAGGTGGCCATCGTGGGCACCGTGCCCGAGGCCCACGGCGAGGACATCATCGCCCTGGGCGCCTACTACCTGGATCCGCGCACCAACCGCGCCGAGGTGGCCTTTGTGGTGCGGGACGCGTGGCAGCACCGCGGCATCGGCACCTTCCTGAACCGCACCCTGGGGTCCATCGCCCGCCGCCACGGCATTCGCGGTTTCACCGCCGAAGTGTTACGCCGCAACCTCGGTATGCAGGCGGTCTTCCAGAGCTGCGGCCTCAAGGTGAGCTCCCACCTCGCCGACGGCGTGTTGCATTTCGAGATGGACTTCGAGTAGAGCCGAGCTGCCTGCCCCGGAGCTACTTGTGCTGGAGCGCTTTGCCCAGGTGGAAGGCGCGTCCCACGGGGGCGCCAAGGGCGTGGTACTGGCGGGACGAAGTGGCGTAGGCGAGCGGGTCCAGGGCGGCCACGTCGATGGCGCCTTTGTCATCGAGGCAGGCCTCGTCCGCGTGCACGTCCAGCACCTCACCCACGAACCAGGTGTGCGTACCGATGGCGAGCTGCGCATGAAGACGGCACTCCACGTTCACCGGGCAGTCGAGCAGCAGCGGAGCGTCAACGGTGGGGCAGCGGGCGGTCTCCAGTCCCAGGCGGGCGAGCTTGTCCGGCTCCCGTTTGCCCGAGACGATCCCGAGGTAGTCCACCTTCTGGGCCAGGCTCGTGGGCGGCACGCAGAGTGTGAAGGCGCCCCGGGCGATGATGTTGGCGTAGGTGAGACGGTTCTCGCGGATGGCCACGCCCACGCAGGGCGGGTCGTGACAGCAGGAGGCCGCCCAGGCGGCCGTCATGGCGTTGGGTGTGCCGTCGTCACCATAGGTGGCGATGAGCACCGCGGGCAGGGGAAAGACCATGGGGCTGGGGCCAAGACTTTTCATGGTCCAAAGGGTAGCGCAGAGGGGGCGATTTGACAAAAGGGCGGCGTTGAACTCAAGTCTACCCATTCCAAAAATCAGGAGAAACAAGTCATGGAAAAATTGGACAAGGTGTTTCACCCTGTTGTCTTTCTGGGCGTTGGGGTGGGCCTCTTTTTGGTGGGGCTTTTGGCGACAGGGAAGGCCAACAACCTCCAGGATATGGCCTTTACAGGAATGCTCAGCTCGGCTGCCGCGGCGTTCATCGTCGGTGCCGCGGTGTTGAAGCGCCGGAAGTAGCGTCAGCATGACCTACAAAATGGGGTCACGGTGGCGCATACTGGGTCCGTGATGCCCTGCGCCTGTTTGTCCGAAACAACGTCCGCTCAGCCAGCACGTTGACCGCATCGCTCGCATCGGCGCTCCACTCGCCGCCACCGCGATAGAACGTCCACGCGGTGCGGTCCTGCACTTCGGATAGCGGCGCGCGGCCGAGCTCGCAGCGAAAGCGAA
>Ga0180009_10006076_pt1 | contig 12772 bp, 10 predicted proteins | sample OS_PC_MetaG_FD_123537 | JGI IMG/M metagenome (GOLD analysis project Ga0180009, IMG submission 123537) | Groundwater microbial communities from the Aspo Hard Rock Laboratory (HRL) deep subsurface site, Sweden - OS_PC_MetaG | ecosystem: Environmental > Aquatic > Deep subsurface > Groundwater...
CCGCTTAGTCGCGGGGCTTGGCGTTGGCCTTGATGTAGTCCACGATCTGGTGGGTGTTGGTGCCGGGCCCGAAAACCTCGGCGATGCCCGCCTCCTTGAGCGCCGGGATGTCCTCCCCGGGGATGACCCCGCCGCCCAACACCAGCACGTTTTCCATGCCCTTTTCCTTGACCAGCTTCATTACCTCGGGGAAGAGGTAGTCGTGAGCCCCGGAGAGGATGGACAGGGCGATGACGTCCACGTCCTCCTGAATGGCCGTGGCCACGATCTGCTCGGGGGTTTGCCTGAGGCCGGTGTAGATCACCTCCATGCCCGCGTCCCGAAGGGCGGCGGCGATGACCTTGACTCCCCGGTCGTGACCGTCCAGGCCGGGCTTGGCCGCCAATACTCTTATCTTGCGCATGGCTCGCTCCTCCTAGATGGTCGCCGGAGCCTGGTATTCGCCAAAGACCCCGCGCATGGTGTCGCAGATTTCGCCCAGGGTGGTGTATATCCGCACGCAGTTCAGGAAGTGGGGCATCAGGTTTTCCTCGCCCTGGGCCGCTGCCTTCAGCCCGGCCAGAGCTGCGTCCACCGCCTTCTGATCGCGCTCGGCCCTTATCTGGGCCAAGGCCGCCGCCTGCTCCTCGCGCACCTTGGGGTCCACCCGCAGCAGGCCGCTGGGCGGGGGCTCGGTGACCACGAACTTGTTCACCCCCACCACCACGCGCTCGTTGTCCTCCACCGCCTTCTGGTAGGCGTAGGCCGCCTCCTGGATCTCGCGCTGCACGAAGCCCTGCTCGATGGCCGGCACCGCGCCGCCCATCTCGTCGATCTTGGCGATGTACTCCTCGGCCAGCTTCTCGATCTCGTCGGTGAGGTGCTCGATGTAATAGGCCCCGGCCAGGGGGTCCACCGTCTCGGTGACCCCGGTCTCGTAGCCGATGATCTGCTGGGTCCTCAGGGCAATGGTCACCGCCTCCTGGGTGGGCAGGCTGAGCGCCTCGTCCATGGAGTTGGTGTGCAGGCTCTGGGTGCCGCCCAACACCGCGCTCATGGCCTGGAAGGCCACCCGCACGATGTTGTTCTTGGGCTGCTGGGCGGTGAGGCTGCAACCGGCCGTCTGGGTGTGGAAGCGCACCATCATGCTCTTGGGGTTCTTGGAGCCGAAGCGCTCCTTCATTATCTTGGCCCATAGCCGGCGGGCGGCGCGGTATTTGGCCACCTCCTCCAAAAACTCGCTGTGGGCGTTGAAGAAGAAGCTCAGGCGCGGCCCGAACTCATCCACGTCCAGGCCCGCGTCCATAGCCGCCTTCACGTAGGCCATGCCGTTGGCCAGGGTGAAGGCCACCTCCTGCACCGCAGTGCTGCCCGCTTCGCGGATGTGGTAGCCGCTGATGCTGATGGTGTTCCACAGCGGCACATCCTGGGCGCAGTAGGCGAAGATGTTGGTGATTACGCGCATGGAGGGCCGGGGCGGGAAGATGTAGGTGCCCCGGCTGGAGTATTCCTTGAGTATGTCGTTCTGGATGGTGCCCCGAAGCTGCCCGGGCCCCACCCCCTGCTTTTCGGCCACCGCGATGTACATGGCCAGCAGGATGCCCGCCGGCGCGTTGATGGTCATGGAGGTGGACACCTTGTCCAGGGGGATCTGGTCGAACAGCACCTCCATGTCCCTGAGGGAGCTGATGGACACTCCCACCTTGCCCACCTCGCCCCGGGCCAGGTTGTGGTCCGCGTCGTAGCCGATCTGGGTGGGCAGGTCAAAGGCCACGCTGAGGCCGGTGGTTCCCTGGTCCAGCAAATAGCGATAGCGCTGGTTGCTCTCGGCGGCGGTGGCGAAGCCCGCGTACTGGCGCATGGTCCACAGGCGGCCCCGGTACATGGTGGGCTGCACCCCCCGGGTGAAGGGGTAGTCGCCCGGCAGGCCCTGTTTGTCGGCGTATTGTTGGCCCGGGTCTTCGGGCAAATACAGCCGCTCTATGGGCAGGCCGCTGATGGTGGTGAATTGCTCTTTACGTTCGGGGCGCTTGGCCAGCGTCTTGTCCACGCCGGCCTGCCACGCCTGGAGTTGTTCCACGAAGCTGCTCATAATCTCCTCCCTACAGAGGCACGTTGCCGTGGCGGCGCACCGGGCGGAAGGTGCGCTTGGTCTTGAGCACCTCAAGGGCGCGGATCAATTTGGTGCGGGTCTGGCTGGGCAGGATGATCTCGTCGATGTAGCCCAACTCGGCCGCGCGGTAGGGGCTGGCGAATTTGGCCCGGTACTCGCTCACCAGCTCTTGATAGGTGGCTTGCTTATCCTCGGCCTTTTCCAGTTCCTTGCGGAAGACGATGTTGACCGCCCCCTCCGGGCCCATGACCGCGATCTCGGCGGTGGGATAGGCGAAGTTCACGTCCGCCCCGTGGTGCTTGGAGCCCATGACGTCGTAGGCCCCGCCGTAGGCCTTGCGGGTGATAACCGTGACCAGGGGCACCGTGGCCTCGCAGTAGGCGTAGATCACCTTGGAGCCATGACAGATGATGCCGCCGTACTCCTGCTGCAACCCGGGCAAGAAGCCGGGCACGTCCACAAAGGTGACCACCGGGATATTGAAGGCGTCGCAGAAGCGCACGAAACGGGCGCACTTGCGGCTGGCGTCGATGTCCAGGCAGCCGGCCAGCTGCATGGGGTTGTTGGCCACGATGCCCACGGCCATGCCCGCCAGGCGGGCGAAGGCGGTGATCATGTTCTTGGCCCAGCCCTTGCTCACCTCGAAGAAGCTGTCGGTGTCCACCACCGTCTTGATGAGCTTTTTCATGTTGTAGGGGGTCTTGGGGTTGTCGGGGATGAACTCGTCCAGGTCGGCGGACACCCGGCTGGCCGGGTCTCCGGAGTGCTTCTCCGGGGGTTTTTGTTCCCAGTTGGAGGGCAGGTAAGACAACAGCTTGCGCACCATCTCCAGGCACTCGGCGTCGTTGGCGGCCATGAACTGGGCCACGCCGCTCTTGTTGTTATGCACCTTGGCCCCGCCCACCGTCTCGCTGGTCACCGTCTCGCCGGTCACCGACTTGATGACCGCCGGGCCGGTGATGTGCATGTAGGAGGTCTGGTCCACCATGAAGATGAAGTCGGTGATGGCCGGGGAGTACACCGCGCCGCCGGCGCAGGGGCCCATGATGGCGCTGATCTGGGGAATCACGCCGCTGGAGAGCACGTTGCGCCTGAAGATCTCGCCGTAGGAGCCCAGGGAAACCACGCCCTCTTGGATGCGCGCCCCGCCCGAGTCGTTGAGGCCGATGATGGGAGCCCCGGCCTTTACAGCCAGGTCCATGACCTTGCAGACCTTTTCGCCGAAGGGTCCGCTGAGGGAGCCGCCGAAGACCGTGAAGTCCTGGCTGAAAACAAATACCGGGCGTCCATGAACCTTGCCGAATCCCGTCACCACTCCATCGCCGGGTATCTTGCTTTTATCCATGCCGAAATCGGTGCAGCGATGCACCACGAAGCGGTCGAACTCCTCAAAGGTGTTGGCATCCAGCAGAGCTTCGATGCGCTCCCGGGCGGTCATTTTGCCCTTGGCGTGTTGAGCTTCTATGCGTTTGACGCCTCCACCCAGCCGAGCCGCCACATCGCGCCTCTTAAGATCCTCGATCTTTTCCTTGGTGGTGACCGGCACGTTCTCCATCTTGAGAACCTCCCCTGTTTTATTCCGCATCCTCTAAAAAAAGGCAGGAGGCGAAAAAACGTTACTCAAAAAGTTCGCGGGCTGCCCAGTCCGGATTGATATCCGTCTGGGCAGCCCGCGGTGCCTGACATTGGGGTTCGACGCCGTTAACTTAGAACCACCAGTACCTGTTCGGCCTCCACCGTCTGGCCGGCTTGTACTTTGACCTCGGCGACGGTGCCGTCCTCTTCGGAGAGAATGGGCATTTCCATCTTCATGGCCTCGAGCACGGCTACCTCGTCGTCCTCGCCGATCTGGTCACCGACCTTCACCGAAACCTTGATGACTTTGCCGCCCATGGGTGCTTTTATTTCTGCCAAGGTATTCCTCCCTATGGAAACTCCGAGGTCCGCGACCTCAACGATTAATCAACTCTTACGGACTAAAAAGTATCAAGGAAGAATAGAACGAGGTCCTGAACCTTGTCAAGGCCCAAGCCCCCGGCCACCTATTCCTCCGCCTCTTCTTCGGCCTCCAATTTGGCCAGATCCTCGAACCGGATATCAGCCCCCAGCACCCCCACGATGGCGTCGTCATCGCCGCGCACCGGTCCACTCATGGTTATGCACAGGGCTCCGGTTATTTTGCTGCTGTAGAACTCGCTCACGTGGAGCTTGCCGTCCTTCATGGGCTTTACGAACCAATCGCGGTCGCTGAAGTCGGTCTCCAACTGGGCGCTGGAGTACTTGGCCCGGTCCACGATGTTGGTGATATTCTTGGTGATTTTGTACCCCTGGGGGTTTACCACGTATAGGAACTGGATGAAGGGGTTCTTGTCCAAGAACTCCTGCAGCACCGGCTCCATGACCGCAGGGGCCAGGGTCTTGAGCTCCGGACGGTCGATGAGCTGCGCGCCCAGGTCCAGGGCCAGTTTCTTGGCCCGGTCCTTAAGGCGGTCGAACTCGCTGAGGAACAGCTCGGGCAGGTGTTTGCGGGCCACCACCTCCAGCTCGGAGTTACCGATGGAGGTAAGGCGCCCATCCTCGTACTGCTCATTGACCCACTGATTAATCTTGACGATGCCCGGGTGCCGCTTGTCCACCATGCGCTCCGGGGCCAGCTTAAGGCGCTGGTTCACCCAGTGGGAGATGGCCGCCGCCCCGCTCTTGTCGGTGATGGCGATGGTGTAGGGCCGTCCCAGGATCTTCTCGGTATCGAAGATATTGTATATCTCGGGGTTCTTTATCATGCCGTCGGCATGGATGCCGGCCTTGGTGGAGTTGAAGTCCCGCCCCACGAAGGGGGTGGTGGAGGCGATGCGGAACCCGATCTCTTTTTCAAAGTATTGGGCCAACTCGGTTATTACCCGAGTGTCCATGCCATCGTCCTTGCCCCTGAGTGAGATGTACTCTATGACCAAGGCCTCCAGGGGGGTGTTTCCGGTGCGCTCTCCGAAGCCCAGCACCGTGGCGTTGGCCCCGGAGCAGCCGTTGAGCCAGGCGGTGGAGGCGTTGATGAGCACCTTGTAGAAGTCGTTGTGGCCATGCCATTCCAGCAGCTTGCCCGGGCAGTCGGCATCGTCGATCATGGCCCGCACCAATTTGTCAACGCTGCGGGGCAGGGCCGCCCCGGGATAGGTGACCCCGTAGCCCATGGTGTCGCACAGGCGAATCTTGATGCCGATGCCCGACTCCTGGCGCAGCTTGCCCAGTTCCAAGGCGAAGGGCACCACGAAACCATAGATGTCGGCCCGGGTGACGTCCTCGAAGTGGCAACGGGGAATCAGGCCCAGGGACAAGGCGTCCTTGACCACGCCCAGGTACTTGTCCAAGACCTTGGCCCGGGTGGTGTTCATCTTGTGGTAGATGTGATAGTCGCTCACCGAGGTTAGGATGCCGGTCTCCTTGAGGCCCATTTTCTTGACCTCGCCCAGCTCCTCTTTTTTGGCCCGCACCCAGCCGGTGATCTCCGGGAAACGGTGGCCCAGGGCCAGGCACTGCTCCACCGCCTCTTTGTCCCTCTTGCTGTAGAGGAAAAACTCGCTTTGGCGGACGATGCCCTTGGGCCCGGACAGCTTGTGCAGCAGGTCGTAAATGGCCACTATTTGCTTGACCTTGTAGGGCGGGCGCGCCTGTTGGCCGTCGCGGAAGGTGGTGTCGGTTATGATCCATTCGTCGGCCGGAGCCAACGGCAGCAGCTTATGATCAAAATCAATCCGGCAAACTTCCTCATAAGGGAATATATCCCGAAACAATTGAGGTTCGGGCAAGTCCACCAATTTGACGAAATTGGGCTGATGCTGGTGATCCAATAATCTGCGGGGAGAATTCCACTGAGCCATTTTCCACCTCTTCTGCGCGCCGGTACTACATATCAACGCAAAAAATACCGGAAGGGAGCGCCCTCGTCAAAGGGCGCTCCCCCTGGGAATGAGTTTTGTTTTCCAGCTACGGGCAGCCAGTAATGGAGCCCTGGGGAGTCAACTAAACATTACATTACTTAGGCGGGCAGTAACGTTTGGCTCCCTTGGGCGGCATGTATTTGGGGAACTTCGAGGAGCACTTGCGGGCAGCGGCCTTGTCGGCGTCGCTCACAGCCCGGGGGACCGCCAGAACCATTCCAACCTTCAGCTTGTTGGGATTCTTGATCTTATCCTTGTTGGCGTTCCACAGCAGGCACCACAGCCAAGGATCGTTGTAAATCTGGGGCTTGGCGGAGATGCTCCACAAGTCGTCGCACTTTTCCACCGTATAGGTGGTGGGCAACGCCGGAGCGGGAGCCGGTTTTTCGGTTACCGGCATCGGCTTGGGAGGTGTCCACTTCTTAACTGCGGGAGGCGGAGGGGGCGCCTTGGGGGGAGCCTTTTCCACCCCGCACACCGAAGCGCAACCACCCAGCAACCCCAGAGCGGCCAAAACCGCCAGCCAGGGCAACACTTTCTTAAACCTGGTCATTCCCATATCCTCCTTACTAATTTCCTCCCAAGGCGCGAGGTTCAATCTCTGGCTACGAAGCCGCCCTTGGCAGCGGCGCGTAGGGTTTCTCAACCGTAAGTTACCACGTTTTAAGCTCTAAAAGCAATTTTAGGCAGCTTTAAGGCATTAAGTCAATAGAAGCCGCCCGTTTTGCCGTTATCATCGTCACTTGGGCTGGTCCAGACGCAAACCGAGTTCCAGGAGCTGTTTGGCGCCCACCCTGGAGGGCGCCTCGGTCAGGGGGCAGGAGGCCTTCTGGGTCTTGGGGAAGGCAATCACCTCGCGGATGGAGGGCTCCCCGGCCAGGATGGCCACCAAACGGTCGAAGCCAAGGGCCAAACCGCCGTGGGGCGGGGCTCCGTAGGTGAGGGCTTCCAGCAGAAACCCGAACTTTTCCTGGGCTTCTTCTGAAGAGATACTAAGGGTTTCGAACACTTGAGCCTGCACCTCAGGCCGGTGGATACGGATGGAGCCGCCACCCACCTCGCTGCCGTTGAGCACCAGGTCATAGGCGCGGGCCTTCACCTTGCCCGGATCGCTGTCCAGAAGCTCCAGGTCTTCCTGGCGCGGGCTGGTGAAGGGATGGTGCATGGCCGCCCAGCGCTTTTCGTCCGGGTCGTACTCCACCATGGGGAACTCGGTGACCCAGCAGAAGTTCAGGCCCTTGTCCTTGTTCAGCTCGAAGCGCCGGGCCAGTTCCAGGCGCAGACGGCCCAGGCACTCATGCACCACCGCCGGGATATCGGCCCCGAAGAACAAAATGTCGCCTTCCACCGCCTCAAGGCGCTGGTTGATGGCCTGTTGCAGCTCGGGGGTGAAGAACTTGGCGATGGGCGACTGCCACTCGCCCTGGGGCTTGATCTTGACCCAGGCCAGGCCCTTGGCCCCGAAGTCGGCCACGTAGCTGGTCAGGTCGTCCAGGTCCTTGCGGCTCAGGGTGGCCATCTGCTTGCCGTTGATGGCCTTTACCAGCAGGCCCTTGGCCGCGGCGGTGGCGAAGAGCTTGAACTCGGCCCCGGCCACCAGATCGGTCACTTCGATGAGTTCCAAGCCGAAACGAAGGTCCGGGGCGTCCAGGCCGTAGCTCTCCATGGCCTGGTCGTAGGTCATGCGGGGCAGGGGCAGGCTGACCTCCTGGCCCGTGGCCTTCTTGACGATGGCCGCCACCAGGCCCTCGGTGAGAGCCATGACATCCTCTTCGGCCACGAAGCTCATCTCCAGGTCCACCTGGGTGAACTCGGGCTGGCGGTCGGCTCTCAGGTCCTCGTCGCGGAAGCAGCGCACGATCTGATAGTAGCGCTCCACCCCGCCCATCATGAGAAGCTGCTTGAACAACTGGGGCGATTGGGGCAGGGCGTAGAACTGTCCCGGGCTCACCCGGCTGGGCACCAGATAGTCCCGGGCTCCCTCGGGGGTGGACTTGGTTAGGAAGGGGGTCTCCACCTCCAAAAAGCCCTGGGCGTTCAGATACTCTCGGGCCGCGGCCGCCGCCCGGTGCCGAAGCAGCAGGTTGGCGTACATCTCCGGCCGCCTCAGGTCCAGGTAGCGGTATTTCAGGCGGATGTTCTCGTTGACCTCGATCCATTCCTCCAGCATGAAGGGCGGAGTCTTGCTGGGGTTCAGAATCTCGAACTGGTCCACGTAGACCTCGATGCCACCGGTGACCAGGTTGGGGTTGGCCATGCCCTCGGGCCGCTGGCGCACCGTGCCCTTGAGGGCGACGCAGAACTCGCTGCGGATGCTGTGGGCCTGGCCGTGAGCCCCCAGGTCCACCTCGGGGTTGAACACCACCTGGGTGATGCCCACCCGGTCCCTGAGGTCCACGAAGATCAGCCCGCCATGGTCGCGGCGGCGCATGGCCCAGCCCATGAGCACCACCTGGCTGCCCACGTCGGCCAGCCCCAACTCGCCGCAGGAGTGGGTGCGCTTCATCTCGTAAATAAATCGTTCAGACAACTGACTACGCTCCTGCCGCCTTGAGGCGGTCCACTATCTGGTCCAGGGGCAAATCTTCTTGCTCCCCGCTGGCCATGTCCTTCAGGGGGGCGCTGCCGGCCTTTAGCTCATCACCGCCCACGATGAGCACTTGGGCCGCGCCCAGTTTGTTGGCCCGGCGCATCTGGGCCTTCAGGCTGACGGACTGGGCGGCGGTCTCCACCCATACTCCGGCCCGGCGAAGCTCCTGCGCCGCGTTAAAGGCCCAGTCCCGGGGCTCCTCGCCCAGGGCGGCGATAAAAAGCTTGGGCCCGGTCTCCCACTGGGGCTGGTCCTCTATGAGCAGGGCCAGACGCTCCACTCCCAGGGCGAAGCCGATGGCCGGGGTGGCCGGCCCGCCCAGGGCCTCGATGAGCCCGTCATAACGCCCGCCTCCGCCCACCGCGTCCTGGGCTCCCAGTTGGGTGGTCTTGAACTCAAAGGCGGTGCGGGTGTAGTAGTCCAGGCCCCGGACCAGCTTGGGGTCTGTTTCATAAGCCACGCCGGCCATGGTGAGCAAGCGCCGCACCTGGCCGAAATGCTCCCGGCAGCCTTGGCACCAGGATTCGCTGATGAGCGGCGCGCCCTGGGCGATGCGCTTGCAGCCCTCCTGCTTGCAGTCCAGCACCCTGAGGGGGTTGCCGGCCAGACGCCGCCGGCAGTCCTCGCACAGCGCGCCCTTGCCGCCCTCGAAGTAGTCCAAAAGCTCCTGCTTGAACACCGGGCGGCAGTCGGGGCAGCCCAGGGAGTTGAGCACCAGGGTGACCTGGCGCACCCCCAGGCGGTCCAGCAGGTGGCTGGCCATGACCAGAAGCTCGGCGTCGCTCTGGGGCCCGGCGTCGTCCAGGACCTCGCAATCGAGCTGGTGAAATTGGCGCAAGCGGCCCTTTTGGGGGCGCTCGTGGCGAAACATGGGGCCTATGGTGAACAGTTTGTGGGGTCCGGGGGCGGCGTGGAGTTTGTTATCCAAAAAGGCCCGCACCACTCCGGCGGTGGCCTCGGGGCGCATGGTCAGGGAGTCGCCGCTGCGGTCGGCAAAGGTGTACATCTCCTTGGAAACTATGTCTGTTTCCTCGCCGATGGACCGGGCGAACAACTCGGTGCGCTCCAAGATGGGTGTGCGCAACTCGTTGAAGCCGAAGGCGCCGAACACCTCCCGGGCCGTGGCCTCGATAAAGCGCCACTTGGGAGCCTCGGGGGGCAGCAAATCCTTCATGCCTCTGACCGCCTGGATGGCCAAACCGCCGCCGCCTTTCTCTGCTAGGTTGGAGGGTCCCGCAGGGTACCGCTAGGAATTTTGCATATATACCCGGAATTTGTATAGGGGTCAAGGAGCCTGGCGGGCCGCCTTGCCAAATTGGAATATGGCCAACCGGGCCTGGCCAGCGAATATACCGCCTCCGCCAAGGCGCTCCCGAATATTGCTACCGTTTGGTATGTTTTCATTTTTCACCATACCCACAGGTAGCGCCTGGCAAGCCTTCCACGGCATCGCATTGTTTTAACGAGACTATTTCAACTAAGGCTCTTGCCGCCTCCCGTGGGTGGAATCGCCCCCACCCCCTCCCTAAGCCTCCGGGTGGCTCCCGGCGGCAGGAAACAGGCCAGGGCAAGCCTACCACAAGGTAGCTTTTCCTGGTGCGCCCATTGGAAGCCCACATCATCTAACCAGCTTTTATTACTAATTTTTAACGCTTTTACCAATTTTGGCATCAAGCTTGCGAACCATGTGGCCCAAACAGTCTCGCCACGCGGGTCAAACCTGACCTCGCGGCGGGTTGCGGATTAGGACCCAGCTTTAAGAGACACCAACCCTTTGCTGCTTAGGAGACAGTAGTCATGGCCAACCCCATCAGCGCAGGCGACACTGCCTGGATTCTGACCAGCACGGCTTTGGTCCTGCTCATGACCCCCGGCCTGGCCTTTTTCTACGGAGGCATGGTTCGCAAAAAGAACATCCTTTCCACCTTGAACCTGTCCTTCATCATGATGGGCGTGATCTCGGTGCAGTGGGTGCTCTACGGTTACACCCTTGCCTTTGGCAACAACGTGGCCGGCCTGTTCGGCGACCTTAGCTTCCTGGGCTTTTCCGGGGTCACAGGCGCGCCGGGACCCTACTCGGGCAACATCCCCCACCTGGCCTTTGCCGCCTTTCAGATGATGTTCGCGGTCATCACCCCGGCGTTGATCACCGGCGCTTTCGTGGAGCGCATCCGCTTCAAGACCTTTTTGGTCTTCGCGGTGCTCTGGGCCACCATCGTCTACGATCCCCTGTGCCACTGGGTATGGGGCGACGGCGGCTGGATGGGAGCCATGGGGGCCCTGGACTTCGCGGGCGGCACGGTGGTGCATATCGCCGCCGGCTTCAGCGCCCTGGCCTTCGCCATGGCCATCGGCCCCCGCAAGGGCTTTCCCAAGGCGCCCATGGAGCCCCACAACATCCCCTACACCGTTTTGGGCGCGGGCCTGTTGTGGTTCGGCTGGTTCGGCTTCAACGCAGGCAGTTCCCTGGCCGCCGACGGCCTGGCCGCCTACGCTTTCGTGAACACCAACACCGCCGCCGCCGCCGCCGCGGTGAGTTGGATGCTGGTTTCCTGGGCCGACGCGGGCAAGCCCAGCGTATTGGGCATCGCCACCGGCGCAGTGGTGGGCCTGGTGGGCATCACCCCGGCGGCGGGCTTCGTCACCCCCCTGGGCGCCATAGCCATCGGCGCCGTCGCGGCCCCCATCAGCTACTACGCCATCCGCTTCCGCCAGAGGCGCAACCTGGACGAGTCGCTGGACGTCTGGGCCTGCCACGGCATGTCCGGCACCTGGGGCGCGCTGGCCACCGGCCTGTTCGCCGCCCCGGAGGTCAACCAGGCCGCGGGCCTGTTTTACGGCAACCCCGGCCAGTTGGGCATCCAGGCCATCAGCGTGGTGGTGACCATCTGCTTCGTGTTCCTGGTCACCTATGCCCTGGCCAAAATTCTGGCCGCAACCATGGGCCTCCGGGTCGCCACCCTGGAAGAGGAAGTGGGCCTGGACCTTTCCGAGCACGGCGAGCGGGCTTACACCTAGGGCGGGCCCTCTCGGGATTCAAGGAGACATAAAGCGATGCTTAAGAAGATAGAAGCCATAATCCGCGAAGACAAGCTCAACGACGTCAAGGACGCCCTGCACAAAATGGGCATCCGGGGGATGAACGTCTTTGAAATCCGGGGCCAAGGCCGCCAGGGCGGCATCACCCTGGCCGGGCGCTCGGGCACCTATCAGGTGGACATGCTGCCCAAGATGCAGATCAACATCATCCTGAGCGAGCAAAACGTGGACGACACCATCCAAGCCATCCTGGAAGGCGGCCGCACCGGCGAGGCGGGCGACGGGCTGATCTTCGTCTACCCCGTGGACGAGGCCATCCGCATCCGCACCGGCGAGCGGGGCCACGAAGCGGTGATGTATCCCGGCGACATCGACGAAAGAAAAAAAAAGGGAGCCGCCTAGCGGCCACCCCCGCCGGGCATCAAGCGAGGAGCAAAACGGGCCGGGAGGGCGATTCCCTCCCGGCCCGAATTTCGGCTTGGCTTTTGGTGAGGCTAGGCGGCCAAGAAGCGCTTTCTGGCCAGACCCCGGCCGGCGGCGGTCTTGAAGACCTTGCCGATGAGCTTGGCCATCTTCTCTTGGCTGATGTCCGGGAACTCCTCGGGGATGTTCACCAGCCAGTCGCTGTCCCAGATGACGCGGAACTCGGTGGTGTCGATGTCCTTGGCCGAGTGGTGGTTGGCGATGATGCGCCCCACGTGGTCGCGGGTTTCCATGTCCAGGCCCAGGTCCTTCATTATGGCCTCGGCTATGGGCGGGCCTTCCACTTCCTGCCAGCGCCCCGCGGACGAGCCGTGCTTGGCCTCGGCCGCCTGGATGCCGATGTCGTGCAGCACCGCCGCAGCCAGAATCACCTTGGGGTCGCCGCCCTCGGCCTTCATAAGCTCCTGGGCGTTGGCCAAAACCGCCTGGGCGTGTTCGATGCGCTTGGCGTCGCGGCCGAAGGTGGCCTTCATGGCCTCCAGCAGGCGCTCCAGCAGCGGCACGCCGCCCCCGCCGGCGGCGGCGTGCTCGGCCAGGGCCTCCTTGGGGTCGTAGCCCAGGCACTCCTTGGCGTGCTCGCACCACTGGGCGCAGCCCAGGTTGAGCTTGGGGTTGGCCACCTTTTGGCCGCAG
>Ga0180009_10006077_pt1 | contig 12769 bp, 10 predicted proteins | sample OS_PC_MetaG_FD_123537 | JGI IMG/M metagenome (GOLD analysis project Ga0180009, IMG submission 123537) | Groundwater microbial communities from the Aspo Hard Rock Laboratory (HRL) deep subsurface site, Sweden - OS_PC_MetaG | ecosystem: Environmental > Aquatic > Deep subsurface > Groundwater...
CAGGTCGGTCACCCGGCCCCCGGCGCTTTCGGCGGCCCGGCTGGTGGTGTACGAGGCGCTGGCGTCCAGCCCGGGGAAACGGGCGGCCTCGGCCCCGCCCCGCCGGGCCCGGGACTCCCGGATCCTTTCCGTTGCCAGCCGGACGTCCGGGTTGTTTTCCAGGGCCCTGGCCACCAGATCATCCAGGACCGGGTCCCCGAAGGCCTTCCACCACTCTTCCAGGCCCGGGCCGGAGTTTTCCGGGTCGCCGTCCCCTGGGGCCGGTCCGCTCCAGGCCGGGGGAACGTCCGGCACCGGGGCCGCGTAATCCGGCCCCACGGCCGCGCAACCAGCGAGGCACGCCAGGGAGAAAAGCCACGTCCACAGGATCAGCCGTCGCGCCATGGGGTTGGTCCTCATGCCCGTCCCGCCCGTGGGGAAAGGAATCAAAAGCACAAAGAATCCGCGGATCACGCTGACCACGCTGATTTTTGAGCGGTTGTGAAAAAAGCCCCCCTGCCCCCCCTTTTTCAGAGGGGGGACCCGCCCTTTTCATTCCCGCCGCAGGGCCTCCACCGGGTCCATGCGGGCGGCCCGGCGGGCGGGAAAGAAGCCGAACACCACGCCCACGGCCGCCGAAAAAAGGAACGCCAGGGCCACGATGCCCGGGTCCAGGACCAGGGGGATCTTGAACAGACCGGCGAGCCATGCCGAGGTGACGACCGCCAGCACGATGCCGATGACCCCGCCCAGGGAAGACAGGACCACGGCCTCCACCAGGAACTGGGTCAGGACGTCCCGCTCCATGGCCCCGATGGCCAGCCGGGTGCCGATCTCCCGGGTGCGCTCCGTGACGGACACCAGCATGATGTTCATGATGCCGATCCCCCCCACCAGGAGGCTCACGGCCGCCACGGCCCCCAGAAGCCCGGTGAGGACCTTGGTGGTTCCCGTCAGGGTCTCGGTGATCTCCTTCATGTCCATGACCGAGAAGTCATCCTCCTTGTTCCCCGTGATGCGCCGCCGCTGGCGCAGGAGTTCCTCGATTTCAGCCACCGAGTCCTCGGTGGAATAGCCGTCGCTCACGGAAACGAAAACCAGGGGGATGTCCGTGTTGCCGATGATCCGCCTCTGCATGGTCCTGAGGGGCACCAGGGCCACGTCGTCCTGGTCGCTGCCCATGCCGCTCTGGCCCTTGGCCACCAGGGTCCCCACCACCTCGAAGGAAATCTCCCCCAGGCGCACCCGCTGGCCCAGGGGATTCATGCCCCCGAAAAGCTCGTTGACCACGGTGTTGCCCAGGATGCACACCGCCGTCCCGGCCCGGAGTTCGGAGGGGAGGAAGGTCCGGCCCAGAGCCATGTCCCAGTTCCGGGCCTTGAAATAGTCGTTGTCCACCCCGGCGGCCTGGGTATTGTAGTTGTCGTTGCCGAAAACGATGGGAGAGCTTTTCATGGCCACCGGCGCGACGGCCGCCAGGTGAGGCACCTCCCGGGCAATGGCCTCCACATCCGCCACCTCCAGGGGCTTGGCTTCCGCAGACCGCCCCCCGTGGCGGGACTGGCCGGGGTGCACGATGAGCATGTTGCTCCCCAGGGCGGCGATGTCGGCCGTGACCTTGGCCGTGGTTCCCTTGCCTATGGTCACCATGATGATGACCGCCGACACGCCGATGACGATGCCCAGCACCGTGAGAAAGGATCGGAGGGCGTTTCTGCGGATGGCCTGGAGGGCCAGGGAAAAGGCGTTGGCGATCATGAAACCTCCCCTTCCGGCCCGGCCGGGACCACGGAGCCGTCCCGGAAGCTCACGATGCGGGAGGCGAAGGCCGCCATTTCCCGTTCATGGGTCACCATGACGATGGTGATGCCCCGGGAGCGGTTGTAGTCCACCAGAAGCTCCATGATCTCGATGCTGCGGCCCGTGTCCAGGTTGCCCGTGGGCTCGTCGGCAAAGAGCACCGACGGCTCGGTGACCATGGCCCGGGCGATGGCCACCCGCTGCTGCTGGCCGCCGGAAAGCTCCCCCGGACTGTGGCGCTCCCATCCGGAAAGTCCCACAGCCGCCAGGGCCTCCCGGGCCCGCTTGCGCCTCTCGCCCCGCCGGTCCCCCCGGTAGATGAGGGGCAGCTCCACGTTTTCCAGCGCCGAGGTGCGGTTCAACAGGTTGAAACCCTGGAACACGAACCCCAGGTAGTGGCGGCGCAGCAGGGCCCGCTGGTTCCGGGTCAGCGACCCCACGTCCACGCCCGAAAACCAATAGGTGCCCTGGGTGGCGGTGTCCAGGCAGCCCAGGATGTTCATGCAGGTGGACTTGCCCGAGCCCGAGGGCCCCATGACAGCCACGAACTCCCCCTCGCGGATGGCGAGATCCACACCCCGGAGGGCGTGCACGGCCGCCTGGCCCTTTCCGTATTGCCGGCCCACCCCCTCCAGACGGATGACCGGCCCGCCCCTGGTCCCGTCCTGGTTCATGAGGGCTTTTTCACCTCTTCCACGATGAGAGGGGTTCCGGGCGCAAGGTCCCCGGAGAGCACCTGGGTGCTGTCCCCGTCCGTGACCCCCAGCCGGATCTTGACCGGGACCGGCTCGTTGTTTCTCAATATCCAGACGGTCTGGCCCTCCTCTTCCCCCTTCCGGTGGGTGGGTGTTTTCCGGGCCGCCCGGGGCCGCCGCCAGGGGAAGATCCTGCTCAGCAGATCCCCGTTTTCCTCGGTTTCCGGGGCCGGGGGCTTGTAGCGCAGGGCCCGGTTGGGCGCCAGGAGGGCGTCCGTGACCTCTTGGACCCGGATGTCCGCCGTGGCCGTCATGCCGGGCCGGAGTTTCAGGTCTTGGTTTTCCACGGAAAGGAGGGTCGCGTAGGTCACCACGCCGCTCTCGGTCTTGGCCGCGAAGCGGACCTGGGTGACCAGGGCGGAAAAGGTCTCCCCGGGGTAGGCGTCCACCGTGAAGAAGGCGGGCTGGCCCTCCCGGACCCGGCCCACATCGGCCTCGTCCACATCCACGTTGAGTTCCATCTTGGTGAGGTCCTCGGCCAGGGAGAACAGAATCGGGGCCTGGAGGGAGGCGGCCACGGTCTGGCCGGGCTCCACGGAGCGTTCCAGGACGATGCCGTCGATGGGGGAGAGGATGGTGGCCTTGGACAGATTGGTTTCGTCCACCTCCAGCCGGGCCCCGGCCTCCTCCACGGACGCCTCGGCTGCGGCCACGCCCGCGTCGGCGGCCCGCCAGACGGCCTCCTGCTGCTCGATCTCGCTCTCAGCCGGAGTCCTGCCGCCGGAAAGGCGCCGGGCCTCCTTCAGGCGGTCCAGACGCTGGCGGGCCACCAGGGCCTGGGCCCGGGCCTGGGCCCTGTTCGCCCGGGCCGAATTCACCGCCGCCCGGGACTGGGCCAGTTGGGCCGCCAGCCGGGCCGTGTCCAGGCGGGCCAGGACCTGGCCCCGGGTCACGGAGTCGTTGTAGTCCACCTCCACCGTGGCCACAGTGCCGGACACCTCCGTGCCCACCTGGACCGTGTTCAAGGGCTCCACCTGCCCCGTGGCCGTGACGGTCACCACCAGGTCCCCTCGGCGGGCCTCCATGGTTTCGTAGGTGGGCCCGGTCTCCTTGGGTGGCTGAAAATGCCGCGCCGCCGCGAGCCCGGCACCGGCCAGGACCAGCACCAGGATCACCAACAGCCACCGGCGCACCCGCCTGCCCTGGTCAAGCCCCAGGGTTTCCCGCAATTCCTTTGGATCGTTCGTCATCCCCAGCTCCCGGGTCATCCCTTTTCCACCGCAAAATCGTTCATGGGCCAGCGTCAACCATCTCCCCCTGCCAGCGCCCGGCATGGCTTAGGGACTGTTCCCAAAGTCGTCCGGGGAATGGGGAACGTTACAACGGCCCTCACCGGATTCAAAGGGCCATTCTGCCATTTTCCCCATGAAATTCTCAACAGAACAAAAAAACCGCCCTGCCCTTCCCTGCGGTGTAACCCTTTCCCGGCCCCGCGCGACCAAGGAGGCATGGGGCATGATCCGGCCCGGGCCGGAACTTCCCTTCTTGAACCAGGGGGAAAGCCGTGCGAAAGATGCCCATGCCGGGGCCATCCCATAACGTGACGGCCCCCTTGACCGGGCGGGCGCGCCGCGCCATGCGCCCGGGCCCGGGAAAGGCCTCTGCTTTGGAGCATCCCTCCCTCTTGCCGGCCGTCTCCGACCAACAGGCCGTGGAAAGGGTCCTCTCCGGCGACGTCAACGCCTTCGAGGTCCTCGTCACGCGCTACCAGGGTCTGGTGTTCAGCATCGTGGGCCGCCACCTGCCGCCCCATGCCGTGGAGGACACGGCCCAGGAGGTTTTTGTCCGGGCCTACCAGTCCCTGGCAAAGGTCCGGGAACCGGAGCGGATAAAGGGCTGGCTCTCCACCATCGCCGTGCGGGCCTGCCACGACTACTGGCGGGCCAGGTACCGGGATCGGGAGTCTCCCCTCTCCAGCCTTTCCGAGGATTCGGAAAATTGGCTGGAATCGGTGACGGCCCAACAGTCCATGGAAGAACAGGAGGAGGCCGGACGCCGCCAGGATGCCGTCCGAACCCTGGAAGAGGCCCTGGCCATCCTTTCCCCCACGGACCGGATGGTCCTGGAACTGGTCCACCTGGAGGAACGGTCCACCCGGGAGGCGGCCCGGCTTCTGGGAATCAGCGCCGTGAACGTGAGGGTACGGGCCCACCGGGCCCGGAAGCGGATGAGGGCCCTGCTGACATCAGGAGTGGAAAAGTCATGAAAAAGCGAATGGATGAAAAAGACCGGTGGCTCCCGATGATGCGGGCCGCTCACCAGGGCAAGGAAACCGCCGGGCCGCCGGACAGGTGGGCCCGGGACGTCATGAGGCGGGTCCGGACCCTGCCCGGAAAGCGGGCCTTGCCCTCCCCGGCTCTGGCCCTGGAGCGGAACTTCTGGAAAATGGCTCCCGCGGCCCTGGCCCTGGTGATGGCCTGCCTGCTGGCCCTGGCCTGGATGAATCCGGCCCGGGAAACGGACGTGATGGATCTTCTGGCCGGGGAAGCCGAGAGCATGACCCTGACCCTGGCCATGGCCGAATAGCCGGCTGTTGGGAGGCGGAAATGAAAAAGTGGAAACTGTTCGCCGGATTGGGCCTGATTTTCCTGTTGGGGGCGTCGGCCGGGGCCCTGGGAGCCGCCGTCTGGATGGATTGGGACCACCCCCGGCACCGCTTCGAAAAAAAGACCCCTGAGGAGCGGGCCCTGTACATCCTGGAAAAACTCTCCAAAAGGCTTGATCTCACCGGGGACCAGAAGCAGGCCATCGCTCCCATCGTGGAGCGGAAGGAAAGGGAAACCTGGGAACTCTACCGGTTCCACCGCCGGGCTGTCCGGGGCCTGCTGGAACAGGGATTCGTTGCTATCCAGAAGGAACTGACCCCTCCCCAGATCGAAAAACTCCTGGAGTTGCAAAGGAAGATGGAGAAACGGGACCGTAGCAGGGGACTTTTGCCCCCCGGGGAAGCCCGGGAGGAGGCGGACCCGGAATAGGCTGCCAGGGGATCTGGAGGGGACGGTGTGGCGGGGTTAGCAGGCTGTTGAAAAACGCGATCCGCAGCGTTTCAGCTCCTCGTTTTTGAACAGCCTGCTCCGAGGCTCTTTTTTCGACAGACTGTTAGGAGGACGCCGTCCCGCCGCCCCCGCCCGTCTGGGGCCTGGGACCGCGATTGCGCTTGCGGCGGGGTTTCTTCTTCGCGCCTTCGCCCTCGGCGGCAGGAGCCGGAGCCGGGGAGGGTCGGGGGCCCCGGGCCGGGGAGGAACTCCGGTCCCGGGTCCGGCTTGGGCCGCCGCGCCCGGCGCTGCGTCCGCCACCACTTCCCATGCCGCCCCGGGACCGGTCTCCGGCCGCAGGACGGGGTTTCCGCTTCACGTGCGGGGCCTTGTCCTTTACGAACCACTCCGGATCCGGACAGCCCCCTGACGGAACCTTTTCGCCCATGAGCTTTTCCATGGGCTCCAGGTGGTACACGTAATTCTCGCAGGCCAGGCTGATGGCCTTGCCCGTCTTTCCCGCCCGGGCCGTGCGGCCGATGCGGTGCACGTAGTTCTCCGGGTCCTGGGGCAGGTCGTAGTTGATGACGTGGGAGATGTCCTCCACGTGGATGCCCCGGGAGGCCACGTCCGTGGCCACCAGGATGTTGAGCGTGCCGTTGCGGAAACCCTCCATGAGTTGAAGGCGCTTCTTCTGGGGAAGGTCGCCGGTGATGCCCTCGGCTGCGAAACCGTTGCCCTGAAGCTTTTCAGCCACCCACTCCACGCCCCACTTCGTGTTCACGAAGATGAGCACCCGGCTCCATTCCTCCCGCTTCAAAAGCCCCAGGAGCATGGGGAGCTTTTCCTCCTTGCCCACATGGTACAGGATCTGTTCTACTCCCTTGACGGTCATGTCCTCCGGGGTCACGGAGATGAACTCCGGGAGGTTCATGTACTCATAGGTCAGTTCCAGGACGTTGTAGGTCATGGTGGCGGAAAAGAGCATGGTCTGGCGTTTGGAATAGTGGGGGAGCTTCTGCAGGATGTAGCGCATGTCCTTGGCAAAGCCCAGATCCAGAAGCCGGTCCGCCTCGTCGATGACCGCCTCCCGGATGCCCTCGGTCTTGAAGATCTTCTGCTTGTAGTAGTCGATGAGCCGCCCGGGAGTGCAGATGACGATCTCCGGGGCGGTTCGAAGTTTCTGGGCCTGCTTGTCGTAGTCCATGCCTCCGATGACCAGGGCCAGGGAAAAACCCGTGTGCCCGGCCAGGACCTGGGCCTCCTCGTAGATCTGGAGGGCCAACTCCCGGGTGGGGGCCACGATGAGGGCCTGGGGCACGTCCTTCACCAGGGGAGGCTCCAGAAGGAGCCGGGTGAGCAGGGGCACCAGAAAGGCGGCGGTCTTGCCCGTGCCGGTCTGGGCCTGGCCTGCCACGTCCCCGCCCCTCAGGGCTCCTGGGATGACCTCGGCCTGGATGGGGGAGCAGCATTCGTATCCTGCATCCGCCACCCCGGCCAGAATCTCCTGGGGTATTTCCAGGGAGTCGAAGCGCAGGCGGGTCAGGAACCGGGGGCGTTCCCCCCGGACCAGGGCCGGCGTGGAGGGTTCCTCTTCCATTTCCCTTTCGGTATCAGCGTCTGTTTCTTTCACTCGTTCCTGTTCCTTTGGGGTTTGGGAAGCGCTCCGGGGCCGGATAATGGGAGATGCCCGGCCCGGGGCCCGCTTGGGGTATGCGATCCTAAAATCTAGATTATACAAGAAATCCATTTTTATTGCAACCGCTTCCTCGAACCGGCGGCCCAAAAGGCCCGGATCTTGACCCGCCGGGCCCGGACGTTTACCATCCCACCATGCCCGGACCATTCAAAAGGCCCCGCCCGGGGCCCAGGCGAACGCCATGATCCGCACAATCCTAGTCCTGCTCCTGCCCGCCCTTCTCCTGGCCTGCCCCTTCATGGCCCGGGGGGAATGGACCCCGGTCCTGCCCGGCCTGGAGGTGGGGGAATTCCCCCCGCCGGAAAACAGCCCGGGAGCCGGAAAAAAAACCGTGGTGGTGGCCCGGGTGGACCCGTCCAGGCTCTCCCTGGCCCTCCATTTCGCCTCCAGCCCGGGCCAGGCCACGGCCACGGTGCGCCAGTGGGTCCGGGACAAGGGGCTCCTGGTGGGCATCAACGCCAGCATGTACCTTCCGGACGGCAAAAAAAGCACCGGGTACCTGGCTTCCGGGGACCAGGTGAACAACGCCAGGGTGAACCGGCGGTTCGGGGCCTTCCTGGTGTTCGATCCCGCCGGGGAAGGCGATCTGCCCCCGGCCCGGATCCTGGACCGGGAGGCTGACGACTGGCGCGGCCTCATGCCCCGCTATGGCAGCGTGGCCCAGAACTTCCGCATGATCGAGGCCGACGGATCCATCGCCTGGAAGCCCGACAGGGAGAGCCACTCCGTGGCCTGCGTGGCCCAGGACGCAAACGGCCAACTGCTCTTCATCCACAGCCAGTCCGCCTACACGGTCCACGATTTCACCCAAACCCTCCTGGCCCTGCCCCTTTCCATTTCCCGGGCCATGTACGTGGAGGGGGGCTTTCAGGCATCCCTGGTGGTGGATGCTCCCGGGTTCTTCCTGGAGGTTTCGGGCTTCTCCCGCTGCCCGGGCCCCAACCCGCTCCCCTGCCCCGCCTGGCCCGTGCCCAACGTGCTGGGGGTGAGGAGATGAGCCGGGGCCGGAAATGGATAGCCCACTGGAATCCCTAAAAATATTTGACATCAACTTGCCGCTGCTCTATTTTTGTCTATCTGTTGACTAGCAGGACAACGCCGGGACGGTTCGTCCGGCGCTCGGAAACCGGCAAGGAAAGGGAATACTCATGTTCCTGGAGACCTCCAGCGAGGAAACCTACGAGGACGGCCAGATCATCTTCGAGGAAGGAAAATCCGGCGACTGGATCTACCTGGTGGAGGAAGGCGCGGTGGAGCTTTCCAAGATCGTGGACGGGAAGAAAGTGGTGGTGGAGGTGGTGCGCCAGGGGGAGGTCTTCGGCGAAATGGCATTCCTGGCCCGCATCCCCCGGACTGCCACGGCCCGGGCCCTGGGCAGAAGCACCCTGGGCATCATGGACCGCATATACTTAGACGACCAGTACAGCCGCTTGTCCGAGAGCTTCCAGATGATCATCAAGAGCCTGGCCGTCCGTCTGAAGAAGACCACGGACTCCCTGGTGGGCGTACCCGTGGTGCGCAGGGAAAGGCGCACCATGAAATGCCTCTCCCTCTCCTTCAAGGACAAGAACGCCCTTATCCGCTCCTACTCCCACAACGTCAGCACCTCGGGCCTCTTCATCAAGACCGCCAAACCCCTGCCCCGGGGCGAGGAGTTCATCATCCAACTCGAACTCCCCAACGGGATGGGCTCGGTGCGCTGCCGCAGCCAGGTGGCCTGGGTCCGCACGGAAACCAACGACCCTGTGGCCCAGCCCATGGGTATGGGCGTGAAATTTTTGGATCTTTCCAAGGAGGATCAGGGCTTGTTGCAAGCCGCCATGGCATAGTCTATACTTCTTTCTTTTGCCGGTTCCCGGGACCGTTCCCGTTCCTCCAACAACTGTGAGAACATGGCCGCGCCAACCCAGCGATCCCTGCGCCTTTTTTGTGCCGCCGCAACGCTTCTGGCCCTTGCCGCCACGGCCCTGGCGTTTTCGCCCCCGGCACGGGCGGAGATATACCGGTGGGTGGATGAAAAAGGCGTTATCCATTTCTCCGACGCCCCCCTCCACGCGGGCTACCGGGCCATGACCTGGAGCAAGAAGAAACAGACCCCCGCAGCCATCCATCCCAGCCTTTACGATCATCTCATCCTGACTGCCGCGGATGACCACGGCCTGGAATTCACCCTGGTGAAAGCCCTGATCCGGGTGGAATCCAGCTTCAATGCCCGGGCCGTATCCCCGTCCGGGGCCCAGGGGCTCATGCAGCTCATGCCGGAATCCTGCGCGGACCTTGGGGTCACCGACCCCTTTGACCCGCGCCAGAACATCCAGGGCGGCTGCATGTACCTGAAAAGCCTCCTGGACCGCTTCGACAACGACATCCCCATGGCCCTGGCCGCCTACAACGCGGGCCCCGGGGCCGTGGAGCGCCACAAGGCCATTCCGCCCTTCCCCGAGACCCAGGCCTTTGTGAAACGCGTCCTGAAAATCCACGCCCAGCTTTCCAGCCGGGCCGCCGCAACCTCGTCCCTGCGCTGATCCGGGCCGTTTTCCCTTCATGAGCCGACACCTTCCGGATCCCCCCCCCCTGCCCCCGAAGATTTCCCTACTCCTGGGCCAGGCCCTGTGCCGCGACCGCTGGGCCGTGGAACGGGAGCTATCCCGCAAAAGTCGCCGCAGGGGGCCGGACAAGGCCCTGGAAAACGCCGCCCTGCGACTCACGGCCTCGGCGGTCAAAAGGGAACGCCGGGCGGAAAACGCCCCCCGGCTCCTCTATCCCGAAGACCTCCCCATCCTGGGAAAAAAGGAGGAGATCGTTTCCGCCATCCGGGAAAACCCCGTGGTGGTGGTCACCGGGGAAACAGGCTCGGGCAAGAGCACCCAGTTGCCCAAGATGTGCCTGGAGGCGGGCCGGGGCATAGCTGGAATCATCGGCGTGACCCAGCCCCGGCGCATCGCGGCCATCACCGTGGCCGGCCGCATCGCCGAAGAGCTTTCCGAGCCTGTGGGCCAGAGCATCGGGTACCGCATCCGGTTCGCGGAAAAAGGCACCCGGGGCCGGATTCCCTACGTGAAGATCATGACGGACGGGATTCTCCTGAACGAGATCCAGTCCGACCCCTTCCTCTCCCAGTACGACACCCTCATCGTGGACGAGGCCCACGAGCGGAGCTTGAACATCGACTTCGTCCTGGGCATCCTCCGGCGTCTGGTGTCCCTCCGGGACGACCTCAAGGTCATCATCACCTCCGCCACCCTGGAGACGGAAAAATTCTCCAAGGCCTTTGGCAACGCCCCCATCATCGAGGTCTCGGGCCGGACCTGGCCCGTGGAGGTCCGGTACGAGCCTCCGGAAGCCGGGGACGATGAGGGGGAAGGCAACTACGTGGAAGAGGCGGTCCGGGCCGTGGAGCGCATCTTCGCCCGCCGCGGCGGTTTTGCGCTTCAAGACGACATCCTGGTTTTCATGCCCACGGAGAACGACATCCTGGAGACCCGGGAGCTATTGAACGGCCGGGGCTGGCCCGACACCGAGGTCCTGCCCCTCTACGCCCGCCTCTCAGCCCCGGAGCAGGCCCGGGTTTTTTCATCCCACACCGGCCGGAGGATCATCGTGGCCACCAACGTGGCCGAAACCTCGGTGACCCTGCCGGGCATCCGCTACGTGGTGGATACGGGCCTGGCCCGCATCTCCCGGTACAGCCCCCGGACCCGCACCACCAGCATCCCCATTTCCCGCATCAGCCGGTCCTCGGCGGACCAGCGCAAGGGCCGGGCCGGCCGGGTGGCCCCGGGGGTGTGCATCCGGCTGTACGATGACGAGGAATTCCTCGCCCGGCCCGAGTTCACGCCGCCGGAGATCCTGCGGTCCAACCTGGCCGAGGTGGTGTTGCGCATGATGGCATCGAGCCTGGGGGACCCGGCCCGGTTCCCCTTTGTGGACCCGCCTATGGCCAAAAGCCTCCAGGATGCCTACACCGTGCTCCAGGAACTCGGGGCCGTGGCCGTAGCCCCGGGGCCGTGGAAAAAGGCCGGGCACCGGGGGCTCGCCCTCACGGACCGGGGCCGGGTCATGGCCCGGCTTCCCGTGGACCCCCGCCTTTCCCGCATCCTGCTCCAGGCCCGGGAGGAGGGCTGCCTGGCCCCGGCCCTGGTGGTGGTTTCCGCCCTGTCCATCGTGGACCCCCGCCGCCGCCCGGCGGATTCCGAGGCCGAAGCGGACCGGGCCCGGAAAACCTTCGAAGACCCCCGCTCCGACTTCCTCACCCTGGTGAACCTGTGGAACGCCTGGACCGGCCTGGACGCCAAGGGGGCGTCGGGGGGCCAAAAGCGCAAATTCTGCAAGGAAAATTTTCTGTCTTTCGGCCGTATGCGGGAGTGGCGGGACGTGTACCAGCAGATCCGGAACATCCTGACCGAGGAGTCGGCCGGGGAGATTCCGCCACCGGGCCCCGTGGACCCGGGTCCCTACCCGGCGCTCCACCGGGCCGTGCTGGCGGGCTACCTGTCCAACGTGGCCCTGGTGAAGGAAAAGAACCTCTATCTGGCCGCCCGGGGCCGGGAGGTCATGCTCTTTCCCGGCTCCGCCCTGTTCGGCCGGGGCGGGCGCTACGTGGTGGCTGCGGAGATGGTCCAGACCTCCCGGCTCTTTGCCCGCACCGCCGCCGTGGTGGAGCCGGGGTGGATCGAGGAGATGGCCGGGGACCTGTGCAAACGGACGTACACCACCCCCCGGTGGGACAGGAAACGGGGCGAGGTGAAGGCCGATGAACGGGTGACCCTCTACGGCCTCCCCCTGGCCGAGGGCCGACAGGTGAGCTTCGGCAGGATCCATCCCGAAGAGGCCAGCCGCGTCTTCATCGCCGAGGCCCTTCTGGAGCACGACCTCCCGGGCAAGTGGCCCTTTCTGGAGCACAACCAAAAGATGGTGACCCGGGTCCGGGACATGGAGGAGCGCCTCCGCCGCCGGGACCTGGCCGCCGACGACGCCCGCCTGGCCGAATGGTATGAAGGCCGCCTGGAGAACGCCTTCTCCGTCCCGACCTTGAGGGCCCTCATCAAAAAACAGGGCACGGACGCCTTCCTGCGCCTTTCTGAAACCGACGTCCTGGAAAAAATCCCCGAGGCTTCCGAACTGGCCCTGTTCCCCAAAAAGGCCCGGGCAGGCGGGGAGACCTTTTCCTGCGCCTACCAATTCGCCCCCGGGGACCCGGCGGACGGGGCCACGGTCCGGGTCCCGGCGGCCCTGGCCAGTGTGGTGGACCCCGGAGATCTGGCCCGGGCCGTGCAAGGGGTCCTGAGGGCCCGGGTGGAGGCCATGGTCCGGGGGTTGCCCAAGACCTTTCGCAAGAGCCTGGTGCCAGCGGCCGAGAAGGCCCGGGTCCTCTTCCAGGAGGTGAGCAAGGGCAGGGGCTCCCTGGCGGCGGATCTCTCGGCTGCAGCCCGGCGGCGGTTCTCGGTGGATATCCCTCCATCAGCCTGGCCGGACCCGGACCTGCCCGACCACCTGAAGCTCCGGGTCGCTCTCCTGGATGCCACGGGCCGGGAGGTGGCCGCAGGCAGGGACCTGCCCGA
>Ga0180009_10006078_pt1 | contig 12766 bp, 8 predicted proteins | sample OS_PC_MetaG_FD_123537 | JGI IMG/M metagenome (GOLD analysis project Ga0180009, IMG submission 123537) | Groundwater microbial communities from the Aspo Hard Rock Laboratory (HRL) deep subsurface site, Sweden - OS_PC_MetaG | ecosystem: Environmental > Aquatic > Deep subsurface > Groundwater...
AACTATTATGCGGGAATCTTCATCCACAAAATACTTTTTTCGGTCGTTGCTCAGATCATAGCCTATGATGGTTCCGTCCGGGATTACGGTCCCCTTATCTATGATGGCCATATTGATTTTACATCCCTCTCCGATTACAACATTATCCATAATGATAGAGTTAATTACGGCCGCATCCCCCTTTATCAGAACATTCCTCCCTATGATCGAGTCTTGAACCTTCCCCCCCAATATGGCCGAACCGTCCGATACAAGGGAATTTATGGCCATCCCCTTTCTCCCGCTGGAATCAAAACCGAGTTTGGCCGGCGGGTAGCTATAGCTTGAGGTCTTGAGGGGCCATAGATGATTGTAGAGATCAAAATTGGGGGTTATGTTGCGCAGGTCCATATTGGCCTCCCAGTAGGCCCCTATGGTTCCGACATCCCTCCAATATCCTACCTCTTCTGTTTTATTTACCCCCGGGACACGATTCTTTTTAAAGTCGTAGGCGTATATCGGATATTGCTTATGAATCCTTGGCAGAATATCCTTCCCGAAATCATGTGCACCCTCGTGGCCGTGGGCGGCATCATGCTTTAAGATATCTATGAGGAAGTCTTTATTAAAAAGATAGTTTCCCATAGAGACAAGGGCCAGGTCCTTATTTTTAGGCATTGGGGTAGGGTGTTTCGGTTTTTCCTCAAACCCTATTATTCTCATGGTTTCATCAACGGCTATTACCCCGAAATGTTTGGCCTCAGATATAGGGACAGACAGAACCGAAACCGTGGCGTGCCCCTTCTTGCGCAGATGAAAGTCGGCCATCTGCCTTATATCCATTCGGTAGACATGGTCGGCTCCGAAGACGGCGATTATCTCTCCGTCGAATTTTTCCACCAAGTTTATATTTTGATGTATAGCATCGGCGGTTCCCAAATACCACTCCTTCCCGCGTCTCATCTGGGCAGGGACGGGGGTTATAAAATGATCGTGTAAGAGGCCGCCGAACCGCCAGCCATCCTGAAGGTGTTGGATAAGGGATTGGCATTTAAACTGGGCCAAGACATATATAGAATAGATACCGGAGTTGATAAAGTTAGAGAGGACAAAGTCTATAATTCTATATTTGCCTCCGAAGGGGACAGCCGGCTTGGTCCGTTCGCAGGTAAGGGGGTATAGTCGTTCTCCTTTTCCTCCGGCCATTATCATGGCCAGAATGCGGCTCTCTTTCCCCCTGTTGGTGACAACTTTATTCAATATAGTTCTCTCATAGTTGAAGAGCATGGATTTCTTTTGCCGTCTAAATCTTCTAACCGCAAGCCATGTCTAGTGTTTAGTTGCCAAAGGCCGGTCGACTACAGCAAGATTTAGGCAATTAAGCACTCAGTATTCTACATCAAACTGCCCCAATAAAAAAGTGATTGTAAACAGCACCTCACCATGCTATAAATTAAGCAATATTTAACCCTTAAACATTAGTATTTACAGTGCTGGCCAATTTTCCTCTTTATGATAGATAACCATATTCTGTTTCGCATTATTCTTATCTGTTTTTTGTTGTTCCTATCCGCCTTCTTTTCCGCCTGCGAGGCGGCCTTCTTTTCCATTTCAGGCCTCAAGTTGGAGACCATGCGTGAGGATGGAAAGAAGAGAGGGAGGTTGGTGAGTCAACTCCTATCCAGACCCCGCAAACTTATGGTGACCATCTATATCGGGAACGAGTTTGTCAATGTTGCCCTGGTTGCCGTGGTTACCTCTCTGATGATAAAGATTTTAGGTTCCTCCCCCTACATTGCGACTACCCTTATCAGCCTGTTGCTCTTAATGATATTCGGCGAAATAACCCCAAAAACTTATGGAATAAGCAACTCGGAGAAGTTTGCCTTCTCGGCCGCCCCATACCTACACTGGTTTGTAATCGTTTTGGGACCCTTACAATATCTTATTACCAAGGTGGCCAATTCCTTTGTTTCACTCTTTGGCGTTAGAGACATATCAAGGGAGCCTTCAACATCGGATCAGGAGATTATTACCCTGATAGATATGGGGGAAGAGGGGGGGGTACTGCCGGCTGCAGAGAAGGAGATGATACAAGGGGTATTCGGCATGGGAGACATATCTGTCTCAGAGGTCATGATACCACGCACCGACATATTTTCCCTTTCGGTTGATGAACCGATTGAATTGGTCATAGACAAGATATCGAATAATTTTTATTCAAGGATACCTATCTACAAGGATGAGATAGACAACATAGTCGGCATACTTTATACGAGGGAGATACTTGGCTATATAGAAAATGGTTCCCCGGGACACATAAAAGATATGCTTCATCCCCCTCTTATGATACCTGAGTCAAAAAAGGTTAACGATGCCCTGAGTGACCTTTTGAGCCGGAAGGTACATCTGGCCGTTGTCCTTGACGAACATGGGGGGGTGGCCGGTATTGTGACCTTGGAGGACCTCCTTGAAGAACTCTTTGGAGAGATTGAGGGGGAATACCGTAAGGATGAGAAGGATATAGTCGACCTGGGAGGAGGGAGTTATACGGTCTCAGCCAAGACAGACATAGAGGAGTTTAATGAACAATTCAACCTTACTATACCTAATGAAGATTTTGATACGGTCGGCGGATTTGTCTTCGACTCTATAGGGCGTGTCCCTAAGATAGGAGAGAGTATCAAAATAGGCAGCTACCTTTTGACTGTCCGTAAGATGAAGAAACATAGGTTGGACAGCATACTCTTGAAACGTAATCCCTCTGCGGCTGAGAATATCGCCGGGGAAGAAGGGAAAGAGTCATGAGCGTGGCGATTGCTGTCATAATTATTATTGTCTGTCTTATCTTTGAGAGCTTTTTTTCCGGTTCTGAGATATCTCTCATATCGGTCGATAGGATTAAGTTGCGCCTAAAGGTTGAGGCCGGCTCAAAATCGGCCGCCAAGGTGGACAAGATGCTCAAAGACCCGGAGGAGATATTTGGAACCACCGCCACAGGGACTAACCTGGCGGTTGTCATTGCCGTTTCGGTGGCGACTGTTACCCTGGTTTCAAGATATGGTCACAGAGGAGAACTCTATGCGACCCTTATTATGTCCCCCATAATATTATTGGTCGGTGAAATTATCCCCAAGAGTATATTTCAGGAATATGCCGATACCTTGGCCTACATCATGATCTACCCCATAAGTATAGCCAAACATATTTTTTCTCCGCTCCTCTACATAACCTCAAAGGCTACCAATTTTTTAATCTACCTTATCACCGGCAAGGAGAATAATGCCGAGCACTTCATGTCGAGGGAGGAAATGATACAGATTCTTCTCCTAGGGGGAAAACGTCTCGACCTCCCCGAGGATGAGATAAAGATGATTCATAATATATTTGAGTTTGGAGAGACAACGGTTAGGGAATGTATGGTTCCCCTGATAAACCTGGTTACCCTAAATGAAAACAGCTCAATAAGCTTGGCCCGAAAGGTCTTTATGGAGAGCCAATATTCGAGAATACCGGTCTATAAGGATAGGGGCTGCAATATCTTCGGTATATTAAGATACTCCGATCTGATAAAGAATAGGGATAAGGAAGGGGATATCAGCTCCCTGGTTACTCCGGCCTATTTTGTCCCTAAAACAAAGCAGGTCAAGACCCTCCTTAAAGAACTTCAAGAACTTGGTATTGCCATGGCCGTCGTGGTTAACGAGTATGGGGGAACAACCGGGGTGGTGACGATAGAGGATATGCTGGAGGAGATTGTCGGAGAGATTGAGGATGAGTATGATGAAGAAGGGGACAATGCCCTCTTTAAAAAACTCCCCGATGGCTCCATTCTTATCGAAGGAAAAATGGAGATAGACTCAATACAAGAAGAACTCGATATTGAGATACCGGAAGGGGATTATGAAACGATAGGCGGTTTTTTGACAGACAAAATGCAGAAGATACCGGCCAAGGGGGAGACTTTGGAGGATGGGGGGTTACTTTTTCAGGTGCTTGAATCTGACGCCCGGCATATAAACAAGATTAAGATGAGCCGGATAGAGCCTATCAAAGGGAAAGAAGGGGAAGGGGGGGCATGAGTCGTCCCATACTTCGGGTTGAGGGGCTAAAGGTAAACTTTGAAACCTCTAAGGGGGTATCAAAGGCGGTTGACGGGGTAAGCTTTAATCTGTCCAAGGGAGAAACCCTTGGCATCGTCGGTGAATCTGGCTGCGGTAAAAGTGTAACCGCCCTATCTATATTGCGTCTTATTACTCCCCCCGGACGGATAGTAGAGGGAGAGGTCTGGTTTGAGGATAGAGATATCCTGGCCATGAAAGAGGAAGAGGATAGGGCTATTCGGGGGAAAGAGATTTCCATGATATTTCAGGAGCCTATGACCGCCTTAAACCCCCTCTTTAAGATTAAAGACCAGATTGCCGAGCTCTGCACAATACACAGCGTTTGTGGGAGAGAAGAGGCCAAAGAACGAGCCGTAGATATGCTTAAAAGGGTGGGGATAGCCGACCCCGCGATACGGGGAGATGATTATCCCCACCAGCTCAGCGGGGGGATGAGGCAGAGGGTGGTTATTGCCATGGCCCTGGCCCTTAGCCCCAAGGTGGTTATCGCCGATGAACCAACCACCGCGCTCGATGTTACCATACAGGCCCAGATAATGGATCTTATGGACGAACTCAAAACAGAATTCGATTCCTCGTTGATACTTATCACCCACGACCTTGGTCTCTTGGCTGAATCGGCCAAAGATATTATCGTTATGTATGCGGGGGGAGTTGTGGAGAAGGGGAGGGTGACCGATATATTTTCAAAACCTGCCCACCCCTACACGGCGGGGCTTCTGGAATCTATACCAGGGAGGGGTGAGGCTACCGGAGGAATGCTTAAGACTATAGCCGGTTCCGTTCCAAACCTATATAATCTCCCCACAGGATGCCGTTTCTCTAACCGCTGCCACAAGGCCCAGGATATATGTCATAAGACAATTCCCCCTCTGGAAGAGGGAGGGGAGGGGCACTATGCAGCCTGTTGGTTTGCGGGCTGAGAATCTTTCAAATTTATTCTATTAAAAAGATATGAATAGAAGAGACTTCTACCTTGGTCTTTCCCTGATAAATGGGGTAGGCCCGATACTTGCCCTGAGGATCGCCAAAAGATATCCTTCCCGCGATTTACTTATCTCCGCCCCTCTGGAAGAGGTTACTGCTATTGAAGGGGTCAGGAGCGATACCGCCCGTAATATACTCTCCTTTAATTGGGATATAGAGGTTCAGCAGGAAAAGGAGAAGGCGGAGAGATGCGGAGTTGATATTGTTACTATCGAAGATGCCGGTTACCCTGCCAGGCTAAGGGAGATATACGCCCCCCCTGTAATACTTTACAAAAAGGGGGAGTTCAAGGATGATGACAGGATATCAATTGCCATAGTCGGTTCCCGCCTCCCAACTCCTTACGGAAGAACCATGACGGAGCGTTTAGCCAAGGGATTGGCTGAAAGGGGGGTAACGGTTGTCAGCGGTTTTGCCCGAGGGATAGACACCATTGCCCACACCTCGTCGCTCAAAAGCGGGGGGAGGACTATCGCCGTTCTCGGTTCAGGCTTAGATATTATATATCCCTCTGAGAATAGGGAACTGGCCAAAGAGATTATAAAAAACGGAGCCATTATCAGCGAATTCCCGATGGGGTGCCAACCGGAAAGGATGAACTTCCCCAGGAGGAACCGGATTATCAGCGGGTTGACTACCGGAACGATTGTGGTCGAGGCCGCCGAAAAGAGCGGGGCCATAATAACCGCCAACTATGCCCTTGAACAGGGACGAGATGTTTTTGCCGTCCCAGGGCCTGTTTCATCGGCCAAGAGCAGAGGAACAAACCGCCTAATCAAGATGGGGGCTAAGCTTGTCGAGGATGCCGACGATGTCATAGAGGAGTTTTCTGCCTCCCTGAAAATATCACTTGAGGGGAAAAAAGGGGAGAGAAGAGAGAATATAGAGCTGACCGACGAGGAAAAAAATCTCTATAACTTTATACCTGATGATGGTATTGATATAGACAATCTTATAGAAGTCTCTAATTTGCCAGCGGGGAGGGTATCTGCTATACTCCTAAAACTGGAAATCAAAGGGTTGGTTAGGAAGATGTCCGGATCGATATTTAAATCATAGATAGGAATAGGATGGGTAAATCTTTTGTTATTGTTGAGTCACCGGCCAAGGCCAATACGATAAAAAAATATCTGGGGAAAAACTTTATTGTTAAGGCCTCCGTTGGGCATGTCAAGGACCTCCCCAAGGCTAAATTAGGCATTGACATAGAGAATAATTTTGCCCCCGACTATATAACTATAAAAGGTAAAGGTAAGATACTCAAAGAGTTACGCGATACAGCCAAGAAATCGGATAGAATTTACCTGGCCCAGGACCCTGATAGGGAAGGGGAGGCCATTGCCTGGCATATCGCCAATGAGCTGGAGAAGCAGGAGAAAAAACCAATCTACAGGGTCCTCTTCAACGAGATAACCAAAAACGCCGTAAAGGAGGCCATTGAAAACCCTATCAAGATAGATGTGCATCGGGTAAACGCCCAACAGGCCAGAAGGATATTGGACCGTCTCGTCGGCTATAAGATAAGCCCCATGCTTTGGAAGAAGGTTCGTTACGGACTCTCGGCCGGCCGGGTGCAGTCGGTTGCCCTCTATCTGATATGTGAGCGGGAAAAGGCGATAGATGCCTTTAAACCTGAAGAGTATTGGTCAATAACCGCCAATCTTGATGCCAAAGAACCCCCTCCGTTTGAGGCCAAGCTATTTAAGATTGCCGGTAAAAAGGCTGAGATTAAGAACAAGGAAGAGAGCGATTCTATCCTTAAGCAGATAGATGGTTCCCCATTTGTCGTCTCTCAGGTAGAGAAGAAGGAGCGGAAGAAGAATCCTTACCCCCCATTTATCACCAGTACCCTTCAGCAGGACGCCTCGCGCCGGTTTAGATTTTCAGCCAAGCGGACGATGGCGATTGCCCAAAAATTGTATGAGGGGATGAACATAGGGGAGGGGGGAACGGCCGGTCTTATAACCTATATGAGAACCGATTCTACCCGCATATCCGAGGTTGCCCTTGATGAGGCCAGGGCCTATATAAAAGAGGTTTATGGCGAGGCCTACCTTCCCCCTCAAGCCAGAAGGTTTAAATCTAAAAAGTCGGCCCAAGATGGTCACGAGGCAATCCGCCCAACCTCTGTCTTTAATACCCCAGCCAAGGTATCCCAATATCTGGAAAAAGATGCGGCTGCCCTGTATCAATTGATATGGAACAGGTTTGTGGCCTCGCAGATGGAACCGGCCGTCTTTGACGTGACGGCGGTTGATATTACAGTTAACAACCTTCTCTTCCGGGCCAATGGAATGATTATGAGGTTCCCCGGTTTTACCGCCATATACAACGAAGAGGCAGACGATACCAGCGAGGATAAAGAAGGGTTGTTGCCGGAACTGGCCGAAGGGGAGAAACTGACCTTGAAAGAGATTATCCCCCAGCAGCATTTTACCAAACCCCCTCCACGCTACACCGAGGCAACACTCATCAAAGAACTTGAGGATAAGGGGATAGGCCGCCCGAGTACCTATGCCACCATAATATCGACCAATGTCGAAAGGACTTATGTGGCCATTGAAGAACGGAGGATACATCCGACCAAATTGGGGACTCTGATCTCTAATCTCCTAACCAAGAGCTTCTCTAGGGTTTTGAATGTTGAGTTTACCGCCAAGATGGAGGAGGAATTAGACCAGATAGAGCAGGGGAATAAGGATTGGGTTGTTGCCCTTAAAGATTTTTATACCCCCTTCGAGAAAGATCTCAAGAAGGCCGAAGTGGAGATGGAAGATGTTAAGGCTAAGGTAGAGGAGACCTCGGAGGTATGCGAAAAGTGCGGCAGCCCGATGGTTATCAAATGGGGGCGTTTTGGTAAATTCCTGGCCTGCACAAATTACCCGGAATGTAAGAGCACCAAGCATATATCGGAGGAGGGGGACAAGATAGAAGAACCGGAGAAGTCTGACAAGAAGTGCGATAAATGCGGTTCGGATATGATAGTCAAACGGGGGCGCTATGGCAAATTCCTAGCCTGTTCCAACTACCCTGAATGTAAATCAACCATGGCCATCGGTTCCGGCATCAAGTGTCCTCTCGACGGCTGTGAAGGGGAGGTTGTGGAGAAACGCTCCAAGAGGGGGAAAGTCTTCTATGGCTGCAGCAAGTATCCGGAGTGTAAATTTGCCTCATGGACAAAACCGGTGGCCGAAAAGTGTCCGGAGTGCGGCAATCCATTTCTTATAGAGAAACAGAGCAGAGGGGGGGAGCCTTCCATAGAATGTCCCAATAAAGAGTGTGACTACAAGAGGTAATGAAAAAATTTATCCCCAGACTTGTCTTTTGGGAGATAACCAAGGGGTGTAACCTCAGGTGTCTCCACTGCAGGGCCGTCCCCGAAGAGACCCTCTCCAAAGAAGAGTTTTCAACCGAAGAGGCCTATAAACTTATAGATGAGATAGTTGCCTTCTCCAACCCTATCCTTGTTTTGTCAGGTGGAGAACCTCTCTACCGAAAAGATATATTCGATATTGCCCGATATGCTATTTCAAAGGGACTTCGGGTTTCGCTGGCCACAAACGGTACACTGGTAGATGAGGAGATGGCCAAACGTATAGCCGATACAGGATTTGCCCGTGTCTCGGTAAGTTTTGACGGGGCGATAGCCGCAACTCATGACAAGTTTAGAGGGATTGAAGGCTCATTCGATAAGGCTATCTCGGCCATGAAGTTTATGCGTAACGCGGGGGTATCTACCCAGATAAATACTACGGTTGCCAAGCACAACTACCTTGAACTTCCCCAGATGATTGATTTGGCCCTCGAACTTGGGGTCGCCGCCCTCCATACATTCCTTCTCGTTCCGGTTGGATGCGGGGTTGAGATTGCTGAAGACCAGATGCTTGAGGCCGAGAAGTATGAAGAAGTCTTAAACTGGTTCTACGATCAATCTAAAAAGGTTGATATCGACCTGAAGGCCACCTGCGCCCCCCACTACTTTAGGGTATTGGCCACCAGAAACAGGGCGGATAAGCAGTCTAAATCTAAAGAAGGACTCTCGGCCATGACCAAAGGGTGTCTGGCCGGAACGGGGGTCTGCTTTGTCTCTAACAAAGGGGATATCTATCCATGCGGCTACCTGCCTCTAACAGCAGGTAATGTCAGAGTGACACCTTTTCAGAAGATATGGGAAGAATCAAAACTCTTTGAAGACCTTAGAAACCCGGAACTTCTCACAGGTAAATGCGGTATCTGTAACTTTAAATATATCTGCAGCGGTTGTAGAGCCAGAGCCTATGCGGCCACCGGTGATTTTCTCTCCGAAGAACCATTCTGCCACTACGAACCGTAATCTGAATAAAATTCTTCCCTACACGTAAAACGGCACGGAATCGTAAAATTCTGTATCTGGACTGATAGAGGGTTCTTTGATATATTGCCACTACGAAGTTAACAAGGTATTTTGAATATACAAGAATGCGGCTGGATAGATCCTGCATCAAGATAGAGTGGATCGAAAGCGCCATATCGTCTCCCGATTCAGAACATATTCAATCTGATGGCCGCATCCGTAGATGGAAAAGAATTAAGGAAGCAGACAATAAGTATTTAAGGGTAGTCCTGCTTGAAGATGGTGCTACCGTTCATAATGCATTTTTTGACAGAAGATTTAAGGAGTAGAGATTATGAGAGCAAAATATTTCTCAGATACAGATACGCTAATGCTGACATTCAGCGACAGTGATGTAACCGAAACTTATGACTTGAACGAGGATGTCCTGGTTGAGGTGGATAAAGATGGTCGTGTTGTCAGCATGACAGTTGAACATGCCAAAGAGCAAACCGATGTAAATGAATTTTCTTATCAGCTGGCAACAGACTAGAGAATTATCCCCAGGTAATTAGCCGGTTTTTTATCCGTGCCTATCTGTGCCCATCCGTGGTTAATTGCCTTTCTTTCTCGCGGCCCTCTTGTTATTCCCCAGCTTGACTGGGGAATCCAGTTACCAAAAAGATTTAGACAGGATAATAGGATTGGACTGGATATTTTTCTACTCCCCCCTTTAACAAAAGGAGGCAGGGGGGATTTGAAACTCTAATTTCTTTATCTGTGTATATCAGTGGCTATCTGTGGTTAATCACCTTTCCTTCTCCCCCTCCTCGGCGGGGAACCACAAAAAAACATTTGACAAGATTTAAATAATTTCATATAAACGACCTTTCCACAACGTCCCCTAAAAAAACATGCCTTTCCGGCATTTTTTAATAGCGGTACCAAAAGCGTTTTAGCAACATAGCTTCACCGAGTAAGCGGCTTCCTTGATTAATATTTAGGTAATAAATATTTAGGAGATGTTAAATGCTCAACCTTTGGGACGTTTCAATTTTAAATCCACACATATCCGCCACCTCCTCGTCAATTTTCAAAATTAAGCCTACCTCACTACGCTTTCCACCTGGAAGACCAAGAATTAAACGTAAATTCTTTGTTTGGGTGCTAATCGCATTTTTGTTAAGCGGTTTGGCGGGATGTGATGGTTCCCCGTTTGATAGAGAGGCAAGCGAAGAATATAAGAGAAACCATCCCTCGGCAAGGGAGGTAAATATGGGTACGCCAAATTTCGCACCGGGCAATAATGATGTTGTTATTTTCGATTATGCGACGGTATTTTGGTCGAAGCTCGCAACATACAATTTAAAAAATGGAGAATTTAAAGGATTTGATAATATCCAAATAAAACAAGCGAATTTTCCTACATTTTCGCCAGACGGGGAAAAGATCGCTTTTCTGGGGGCTCATGATGAATACGGTCATAATCGTAATATCCATATCATGGATGCCGACGGCAGTGAAATACGTCAGATAACGGATTTTGATTTTACAAGGCAAAAAAAAGGTAATTTGGAAACTTCAAACTTTGTAATAGCTCCTTCTTTTTCTCCGGATGGCAAGCGTATCATTTATGCCAAAGCAAGATTAAAACGGGAACGGGCTTATCCGCTGCGGGGCACTATGGATACCGCCTGGGATGTTTACGAAGTTGACGTGGCTACTGGCACGGAACGCCGGCTGACAAACTACGATTTCTATGAAATGACTTGGCCATATTATATGCCGGACGGCAAACGATTTATCTTTTCCGCGGAAGGGCCGGTTAATTCCACAGGCAGAGGGCCAAAGAGTTTCAAAGAATATGAAGAGATGTATCAGAAGAATTTTATCCTCATCATGGATGGGATTGATAATGAACTCAAACCGGCATTTACCTACGGAACTAATTCTGCTCGGCCTTGTATAATGCCCGATGATTCTATCATTTTCGTATCTGAAACAAGCGCAAAAGACAGCCCCAAAGTAACGCAAGACCTCTTTATTTATAAAAATGGGCAAATTGAACGTTTAACGCAACTGGATTCCTGGATTGAGCGTGCAATAATATCAGGCGATGGAAAATATATCACATTCTCAAAAAGATCCGACAAAAATAGATATGATCGGACACATTGGTCAATAAAGAGCGATGGAACAGAACTACATGAAATTAAAGTGCCCTCGGATCTGCTGAAACAACAATCAACGATGGCAGGCAATGTAAAATAAGTGAAAAGGAATAATATATTTTGTTAACGCATGATAATGAAAAGGAGAACTAAAATATGAGATTACCTCCGTGGACAGAGTGGGGCTATTATGGTGGGCCTGATCATACAAGCGGTAACTGGTACTACGATGATAATGCGAAAGAATACAAATACAATGAAGGTGTCGCGCCGCAAGATGGTCTGGATGAAATTTATGAGGCACATGATATAGCCTATGGTTATACAGAAATTAGATTGGAAAGGGGTGATATAACTCAGGAACAGGCAATTATAGAAAAAACGAGAGCGGATATCCAACTAATAACGAATTTGACTGACTATGATCCTACTGTTGATCCGTCATTATCAGATTATAGAGTACCGGCGGCTGCGGCTCATAAGGAGGCAACCAAGATAGGATTTTTAGGAAAAATGCTATATGATGGGCGTCGTTTAATAGAGAATAAGTCAAGAGAGTTATTCAACACCGCCGTTGGTACGTGGCCACCTAGAGTATTTGGGGATCCCCTCATCCTCGATTTAGATGGAGATGGAACTGAGACAATCGGCGTTGATGCCGGGGCTTATTTTGACCATGATGCCAATGGTTTTGCCGAACAGACCGGCTGGGCCAGCCCTGATGACGGGCTCCTCGTGCTTGACCGCAATAACAACGGAAAGATTGATAACGGAAGAGAACTATTTGGGGATAATACACTTCTAAAAAGCGGGGCAATCGCCACAGATGGACTTCAGGCTCTGGCTGATTTGGATGACAACGGAGATGGTAAGATTGATGCAGCCGACACTGCCTTTGCCGAACTAAAGGTTTGGCAGGATACAAACAGCGATGGCATCAGCACACCAGACGAACTTCATACAATGGAGGAACTCGGCATCAAATCCTTAAATACTACCTACACCACCACCAACATCACCCACCCCTCCGGCAATATCCAGACCCACGCGGCGACCTATGAAACCACGGAAGGGTTTCTATTGCAGATGGGGAACTTCCTTGTTGAAAGAGACACCGGAGACACAAGACCCACCGAAACCCTGCCCGTCCCCGAAGGGGATATCTCCTCACTCCCCGACATGCAGGGCTACGG
>Ga0180009_10006079_pt1 | contig 12763 bp, 13 predicted proteins | sample OS_PC_MetaG_FD_123537 | JGI IMG/M metagenome (GOLD analysis project Ga0180009, IMG submission 123537) | Groundwater microbial communities from the Aspo Hard Rock Laboratory (HRL) deep subsurface site, Sweden - OS_PC_MetaG | ecosystem: Environmental > Aquatic > Deep subsurface > Groundwater...
CAGATCCCTGTCAGTGTATACAATAGGTATAATCGTATAGACATCAGTTTTGTCAGAAAAAGCGGGGTTTTTTACACTTAAAAGTCCCAACGCAGTCAAATAAGTAGGAAACTCCGGCTAGGTGAACAAGAAGTCGTAGATGGTGGTGGAAGCGGAGGAGGAGGAGGTGGTGGCGGTGGAGGTTGTTTTATTGCAACGGCAGTCTATGGATCGCCGATGGATCTGCACGTAAAGGTGCTGCGTGATTTCCGTGATCGCTTACTGCTTACCAATGCCATTGGTAGGGTTCTTGTGAATTTTTACTACAAATACTCACCTCCTGTGGCCGAGTTCATCGCAAAGGATGACACCCTGAGGGGATTGGTACGCTGGAGTCTCCTGCCACTTGTGGTTATAAGTTGGGTTGCTTTAAATCTCGGCCCAGTCAGCACTTTGGTTTTAATTATTTTTCTTTGCTCTTGTTTTATAGGTCTTAAAAGATTTAGAAAACAGTAATGAATATCAGTATTACATGATACCAAAGGCGGGCTTATCACAATTCGATTACCCAAGGTTTTAATGATCGGTAATAAGGTATTGTTTTTGAACTGGTATGGGGACCAAATTGGAAAAAAATAATGATTTTAACTCAATGAGCAAAAACGAAGCAATCAAAGTCATCATCAAAGGGAAGAATAGTCATATGTGGACTGTTTTTTTTGTGCTGACTTTTATGCTGTTTTCGATGTCTAATGTTTCCGCAGGTTCTCCTAAAAATATTAAGAACACCAATATTAATGACCAGGCATTTACTGTTTCCTGGGTAACAGATGCAGAAGAGGTGGGCGAGATTCGATATGGCACTGATCCGGACAACATTACTATTATAGCCTATGATGACAGAGGGGCCTCGGTTTCTGATGATACACATCATGTAACTATAGGCGGTCTTGTATCGGAGACAGTTTATTATTATGACATCGTCTCTGGGGAAGTAACATATGATAACGGCGGCAGTCACTACAGTGTGAGTACAGGTCCGACTTTAGCGCTTCCAGCCTCCGATACGATATATGGGAAGGTATACAAAAGCGATGGGTCAACTCCAGCAGAAGGGGCGATAGTGTATGTAACAGTAACGGACAATAATGGAGCAGGCAGTAGCGGAAATTCACAAGTTTTATCTGGGCTTGTGGATTCCGATGGCTGGTGGAACGTTAATATAGGGCCCATAAGGACTGGTGATTTATCTTCATATTATGCATATTCAGCCAGTGGAGACAGCGTAGTGATAGATGCTCAGGGAGCTGTAGATGGGGGAGCCTCTCAGACTGTAGATACCGATAGTGATACGCCAGCACCTACACTGATTAATGAAGTAAATTGTTTTACAGAAGAAATTAATGAAAATTGGAATCTCCTCAGCACCAATATCGCCTTTAGTGTGACGGAGAAATTCTCTGACGGAAGCAGCTTTGCCAGTGTCTGGAAGTGGGCGAATAACAATTGGGCTGTATATTTGCCTGGTGAAGAAACAGCCGGGGAATATGCGACCTCCAAGGGGTTCGCCGTTCTCACCACGATCAATCCGGGAGAAGGATTCTGGGTAAACTGTTTATCGGGTCAGACCATCACCTTAAGCGGCATCGCTGAAACTGGCGGCCTGTCATTGACACAGGGCTGGAACCTAGTTGGGCTTAAGGCGAGTCAGGGGACAACCATCGATGCGCTGATCTCGGGGAAGGAAGCTAATATCATCTCCATCTGGAAATGGGTGGATAACGCTTGGGCCGTTTACCTGCCGGGTGAAGCTGATGGCGGAGCTTCCTATGCAGACAGCAAAGGCTTTACTCTGCTGGAAGAGATCAATCCGGGGGAAGGATTCTGGGTGAATGCAAGTACGTCAGTAACCCTTGATTAACGCCTATTCGATTTTGGATTTTAGAATGCGGATTTTGGATACATTCCCAAATTCCCCCTGAAATGACCATTTTTTCAAAGGACTAAAATGAGATATTGAATTTAATCCCAAAAATTATCAATGCTAAATCTCCTCAGTATCGCATTGATAACTGGTATTGATATTTCCGTGTCCTTTCCATGATATTTTATAGGATATTGTAATCCTTTTCTAGATCCAGGTCTATTAGGCAATAATAGAATTCTTTCTGAACCTTTTCCTCTTTTCTTCGACATTACTACTACCCTATAAGGTTTCAATCTATTAATAAGCTCCCTTATCTTCAATGGGCGCTTATGCAATAGTTTCCTCGTGAGCAAAACAGGTATTAGCAATAATCCATGGCGGAACAAACGATTTATCTTTGAATTCTGACTTCATTCTTATCTTTTTCCCGATAGACCTCTTGCATTTATAAAATTCTTTCCAAATTTCTTGGGGAGCGGGATGATAAAGGTTGTCTAAATTATCATTACTAAAAGCATAGTCAACTTGAGTAATTATAAGATCTACAATTTCTTTTTTAAGGACTGATAATGTTTTGGCGGTTGCCACAATATCCAATTCAAGACAATGAGCTACCCAAATGCCCTCTTCTTTCTTTGCCAAAATATTAAAAGTCATCATATTTCTTTCCATGGCTCCTCCTTTCCCATAGCTTTCCTAAGAAATAATCATCTGTATGGATGATTACAATATTAAAAGTGTTTCTGCCTTGTCAAATGATTTTTTGCCCTATAGCATATTTCTACGAGCTACGCTGAAAGACAGAATTTAACCATGAGAATGAGTATGAGGCGATTCACTAGGCTGACAAATGCTTTTTTTAAAAAAGTGGAAAATTTAGCCCATGCGGTTTCCGGGTTCACCGATCATTGAGGGTAACACCAGTTATGGAAATCGGCATTGCGGATCACGTATGGGAATTAGAAGAAATTGTTGAATTGATGGATTAATTCAAAATGACCCACTACCGAAATTGAGGACAGATTGACACTTAGCCATATTTCAAATATACTTTATTCGTAACTGCCTAGGTGGATAGACTGAAGGTGGAAGGCAGGAGATCTATTGGATACCGTGGTCTTCAGCCTTCAACCTAAATACCTGAGTAGTTACCTCTTTTTTGTGATAATACAATTGCTTTTAGACAAGAGTGAACGGCTTTATGAAGAGGTTAATCATGCTTAAAAAGATCATTCTGGCTGCATTGTTCATTCTCATCTTTAGCAGTCCATCCCCGGCAAAAGATATACAGATCAATCTCGTCAAGGGGTGGAATCTTGTCAATTCTCCCCTTAAACCGGCAGACACCTCTGTGTCAGGCATTATTGGTCCTGTGAAAGAAAAGATCGCGAGCCTCTGGAAGTGGGAGAATGACAAATGGGCCGTATACCTGCCCGGTTATACTGACTACGGCGCCGCCTATGCGGTGCAAAAGGGCTTCACGCTTCTCCAGGAGATCAATCCGGGGGAAGGATTCTGGGTGAACGCTGATACGCAAGAAACCTTTAGTTTAAATATAAGCGGGACCTATATGGATGATTCCACCTTAAGCGGTACGAAAGGGTGGAACCTTGTGGGCCTCAAAACGGACCAGGGGACCACAGTCAGCGATCTTTTCTCTTCTGTTGCCGATAAGCTGGTCAGCGTCTGGGCCTGGGTGGATAACCAGTGGTCCGTATACCTCTTTGGGGCCGGTCAGGACACCGAGGAATATGCCGCCCAGAAAGGATTCACCGTCCTCTCCCAGATTACTCCAACCAGGGGCTTCTGGATCAATGCCGAACAGGATCCGGGAAAGTTTCCCCCACTAGCCGGGGCCAAGGTCCTTGATCAGACCTCTCTGGGCACATACGCCCCTGTTCAGGGGGCAGAGGTATATTATAAGGACGTCAAGATCGCAGAGACCGACCTTAACGGCCAGTTCGGGGTAGGCACTGTCTATGGCATGGTCATCGATTCTCAAGGGACGGGCCTTAATGGCGTTGAAGTCTCCACGGATTACGGTATTAAGGTGACCAGCCTGCCCAACGGGGCCTATCTTCTCATGCATCCTCCAGGCAGTTTTACCCTGACGTGTAAGCTGGCAGGCTACAGCACCATTGAGAGCACTATTGAAATCGCTTCACTGGGCTTTCAAGAGATCAATCTCTCCATGACACCCCAGATCGGTAAACAGAGCATCCCTGACCTTGATCTGGCAGGCCCTGAAAGCGCCCAGTCCACGGGCATGGGCAAGATTTCAGGGGATAATGTCCATGCCCTTTATAAATACCAGTATGCGGCTGAGGATCTTACCCTTGTCATCAAGGCCGAAGGATTTATTGACAAGAGTGTTACTGTCAAAATGGGCACCGGTGTTATGGACTATTTCTTTATCAGGCAGGCGGAAGTTATCCCTGAACCCGTGTTTGAGGATACTGGCCTGGATGGGACGGAGGTTCCAAAAGGAGAATTTGATGTCTCCGACTTTAAAATCTGCCCCAACCTCTTTGTCCTGGAGATACCTCCCGAGGCTATCCCTGCCGCGCCTACGCCAAAGGTCATTTCAGATGACCAATCAGCCATTATTATCACCAAAATGAAGCTTCCAAATGATATCACCGTGGCCGTGAATACCTTTTCCTCAGTATATGATATCGATAATATGGAGTCCCTGAATGAAGCCATGGGCGCCGCCCAATTAAGCCATATCATCGGCGGGGCCGACGTTTTAGTCAGTGATTCCTCCGGAAACCCCACCACTTCGGATGCCGCCGGTTTCACCGCGAGGGTACGGGCTGTGACCCTGCAGAATATGAGCAGTCTTACTTTTGTGGATATGAAATCGGCCATAGCAGAAGAAATAGGGGGGCTCTACCTCTTCTATTATAATGAAGATCAATGGAAAATGGCAGGGGAAGGCGCCATTGAACTGACAGAGAGTACATACCGGGCTGTGCCGGGGGAGGGCGTATTTTTTGAAGGATTATTTCCCTTTGTCTTTGTATACGGCGGGAAAAAGATCATCACGGGCAGGGTCGTAGTCGCAGAGGGGGGTGAGTTGATGCCGGTTCCCAATGCCCTGATCAGCATCAGGAAATCCATCGACACCGTTGTATCCGGCAGGCTCGGGACCTTTTCCCTCAGCATCCCGGATACCCTTACATCGGTTACCCTGAAGGTCATCCATGAGGATTACCGCATCAAGGGAATAACAGTGAACTTTGTCGGCAATGAGACAAAAAAAGAGATAGGGGACATCTCCCTTTCTCCTTTGGCCAAGAAAACCCTCAAGGGGAAAGTTACCACTCACTTGAATGCTCCCATTGTCAATGCCGACGTGGTGTTAACGATCCTGGAAAAGCCCGACTATATCCTCCTGCCGGATGTGATTCGGGCAAAAACCGGATCAGATGGATCATATGCCATTCCCGGTCTCGCCGTTGATATCCTTGGCAAGTCAGCAGTCAATGTCATCATGGAAAATGGATATGATCCCGGATTTAAGCAATCCATACCGGAGAGCCAGACAGAGACCGTCACACTCGACTTCTCCTTTGCGGCGCCCCTGTGGATCTTTCAGACCAACGGTAATATTTACAGCTCTCCGACCATTGATGGAGGCAATGTCTACATCGGGAGCTGCGATGGAAAGCTCCATTGCCTGGATGCGGAATCCGGGACATCCAATTGGGCCTATACGACCAACCCCGTCTATGAGCCACTGCCCATCTTTACCACACCGGCGGTGGATGAGAGCAAGGTCTACTTCGGGACATTGAACAACCAGTTCTATGCCTTGAATAAGGATACAGGCGTAAAGAGCTGGTATACGGTTGCGGTCAATGCCTTTGCATCTCCTAGCGAAAACACCGATATTATATCCTCAACGGTATTAGCTGGCGATAACATATTCTTTGGCAGCAGTGACACCGGTTTATACGCCTTTCAAAACAATGGAAGCCCGCTATGGTCTCAATATAAAGGCGGGAATATCACCACAACGCCGGTCCTATATAATGATCTGATCTATGTGGGGAGCTGGGACGGCTACTTTTACTGTCACCGCACCGGCATTTCAGATAATGGGCTGGAGTGGAGATATCCTTCAAACAAGCCAGAGGATCTGCCCCCACTTCCCGGCCGTATCCTCTCTTCCCCCGCCATAGCAGACGGCAGGGTTTATTTCGGCGGCGGGAATAACATTACGGAAGACGGGACGGCTGTTACGGATGGGGACACGAATATCTATTGCCTGAATGCCGCGAACGGCACGGAGGTCTGGAAATATGCAACCGGTGGGGCCATCGTCTCCTCGCCCGCGATCGCCAACGGCAAGCTGTACATAGGAAGTCTGGACTGGAAGGTCTATTGTTTGAATGCAGATAGTGGAGGTGCTCCGATCTGGACATTCACTACCGGAGGTGAGGTCTATTCCTCCCCCGTGGTCTCCAACGGGAAGGTGTACATTGGAAGCAACGATAAATACCTGTATTGCCTCGATGCTGCCACGGGATCGAAGCTCTGGTCTTTAAAGACGCGTGGTCCGGTCATTTCATCGCCAAAGGTCTCCAACGGGAAGATCTATTTCGGCAGCCTTGACGGGATGGTCTATTGCGTGGAGGAATAGAGAATTTGACGGGATAATCCCGCCTATTGCGGAAACAAGATAATTTTAATCATGTTTTTATAAACCTATAGTAATCATTCATGCGCCATGGTTAATAGTGAGGACTAAAATGAAAGAAAATGTATTACACATACCATATTCGGAAGATCTGCTGTTATCCTTAAAAGAAAGCAAGGAGCAATTCGAACAGGATGCCCGTTTTTTTCTCGCCGTTAAGCTTTATGAATTGGGGAAAATATCTTCTGGCAAGGCGGCCAAACTGGCGGGGTTGGGTCGGGTTCAATTTCTTCTAAGGTTGGGGCAATACCAGATTTCACCATTTCAGGTGAATATGGACGAAGTTTTTGAGGAAGCAAATCGATGACCATAAAATCCGCAATGGCGGTTATAAATACGTCCCTTCATTGACAAGATATTGGAATGAGGCATTTTTATTGACCGGGATATTGTCCATGGCATTCTTCGGGAGGCAAAGGAGTAAATGGTATCAATGGCTAGCCTGCCGTGTTTTTTATTTTTAGGATAGTTTTTTCAATTTCACTGTAAGAATCAGCGCATTTATGTGTCTATTAATGAGAGGTTATATGCGTTAGCGACCCCGGCTATCCTTGTTTGGAAGGAGACAGAGATGTCTATAGACCAGAGATTAAATACAGAAAAGATAACTCCCGAATTAATAGACTATGTCGTTGGAAAGATCGTTCGGGAAATACAGCCGGAAAAGATTATTCTGTTTGGCTCATATGCAAGAGGCGACTTTGACAGGGATAGTGACCTGGATCTCTTTATAGTCAAAGACGCAAAAGAATCGAGCCGCATAATGAGGCGAAAAGTAGATGCTCTGCTCTGGGGACAACGATTTCCGGTGGATCTTATTGTCCGAAAACCGGAGGAAGTGGAATGGAATTTCAGAGCAAAGAATCCATTTTATCTGTATCACATCTTTAGGGATGGGAAAGTGCTTTATGAATAGGAATGAAGAAGAAATCAAATTGGTCAGAGATTGGTTGAGGCTTGCCCGTGAAAACCTCTTATTTGCTCGCTCGGGAATGAAAGAGGACTATGCGCCCTATCATACGATATGCTTTTTATGTCAGGGGAGTGCCGAGAAGTACATAAAAACATTTTTGATATGGCATGGGTGGGAGCTTAGGAAAATCTACGACCTGAAAGATTTGTTAGCTTTTTGTGTGGACTTTGAACAGGAGTTTGAGTGTCCCGGGACATAAGGAGCAGAAACAAGAGTAATAACAACTGGGCCGTCTATCTGCCCAATCAGGACATGGGATCCTATGCTCAAAGCAAAGGCTTCAGCGTGCTTGAAAATATCAGCCCAGGCGAAGGATTCTGGGTGAACGCAACCCAGCAAACTACACTGGATTAGTCGAAGATCCGACTGTGGTGGGCTGAAAGGGTTTGCCGGAATGTTGAAATGTCGGTGTAGGCTCCAGGAAACGGGTAAAACAAAGGAAAGTAAATATGAATTACAAAAGACCTAAACGATACTTTGAAAAATCAGGGGTGGTTGATCCACGTGCATCTTACTATGTCCCCCTGGAAAATGTTACCAATATGGACAACCAGGATATCAAAACCATGGTTGACCTGGGTCGGTACTTTTCCATATTTGCTCCCAGGCAGAGCGGTAAGACTACCTATCTTGAGGGCTTTTGCTACGACCTGGAAGAAGATCCTACCTATGCAGCAGTTCTCCTTAGTTTTCAGAGATGCAAAGATCTCGATAAACAAAGGTTTTATCAACTGATTCAAAAGGATCTTTACAGCCAACTGATAAACAGACTGGATGTCGTCAATTGTCCGAAACTTGATGCCGTAAAGGGATACTTAAATTCCCACAACCTGACCGATCATATCTCGTTTAGTGAACTATTTGAGGAGCTAAACCGAATAATAGAATTCAAGAAAATCGTCATCTTCATAGATGAGTTTGACGGCGTGCCCATTAGTGAGCTGGAGAATTTTCTTACGACCTTAAGAGACCTGTACCAAAAATACAAAAAGCGCAAAGATAGGGCATTGGCCTCCGTGGGGCTGGTCGGCATCCGCAACATCACCAAACTGGTGGTAGGCGGGGTCTCCCCTTTTAATATCGCTGACCAGGTCAAACTTACTCCTTTCAGTCTAAAGAATGTCCGTGACCTTTACGACCAATACACAGAGGAGACAAACCAACCGTTTACACAAGAGGCGGTGAAAAAGGTATTTGATGAGACTGCCGGGCAGCCCTGGCTGGTGAACAGGCTGGGCACGATCCTCACTATTGACGTAAAGCCGGAAACCACAGACCCTATCACTCAGCAAGACGTGGAAAAGGCTGTAGAGATTCTTCTGTATGAAGAAAATAACCATTTCGACAATATCACAGAAAAGGCCAGGCAATACAAAGAAACCTTCATAGATGTTGTTTTTAACGGAGTTGAATACATACCGGGCGATGAGGAACAATCGCTTCTCCTGACGCATGGCCTGATTAAGGCAGAAGGGAAAGACGTTTATGTTAGTAATGCCATTTACAAGAAAAGGTTCACCAGGACCTTTTTTCGGGAATCAGGGGCAATTGCCGATGTGCCTGGCAAGGGCTATATCAAACCGGATGGACTTCTGGACATGGAGGGAGTGCTTGGTGATTTTGAGGAATACGTCATGCGGATAGGAGTAAACGCCTTTTACGCCAGCCAGAAGCCTTATGAGAAGACAGGGCAGTTTTTACTCACTGCCTGGCTGTATCAGTTTGTAGAAGGAGGCAAGGGCGAACTCGGTTTTGAGACACCAACTGGCTTGGGGAGAATGGATATTCTTTTGAATTACCAGGGCCATAAATACATTATCGAAACCAAGATAAACCGGTCGCACGGCAGCAGGACGCTGGACAAAGCCGTCGAACAGGTATCCGGCAAATATCTTTCAACCGAGCAGGCACGTGAAGGCTACATTGTTATTTTCGATCTTAAGACAATGGTCGGTGAATTATGTACACCTCAGAGACATTATGTGGAAAACAAAGAGATATTGAGCTTTAACATCGGGATAGGGAGGTATCGGAAGCAAGAAGCTGAAAGCTCAAAGCTAACAACAAGCAACAAACAACTCAATTTTTAAAAAGGCGGAGCGACCCGCCCGCCTCGCCCGAAGGCGAAGCCGATGGCGGGCAGGAGCGATTCCATAAACCCGCCTGCCGTCCGTCGGGCAGGTCTTCAATCTTCAATCGACAATCTTCAATCCAAAACAGAGGTGCGAAAATGAAAAGAACAATAAAGATGGTGGCCTTTTCATTCATCATTTTTTTGGCAATTTCCGTTTGCGCCCTGGCGGGGCCGGTGCCGGATACCGGGCAGACACAATCTTACACGGACACATTCGGGGAGGATTCGGACTATCTCATCAACCCGCCTTCCTATACCAAACTTGATGCTCAGGGCAATGACCTGCCCGATTCGGCCACGAAATGGGTCATGGTGCGGGATAATGTGACCGGGCTGATCTGGGAGGTGAAGCAGGCTGGGGATGGCACTAAAAATTATTCCAATCTCCATGACGCTGACAACACGTACACCTGGCAGAATGGCCAGGAGATGCGAGACAGTCAAGGATACAGGATATACGACCATGTTTAAAAAGTTAACCTCATTGATGGTTCTTTGCACGATATTTTTCTTAATTCGTCGGAAAACCCCTGATAGGATGTTGAAATGTCAAGGACATTCCAGATTTTCACCTTTTCTTCGTATCATCCTTTTAGTGGGTTTTCTTTTTGCTTCCACCAATGCATCTTGGGCGGCCATTAATACGGAGCCCGAGTTTGTAGATGGTAACACCTGGACCTATTTAGAAAATGGCGTGGATTACGTGACAAAAACTGTTTTGCCCGGAACGGTCTACATTAATGGTGTACAGACAAAAGTTATAAAGACTTCCGAAGGAAAATGCTCAGGATGTAAAGCATATCTGAGCGAAGATGCAAATGGTTTTTATTTTCATCGTTCTTTTGAGCCAAACATAGATATTGATGGGGGTGAGGCTGATATGACAATAACCTTAAGTCCCCCAATGAAAATTAATAAAACAGTTAACGTGGGCGACATAATAAATGGTACTGGTACTCTTAGCATGACCTTGTCTGGTTTGGGTACGTATAATCTAACCTACAGTTATACTTTTAAGATTATCGGATTTGAAAATATAACTGTGCCATTAGGAAATTTTGACACCGTAAAGACAGAATTACAATTTACTTTTTCGGGCACAATTAATGGAGAGTATCTGTCAGAGACATATACTGAGACTTCCTGGAATGTAAAAAACATAGGTGATGTAAAGTCAGTTGAAATTGAGGATGGCATAGAAACCGTTTCAGAATTGTACTCAACAAACATTGATTTAGATGTCACTTCGGATAACCTGACAGCCGGCTGGAATCTTCTCTCCCTTTATATTGTGCCATTAGACCCAACTATAGATTCAATTCTGTCAGGGATTAAGGAAGATATAATTTCCGCCTGGAAGTGGAATAACGGAAACTGGGTAGTCCGCCTACCCAATTATCCCGATGGAGGGAAGGAATTCGCTGCTATCAAAGGATTCAGCTGGCTGATCGAAATCGGATGCGGCGAGGGTTTCTGGGTGAATTGCGGCACTGCCCAGACTTTGATTGTCTCAGGCACACAGCCTTCTGATACTTCCTGTTTTCTGACAGAGGGCTGGAATCTTATCGGGCTAAAGAGCAACGAGACAAAGTCGATCACTGATTTGATCTCTGGCAACGAAGGTAATATAGCCTCTGTCTGGAAGTGGGAGGGAGGCAAATGGGCGGTCTATCTGCCCGGTGAAGATGACGGTGGTGCAGCTTATGCCCAGGGTAAAGGTTTCAGTTTGCTTGAACAGATCAATCCGGGAGAGGGATTCTGGGTGAATTGTACGGAATTAATAATATTAAATTAGACAGGCTTTATTGGATAATTATGATATTATTTTTCACTCTTATAACCAACAGCGACGTTTCCAGGTCGCAGGGTGGAGTATTTACACGCTCCGCATTTTATATACTACGAGCCGGAAGCTATAGAGAAGAAAGGCGAAAGAAATATCCGTTCCGGAGAAGAGTCTGTAGGCAGGGAGCTTGCCCCGAAAAGTTGTGGCAAAATGAAGCGCGATTATCTCATATTTTAACTTTTTTTATGAGTTCTCTATATCTAAAGCAGTAGCAATGGAACTGCAACGCCAGGCATTATCTACAGAACTGAAAAGGGATAGAAGTATGGCTTCAGGCTTGTAGAAAATAATGGAACTTACTATTAGGAGAAGGGGAAGTTGAAGAATTATACGGATTGTATTATGATTATCGCTTGGTTCGACCCCGAATTGCTGAAATGCTAAGAAGAAAAATCTTACCCAAAACAGCCTTAGGCCGAAATGGGTAGATAGGCAGAACTCAAATCGGATTAAGGAGATACAAATGAATGACAGCATCTTAACACATTTCGAAAGCCTTGTACGTGAGACGAAAAAATCTGAGGCCGAAGTAATGACTTTAGCCTTTCGGACTGGGCTACGACAATTGTGGCGTGAACGAACATTAGGACGCTATCTGCGTGGAGACATTACCCGTGATGAGGCTATAAAAAACGTAGGGATTGATTGGGTAGAGTTAGCTGAACGCCAGCGAGAAGCGATGCTGGAGGATTTACATTGGGCAATGGAAGATTGAAATCTGCCGTGTTAGATGCCGGCCCTATTATTCATTTAAGTGAGATCGGGTGTATTCAATTCCTGCAAATCTTTGATACTGTTTATGTTCCCAACGCTGTCTATTCGGAAACCGCTGAAGAGGCAGATTTTTGGAATTTCGACGCTTCAGGGTTAATGAATATTCATAGACAGGCTTTATCCCAAGATCATATTGAAAGATATATACGAGAAAATGACCTGGATAAATTGCATGCTGGTGAAACAGAATGTCTATATCTATGTCATGAAAAAGGGATTTCTATCTTGTTGACTCATGATTTGGCTGTACGCGAAACAGCTAAACGTTTGAAAATAACACCTGTCGGGTCAGTTGGTATAATTAGTCAACGGGGTCAGAGCTACACATTTGACAAAATAAGCGCGATATGATAGAAAGCAAGGCAATAATTTGCCGATATTAAAGATAGAAATCATTTCAATTTGATAATGGCCCGACCCTTAAG
>Ga0180009_10006080_pt1 | contig 12761 bp, 6 predicted proteins | sample OS_PC_MetaG_FD_123537 | JGI IMG/M metagenome (GOLD analysis project Ga0180009, IMG submission 123537) | Groundwater microbial communities from the Aspo Hard Rock Laboratory (HRL) deep subsurface site, Sweden - OS_PC_MetaG | ecosystem: Environmental > Aquatic > Deep subsurface > Groundwater...
CGTGCAGCAACCCATGCCGAGGTTCTTGAGCGTGCCGCCGTAACCAAACAGGAGGTGACCCTTGACGTGGGACAATACCAACAGAGCGTCAGCCGTGTGGATGGCCGACGCGATGCGCGCTGTCTTGACCCGCGTGCCCACGGGTACATCCACGTCTACTCCATCGCGCCCGGTGAGACCGTCGGCGACAATGAGCGGCGCCCCAACGGTCTCAGCGGTAAAACCGTTCGCCGCAGCCGCCCGCAGGTTGCCGATGGCGTCATGACGGGCCGCGCGGTACAGCACGTTGGTGTCGGTGACAAAGGCTCTGCCGCCCGCCTCGTGCACGTGGTCCACCAGGAGGCGCGCGTAGGGCGGCCTTAGGTAGGCCAGGTTGCCCGTCTCCCCCCAGTGGACTTTCACCGCCACGAGGTCGTCCGTGGTGACGATGCCGGCCAGCCCGGCGCTGACAATTTTGCCGAGCTTCCCCAGCAAACCGCTGCCCATTCGGCTGTGGGCGTCACAGAAATACACCTTGCTCTTCATGGTTTCTTTTGTGCTCCTAGTCCAGGATTTCGCGCAACCGCGCCAGCAGAGTCTGGGGATCGTAAGGTTTGTGAAGAAAGCCCGCAAGGTGGGCCTGGTCGCCCCCGAACCGCTCTACGGCCTCGTCCATGCCGTAGCCACTGCAGAGGATTACGGGCAAATCGTCGCGCAGCCTACGCAGGCGCCCGAAGGTCTCCACGCCGTCGAGGTCGGGCATGGTGAGGTCCAGCAACACCGCTGCGAGATCATCCCCCCGCTCCTTCACGAGCGCCAGAGCCGCCCGTCCCCCGGCTGCAGTGACCACCTTGAAGCCACGCTGGGTGAGCACCAGCTCCAGCCCCTCCCGGCTCAATCGATCGTCGTCCACCACCATCAGCAGCCGCCCGGCGCCGTCCATTTCCGGGAGCTTGGAGTCGACCGCCACCTCGGGCAGGGGAACGCGCCCCACCACCGGGAGCAGCACTCGAATGCGAGACCCCCGCCCCGGCTCGGACTCCACGGTCACGAACCCCCGGTGGGCACGCACGATGCCCAGCACAGCGGCCAGACCGAGCCCACGACCGGCAAACTTCGTGGAGAAGAACGGCTCGAACATCTGCGCAACGGTCGCGGCGTCCATGCCGCCGCCGTCGTCCTGTACATCAACAAATACAAACAGTCCCGGCGAGGCCCCCTCTCCCAGCACGGCCCGACTGAGATCACGCGGCTCACAGCGCTGGGTTCCCGTGGACAACGATACGACGCCACCCTCCGGGCCCAGGGCCTCGGCGCCGTTGCTCACGAGATTCATCACCACCTGGCGGAGCTGGGACACGTCCGCCAGCAGGGTTGGCAATTCCGGGCAGAGGGCCTGCTCCAGCCGTCCCTTCGCCGAAAAGGTGGTCGTCAATAGACTTGCCATCTGCGACACCACGTCATTGAGGTCCACGGGCTCGGCGTTGACGCGACCCTTGCCCGCGTACGCCAACATCTGGCGGCAGAGATCAGCCGCCTGGCGGGTCGCCTTGTCCATGTCGTCCAGCCGCGCCTGCGCAGTCGAGCCCGGGGCGAGCTCCTGGCGAACCACAGACATGTTGGTCATCAGACCGTGTAGCAGGTTGTTGAAGTCGTGCGCCACACCTCCCACCAAAAGCCCCAGGCTGTCGAGCTTTTGGGCGCGCTGTACCTGCCCCTCGAGCGCCAGCCGCTCCGCCTCCATGCGTTTGCGACCGGTGATGTCCCGCGTGACGCCGAGGTACCCCATGGGACGCCCCTGGTCATCCCGCAGCAACGACACGGTGGTCTCAGTGGGCACCGAGGTGCCGTCCGCGCAACGGAGATCCATCTCGCCCGTGACCGGAAAGGCTTGATGTCCCTGCCGCTCGGCCTCCGTGGCCGCAACCATCCCGGCGGACGCGCGCTTGAAGGACTCCGCCGTCAACCGCTGGTCAAACCGATGCTTGCGGATCTCCTCCATGGGATAGCCGCGAACCCGGGCCTCGGAGGGGCTCACATAGGTCGCGTTGAGCTCCAGATCCATGGTCCAGATGATGTCGCTGGCGTTTTCTGCCAGCAGCCGATATTGCTGCTCACTGTCCCGCAGAGCCGCCTCCGCCTGGCGCCGCTCCGTGACATCCGAGCACAGCGCCATCACGACCAACCGACCCTCGTAGCGCACAACGGATCCGGAAGCCTCCAACCAGCGCACAGCACCGTCGCGCCGGCGGAACCGATAGGCGGTCACTCCCTGGTCGCGCTCGCCGTCGATGACGCTCTTGTGGATCGCCAGGGCCGCCTCGGCGTCCTCAGGATGGATGAGCTCTGCCACCTGTTCGGCAGGCATGGCCAACAGCTCGGGGATCGTGTACCCGCACATCTCGGAAAATGCCCGATTCACCGACAAAAAACGTGGCGGCAAGCCCTCGGTGATCATGAGCCCCACCACGGACTGGTCCATCAGTGAGCGATAGACGTCCTGGGCGAGGTCCAGGTCACCGCGCCCGTGTTCTGCGGAATCGCTCCGGTTTGACATGCCGAAACCTTCTTGGGTAGTTGTTAGACCCAATGCTAGGCGCATCCATCGCGAATTTCCACCTTTGCGATGTGCAAATCCGCCTGGCCCGGGGGACCCTGCGGGAATGCACCCATAGGCTGGGTTGTTTGCAGGTAGGTCCCCCTTCTGCTATACACGGTGCCGACGTCTCGGAGGAATGCATTTCATGCGTAATTCTGCAGTGATCCAGGTCGACGGACTCACAAAAGAATACCCGGAAACCGTGGCTGTGGATCGGATCAGCTTCTCGGTGTCCCGCGGCGAGGTGGTAGGTTTTCTCGGGCCGAACGGCGCCGGCAAAACCACCACGCTCAAGATGCTGACCTGCTTCATGCCGGCCACCGCCGGCAGCGCCACTGTGGCCGGCTTTGACATCGCCACGCAGTCGCTGCAGGTGCGACGCTCCATCGGCTATCTGCCGGAGCACAACGCGGTCTACGACGAAATGCGGGTGGCCGAGTACCTGCGGTTTCGGGCGGCGCTCAAGAAGGTGCCCTGGCGAAAGCGGCGGGCACAAGTGGCCGAAGCCATCCAGATGTGCGGTCTCAACGCCGTCGCGGACCGGGTCATTGGCCAACTCTCGAAAGGGTACCGGCAACGCGTAGGCCTCGCGGACACCGTGGTGAGCAAGCCCCCGGTGGTGATCCTCGACGAGCCCACGTCCGGGATGGACCCGAGCCAGATCGTGGAGGTGCGAGAGCTCATCCGGCACCTGGGCAGAGAGAACACCGTGCTCCTGTCCACCCACCACTTGCCCGAGGTGGAGCACATCTGCGACCGCGTCGTCATCATCGACCAGGGTCGAATTGTGCTCGACGCCACCATGGATGAAATCCATCGGTCACCCGAGGGGAAGGAACGAAGCCTGGAGGAGGTTTTCCTCGAGGTGACAGACACGCCGTCCTCCTTCTGGTATCCAGAGACCAGCAAATCGAAGCCCAAAGACCGCGCCGCGGAAGTCGACGCGAAACCCGACGAGAAGCCCGACAAGAAGCCCGACAAAGACAAGGCAGAGGAGGTCCGCTCATGAGCACCTCTATTCAGACCCTTGGCTCCCTCACCAGCTGGCTCAACACACCCAAGGGCTTCCTCGTCACCATGGTTGGTCTCGCGGCCGTCCTGGTATTGCTCGGGGTTTTCACCAGCACCATGACCATCGCCTGGCGGGAGCTCAAACGCCACTTCCGCTCCCTGCCCTCGTACCTGGTCCTCGCCATGTTCCTGCTGTACCAGGGCGTCGTGTTCTTCATGTTGATCCACCTGCTCAACACGCCGAACGCCGAGCCGAGCCCACCCATGCGCTGGTTTTTCGGCGGGGTGATCTGGTTCTATCCCCTGTTTGTCTTCATCGTGTCGATTCTCACCTGTCAGCTGCTGGCCACCGAGCAACGCGAACGGACCATCGAGCCGCTGATGACGGCCCCGGTCAATGAATACGAGGTGGTGCTGGGAAAGTTCATCGGCACCATGGGCTTTTTCATGTTCATGTGGGCCTGGACCCTCGCCTACATCGTCATTCTCAAATATGCCGGCGGCGGTCAGCAGATCAACCCCGGGCCCATCATGGCCAGCTACGTGGGTACGATGCTCATCTCGGGTCTGGGTGTGGCCCTCGGACTGTTCTTCTCGTCGGTCACCAAGAACATCATCCTGGCCCTGGCCGCCACCACCATCAGCCTGTTCCTCGCCTTCATCGCCAAGCTCCTGTTGGTCTTCGACGTCGTTAAAACTCAGGGGGACAAGCCCGGCAAGTTCATGGGGATCGTCTCGTCGGAGTGGGTGGTAAAAATCCTTGAGCACACCATGATCATCGACTTTATGGACGACTTCTCCCAGGGCATCGTGGACTCCAGAAACGTGATCTACCTGGTGTCAGGCACCGCCCTGTGCCTCTTCGCTGCGGTGCGCGTCCTGCAGCTCAGGAAGTGGAGGTAGCCATGTCCAAGTCCACTGACAAGAGCAAGGCCACTCCCAAAACCGACACCCCCAAGGTCAGAACTGACGCACCCCGACGCGGTTTCTTAACGAGCCGCTTCGTCAGCCATGATCTCGGCGGAACGCTGGCGGCCATCCTGGACATCCTCGTGGTGTGCGGCCTGGTCATCACCCTCAACGTGGCGGTGTCCCGCCCCGGCTGTTCGTGGAACCACCGCGGCGACTGGACCGCCTTCTCCGACGCCAAGCGGGTCTTCGCCCTGTCCCCCAAGACCGTGAAGTACCTCGGCGAGCTGAACAAACCCGTGACGGTGCTGGTCATTTACGCGCCCCCCCAGGGGCAGAAGGACTACGCCATCGCCGAGTCCGTGGAGGAGCTGCTCACCCGCATGGAGCGGCGCTCCAAATTCCTGCGCGTGGAGAAGGTCAACACCGTGTCCGAGCCCTTCAAGGCCAAGCGGCTCCTGGACAAGCACAAGGTCAAAACCGACCCCGACGCCTTCTTCAACCCGACCCTCGGCGTGGCCGGCGGCGGCCAGGTTTTTTTCATCAGTGACAAGCGTAAAAAGTCGGTGAGCTTCAACGACCTCGCGAGCTACGCCCTCAAAAAGGAAAAGCAGAAGGGCCGGGCGAAAGACACGTCAGGAACCCCCCAGGCCGCCGACTATCGGCTCCAGTACTTCAGCGGTGAGGAGGTATTTCTCAATACCCTCATCACCGTAACCCAGCAGCAGCAGCCGCGGGTGTGTTTCACCACCGGACACGGCGAGGCCTCCATCCAGGGCCATACGCCCTTTGACCTCTCCTTCGCCGCGGAGCTGCTCAAGCAACAGAACTTCGAGACCGAGACCGTGGAGAAGATCTCCGGTCAGGTGCCCGTGCGCTGCAACGTGCTGGTGGTGGCCGGACCCCGCGTGCGACTCCCCGAGAGTGACGTGTCTTCCATCCAGGCCTACCTGGCCAAGGGCGGCAAGCTCCTGTTCATGACGCGCACCCTGGACGTCACCGGCCAGGCCTGGTCCAAGTCCGGCCTCGAGGAGGTGCTCACGGCCTACGGTGTCCGCGTGGAGGACGCCGCGGCCATCGACTCCAAAACCGCCATCCGCGGCTTCCCACCGGTGGACCGCACCATCTCTCCGGTGTCCTGGCTCGTGCGCGAAGGCTGGAGCGCCAAACACCCCATCGGCAAGGCCATGCGCGGCAAGGTCATGCGGGTGGACTCGCCCCGCGCCCTGGAGATCCTGCCGGGCCCGACCCTGGACACCCAGGTCATCCTCACCACGCAGTCCAAGGGCGCAGACGCCTGGGGCGAGCGGGATCTCTTTGGCTCCGTGGCGCAGTACGACGCCAAGCGCGACATCAAGGGCCCCGTGGGGGTCGTGGTGGCCTCCCGGGAGCTGCCCACCAAGGGGACCAAGAAGCGGCGCGCCCGGGTCATGGTGCTGGGCACCCAGCTACTCATGGCGAACTACAAGTTGTCCCCGAACCAGCCCTCCTTTGACTACACCAAGGAGTTTGTGCTCACGGCCTTTAACTGGCTCGCCGAGCAGGAGAGCCTCGTGGCCCTCCCGCCCCGCCGCCCCGAGCACGTCAAGCTCAAGCTGAACATCGAGCAGGTGAACCGCATCGCCCGGCTGGTGGTGCTCTGGCTCCCCCTCCTGGCGGTGATGCTCGGGCTGCTCGTGTGGCTCATCCCGGGTGCGACCTCGCGGCGACGTCGCCCCCGGAAATCTGACAAGCGTGGAGGTGCAAAATGACCATCCTGGGCATGCACCTGTCGACCCTGCTGTTTCTCATGTCTCTCATCGCCTGCATAGCCGGTCTGGGTTTCATGGCCACCGAGTGGCGTACGGGCGGCTCCCGGTACATCACCGCCAATGTGCTCACCGGCACCGCGACCCTGCTGCTGCTCGTGCACAAGTGGATTCACCGGCTTTCGATTCTGCACGTGGTGCTGGCGGTGGCCTGCCTTGGCCTGGCGCTGGGGCTGTTTCTGCTCATCGCGCAATGGCGAGCCCGGGGGCGCCGGTACCTCATGACCGTGATCCTGTCGGGCGTCACCGTGCTCGTCTCGGGCTGGCAGCTCGGCTACAAGCCGCCGCGCAAGCCCACGCAATACGAGTCCGTGAAGAACCGCGTCGTGAAGAAATTCGCGCAGGACAAGGCTACCCGGCTCACCCTGCGACGCCACGGCAAGGTGTTCACCCTGTCCAAGCAAAAGGGGCAGTGGCTCATCACCGCCCCCATCAACTTCCGGGCCGACAGCGACGCCGTGGAGAACCTGCTCACCGAGATCAAGATGCTCGACAAACACCGCACCCTGCCTGGCCCTCGCACCAAGACGGCGTACGGCCTGGGCAAAAATGCGGTGCAGGTCGTTGTGCACGGCGCCACGCCGCAACCCCTGACGCTCACCCTGGGTGCGTCGGACATTACGGGCGCCCGGATCTACCTCGCCGTGGACAACGACTCTACGGTGCTGCTGGTCAACAAGCACTTCGCAGAGGCGCTGGACAAGGACCTGGACGACCTCCGGGACTCCGCCGCTCTGCCCTTCATCGAGAAGGACGTGCAGGGCGTAGACCTCGCCACTGCCGGCGGCAAGCGCGCCCACCTGACCGCAAAAAAGAAGGTGTGGACCCTGCGTCTCGGCGACGATCGGCTGGGCCAGCGCGCCAACGCCAAGACCGCCGAAAACCTCGTGCGCAAGCTCAAGGATCTGCGAGCCACGAAGTTCCTCGGCGACGGCGCCGAAGCGTTGACCCGGTACGGGCTCAACAAGCCGTTGCAGCGCGTGACCGTGGACGACGGCGCAAAACGCAAACACGTGCTCGTGCTCGGGGGCCCCTGTCCCAAGCGCCGCAACGACCGCATCGCCGGCCGCGAAGGGAAACATCCCACGGTCTTCTGCCTGCGCGCCAAGGAGCTCAAGGCGCTCGTCGTAAGTCCGAACGATCTGCGAGACGCCCGGCTCACCGGCATCGGCGAAGAGACGGTCAAACGCATCCAGCTCACCGCGGGCGCGCGGAAGCTCGACCTCAAAAAGAAGGACCTCGACTGGGAAGTGGTGGCGCCGGTCCAGGCCAAAAAGCAAAAGGCGGTCGGCGTGGAGGTGGAGAAGTACATCCGTGAGCTGGCAGCCTTCACCGTGCTCAAGTTCCTGCCACCGCCAAAGGAGGGCCTCGCCAAATACGGCCTGGACAAGCCGCGGGCCGTGCTCACCCTCGTGGACGACAACGGCCGCCGAGAGGTCATCCGTCTGGGCGGCGAAGACGCCGATAAGAACTACTACGCCCAACGCTCCGGCGAGCAGATGGTGGTGGTCATCCATCGCTCGGCCGGCGAGGTGTTACAGCCCACGCTTCTGCGATTCAGGGACCGCAACCTGGTCAGCTTCCGCAAACAGCCCACCGAGGCCGTACGCATCCTGGCGCGCTCGGGGCTCGTCACCGAAGAGGCCGTGTACGAAAGCGGCCTGTGGACCCTCAGAAAGCCCGCCCTGGTCAAAGTGGACATGGACGGACTCGACGCGCTGCTGTCCGTGCTCGCCATGCTCCAGGCCGAGCAGTTTGTGTCCGACACGCCCAGGCCCGAGCACGGCCTCGCCGCCCCGACGCGCGTCATCACTGTGGATCTCGAGATCGAGGACATCACAGCTGCCAACAAGCCCGGCGCGGCTCCTAAGACCAAAAAGAAGACGCACACAATCAAAGTGGGCGCCGACGCCCCCAAGGGCGGATGTTTCGGTCAGATGCAGGAGGCGGACGCCCCGGTCTTCGTGCTGGCCGCCAACGCCTGTCGCGACCTCCGCGCCCTGCTCGCCGACCGCCGCCTGGCCGAGCTCCGCCTCTCCCAGGTGGCCGGCCTCAAACTCACGCGCGGCGGCGGTACCGAGAAGCTGGAGCGGCGTGGCAAGCACTGGAACCGCACCAACGGCCCCCGGATCAACAAAACCGCCGTGGAGGACCTGCTCACAGACCTCGCCCAGATGCGCGCCCGCCGCGTGGTCGCCTACGGCCTACCGCTTCTGGTACACGGCCTCGCTCTGCCCCAGATCACCGTCGAGGTCCTCCGAAAAACCAAAACCGCCAAACCCATCATCCTGAAGATCGGCGCTCCCGTAAAACAGGGCAACAAGGTCATCGGCCACTACGCCCTGCGCACCGACCGCAAGCTCATCTATCTCCTCGCCATCCGAGACGTGGAAGTCTTCCGCAAAGCCAAGTTCTAGAATTTCTGGGGACTAAACGCCCAGGAAGAGTCGGTTGCCGAAGTTGCGTTCGAGGTTGGACTCGAAGATCTTGCGGGCAGATGTCTCGATGTCGTACGAGACGCGGAGGTACTCGAAGACGCGCGTCTCGGTGTCAAAAATGGTGTAGCTGGCGCGGTTGTCGTAGTCGCGGGGCTGCCCCACGCTGCCCACGCCGATGATGTATTTGTGATCGGGCCGGACCTGGAACTTGGTGGCCACCACAGCGTGAACCTCGGTGCGGCTCAGGGCGAAGGCCTTGCACAGGTGCGAGTGGCCGATGAAGGTCACCGCGGCCAGGTCGTCGTAATAGGGCAAGCAGCTCTGGGCCTGCTCGATGGAGAAGATGTAGTCAAACTCCTCGAGATTCAACGGGGATCCGTGGCAGTAGCAACGGTCCTCCACGCGCATCTCGTAGGGCAGTTGCGCCAACCAGGCACGGTTTTCTTCCGTCAGAGCGCCGGAGTGGTTGTCCAGCACGTGACGGCACGCCTCGTAATAAAAGGCATAGTCCATGCGGCCGACGACGGCGGCATCATGGTTGCCGAGAACGGCGCCTCCCACCGACTCCCGAACGATGTCGCAGCACTCGTTCGGGCTCGCGCCGTAGCCCACGGTATCACCCAGGTTGACGAGCTGGTCTACACCGTGCTCCTTCAACTTCTCAATGGTGACGGAAAGCGCCTCGAAGTTGGCGTGGACGTCGCTAAAGATTCCGATTCTCATACAGGCCCTGCAGGTTCTCCGATGGCGTAAGCTGACCCACGGCGTATACGGTACCCCAACCTAAGTTCGGAGGCAAGTTCACAAAAAAATCAAGTAGGGTTGACCCTCAGGGGCTGTGGAGCGTTTCCTCGGCCATGACGTCGCCGTTCTCAACAATGTCTTCCTCGTCGATAATGTCATCCTCGCCCAGTTCTGCCTCATCTTTGGCCCGAGCGTTAAAAAAACGTCTCGAGAAAAACAGCACGGGGTTGTCGCGCGGGGGCAGGTCATCCTCCGATTCGGCCTGCTTGAGCCGCCGCTCGCCCAAAATATCCAGCGCCCGCCGAGCCACGGTGGCGGCATCTTCGTCCCGGCTCCCGGACAGCTCTACCAGCAGCTCGCGTTGCTCGCCCTCGAAGGCGATGGCCGCCATGGCGTGGGACAGCCGCTCCCACTGCTGGCCGGACGCGTGCCGAATCTGTGACGCCACGGTCATCAAAGCCCGCGCACCCAGGTCCCCCAATCCCTGGACCACCTCCAGCCAGATCTCCGTGGGCTCATCCAGCAAAAGCGCCACCAGCTCCTCGGCCGACTGGACATCCCCCAGGGCCCCCAGCGCCAGAGCGCTACCCTGCCGGATGACGCTGGAACCCGAGCGCAGGCTCTTGTGCAGGTGCGGCACCACCTCAGGGCCCAGCCCCACCAGGTGCGGGAAGAGCCGAATCACCTCTGATTTGCGCATCTGCTCCAGTTGCACAAAAAGCTGCGGCGCTGCCTTGAGCTCCTGGCGCCGACACAGCTCCAGAGCCGCCTCCAAGCGTGCGCCTTCGTCCGCAAGCAGGGCCACCAGCTCGGTGGGCGACAGGTCGCACAAATTGTCCTCGGCCAGAGAGTCGGCACCGTCGAGGCCGTCGCCCGTCGCCCCCGCCTCGTCCGGCCCGTCCTCCAGAATAAGGTCCTCTGCGTCCACCTCCTGTACGTCGCCTCCTTCCACATCCTGTAGCTCCTCGGCGCCCACCTCCTGCCCGTCCTCGACGTCCACGTAGTCGCCGCCATCGTCCACCGCCTCGAAGTCCTCTCCATCCTCAGCCAAGCCGTCCGCATCCAAGCCGTCCGCATCCAAGCCGTCCGCATCCAAGCCGTCCGCATCCGATTCGGCGAACTCCTGGCGCTTGGCCGCCTTCTGGGCCAGCTCCTCCCAGCTCGGATCCAACGCGATGCCCAGCCGCTCCGCCTCGGCAAGCAACGCCTGCCAGTTGTTGTGCTCCGCGGCCGGAGTGAGCTCGCTGGGAAGCTCGCCCAGACAGACGCGCTCAAAACCAGCGAGACAGCCCCGCAGGAGATCCTTGCGGGACGTGGCATATCCAGCGTCCAGGGCGCGGCGGCGAAGATTCTTGTCCATCCAGATTCCAAAGTCGATGGCTTTCCGCAAGACGTCCAGACACATGCGACGCCAGCGGGACGCAGGGAACGAGCGCAGGAGAATCAGCTCGTCCTCCTTTTCGGGCTGGGACCATTCGCCGATGGCGGGCAGGGCCTCAGCCACGGCCGCCGCTGACTCCAGCTCGTCGAACCCCAGCGGGCCGAAGGGCAGCTCGCCCACCGGCAGCCACCGGTATTCGGGATCGAAAAAGGCGCTCCGGGCCGCCGCCAGATCCGGCTCCAACTCCAGCTCCTCGAGCCAGTGCAGCGCCCGCTCCCGCACGATCCTGGCGTTCTCCTCCAACGGATAATGCACCTCGGACGACGTCACGAGATAGAGATCCTCGTCGTAGATCTCAAAGACAAAGCGGAAATCCTCCGCTAGCCGATCCATCAACTCCTGGTCTTCATCGCTGCGCACGTCCAGCGGCCAAAAGGCCACCGGCGGATCCAGATCCGATATCTCTTCGCCCTCTTCGGCGACGAGCCCGAGGACCAAAAGCGGGTAGGTGGGCAGCTCATGGAGCTGGAATACCGCCGCCGGGTCCAGCCCCACGAAGAGCTCAGCGCGCTCCGCGGGCAGCACCGCGGCCAGGTGCAGCTTACCGCCGCGAACGTAGATGGCGGGCCGCGGCGACTCGTCTTCCAGCCAGTCGGCGAGCTCGTCAGGCAGGGTCGGCGGCTCCTCGGCCTCCTCCACGCCGGCCTCCTCCGCAGATTCGATGTCGTCCTCGGCGACCTCGTCGGTGCCAGCAGCGGTTTCGCCTTTTGCCGCTGCGGCCTCCTCCTCGGCCGTCAGCGCCGCCTCCGCGTCGGCCGCGGCCACAACCGCCTGAGCCAAGGGCGTGGCCGTGAAATCAAGACGGCTCGACTTTCGAGCCTTAACCTTCGGCTTGGCCGCCTCGGCCAGCTCCGCCTCGAGGTCCGGGAAATCCGTCCGCCCGTCTGTTTCGCCGTCCCCCGTGGCGCCCGGGTCCCCCTCACCATCCGACGCACCGCGCTCGGCGGCTTCTTGCTCGACGTCGGATCGGCGACCGTCGAGGATCAGACCCGATGTATCGGTGCCCGCATAGCCCGCGGACGCTCGGGCCGCCAACTCCATCGACTCACGATCAGCCACGCGCGTAGGCGAGTTGGCGCTCGACCCATCCTCGGAGCCACCCTGCTCACGGCGCTCCAGCTTCTTGGCCCGAAGCTGCAGGATCTTCTCCTGCCGCTCGACCTCCAGCTGTCGCTCCATGAGATGCCGTTCCACCTCGCGCAGCTCGATTTCCCGCCGAGCCACGTCCTGGTTGCGCTTGCCCAGCACCGCCCCCTGCTCGTCGGACACATCTTGATCCAGGATCTCGCGCTGCTTCAAATCCAGCTCGAGCTCCTGCTGCCGGGCGCGCAGCCGCTCCTCCCACTCGGCGAGGTTAGCCTCCCGGGAGACGATGGCCTCCTCCCGCACGGCAATCTCCGACTCGTCCCCGGCAGACAGCAACGCCTCATTCGCGCGCGTCTCCAAAAACAACTCCAGATCGTCGGCGTACACCACCCTGAATCCGAGCACGTAAGACGGGATCGCGGCCTCTTGCTCCTCGGCCAGACGCATCAAGAGGGCCGCACGCTCCGCAAGCTCCCGGGCGCGACTGGACTCGGGCAGCACCAGCAGAAACAGGCGCGCCGCTTCGTCGTGGTAGACCACAGGCACCGACACGGGCTGCATCTCATCGCTGCCGCCGAGCTGCACCCAGTTCAGGTTCCCCGTCACCAGCCGCTCGGCCAGGGCCGGATCGGCCGTGGCGTTTATCGCGGTGTGAACACGGACTGAGGCAATACTGCCGTCAGGCTGGGTCCAGTGCACGGCCTCGATGCGGGTGGTCCCCACGGAACCGGAGTAGGGCTCCTCCA
>Ga0180009_10006081_pt1 | contig 12760 bp, 8 predicted proteins | sample OS_PC_MetaG_FD_123537 | JGI IMG/M metagenome (GOLD analysis project Ga0180009, IMG submission 123537) | Groundwater microbial communities from the Aspo Hard Rock Laboratory (HRL) deep subsurface site, Sweden - OS_PC_MetaG | ecosystem: Environmental > Aquatic > Deep subsurface > Groundwater...
GCAAGTATACTATATATGATGGAGTAGCAATGCCAGGTAGTTTTCCATTCATATAATCCATAATATCGAGACCTTTACTTATTGGTACTCTAAAATGTTCTGTCCATTTTGTCGGAATAAATTGTATTAAATAGTAAGGGATAATTCTATTTACATAAAGATTCCAACACAATTCAGTAATTATTTGCTTATCGGCATTGATCCCTTTGAGCAAAGGAAGGTGTGCAAATACTGGGAAACCAGCATTAATAAGGAGAGATGATGCATTAATTGTTTCTGGAGTAAGTTCAATTGAATGCAAAAAATTTTCAACGACATACAATGGCTTAAACTGTTCTAACAAATCAATTAACTCAATAGTGATTCTTTGAGGAAGTGCTACAAGAACTTTTGTGTCGATTCTGATAACCTTAATATGTTTAATTTCTCTCAATTTTTTTAGCAACGAAAATAACTTATCATCCCCAAGCGTTAGCGGATCTCCACCTGAAATAATAACTTCCCTAATTTCTTTGTTGCTTTCTATGTAATGTAACGCTTGATTTATAGCTTCTACATTATTCCCCCTTTCAAATTCGTTCGATATATAATCACCAACCTTCCTACGACGAAAACAAAATCGACAGTACACTGGACATGAATTTGTTGCAAACAACAATACTCGTGTCGAGTAAAAGTTGGTTATAAGTGGGGCGGGTTTGGAAATTTCTAATTCCTCACCAATTGGATCAATATGATCCTCACCTCTGTCTTTTTCATTTATGTTAGGAATATAAGCAGACAATATTGCATTAACACCTGAATTATCACCTGCTTTAAGCCCACGATATAAGTTTAAAACTTTATGTGGTGTAATTTTCATTTCAAATATATCAGTTATTTGTGAAATCTGTTCGGCATTTTTCAAATCTAAAACTTGTGATAAATCGATTATTTTTATTAAATCTTCTATTGATCTAACAACATTATGAATTTGCCATCGCCAGTTATTCCAATCATTATTTTTAACACTAGACCAAAGTGGGATATCCGTGTGTTCAATATTTAAAGAAAAACTAAACATCGACAGCTCCTTTCTCAAACCAAGTGAAGAGACTTCTTAACCTATCGTTACCATTAAATTTTAGGCTAATATATAGATCGTTAAACTCTTGATTTATTAAAATTTTCTCGTCTGCAGATAATAAATTAAATATTCGTAAAAGGATAACAGGATGACGAGGAACATAAGATGTACAAATTACCCATTCCCAAATAATAGCTCCACCTCTTTGACTACCATAAAAAACTACATCATTTAACAATGCAGGCCAATTTTGAAATACATTATCTTCAACTATTATTTTTTTAGTGTTACCAAAATCTTTTCCCAATGAAGATTCGTGAAGTTTATTTTTATATTCATTTTTATGACTGTTATATGAATAGTTAAATTTATTTTCGTCTGATCTAGAAATAACTGTGATACGACGAAAACTTATTTTTTCATTAAATAAAGTAGCACATTGTCTTAAAGAATCTAAATATGAATTCAAGAAAATCTCATCATTTGTTCCACTTCCTGAAATACATTTATAAGGGTCATCTTTCAGACATCTACTGTTGCATAATGGCCAATCGGTAGGAAACATTTTCGTTATAACCCAGATTACTTTATTTGTTTCGGATTCCGCAGTTACAGATAAATATAAATTTGCCAAAATTGTTTTAGCATAGAGGTTTAATTCTGTTGCAAATCGATTTTCACTTAAGTCAATTCGTTCTTGGTATAAATATAGATCTGATAGCAACGCCCACCTCAAATCTGTAATATCAGGTTTCCGTTTCAACTTTTTTCCCCAGATAGAAAATAATTCCCCCCATTGCTTACATGAAGGTTCCAAAGGTAAAAGATAGTAAATATTATTTTTTTCTATATCATTCCTAATTCTTGCTAATTTATAACGTTCCAATTTTCTGTACTTTTTAGTCAGGCAATTAAGTAATGATTCGGATGATTTTTTATATTGCGGAATACCAAGGTATTTTGTCCATGACATAAACTTATCGATTATTTTTTCAATAAATGGTAATTTTAGTGGTTCACCTAATACCCATAGAGTTATCACGGTATCTATCATGATAAAAAATAAAAAAGTAACTATAAGAACTAAGGTGATATTATCTATTGATTGTATTTGAATTAATTCAAAAATTCCTAATACCGCTAAAAAACTTATTGATAACGATATCAACTTGTAGATTATAATTATTAACATTACAACTAGCCTCAAACTTTAATTATTTTAATTCAATCATTTTACCATTATTCACAGTTTTAAATACGAAAGGTTTGATAACATCTCCATTAGTATCAAATGTTGTTATGCCAGCTGCTCCTTGAAAATTTTTTAACTTTACCAATTCATCCTTAATCGCTGGTCCCGAAACTTCACTAATTCTATTTAGCGCCCAAACAATGATCTTAAGAGCATCATAACCTGTATCACTACAAACTCCTGGTTCACGCTTATATTTTTTCCTATAATTCTGAATGAATTTAGAAACAGTTGTTTCTGATGTATCCGGAGGTTTGGGTATTGAAAAAATAACCCCTTCGCTCGCATCTTTTGCTACTTCAATGATCTTTGTGTCATCAAAAGCTTGTACCGATAAAAATTTTACTTTTATACCCATCTCTTTGGATTGCTTTAGAATTAATGCCATTTCTGGTGGATAACCAGGCATAAAAATAGCGTCAGGTTTAGATCTAGAAATTTTAGCAATTTGTGTTCTAAAATCTATTGCACCTTGTTCAAATGTTTCTTTTATTAATATTGTACCTCCAAGGTTGTTAAATATTCTTTCAAAAACAGTTTTCAGTCCTGCACCATATGCATTATTGACATATAAGATGGATATCCTTTTATAACCGAGTTTCTCATATGCATATCTTGCATTTATTTCACCTTCAAGAGCATCGGATTGCCAATTTCTAAAAATATATTCTCCTGCATGTGATATATCTGGATTAGAAGCACCGGGTGATAATAGAACAACTTTGGCTTTCTCTGCAATTGGTGCCATAGCAAGAACGGAAGAACTGGCAATGTCTCCAATTACTACTTGAACACCATCATTAGAAATTAATTTTTGAAGTGCTGAAACAGCTCGAGAAGGGTCAGATTGGCTATCTTCGAAAATTAATTCAATTTTCCTACCTTTAATTTCTCCATTTTCATTTATCTCTTCCAGCGCAATTTCCATACCCATTTTAGCATTTTCACCCCAAATTGCTGCCGAACCCGTCAATGGCAAAATCGCCCCAATCTTTATAACATCCTCTTCTTTCTTCGTCTGAGTAACAATGAGGATAATTGCCAATATGACTACAATTACTCCAATTATAATCCATGTTTTTTTCATTTTATTATACTCCTTAGTTTTTTACTTTATATGTATATCAACTGTATTGTTCCTATTGAAAAAACTTCATCAACTTTTCCATCAATTATGAGTGACTTTCTATCAATCACTTCACCTTCTATTCTTCAACGCTCGCGCTTTCATCCACAAAAACCCTTTTTGAGTCCATTGCGATGCCACCGGAAACTCGGACGAAAAGTTTGAAAATGTGAGTTCCAACTATGATTCCTCCCATTCTAACGAAATAAGTATCGCTTACTTTGGTGGTGTTGCCTTCTTTGGACTTGGTTCGATTAACAAGGCTAATACTATCGACTTTTGAAGCGGGATGGACTTTCTTTGATTCTTGAATTGCTCGTTCTTTCAGTTGCGAGTACAATAATTCGGAAAGAGAAGTCAGTTCCTGCTCAAATGATGCTTTGCGAGCCTGCCAAGTTGAGAGGGCGTTCTTAGCGACGTTTTTCCATTCACCCTCCTTGTGCTTATCCAAGAATCGTTGTAATGAATTGATAGCGTAGTCGCAAGACTTGATTCGTGTGTCGTAGTCCGCAGAACGCTGGATCACCTGCTCCGCAGCATCTTGGAGTTTCTGCACCTCTTCATAGTCAGCTTTTTGGTTGGCACAAGAGAATAAGAGGAGTGCAACGCAAATAATCACCGGGACGAGTTGGGTTTTTGTGAATTGCATTATTGTTCCTTCGGGATATTGAAGTCTCCTGTTTGCAGTTTTCGTAACTTCAGATAATTATTATTTTCTTCATATGTTAATTCATTATTAAATATAAAAATTATTTATTGTAATCTAAACCGACGCAGGGATATCTATCTTAACCGAAAATGCGGGAACTGGATAGACGCTAATTTCTGTGTTTTTATAATCATCCGGAATATCTCCAATTTTCCATCCATCAGCAGTCATTTCGCAATAAAAATATTTTTTGCCTTGATGTTCGAGAAACATACCACTTAAGCCATCACTGGCTATACCTAATCCTACATGTTTCGGGGGTATTACCAACGCTACATCGTAACCGAGAACTTTTAATAATGTCGCACCTAAGATTGAAAAATCTTCGCAATCACCACATCCATCAACGAAAGTTTCTAAAGGATATCTGGGATACTCACATATATCTCTCTGATATTCAATAATTTGTTGTACAAAAGACAAGACTAAATTTAATTCATGTTCTTTACCTTTGTCTTTATTAAGTTCGGATAATTTACTAGCTATTCTTTTTATATCCTCATCGATACCATTTAATACATATTCTGTTGACCATTTTTTACAATCTAAAATTCTCTCTTTTAATCTATAGCTTTCATAATGTAATTTTGGAATTTCAATTGTGAGTGTATAATTTTCATTTAAATATTCCCATTCATAAGTACGAATAATTGCTTCATCCGTATCTGATATTGTTACTATTCCTTTGGGTATTTTTGAAACTTCTGCTTTTTCAAGCGTTCCCCATATTCCCCAAATAATATCTTTATCATTATTTAAATCTATTATAGCATAATTTTTTCTGTAAAGTATATTTGGTTTAACAGAAGGTTTAGCTATAACAAATTTTAACACTTTAGATTTATATCCTACTATTTGTGGTAGTAAGATATCTGAATTTAACTTTCTAAATCTTTCGTCAACAATATTTTCTATCTCATCGTAATTCTTGCCCCAAAAATTTTTAATATTTTTAAGTTTCACTTCAAATAATGATTGAATGGCTCTTGCTATATCACCGAGATTTTTCTGAAGAACTGATTTTTCTTTTCCTAAACATTCAATAATTATTTCTGAAAATTTCTTTCTATAACTGCTAATTTCATCATTTGTTAATGTTATCAAGTTTCTAATTGGAACAATTTCAAATGAATCTGAGATATTTATTGGTAGTTCGGAAAAAACCTTCGTTCCAATAACTTCATTAAATAGCATGAGACAATCATTGAATTCACTCATTCTAGTGGTTATTATATTAGTAAGGTCATTAAATAGGTTAATTCTAATTGCATTCTTTAGTTTGTTATAATTCTCGTTGCTAAAGTCATATAATTTTTTGATAAGAAGATGATATTTTTTTCTTAACTTTTTTATAGGTAATAAATAATAAAATAATGTTATAAAAGTACCTAAAATTGATAATAACCCCGCAATATATAACTTAGTCTCTAATGAAAAAGAAAATAGGGCAAAATCGAGTAAAAAAACCAAACTAAAAACTATGACTGTCATTATTACATTTTTCCAAAAAGATTTTAGTTTTTTCCGATGATTGATATTCAGACTTTCTGTATTACTTAATAGGGTTTTTAATTGATTATCAAGTTCACTTTCTAAATCATGAAGGGAAGAATTACTAATACTTAGATTTTGTATTCGTTCATTTAATTTTTCTAATATTTTTTTATAAAAATGTTTTATTTCTACAATACCTTTCAATGAACCTTCAATTTTTAATATCTGTCTATTTACAGCATCCAAGAACGATTTATTGCTCGTTATAAAATCATTTATCCTACCTAATCTGGCATGAAAACTTTGTATGAGATTTTTTTGGAAAGCATCATAATTATGGACATATAAATCCTCAAGATTACTGCCCAAGTAACCCAAACTGTATAATTCTTTATCTACAGAAATTTCAAAGGATGATTCTATACTGTTTAAAACCTCAACAATTTGCTTTTTGAGTTGTTCATCTTGCAGTGTGCTTATATTATCTTCGATTAAGGATATGTAAACTTGGTTTCGAGAAAAAGAAATTTCGCTTTGATAAGGAATTGAAATTGAGTTAAATCGGAATGTAGAGGGAAAATTGAAAAACCCTAGATATGACAGTAGTTCAGTAGGAGAATATTTAATAAGCTTCAAAAAGGTTATCATATTAAATTTGACCTCGCCTTCGCTAAGATAACCTTCTGATGTTTTATTTCCGAATATAGTTACTCCCTTAATAAACTTATTCTTCGTCTTAAGGTTTATACCACTATCAATCAAATTATTAACTTCTGTATTTCCATCGAATAAAAACAGAATGTAAAGTTTTACATTTTGAAGTTCGTACTCCGATAACAACTCCTTGATCTTGCTCAGACCTTGATAAAGATTTTCATAATCCAAATTGGTTGCTATCTTACATACAATATTTACTAATCCCATAGGAGAATATTGTTTTAATTCTTCTAAGGATTGGTTTTCAGTAATCTGCAAAATTGCATAATCTCGACCTTTGCTCCAGAAATGTTCAAGAAAACCTATCAAGGCCTGATCATTTTCAAAGTTCCATATAAACAATGGTGAGTTCACTGTTTCCTATCTGAATGAATGAGTTATTTTTTTATATCGATACCATTTTGGACTGCATAATCAGCCAGTTTATCATATAAATTTTTATACAATTCAGAAATTTCATTGGACGCTTTTCCTTTTTGACCACCGTATTTTTTCTTTAACGTTTGATATAAATCCAATTGCTTTCTTATTGTTTGAGCCAGAGACGCTTGATCCTTGATTTTTTGCTCGCTGAATTCCTTATTACATGTCTCTTCCAGAGCAGCAAGAACTTCATCATGAGATTCAATATATCTGAGTGAGTCGCTTAAACTGCTACCTAACCCTTGACCGCGTCGTCCGCTTTTTACCCCCAAGTCGATAGTCAACTTAAAGTCTCGACGTGATTTCTGCGAGCCGGAAACAATATATCCGAAAGCTTCCGAGAGACCAAATAACACAAAGGCATTTTCTTCCTTTTCGCTAGGGAATATAGAGAAAACACAATATGGTTTATCATAGATAAATTGTCGATCATTATAACCAATTTGATCGGGATTAGATATCTTTTGGGCTTCGACAAGTGTTTGGAAGAGCGAACGTCTCTTTCCTTCTGTATCCCTTAAAGCTGAAATTTGAGTTAAATTAAACAAAGGTTGAATGCCTTGTAACTGAAAGAATATCAATTTATAGGGATCTTTAATATCATACCCGGTTGTTTTTGTTCTATTAGCTATTTCAGGATTTAACCTTGTTAATATTGATTTAACAATATTATTTCTAGGATTGGTATGATAAACCGAATAACTGAATGGTTCAGCAATATTCACTTGACCACTTTTCCACTGCCAGAATGGTTTTGCCCAATCCAAAAGCAGACTTATTCGACCCCGAACAAGTATTCTAAGAGCTTCTTCGTCTTTTACTTTTTGTCCTTTGCCTGTTAAATAACTTTCTATCCTTTCATGAATCTCGTTTAATGAATCTAAGCTAAAGACATCTTTCAAATCGTTGACCAATTTAACTTTATCACTATGTGTGCCCTTTTCAAATGTGTTTTTGATATTATTACTTCTATCAACCCAGAAATATTCTGTTTCTAATTTTAAAGCCTCATCAAGTGAGATAGGCGCTAATACTCGTTCAATAGTACCTTTTGCAATTTCTTCAAAAGTTTCTATCGTAGGATTCTCGGCTATGTTTCGTAGATCAGTTTGTTGTGATGTCTGATCATTTTTAACAAATATTTTTGAATCAACTACATCTTGAGAAGCACAAATCTCAACATAGAAATCAATTCCTTGTTTATTTCCAGGTATGTCTGCTCTCGTATTAAGAATACCCTGAATGCGAATCTGTTTCCTATACTCTTCGAAGTTATTAATAGCTTCGACTATTTTTTGCTCATAGTTTTTGAGTAAATTTATTAATTCTCGATAAAAATCTTTTAATAATGATAAAATGCTATCCAAGAAATAATAGGTAAAGAGTTCATCTATCCATTTCCGGGCTAAATTTCTTTTTTTTACTTTAATATCCTCTTCAATACTTTTCTTCTTGAAAAATTTTTTGATGGAAGAAACATTCATCAAATTTATAATTTCATTCGCTGTTTTATTTAAATCAGCCTGTATATTATCTATGTTCCTTTTCTGTAACCATCCTTCTTCTTCATTCTTTGTTATATCTATTATTTCTGTTTCCAATATGTTCAATAACTTTTTGGTAAGCGCTGCCGCTTTTCTCCATTTTCCTGCTTTAAATAAATCATCGATTTCTTTTTTATACTTGTTAGCTACTTTCAAAATATTTTCATTTAAACTACTCTTAAGCGTTTTGTCCTTCAATACTTTTAAGTCTTTCTTAAGATTAGTTTCCAAGTTATCCAAAATAGCTTGAAATCTTTCTACTGCCATAAGTTTATTTGAAATATCCTGTGTTAGTTTGGCTGGATTGGATTTCCATTGATTATTATTTTCATAAAGAATTTCCCTTGCTCTTTTAATTAAATGATCACAATTATCAGATTCTTTTATTTTTTCTGAAAGTATTAGATCGTTAACTGTTTTGTTAATTTCTTCATGATCTTGAACTGTTAATTCAGACAGTAAAATGTCAATTAACTTATCAGAGTAGAGATTTTTGCAATAGGTGAACACTTTTGAAAACGGAAATTCAATAGTTGCACAACCGAAAGATGCATAGTGTTGCGTCTTGCCATTGATAGGGATCGCTTGCCAAAGTTGGTGAAAGTAATTTTCAAGACCAGTACCCCCTTGTTGGCCACCGTGCTCTCTGAAAGAAATATTAATCAAGTGCCAAATCCCTTCTGCCGGTAATTCATAAAAATCATCTTTATCAGCAAAAGAATGACCTGATGTATTTTCAATTTGAAGAATGGAGATTGCATCATAAGGCAACCAGTTTTTACCTTCAATCGCTGTTAATTTACCTTGTGATAAATATTCAAAACGATAATTATTCTGTTTGTCCATAAAAAATTCTAATTCTGTAAGAAAACCTAATCCATTTATAACGCTTTTTGCTTTTGCCGAATTATCGGGGGAGAGTCGATCGCGCACGACACTTGGATCAAGCATTACTCCCATATACTTCGCCCTTCGTCTATTTCCAATTATTGTCTTTAAAAAGTAACCCATATCATAAAAAATACCGCTTCCTGTACCTCCGGCTCCAGAACATACAACAATAACATCAAGAAATATTCCTGGTAAGGAAGTAGATAAAATATTATCAATTTCCGTTTTTATTTCATCAGCATAAAGATAGAAACACAATCTACCGATCAATCTTGTTTGCCCTGCTCCATCAGTCGTGTCAAAATCAGGTGAGTAAGTTTTAATGTCAGGAGGTTTTATTGGAAACCACCAATTCTGAATATTATCTTTATGACTTTGCACAATTTCACTGATTCTAAAACCTCCAATGTGTTTAAACTCACCAGGGCCAAATCCAGCCCCGCTCCTTGCACGTGAATCAATATAATAAAAAGCTATATCATTTTTAAAAGGTGAGTCGCTCATTTTTCTTTTTACAAGCTTTAGAACCTCACCACCTGTTCCTCCTAAACCTATTAATAAAACTGACATTTTTTTATTCCTTTCATAATAATTTATAATATATTTTTATATTATTTTCTCCACTGGTTTGGATGTAATCATCTTGTTCTAAGAGTATGCCGTTTGGTGAAATTTCTTCACTAGATGAATTAAATAAAATTGTGTTTTTTTCCGGCGTTACAAAAATATTTCTTCGTGTTCTGCCAAGAGGCCTTACTTTGAATCGCAAATCAGTAGGCAACTGCGACATGATAAAATCCGCATTATTCCCTGCAACTGAATAATTCCGTTTTAAAGGTTTTCTTTTTAATGAGACAATTTCACCGTAACTGTTCTCTAGTATAGCACCTTCATGAAAGGAACGATATAATATTGGTTTAAATATTGCTAGCAGTGCTAAAAATAATGGGATAAACAGTAACCATATCCATGGAAATGGTTTGGAAATAATTTCAAAAACAAAAGGAATATAATACATATTCGTACTTTGATTGTATCTTTTCAATCCATCACCTTCGAGTGATACTCCTTCAGCAGTTGATACAATAATTTTCCCCTTATACAATCCAGGGTCTGAAAACTTTTCATCAATTTTTAAGAATAAACTAATTTCAGAATCTTTAATAATTTTCAATGATTTATTCGGTTCCATTCCAGCAGTTTGTAAATAAATATAGTTAGTTTCAAAGGGTTTGGGATTAAGAGTATCTCCTTCAATCTCAATTTGAACATTAACTCCTTCTTGTAATGCAAATTCATTATATTGAAGTGTAAACTGCCATGCTGATTCCAATTTCCCTTCTTCAGGTACCATTATTTTCCCGAAATCGTGATATAGCTTTTTACCATCTTTAGTTTTTATTCTTATTATTTTTTTCGGTTCCATCGAAAATCGAATTGCTAACTCTGGTGGATTGAAGATACATTCGTCTGAGGCATTGATAAAGATTTTTCCCTCATACGCTCGTGGTGGTCTCGCTAGTATTGTTTGTTTGTTAAATATCTTTAAAGTAAGAGACATTTCATTTGACATTTTTGTACGTTCTGGCAAAATTTTGTATGCCACTCCAAGACTATCTAATATAGGAAATCTTGAACTTAATAATAAATCCTTCCCAACTACTTTCTGATCAAATTTAAGAATAATAGTTCTGGTCACTTCGTCAATTTCTCTGAGATCTCCAAAATCTAACATGTATGGTAAGATTTCAATCATATATTTTTGTTGTAGTTCACCCTTTGGATTTTTAATTAATTCAACACCCTCTGTAGTTTTTATTTTATTCTCTTCTTCCGGTCTTAAGTCGACACCTAGTGTTATATATTTGAGATATAAAAACCTATTTTCGCCTCGTTGCATTTTGAAATAATTTAGAATCCCATCAAGGTCTAAATCTTGTGGTCCATTATCTTTGCCATCAGTATATAGCAGAATAACCTGAGAATTGATTGACCTGTTCAATTCCCTTAATTTTTTTGCCTGATCAAGAGCATTTTTAATAGAATAATATATCCAGGTCACTTGACCATTTGCTTTTAAATTATCAATATATCTTTTCACCTCATTTCTTGAATTATGTGATGTAATGGTCACTGTAAATTTATCTTGAACATCACGATGAAAAGGCATAATGGTTACTGATGCACCCTCACCGATATTATCTATAAATTCTTTCACTGATTTTTGAACATCTGGAAAAATCACTGGATTACCGCTGCCAGCGGGTTCACCAACCATTGAACCTGAACAATCAATGATAAAAAAATAATCAAACCTCTCTTGAGTTTGCGAAAAGGATAAAAGCTGATATACAAAAATTAAAATTATTAGCACAAACCTGCAGAAATTATTTAGTTTCATTTTCTTCTCCTTTTTATTAGTGTAAAACTGTTTATCAATTAATATCCAAAAGTCACAAGTATAATTCTCACTATTATTAGTACCCATCCTACAATTACAATTATCCAAGCGAGTTTCCTGGCTACCTGCATTAAAAAAAGAAAACCTGTTAAAAGTGCTAAAAAACCTATTGGATCAGCAAGCGTTTCTGGAATTACTATTTGAGGTATGATGAAATTTAGACCTCCAATTATCCAAATTCCTATATAATGAGCTATCGAATATAAAAAAGTTAGTATATAACTTAAGATATTTTCCCATTCAAGTTGCATTATAATTACAGCACACATGCATATAAGCATACATATTCCCCGATTAAGTTTAATTTTAAAATCTTTTTTAAAAAAATCTAAACAGAAAAATGCAAGTCAAAAAGCAAAAATTTATATTTATTCTAAAATAATTTTCTCTATCAGTTGATTTAATTTATATACCCAATCAACGTGCTGTCAATCACGATGAATAATAACCATAATTTTCAAAAATGTCAAGTAGTTAACTGGATGAAAGCAGAGAGCAGAGAATCCTGATAGAATCGGGAAGCGTAGAGTATAAAGTGGAGAGATGGGAGCGACTAGTGGAGATTTGGGCAACTTTCAATCATTTTCTAAGCAACTAATTTCTTTGCTCCCTATCAGCCGCATAAGAAAGACAAGCTCTAATATCTTCTACTGATAATTCCGGGTAATCCTGAATTATTTCATCGAAAGTCATCCCAGAAGCTAACCAGCCTAAAACATCATATACAGTAATTCTTGTGTCTCTAATGCAAGGTTTACCGAACCTTTTATCAGGATTAATCTTTATGTATTCATTGTATTCCATTGATTGATTATATCAAATTATTTCTAAGTTTACAAATGCAGGGAATAACCTCTCTGAAACAAAATATTTTTTTCTTCGTGTAAAAGTGTTTCACGAAGGCTATCCTCTGAACGTGTTGTGACTCTCTGTAATCAAAAACCTTGTGGAGTCGCTAACTTAATAATATTATCAACAATGAACGCATTCAGCAATCCGAATACTATAACTGCCAATGCAAAAATTAAAGTCGGTATCAGCATAGATGCAGGAGCTTCTTTCATTTTTACGTCATTA
>Ga0180009_10006082_pt1 | contig 12759 bp, 13 predicted proteins | sample OS_PC_MetaG_FD_123537 | JGI IMG/M metagenome (GOLD analysis project Ga0180009, IMG submission 123537) | Groundwater microbial communities from the Aspo Hard Rock Laboratory (HRL) deep subsurface site, Sweden - OS_PC_MetaG | ecosystem: Environmental > Aquatic > Deep subsurface > Groundwater...
ATGTGTCTGGGCCTCGGGGCGATGGGATGAAATCTTTGCACCGGCGCCTGACGGCGCCGGCGAAAAACTCAACGATTCACTTCGGGCGACCGCCGGATAGGTCCCTTATTGGGTATGCGCCCCGGGCGAGTTAGCTCACACGGTAGGTGGCCACCGCGTCGTCAGACTCCCAGACCCGCACAAAGGACACCGTGAGCCCCGGGAGCTCCAGCCGGGAAGTGAGCTCCTCATGGAGAAACAGCGCGAGGTACTCCGAGGAGGGATTCCGGGTTTTGAACCAATTGTGATCGTTGAGATACTTGTGATCCAGCTGCTCGAGCACGTCGTCCACGTGTTTCTTGAGGATCTTGAAATCCAGCAGCAGCCCCACGTCGTCCAGGGTGGTGCCTTCCACGCCCACTTCCACGATCCAGTTGTGCCCGTGCAGGTCCTCGCACTTCCCCTGGTAGCCCTTCAGCTGATGTGCCGCGGCAAAACGTCTCCGGATGGCGACCTCGTACATGGATCCTCCAGGCGGTGGTCAACGCCCGTAGTCCTATTGAACCAGCGGTGCCCGAATGTCAAATGGAAGAGGCTCAGAACCCTGGAAATGGCGGCTACACCATGCGCCAGGTCACCCAGAGCGCGGCGATGACCACCAGCACAACCTGCATGATCTTGAGCAACCGGGCCGCGACCGGCGAGCGCTCCCGCTCACTGGTCCGGCCGCGCAGCAGCCGGGTCACCCGGAGCCACCAGCCGTCTCCCCGGGTCCCGATCCACAGGCAGATGGGCACCAGGGCGATGCCCGCCACCACGTCGATGAGGTAGTGCATCTGCAGATAGAGCGTGGACACCACCGTGGCCAGCACAAAGGGCAAAAGCACGTAGCCGAGCCAGCGGCAGTGGCGGAAGGCCACCATCATCACCACCAGGGGCATGGCCGTGTGCAGGCTGGGGAAGCAGTCGTAGTCAAAACGCATCTGCTCCATGCGCTGCTGCAGGGTCCACTTGAGCTCGAAGGTGGTGTGATACAGGTGCGGCATCTCGAACCGCGGCCCGGCCACCGGCACCAGGATGTAGATGGTGTAGCCGATGAACGCCGTGGACAAAATGGCGAGGACCAGCTCCCGGAAGGCCACCCGCGGCCGAAACAGGTACAAAAACACCCCCACCACCGCCGGGTACACATAGTAGCCCACGTAGTACACCAGCTTCATGAACACCGTCATGGGCTCGGACACGATGGACTGCAGCCACACGCTGGCGTGGCCGCCAAAGAAGGCCAGGTCGACGCGCATCATGAACTGATCCTTGGGCGTGTTCCCCAGCCAGAGAATGATCTCGTTCAGGTGCAGGTGCTTGAGCGACTCGTAGATGCCCAGCAGCATGATGGCTGGCGTCCAGTCCCGCGCCGCCCGCCAGATCGTCTGCCAACCGCCCTCCGCGGCCTCGCGACGCCCCGGAGTGAAGCGCTGGACCAGGGTCCACAGCCCCACGCACACCATCAGCAGCACAAAAAACTGGGCGGAGAGATAGGTCAGACGGGAGTCCCGCAGGGGCTCGAAGATGGGGCGGCTGTGCCCCAGGCTCATGGCCACGAGCAGAATCAAAAACAGCGCGCCCACCGCCTCCTCGGGCCGGATGAGGAACTGGTCGTCGACGGCCGGAGTCGCCGATCCCCTGAACCGGATCCGGCTCAGCTCATCCCGTTTGTATTTCTTGAAAAAACCCATCGCTGGCCGATCGTTCCAAAGGAGTGCGACATCATAGCCACACCCCCCCCAACAGACAAGCGGTGATCGCGTTACTTTCGGAACCCGAACGCCCCGTCCGCCCTCCCCGGGCACCACTGCGCACCCCCCCCGCGGACACGTTGACCGCGGCTGCAGTATTGTGCTGTAATGTTCGCTTCATAGACAGGTACGTGCGAAAGCATCATGGCACTTTTCGAAGGCATCCCCAGCAGGTTTGTGAGCGTGCTCGGCCGCGGATTCACAATGACGCGCCGGAGCCTGCGCAGCGAGCTGGTGCTCATCGTGCTGCTGCTGGTGAGCTTCTCGATCACCGGTGCTTTCAGCTTTTATTTTTTCGAGCCCAGCCACAGCTTGGGTGAGGCTTTTTACTGGTCCGTGGTAACAATGACCACCGTGGGCTACGGAGACGTGACGCCCAAGACCCAGGAGGGGCGGATCGTCGCCGTGGTGCTGATGTTCGCCGGGGTCAGCGTCCTGGCGCTCATCTCCGCGTCCATCGCGTCGTTCCTGGTGCAACGGCGGCTCCAGGAAGGAAAGGGTCTGAGCCAAGTGAACTCCAAGGACCATCTGGTGGTGGCGGGCTGGGCCTCCCAGGGCGAGGTCGTGCTGCACAACCTGGACGTGGCGGCGCCGGCGCAGCTGCGCGAGGTCGTGCTCATCAACGAGCTCGGAGAGCAGGAGATCGACACCCTGGCCGCCAAGTACAAGAACGTCAAAATCCGCTACGTGCACGGGGATCCCACCCACGACTTCGTGCTCAAGCGAGCCAATGTGGACGCGGCCGCCGTGGCCATCGTGCTGGCCGGACACTTCGGCACCGACACCACCGAGGACGCCGTGGACAGCCGCACCATCAAGGTGGTCATGGGCCTGCGCAGCTTCTCGACGGAGCTGCGCATCTTCGCCGAGGTGCGCTCGGTGCAGAACGAGGCGCACCTGCTGCGGGCCGGCGCCGACGAGATCATCTCCCCGGCGGAGATGGGCGCCAACGTCCTGGCCAACGTCCCCCTGTCCCCGGGTCTGCCCATCCTGCTCAAGGAGCTGCTGGCCTTCCACGGCAACGGCTTCCAAACCGTGGACATCCCGCACCGCTTCGTCGATGGGCCTGTCAAAAAGTTATTCAAGTACTTCCGGAGGAGCGACGCCATCCTGGTGGGGCTGGTCAGCGAGCGCAAGAGCCTGGCCTTGGAGGATCTGCTCCAGGACACCCAGGGCTCCTTCATCGACGCTTTCATTCAAAGCCAATTCGCCCACAGTGAGCAGGGACTCGAGCAGCGGAGCCGGTTCCACGTGCGGGTGAATCCCTCGGACGACGAGCACGTGCACGCCGGGGAGCAAGCCATGGTCATCATCCGCCAGGCGATGCGGGAGGCGACGGACTGATGCCCCTGGAGATACTGCGCAAGATCCCGCTGTTTTCCGAGCTGAACGATGACCAGCTCAGCCGGGTGCAGGCCCTGTGCGAGCAGCGCACCTACGCGGCGGGCGACAAGGTGATCGCCGAGGGCCAGGAGGGCGACGAGATGTTCATCGTCCGGGAGGGTGAGGTGGAGGTGTCCAAGGCCATCAGCGTCCAGATCCCGGGTCAGGACCGCGTGAATTTCGAAAAGCAGCTCGTGGTGCTGAGCGCGGGCAACTACTTCGGCGAGGTGGCCCTGCTCGCCTCGGATACCCGGAGCGCCACCGTGTCGGCCCGCACGGACCTGAACGTCTGGGTGCTTCAGGGAGCCCCCATCCAGAAGCTCATGGCAGCGGACCCCGAGCTGGGTTACCGTCTACTGTCGGTGATGTCCCGGGAGTTGTGCGTGCGCCTGGGGCGGGCCAACGAGGACATCCGCAAGCTCATGACCGCCTTCGCCATCGCCATCAACCGCTAGGAGCCACTTGTTGCACCCCGCCACAGGCCACCGCCACCGCCTCCACCAGCGCCCGACGCTGGCGACGCTGCTCCTGGCGTCGAGCCTCGCGCTGCTGGCCGGGGGCTGCAAGAAAAAGGGCTCAGAGGCCTTCAACAAGGGGCAGGCCCACCTGCAGAAGAAGCGCTACGCCGACGCCATCACGAGCTTCCAAAAAGCCGCGACGCAGAACCCCTCCTTCGGCGAAGCCTACTACAATCTTGGGGCGGCCCGGTACCAGCTCGCCGCGATGCAGCTCAACGGGCTCGTGGACCGGCAAGGCAGCCCCGCCCTGAAGGCGGCGTTACAGGCCACCCGGGTCGAGCCTGGCGCTGCGGGCAAGCTGACCCCCGAAGGTCCGGCCTCCCTGACCGTCCTGCGCCAGGAGCTGAGCCAGCTTCCCGCCGCGCAAGCCGAACCCATCGTCACCCTGCTGCGCCAGTCCCTGGCGGCCAAGCTCAAGGCACAGGCGCTGTTTCGGAAAGGCAAGTTCGTGGTCATTCGCAAGTCAACGACGCGACGGTCCCTGCTTGCCAAGCTCGATTCCGTGGCGCGGCTCCACAAACTGTTGCGCAAAAGCGGCGAGCAGGATCGTGGGCTGTGGCTCGTGGCTGTGGCCCGTCCGGTGCTGCTGACCGAGTCGCCGGCCGCCCCGTCACGCCCCCGTCACGCGGGAGCAAAAAAGCCGTGAGCCTCACAGAGCGCAACGTGTTGATCCTCGACCTGTCGGTGGACCCGAACATGTACCGGCCCACTGCCCATTGGCAGGCGCTGCTCGGGGTCACACCCAGCCATAGCGTGGAGCTGCTGCGCGGCGGAGAGATCCCTCCCCTGGACGAATTCACCCACCTGATCGTCACCGGGTCCGAGGCCTCGATTCTGAACGTGGAGCCGTGGTTTGAGCCGGCCCAGGAGGCCATCCGGGCCACCGTGGCCAAGGCGAGGCCGGTGTTGGGTAGCTGTTTTGGTCACCAGCTGCTGGTGCGCGCGCTGCACGGCTCGGACCATGTGCGCCGATCGACCCGGCCCGAGCTCGGCTGGTTCCCGGTGGAGGTCAGCGGCCTGGACCCCACGGGCCCGGTGCGGAGCGCCTCCCCGGTCTGGATGTTCTGCTGCCACTTCGACGAGGTGTGCGACCTGGATCAACGGTACCGCGTGCTCGCCCACACCGGCGACTGTGCCGTGCACGCCTATCGCTTCGGGGACGCACCCGTGTGGGGCATTCAGGGCCACCCGGAGATCCCACCCGCCGAGGGCGCGGCGCTGCTGCGGGCCTTCGCGGCCCAGCGCCCCGAGCTGTCGGCTGTCGTGGAGCAGGCCTTGGCCGCCCCCCCGCGGGATGACGGATTCGGCGCCGTGCTCGCCCAGCGCTTCCTGGAGCAAAGTTGATGCATGCCTGCGTTGCAAAGATCTCGCTGGCGGTGCTGACGCTGGGGGTGCTCTGCGCAGTGCCCGACAGCGCGCTACGGGCGCAGCCCATCGACGCCACGGGATCCTTTCACCAACGTCAGGGCACCCAGCGGTTGAGCGCCGTGGCCCTCAGCGCGGTGGAGCCCCAGTACCGTTGGCTGGTGGATCTCGGCTACACCTACAGCCGCTCCCCGCTCATGGCAACCAACACCGGCCTCATCGGAACGCGCAACCTCGTGGCCGACCAGCACCTGACCGAGCTGCAGCTACTCCTGGGCCTGCCCTATGTGCAGGTGGGCCTGGCCATGCCCCTGGTGGTCTATCAAAACGGCGAGCCCTGGACCGATGCCGCGGGCCAGCCCCACGACCGGGTGCACTGGTTTGGCGCGGGAGATCTGCGGCTGCACGTCAAAGCCATGCTGCTCGATCCCCGGAAATACGGCCTCGGTATCGCTCTCGGCGTGGACCTGTCCACCCCCACCGGACAGGGGAAGCACTACACCGGAAGCCCCAGCGTGGTGTTCCGGCCCCGGCTGGTGCTGGACTATTGGTTCAAAAACATCGCCTACTTTGCCTTGAACGTGGCCTATGTGCTGCGCCAGGCCGAACGCCTCGAGGAGCTGGTCATTGACGACCAGCTCGAGTTGGGCTTTGGGATCATGGTGCGCTTCGGGGTACTGGGCCGGCCCTTCTATCTGTTCGGTGAGATCGTCGCGGCCACCCAGGTGAGCGATCCCTTCCGCGTGGAGGGCGGCACGCCCGTGGAGGGTCGCTTCGGGATCCGGCTGTGGAACAGCGATAACTTCTTCCTGGAGATCGGCTGGGGGGCCGCCCTGCGCCGCGCTGATGGGTTGCCCCGATACCGCGTGATGGTGAATCTCGGGCTGACCTTTCTCATGCCGGGCATGAGCCGGGAAAAGAAGCGCGCCCGGGATCGGGACGGCGACGGTATCCCCGACGCCCTGGACCGCTGCCCCACGCAGGCCGAAGACCTGGACGGCTTCGAGGACGCTGACGGCTGCCCCGAGCCCGGCGGGGCCGATCTGACCCCCGCCGACCGCAAGAAGTACCGGCGCCCGGCCAAACCCAAATGGTGGCAGAAGTGGAAAATGAAACGCGCCAAGGCCAAGGCCAAACGGACCCGTCAAGCCGTGAAAAAGAAGCGCGACCGGGCCGCAAAAAAGAGCGACGGCAAAGAGGACAAGGGCCTCACCCGAGTTCAGAAGCGACTCAAGGATCGCGTCAAGCGGCTCTCCAAGACCATCAACAAGCTGAGCAAGCGGCTCAAGTCCGGCTCCAAGCAGGTCAAGCGATCCGGCAAAGCGCTCGGCCGCAAGATCAAACAAGCCCGACCTCGCCCCCGACCGCGTCCCCGCCCCCGGTCACAGCCGGCGCCTGGCCCAGCGCCTAGCCGTCCCCGGTAAATACGAAATAAAAGGTCAGGACGGCTTGGAGCGTGACGGTGATGAAATGAACGTCCCAGGGCACGTAGTACCGCGTCTCAAAGGAGACGCTCATGCCGAAGGGATAGTGCTTGATGTTGTCGCCCTTGCGCTTGAACCGGTAGAGAAGGCCAACGCCCGCCATGAGCTCGGCCCGGGAATTGTCCACGTCCGCGATCAGATCCTGCCCCTTGGTGGTGAGGGCCACGCCCGCGCCGGCCGTAATAAAGAAGGGGCTCGGTGTGCGCCACAGCACCACCCCGAGCATGGACAGCATCTGGAGCTGACCCTCGCGGTGGATGGGGGTCGGCCCCTGATCCCGGGAGGGTCCCCACAACAGCGTGTAGTGGGTGTCGAGCATAAAGGCGAGGCCGTACTTTCCCAAATCAAATCCCGCTCGCAGGTTCAATGGTACGGTCACCGCCCACCGCCGCTCCGACTCGTTCGCGAGCTTGAAGCTGGCCATGCCGCCGCCGGCCCCACCGCCGATAAAAAATCCGAAGGAAGTGTCAAAAGCCCCGTTCCAGGGGTCCGAAGCCCGGGCCGCAGAGGGCGCACAGACGCAGAGCGCCAGGGTCAACATCAGGACCCGGGTCATGACGCCGCACCCGGCCGACGCCGACGCCGACGCCGCCACCAGAGCCCGAGCATTAGCACAAGACCCAGCCAAGACCAGGCCTGCTCCGAGTGCCGGGACGCACCCGCGCACCCGCAGCCCGCGTTTCGGGAGGAGCAGTCCTGACAGGTAGGCGAGCCATCCGCGCTCACGCTCGCATCGCCCAAACCGGCATCGGGAGCCCGCTCCGGCTCCACCTCGAAGAATGCCAGAATCCGGCCCATGATCTCCTCGCGCTGATCCGGCGCGGACACCCCCTCGAGCCCGAACCCCAGCAGCACCGAGGCCCCGGGCGGCCCCTGCCCACTGCGCAGGGCCGCGACGCCTCCGCCACTGTGATCCGCCACGGCAATTCCCGACCCACCGACGTCCAGCCCGTCGGTGGGGCCCACGTCATAGCCATCCAAAAATCCGTCGTGCAACCCGAAGACGCCCACGCCGTCGAAGAGCTCGCCCGCGCCCGGCGTCACGTCATAGGCCCCGAGGGCGAGCACACCGCGGGCGTGCAACGTGTCAGCGAGGAACTGCGCGTCGGCCGGGTCCCCGCCCGACAGGTGCGTCGCCACGTGGCTGCCGCTGACCAGGAGGTTGCCGCCGGCGGCCACGTAGGTCTCCAGCCGGTCCCGCAGGGCCGAGGTCACCGAGCGGTTCGCAGCCACCCCCCGACCGGCCACATAGTCCACCACGTCGTACTGCTCGAGGGGCAGCCCCAGGGCGCGGTCGTGGTGGGCCGAGTCAAAGGGCACGTCAAACGCCGCGGCCTCGGGTCCGTGCCGCCTGACGGTGGCCGCGTCGTGCATGCGGCGCAGGACCATGCGGTCAATGGTGCCGAGGTAGGTGGCGGTGTCCTGGGCCCAAAGCATGCCCGCGTCGTTTCGGTCAAAGCCGTCGACGATGAGCAGGGGCGCCCGACCCGAGGGGCTCGCCATGACCCCCACCACCGAGGAGGGCAGCGACTCGCCCCCCGCGTTGACCCCCGTGATCCGATAGAACCGCACCTCGCCCTCCGCCAGATCTTCAAGGGTCGCCGACGTGGCGTCGCCCACGTCGATGCCCTCGTCAAAGGCCAGCCCGTTGGGTCCCTGGTACAGTCGATAACTCACGGGCGGATCCCCGCCCGCCGCGTCCTGGGCGGGAGGCCGCCAGGAGACCTCGACCCGGCCGAGGCCCACGTTCTGGGCCGCCGGGGCCGTGGGGGGCTCGGGCACAAACACCGGCGTCACCCCGTCGCGCTGGGCGAAATACCGCACGATGCCCTGGTACACGGCCCGGGCCACCACCTGGCGAAACCGCGGCTCCTTGAGATCCTCCACGTCTTCGGGCAGGTCGTGGAAGGCGGCCTCGATGAGGGCCGCCGGCATCTCCCCATTGTTGTTCGGATTCACCTCACCGAACCAGGCGCAGCGGCGACCGCGATCCGTCCACGCGGGATCCCACACCCCCCGCACGTCGCCGATGACCTCCGCGAGGATCAGGTCGGCCATGTCCGCGCTGCCCGCCGTGGCCTCGGTGCCGTCGCAGTACCCGTGGGCGTTGGGCCAGTAAATATAAATCGACGTCCCGGTGCCCCCGCCGGCGTTGGTGTGCCAGGCAAAGTAAGCCGAGTCCTCTCCCGCCTCGTTAACCCAGGCGGCAAAACGCGAGCGGGAGCCCACGTCGTCCGAGCCGTCACCGTTGGACGTCTCATACACCGACAGGGGCGCCCCGCTGTACTGGGCGTGATAGCGGCTGTTCTCGCTGTAGCGGGGCCAGCCGGAGGTGCCCCCACCGCGGTCGATGACCCCCAGGCCGCCCCCGATGCGCACGCTGTCGGCCGACACCTGCGTGCCGGCGTCCACTGAGTCGTTGGCCAGGATCACCGCCCCCCGGGCCGCATCCTGCCCCGCGGCAAACCAGAACTTCCCCAGCAGCACCCAGGTGCCGCCGTGGTGCCGCTGGTCCACGCGGAAGTGCGCCTCGCCGCCGGGGTGCATCACGATGTAGTGGGCGTCCGAGGCCCGCGCGGTCCAGGAGCTGTAGGACACGTACACGTGATAAAAGTCCGCGCGCGGCACGTTGAAGATGTACCGCACCGAAGCGGTCTGGGTGTCGCTGGTGTCCAGCAGGCGGTTGCCGCCCATTTCGAATGGGTTCTCTCCATTGACCAGCGGGCCCACGAAACGGCCGTAGCCCGCCTGGGTGGAGTCGGAAAAGAGCGCGGCGTCGCCCACGTCCTCCACGAGACCGTCCGCCGGAAAGTCAGCGCCGTCGGCGTCGTCGAGCACTACCCGACGGTCGTTCATGTCCACCTCGCGCACGGGCACCACCAGGGCCGACGCGCTCCACAGGTACGGCAGGAGGAACTGAATGACCGCCTCAGCGTTGGAGTAGTCCTCCACCAGGCCGTAGGAGTTGGGCCGCTGGCACTCGAAGCGGACGTCCGCGGCGTCCCAGGTCCAGCCGTGGCCCGGGCTCAAATAGATGGTCTTGCCCGCCAGGAACCCCTGGGGCCGCGAGGTGCGGCTGTCCTTGTGAAGCCGCCCGGCCGCCCCCGTGCGGGTGACGAGCGGTCCGTCCACGGGGGGCACCAGCCCCTCCCAGGGCCGCCGGGGCGGAGGCGCAAGGTCCGGCCCCGTGTAGCCCCGGTCCCGCTCATCGATGACCGGCGGTGGCAGCTCCACCGGGTCCCGGCCGCCGCCAGCCAATGCCAAAGTCGACAACCCAAGACACACAACCAGCACGCCGGCCCACGGAAGCATCCAACGGGAGTACACGCGCCACCTCCGATCCATGCGTGAACATACCAGGTTCCCCGGGTGAATGCATCCGACCGCACTGCCCGCCACGACGCCCATTGCCTGTGATATACTCTCGCATCGCAAACGATGATTCTGGAGCTCAAGGGCGCATGCGCATTGCAAGACAGTACCGTGGACTCGTCGTAACCGCCGTGGGGGGACTGCTGCTGGTGTTGGGGATCGCGCTGGCCGTGGCGGCCAAGCCCAGGCCCGGGGCTGACACGGCCCCGCCCAAAGCCAAACCCAAGGCGACCGGCATGTTGGACTGCAAAGTCCTCGAGCAGCAGCTTTCAAAGTGCGGCCCGGCCATCGCCGCGGCCTTCGACTCGGGCCTCGGCGCCCGGCTGGCCAAGCAGTCCCCGTTGCTCCGCGCCGCCGTGATCCGAACCATCTCCCAGGAGTTCGTGGCCCGCGTGGCAGGCCCCTGCTTCGCACGCCAGGGCAAGCTGAAACAGGGCGCCGCCCTACAGTCCTGCCTCACCGCCGCCGAGTCCAAGGCCAAAGCCACAAAGTGCGACGGCGGCGACGGCCGCGGTGCGGCAGCCAAGTGCGCAAACGCCCGCCAGCTCGAGCGCTGCCGCACCTTCGCCAAGTGCCTCGCCGCAAAGGTGCGCGCCCTGCCCCGCCCCGCAAAAAAGACCACGCCCGACCAAGCCCCCGCGCCCACCAAGAAGCCCACGCCCACGCCGAAGCCCACACCCAGAAAGAAGTAAGTCCGTCCGCTCAACCCCCCGGCGGGTTCACGCCAATTCTAGATTTATTGAGTTTTCGTAGCCGACGGCGCACATGTGCGAAAACTCGGTGCGCTACTGGTTACACAATCATTCCCAATCTCTCTTCCGATTCTCCTGCGGGTGTGTGTGCGTGCGCTCAATCCGTGTCATTCCCCTTCCGGCGGGGTATACTGTCCTCATGCAGCTACCACTCACCATCGAGATCGAGCAGGAAGAGGACGGCCGCTGGATCGCCGAGGTGATCGACCTGCCCGGTGTCATGGTCTACGGGGAGACCCGCGAGGAAGCGCTAGCCAAGGTCAGGGCGCTCACCCTGCGCGTGCTAGCGGACCGCCTGGATCACGGCGAGTCCATTCCTCAAGTGGATCAGTTCTTCGCCACCGCATGAGCTGTGGACACACCGATCAGAACCGCCGGACCATCAGAGAAGCCAGCATAATCCACAGTACGCCGATGCCTCGACTGCAGCCAGCGCATGATTGGCGCCTGCCAGTCCGAGGTGCTTGAGCATGCGGTCGGGGTTTGGGTCGCTGCAGTCAACTCCAAGTTGAATGCGCTCCGGAATCAACCTCGGTCCGGGATCTTGTCCGGGATTTTGCGGGAAAGGGACAGACAAGAGCAGCGTTAGAAGAAATCTGGAGCATACGCCGGTGAGATTTTGCCGTTCTCCTTGTTCAGCCCGTTGAGGCAGCTTCGACGGTTGAAGTGCCAGATGGCTCTTCCCACGCGGGCGAATGACTGTGTGACCGCATTCACCGGGAGAAACGATGCACAGCCGGATGCGACACCGCCTCTAAGTTTCGTGCGACCGTAGAAAAAAGTCGCTGGTCCAAGGAGGACCATCACCTTTCCGTAGTAAGTAAATCCACGCCGGTATGCATATCCCTGATTCTTCAGATGCGGCGCGGCAGGGAACCTTCGCTCGATGGCGCCGCGGTTGGGCGATGCTCCGGGATAGAAGCGCCAGACTTCGCAGATCTTTTTGCCACGTCGCTCAACCACGAACCAGACAGGTGATCCGGACTGCAGCCGGCTTCTGAGCCAGTCGCGCTTTGGGTCCGCGCACCAACGCGGGACTGAGGGCTCAGGTAGAATGAGCTCGAGCAAACTGAACGGCTTCCGGTTCCCTCGCTTTGTGGCGGCATCGCACTGGGACTTATTGAAATACCAATATCCACGGGCAAACTGCATGGACGTTTTTGTAATTCCAAGAACACGACGCTTTGACACTGCATCCTTCCGTCGCGCAGGCCCCGCTTTGCCTTTCTTGCATCGGCTCGGATGCTCAGTGGATGTGCAGCCATTGTCGTCGGTGGGCTCGAGCACCAGCCTTGGATTCCGGAGCACGATTCCGCTGCCGTCGATTTGGTACCGGAGTTGCTGTTCTCCCCGTTCTCCGAAGTTGTCGAAGCTGTGTATCAGGCGGCCCTGGTTTTTGTAGCCTTTGATTTGACGCACTTTCCACTGTCGACATGCGACATGGCCGCTGTGACGAATTGGCCAAAAAACAGTCCTGCCGTCCGATAGCGTAGTAGCAAGACGCGTTGCAATCTGCGGTGGCACGGGCCTTTGCGGGGCAGTTGTTCTGTTTTTTTCTGTCGTGCGGTCCCCACGGCGCGTGGCTTCGCTGCACGCTGAAGCGGTTAGCCAGACAACTACAATTGAAAAAACATGGATGGCCGCATCTCCATGAAATCGACGCTTTGGGGACTTGGACTGGACTCCGGCGTAGAGACTGCGTCGTCTTTGGCTTGTCCATGAGATGGCCATGAGACTCACATTATCACGCCGTTCTGCTCCTCGGAAAAGCATCGTTGAACGACCTTCAGGAAATGCCGACAAATGTTGTGGAAGTGTTGTGTCTGGAGATCTCCTGATGGAGAAAACCTATCCGCGCCCGGGCTGTCAGCGCGCGGCTTGACCGGTTCTCCTTTGAGCCTGTAAAGTGTTAGCGGGGCTTGGCCGTCCCGAAACGAGGTTCACATGAGAGGTGCGCGGATTTCCATCTGGGGGCTGGCCCTCGTGTTTGTGGCGTCATCCCTGGCGGCATCGCTGGCGGGGGGGTGCGACAACTTCAGCTCCTATAAGACCGCCATGCCGCTCAAGGCGGGGAAGGTCTCCATGGGCGACGGCATCGGTTAGCCCTATA
>Ga0180009_10006083_pt1 | contig 12757 bp, 14 predicted proteins | sample OS_PC_MetaG_FD_123537 | JGI IMG/M metagenome (GOLD analysis project Ga0180009, IMG submission 123537) | Groundwater microbial communities from the Aspo Hard Rock Laboratory (HRL) deep subsurface site, Sweden - OS_PC_MetaG | ecosystem: Environmental > Aquatic > Deep subsurface > Groundwater...
AGTACAATTGGTTAATTACCTTGTTGCTACAGGGAAGCCTGTGGGCCTGATTCTTAACTTTGGAGAAAGAAAAGTTGAGATTAAGCGCAAGGTAAAGGATCTAAACTAAGAGATCAACAGGATAAGAAAAATCATGTAAATCCTGTTAATCCTGTCGAGTATGGCTGAACTATTACGAAAATTCTTTAAAGCTCCATCTCCGCCAATTCCGGTGAGATGATCAGCCTGGGCTCAGTAAGCGCCTGAATCTCCTCAACCGTCCAGCGTGGAGCAAACTCTTTGAGGAGAATCCCGGCCTCTGTGATCTCCATAACGGCTATGTCGGTAAAAATCATTTTAACAGCCTCAATGGCTGTGAGAGGATAGCTGCATTTTTTAACAATTTTTGGGTTCTGTTCTTTCGTGGTATGTTCCATGGCCACAAAGAGCTTCTCGCTTCCTACGGCAAGGTCCATACCACCTCCGATATTGCCAAAACCCCACTGGGGAAACCACCAATTGGCAAGATCCCCTTTCTCGGAAACCTGCAAAGCACCGAGAACCGTGATATCAATGTGTCCCCCCCTTACCATGGCAAAAGAATCCGCGTGGTGAAAAAAGCAGCAACCCGGTTTGAGCTCTACGGGATGTCCGCCGGCATCCGTGTAATCCCAGTCTATTTTCTCCTCATCCAAAACAATGGAGCCGAAATTGAGGATTCCGTGCTCAGCCTGGAAATGCACATCTTTCTCCTCGGGTATCAGATTGGCTACCAGATCGGGTATCCCGATGCCCAAATTGACCACTGCATCCTCGGGGATCTCCTTGGCCACCCTCATGGCGATAGTCTGTCGATCCAGTCGCTCCTTCATTATTCTCCCTCCTTGGGTATCTTGACGATTCGATCCACGTACACAAAGGGCGTAATGATATGCTCGGGATCCAGTTCCCCGGGCTCCACGATCTCATCCACCTCCACGATGGTTACCGTAGCTGCTGTGGCCATCACCGGATTGAATGTCCTCGCTGTGCCACGGTAGATCAAGTTTCCCATGGTATCTGTTTTATGGGCTCTGACCAGGGCGTAATCTCCCCGGATGGCGTACTCAAGAATCTGTTTCTTGCCATCGATGATCCTGGTCTCCTTACCTTCCCCTACCTCTGTGCCCACACCGGTCGGCGTAAAAAAGGCTCCGATGCCCGCACCACCAGCCCTGATCCTTTCGGCTAAGGTGCCCTGTGGCACAATCTCCAGCTCGATCTCTCCCGCCAGATACTGTTCCTTAAAGGGGCTCCGGGCCGTGGGGGATGGGGGGAAAGGATATGATGCATATACCTTCTTTACCTGTCGGTTCTCGATGAGGATGGCGTGATCGTTGTAGATAACGTCTTTTGGCGCGGCATAGCCTATGGTGCTAAGGCCGAAGCCTGCGGTGTTGTGTACGATGGTCAGATTCTTGGCGCCCTGGTCACGAAGGGCTACAATGAGGTTTTGGGGAATACCGGCCGGTCCTCCGAATCCTCCGATCAAAATAGTGGATCCATCGGAAATATCCGCTACAGCGGATTCAAAAGTTGGATACACTTTATTGCGGGCCATTCATATCCTCCTGTTGACCTTTGCCACAGGGTTAACTGGTTTATGTGGCAATCACAAGGATTTGCCTCTGGAGATCAGAAAGGCCTTCACGGCATCCTTGTGGTCCTGGGTTTGAAGCGCGATGGGTTGGTGAGAGGCTTCCCACTCCATCATCTGTCGGAGTGTCATGTCCAGGCTCCCTTCCAGCCCCTCTTTGATTAAAGCCATGGCCAGGGGTGGTTGTTTAGTGAGCCGACCGGCCAAGGCATTGACTTCACGGTCCAGATCGGACTCAGGAACGGATTTATAGATCAAACCAATCTCTGCCGCTTGTTTTCCGCTGATCTCATCTCCGAGAAGGGCCAGCTCTCTGGCTTTTTTGAGGCCCACCAGCCGCGGGAGGAAGTATTGCCCCCCGCCGTCCATGATGGCGCCAATGTTGACGAAGACCTCGCAGAGACGGGCATCATGGGCAGCGATCACAAAGTCTCCGGCTAAAGCCATGTTCACTCCCACGCCATAAGCCACCCCCCTGACCTTGCAGATGATTGGCTGCGGGAGCTCTCTCATGGAGATGATGAGTCTGGACAGGCTTTTCATCATTTGTAGATTCGAAGGTACTGTTCCGCCTTCATAGAGTAGTTTCATATCCGCACCGGAGGAGAAGTGCCCTCCCGCGCCTTGAAGAATGACCACCCGGATCTTACTGTCCCCCCTGATCTTTTCAAATGCCTTCTCCAACCCTGTACCGACTGCCCAGTTAAAGGCATTCATAATCTTGGGTCGATTGATGGTCACATTACAGATGTTCCCTTTTTTCTCAACCATAATAGTCTTTTCAGCCATAATTTTTCTTCTCCCTTTATCTGGTCTTTGTGTTATTGGATCTCTTTTATGCGCTTATAACCCTAAATATGTCTCTCTCAACAGGTCATCCACCTGAAGTAAAATCATTCTTTACCGTTAATCATATCCCTCAGAATCCCTGAATACTTAAATACGATCACCCTTCTCGCCCGCATCATCTTATCTCCCCCGGTGGCAGGATTCCTCCCTCTCCGCTCGTTCTTATCTTTAACACAGAACTTCCCAAATCCTGAAATCAACACATCCTCGCCGCTCTCCAGGGTGCTTTTTATGATCCCCATAAGGGATTCAAACACCTCATTGGATTTTATTTTGGGAAGATCGAGATGGTCTTCAATGGAATTTACGAGTATTTCTTTGGTAACGGTCATTGCTGATGCTCCTTTAAAATAGGGTATCGGTCATCTGAGTGATATGTGAATAAGGAGTAAAGTTACTGTTGTTTAGTTAATTTGTCAAGAAATTAGTACAGTTACAGCAAATGCAAGCTAATGAAGGGAATGTCTCAAACCTCATCATCTTGGAGAAGATGATCACAGTCATGGAAAACCGATGATCCAACTAAAACATCCCCCCTTGCTGCTCTTCAACCGGATCTTTTCCGATGATGCCCTCTTTCTCAAGCTGATCCATCTCCTCCTTTGAGAGACCCAGTAGTTCCCCGAACACGTACTGGTTGTCCTCACCAAGACAGGGTGCAGGTTTTCTGATATGCCCTGGCGTCTTTGACAGCTTGGCGTACATCCCGATGTAAGGATGGGAACCTGCTTCAGGGTGGGTCACCGTTTCAAAGAATCCCCGTTCATTCAGATGGGGGTCTTCAAGCAGCTCTTTGGCATCCAAAACCGGCCCAGCCGGAACGTCTGCCTTCTGCAAAATGTGCATGATCTCGTAATGATCATGCTTTATCGTCCACTCCTCGATGAGCCTGTCCAATTCTTTCTGGTTCTGGTACCGGCTCAGCATATCGAAAAACCGGCTGTCCTCAGCCCAGGAAGTCCGTCCCACTGCTTCACAAAGCCTCTCCCACGTTTCATCCGAAGGAATGGCGATGGTCACCCACTGGTCCTCCCCCTTACAGCGGTAGCAGCCGTGGGGCGCCATGGTAGGATGGCGATTGCCCATCCTTTCCTGGATTCTCGAGTTCATGGTGTAATCCATGATGGCATCGGCATTAAAGGCGATGAGACCTTCCAACTGGGAGAGTTCGATGTGCATGCCCTGTCCGCATTTGCGCCTGTGGTGCAAAGCCGCAAGACAGGCAAAGGCTGCGTTCATCCCTGACAGAGGATCGCCATAGGACAGGCCACTCTGCAGCATGGGTTCTTCACCCTCGTATCCAGTGCGAAAGGCCATGCCGCTCATGCAATCAAGAGTTTGTCCAAAGGCCAGAAAATCCTTCTCCGGTCCGGTTCTTCCCAGAGCGGGCATGGACATCATGATGATCCTGGGATTGATCTGTTTAAGGATATCGTAATCCAAACCAAGTTTTCCCATGACTCTCGGAGTGTAATTCTCCAGCACGATGTCGCTGAGCTTGACCAGTCTTTTGAAGAGTTCCTTGCCCTGAGATGCAGCCAGGTCCAGGGTAATTCCCAACTTGTTGCGGTTTTGCAGGTTAAACCCTGCCATGCAATTGTAGGGTCGGTCCGTTTCAATGGGCACCGGGAAGCGCTCCCTTAATTTGGGACTGGGATTCACCGGCCCCCGCCACGGATCCATGTGTTTGAGGGATTCAATCTTAATAACCTCGGCTCCCATATCGCCCAACAAGCGGGTTGCCATGGGCCCTGCAAACCACATGGACAGGTCAATGACCCTTATTCCCTCCAGCGGCAGTATCGCCATTTTCACTTCCTCCCCATGATTCAGATCACGCCTTGCTCACGCAGCCTCACCAGATCTTCTCTGGAATAACCCAACCGGCTGCAGTAGATCTCTTCGTTATGCTCTCCCAAAAGGGGCGCTCGCTTTAACTCGTAGGGCAGATCCCCCATCTTCACCTGAGCCCCCGGGTATCGGACTCTGCCCGTTGCCGGATGTTCCACTTCCACAAAATAGCCTCTTTCATTGAGGTGAGGGGACTTAAGGATCATTTCACTGTTGGCCGGTATGCCGAAAGGAAGCCTCCGTTTCTGGGCTTCCCGGAAGAGCTCCTCTTGATCGTGCTCAATGAGCCAGTCCATGAGATGGGCATGGAGTAAGTCCAGGTTCTCGGTTCGATCAACGGCTGTCAGGAAATTGGGATCCTCTTTCAGCTCGGGCTTCTCCATCCAGTCGCAGAGCGTCTCCCACTGACTGGTGGTTACTGCAATGGCGCCAATATATCCGTCTCTGCACGGGACAATGGAACCGGGCGGAGGCCACACAAAATTGCCGGCCCTTTTGGTGATCTGCTGATGATAGGAGTAAGTGCTGGTGATATTCATCTGGATGTAGAGAACGGCCTCCATCAGGGAGATATCCACATGTTGTCCAATACCCGTCATCTCCCGGCAATGAAACGTGGTCATGGTTCCAATGGCCCCAAATAACCCCCCAACAAACTGAGCCTGAGAACCGCCGGGTTTCAAAGGTTCCCGTTCCGGGTCGCCGATGATGGTCATCCATCCGCCCATAGCATCTGCCACCATCTCCGATGACTTGAAATCCCGGTACGGACCGGACTGCCCGAAGTTGGAAATGGAGGTCATCACCAGACGGGGATTTATCTTTTTAAGATTTTCGTAATCCAATCCAAATCGTTCCATCACCCCGGGGCTGAAGTTCTCCACCAGGATGTCAGCGTCTTTGACCAGTTCTTTGAATATTTTGATCCCGGCTTCAGATTTCAGGTTAAGGGTGGTCCCCTTCTTGTTGGTGTTGAGATACAAAAAAAGACCGCTCTTCTCCGGGTTAGGATCATCCCCGAAGAAGGGGCCTATCCGTCTGGCTCCCTCACCAATGCCCGGTCTCTCTATTTTTATTACCTCCGCGCCGAAATCAGCCAGCATTTTGGTGCAATAAGGACCGGCAATGTAATGGGTTAAATCAAGGACCTTAACCCCGCTCAATGCCTTGTCTGTCATTCCTCTTCCATATCCATACGCTCTATAATTCTATCAATTGCTTCTCTTTTTTTATCGGACAACCTATGATATGCCCCTGCTCTCCGATCTTGTAGTTCTCTTCGCTCTATCCCACTCCTCCGATCACTGACACTTCTTCTTTGAAGACCATCATATGCAGATTTGCCGTTTTTTCTGCGGTCTTTGCGGGATCTTCTATCTTTCCGTTTTCTACGATCAAAAAATAGCATCTCTTTATACCTCGTCAAAGATTTTGAAAAAAGCTGACGATCTCTTCCATAGGTGTTCCGGGACCAAATACTTCTACAATCCCCATCTCCTTTAACACAGGCACGTCTTCCTCTAGGATCGTCCCCCCTACCACCACAGAAATATCCCTGACACCTTTCTCTTCCATCGCTTGTAATGTAAGCTCTATCAACCGCAGATGGGCGGCTGATAGAATACTCAAACCTATGACATCCACATCTTCCTGAATCGCCACTTCGGCAATCTCATGGGGCTCCATATTTCCGCCATAGATGACTTCCATACCCGCATCACGCAGAGCGGTGGAGACGGCCACTTTCCCTCGCCAGTGCCCATCAAGTCCTGGCGTTACCATCAATACTCTTAAAGTTTGCCGTTCCATGGTTATCCTTTCATGGGGCATTCCCATGTTCCCAGCGCTTCTCGCCACACATCAGAGATCTCTCCGACTGTTGCATAGTTCTTCACAGCTTCCGTTACAGCAGGCATGATATTCTCACCATCCAAAGTGGCCTCCCGAAGGTCTTTAAGTGCCTGGGAAACCTTGGATGAGTCTCTCTCCTTTTTTATTCGCTTTAGCTTCTCAATCTGTATATCCGGCGCTTTGAAATTGGGTCGAAAAATGGGAACCTTATATGGCTCTTTTGGAAGCTTGAAAAGGTTGACTCCCACGACTTCCACTTCCCCTGAATTCATTCGACGTTCATGCTCAAGGAAGGCTTGCTTGAACTCACCTTGAATCCATCCGCTCTCTATAGCCGACACGATGCCGCCTACACGCTCAATTTTTTCTATATATTCCCACGCGCGTTTTTCTATCTCATTAGTGAGAGATTCAATGTAATAGGAACCCCCGAGAGGGTCCACAGTGTTGATCACGTTGGTTTCGTGTTGCAATATCTGCTCGGTTCTTATGGAAAGAAGCATACTCTCCTCAGTGGGCAAACAGAGCCCCTCGTCATATGAATTACCATGTACCGACTGCGCTCCACCAAGGACAGCACCAAGGACTTGATAAGCCACACGAATAAGGTTGTTATAGGGTTCCTGGGTCGTGTGGGTGCATCCCGAAGACTGGACATGGAGACGGAACTGCCAGCACTTGGGGTCTTTGGTCCCGTAGCGATCCTTAGAGATGGTATACCACATTCGCCTCGCTGCCCGGAACTTGGCAATCTCCTCAAAGAAATCATTATGTGCCCCCATATTGAACGCGAAAGAACGAATGAAATTGTCTACAGGTATCTTCCCCCGGTGCTTCTCCTCTTCTATATAGCCGATGGCATTGGCTAAGAGCATCCCTAACTCCTGGACAGCAGTGATGCCCTGTTCCCGGTAGTTGTAAGAATCAAAATTCACCGGATGCCATCGGGGAGCAACTTGACTGCACCACTCGATACAATCAACGATGATGCGAAGCTGGTGTCGGGGTGAAACTTGATCCGGGCGCCAGAGATATCCGCCGACACCCATAACATCATTATAGGAGGTGCCACGAAGTTGTTTCAAGTCTATTCCCTGCTTTTCCGCCATAACAAAATACATGGCAGTCAGCGGTGCAGAAGGAAAGGGCCCCGAAATTATAGCCGTGGCTACCTTTTCCAAAGATATTCCATCGAACATAATCTCCATATCCAGTAAGCTGTCTATGGAGACGCCTGCAACCCCCACTTCGGCAACTGCTTTTGGGTTGTCGGAATCGAAACCGCAAGAGGTGGGATGGTCAACGGCGATGGAAAGCCCTGTTTGACCTATCTCTAGCTCGGTTTTGTAAAGTTTATTCGTCTCTTCCGGAGTACCAGAGCCCGAATAGCGGCGGATGGACCACATTTTTCCACGGTACATGTTCTTATAAATACCGCGAGTAAACGGTGGAGCCCCGGGCATCCCTAGATCTCCATCATAGTCAAATTCAGGCAGGTCCCCAGGACTATAAACCTCTTTGATCTCTATTCCAGAATTGGAAATAAATTCTCTTTCCACTTCACCTCCTCGAAGCTTTACTAATTTTTGACTTTTGGATAATTCTAATCTTTTTCTTTTATCAGCAAGTTAAGATCATCTTCTACATCTTGGAGATCCTGTTCTGGATCTATATTTCTTTCTAAATTTTCGAACGATTCACATTCCTATCATTATAGGTTAGAAAAACCAAATCAAAATCTCATTTTTCCCCATTAATCTTTTTATCCCGGCGCTATAGAAATCGATCGCGATATATTATCTCAGCCTCAAAAAGAGAATCATACGTTTTGACAGAACCCAATAAAAAGGATAAATTTTCAAATATTCCTTTGAATTAGACAATTAATAAACTGACAACCTGACGCTAGTTTTGTTCCTTTTTCTCTGCAAGATTAATAATATCCTTTAATTTCTCAATATCCTCTGCCTGTTTCTTGACTTCAGGGTCTATTAAGGCTCTGGCAGAAGCTGTCTTTGGTGTACCCATCTTTTTGCCCTCATTAAATATTTAGCATATTATATGCTATCACTTAAATGGATTTCAAGGGACTTAATGATCGCTCCATTATCTGGTCAGTTTACAGAATATATTGTAATTTTATTCCTTGACCTACAGGGTAAATTCTCTATACTTCGGAATACAAAAAGCGCAATTGTAGCCGTGCAAGGAATATCCGAAACCAGGTCTTTTCAAAGGAGGTTAAAATGCTCATCAAGAGGGGAAAGACGTACGAAGAGGTATATGAAAGTTTTAAATTTAATGTTCCAGAATATTATAACATAGCTGAAGATGTTTGTGATCGTCACGCCAAGGATCCTCAGAAACTTGCTTTAATTTTCGAAAACGAGGATGGCTCGGTAACAAACTATACATTTAAAGAGATACAAACGTACGCCAATAAATTTGCCAATGTTTTGACCGATTTGGGAGTAGAAAGAGGCGATAGAGTCTCCATCTTATTAGGGATGAGACCACCCGTAGGAATTATACATGTAGCCTGTTGGAAGGCTGGGATTATCTCTTCGCCCATGTCCATACTCTTCGGACCTGGTGCAATAGAGTACCGACTCAATAATTGCGGCGCTGTCGCTCTAGTGACAGACTCGACCAATTACCCAAAAGTAAAGCAGGTCAGAGCAAATTGTCCGGAGCTAAAACATGTGTTCGTCATAGACGGTCAACCTGAGGGAACTTTAAATTGGTGGAATGAGTTGGAAAAAGCGTCTGATGAATTTAGTACTGTAAAAACAAAAAGCACAGATCCCGCTTACTTAAATTATACTTCTGGAACCACTGGACCACCAAAAGGTTCCCTGGCTCCACATAGCGCAATGATTGGCCATATGCCCGGATTTGAGTTTATTTATGATTTCTTTCCTCAGGAGGGCGATATTATCTGGTCACCGGCCGATTGGGCCTGGGTTGCAGGACAGATGGATATCCTCATGTGTGGATGGTATGCTGGGATTCCAGTGGCAGCTTCCCCAAAAGCAGCATTTGACCCGGAGGATGCATATCGATTTATGGCCCAACATAAGGTAAGAGTAACCTTATTAACCCCGACCATGCTCAAACTAATGAGACAAGTTCCGGATCCATTATCCCGCTATAATCTTAAACTCCGAGTGATACTGAGTGGAGCTGAAGCGCTTGGAAAAGAACTTTTTTCCTGGGCCAAGGATTCACTAAAGGTTACAGTGAATGAAGGATATGGTCAGACAGAATTAAATGGCATTCTCGGGAATAATGCCAGCGTGATGCCCATTAAACCTGGTTCGTTGGGGCGACCGTTGCCAGGACAAATAAGAGTGGCCATCATCAATGATAAAGGTGAAGAGCTGGGGCCCCATGAAGAAGGACATATAGCAGCTAAAAAACCTCACCCAATGATGTTACTTGAATACTGGCGGAACCCTAAGGCGACCGAAGAAAAATATCTTGGAGATTGGATGATTACCGGAGATTTAGGCCACAAAGATGAAGATGGCTACTTTTGGTTTCATGGTCGAGCAGATGATGTTATAACCAGCTCTGGTTATCGAATAGGACCGGGGGAAATAGAAGACGCGCTGCTGAAGCATCCCGCAGTAGCCATGTCAGCTGCAATTGGCAAGCCTGACCCGGTAAGAACAGAAATTGTTAAGGCATTTATAACACTCGCCCCTGGGTATGAGCCTACAGAGAGTCTGAAAGAAGAGATCAGGGGATTTATAAAAACTCATCTTTCAAAACACGAGTATCCAAAAGAGATCGAATTCATAGATCAATTGCCGTTAACGACAACAGGCAAAATAATGAGGAAAGAGCTTAGACAAAAAGAGATAGATAAAATGAAATCGGACTCATAAATTTTATGACTAGTTTCGTATTATTAAATCTCAGATCCATTTTGAAAAGAATCACGGCCTAAATCAGTTACTGTCACGCTGTCCATATACAAGGTATCCGGGCAGAAATCTTGCCCACCTTCCCACTGAATGCTCCCTAGAAATGGTCTGACAGAGTTGAATAACTTCAGGTCCTTTAGTTGTCTAAATATGCCTTTATCCAAGTAAGGTTTAACATCAAAGCGCCTAACTTCTCCATTGGTAAAAACTAAAGTGATTGTATGATCAGGGTTAGGTTTTACATCTTTAACTCTCGGATTCATTGAAACTGACTCCTATTTAAGTGAATCAATCCTGATGAAATAATTTTGTTTTAGGATCATAATTATCGGAGGGGATAAACCTATTTGGGGTGAATTATGGCACTTTTTCGAGTCACTAAGAGAGTCCGTGAAAAATATCCTCAACTGAATTTTTACGGAGTCAAAGTTGAGGATCTTCAAGCTACTAAAAAACTGCTGTATGTTAAAGCTCGCAAAAAGAGAATCCAGAAAGATTTCCGTGACATGTATAACATCGAGAATCTTAAAGAGGCTCCTCAAGTTAAAGCGATTCGAGATCTATTTGTTGCTATGGGAGATGATCCCGAGGAGAATATGACGGCTGTAGAGAATTTAGGATCATTACTTTTGAAAGGTGGGCTTCCTTCAATTAATTCGGTGGTGGATTCATGTAATCTTGCTTCTCTCCAAACATTAATGCCAATTGGAGTCTATGATGCAGATAAAATAATTGGAGAATTAATGCTCGATCTTTCTGACGCAGGTGAGGCGTATGAGCCAATTGGTATAGATAAGGAAGTGTTAGCCGAAGGATTATTAATTTTGCGTGACGATGAAGGAGTAATCTCCAGGCCTATGTATAAAGACTCGAAGAAGACCATGATAACTGAAGAAACAAAAAATGCATATATTATCACAGTCCAATATTTTCCAATTTCAGATGATGAACCTAAGAAAGCTTTGGAGATTGCGGCGGATTTAGTTACCACTTCATCTCAGGGTAGTACGGGAGAAATTTTGAAATTCGAAGAAGTAGATTTCTGAATAAGATGCCTTCAAATTCTAAAAAAACCTTGATACCTCCTTGATCCTCTCCGAAGCCTCTTCCATCATTTGATCGAATAGTTCCCGGACTGGGACGACATCCGAAATCATTCCTGAAATCTGCCCCATCATCACTGACCCCATCTCCATATCTCCTTCTACAGCAGCCTGGTGAAGCCCTCCGATTGATACGGAATCGATTTCATCTCTGCCTTTCCCCTCTTTTTCCATCCCCAGGATTTTTTTCGAAAGCTCGTTTTTGAGGACCCGAAACTCGAGACCGGTGGCCCTGCCCGTTACAGTCGTATCGGTATCCTTGGCATTCAAAAGGGCCGCTTTGTAATTGGCATGAACCGTGCATTCTTGGGTGGCCAGGATACGCGTCCCCATCTGAATACCCTCAGCCCCAAGTGCCAGGGCAGCAACAAAACCCTTCGCATCACAGATCCCACCTGCTGCCACAACGGGAAGTTCGGTCACCCCAACGATCTGAGGAACGAGAACCATAGTCGTAAGCTCTTCAGGACCCAGGTTTCCCCCGGCCTCTGCTCCCATGGCGATCACCGCGTCAACACCAGCCTCGTTGCACCGCTCTGCCATCTCCAATGAAAAGATCACCGGGAGAACAAGGATTCCCGCTCGATGCAATCGGTCCGTATATTTCATGGGATCGCCGGCAGCCAGGACCACGATGGGAACCTTCTCGGAGATGGCCACCTCAACAGCGTCCTTTGAAGTAGGGAGACGAATCGGGATATTGACCGCAAAGGGAGCCTCTGTGGCCGTCCTGACCTTGTGAATCTGTTCTATCAGTTCCTCAGGCTTCATCGTTGCTGATGCGATCGTACCCAGACCACCGGCATTTGAAACTGCAGCAGCTATCTCCCAACCGGTAATCCAAGCCATAGCGCCCTGAAGGAAAGGGTACCGAATTCCAAGAAGTTTTGTTATGCGTGTTTCCATGGTATGTCCTTATTAGCACCTTAATCGAGTCAGAACTCGATCCGGTGTTATCCGTTATTGGTTAATGGTTAATGGTTTTGGAAAAATGATAATGGGAATTATATCTCACTTATACAAAAGATGTAGAATTATGGTTTACGTCAGCACCAATAACTATTAACAATTAACTGATAACGACCAATTGAGCATTTTTCGCTCAATTGGGATCAATTTTGATAAGGAAGATTGTAGATGGGAAAAGATTCTGTGTCAAGGAAGGAGCCCCTATATGTTATGGTATTCGGGACAGAGCGTTAGGGAATAGTTCACCACAGAAACATGGAGAGCACAGAGTTTTTATTTTGTTTTTTTTGCGTTCTCGGCATTGAACTATTATGAATCAAAAAACTAAGAGGCTTGACCTTATGCGAGTTATATCATAGCCTCCTGAGCGAGGTGGATTCAAAGATTGTAGGGTTTAAACGAATCGATACTGGATGCTTGATACTGGATAGAAAAAAATATATTCCTTATTAATCCAGCATCCAGGAACCAGTATCCAGTATCTGTTTGAATCACCCAACACAATATATAGAAACCCTGGCCCAGCGCTGGCTTTCATTGATTTACTCCAAAACGAATGCTTCGTAAATGAGACATCGGCAATAGCATAA
>Ga0180009_10006084_pt1 | contig 12757 bp, 15 predicted proteins | sample OS_PC_MetaG_FD_123537 | JGI IMG/M metagenome (GOLD analysis project Ga0180009, IMG submission 123537) | Groundwater microbial communities from the Aspo Hard Rock Laboratory (HRL) deep subsurface site, Sweden - OS_PC_MetaG | ecosystem: Environmental > Aquatic > Deep subsurface > Groundwater...
CAACTCCTTTTTACCCCCTTAATCGTCACCCCCTCAGAACTCATGCCCCGCTCCTTTAAGCTTCCTAACCTTATCAAGAAAATAATGGATTATTATAAATTTTATCCCTCTAAAGGGGTTTCCACGGCTGATCTTCATTTTCAAGGAGAAGTTCAACTAAGAAAGAAGTTTGATACGGAAGATGGTTATGGTATTGTAGCCGATTGAGATATGAGGCAGTTGGAGGTAAGTTCAATGAGGTCCGTTCGAGAAATATTAGAGTCCAAAAGTGTAGCAGTCATTGGGGCATCGCGGGATCCGCAAAAACCAGGGGCACAGCTCCTCCGGGTTCTGAAAAAAGTTGGATTTCAAGGGCAGGTAGCTGGCGTGAATCCCCAAGGGGGAGAGGTCTTTGAGATGCCATTGTATCGCACCTTGGAGGAAGTTCCGTTTCCTATTGATTTAGCAGTTTTACACATTCCTGCAGGGTTAGTTCCCGCTGCTTTGGCTAATTGTGCCCGTAATGGAGTGAAAGGGGTGGTTATTTCTTCGGAGGGGTTTGCGGAGACTGGTACCCAAGGGGCCCAATATCAGGAAGAAGTACGCTCCATTCTCAAATCTTCGGGTATGCGGGGATTCGGCCCCAATACCTTAGGGCTGGTGAACACGGCGACAGGCCTGACCACTTCTTATTTTGCCAGCCCCCGCATGCTTAAGCCGGGCTCTATCGGTTTTGTGGCTCAGTCAGGGATTTTTGTGGGTGCCTTGCTAAGGTATCTGAGTTCGTTCGAGGGCCTGCAGCTTTCTAAAGGGTTGGGTTTGGGCAATAAGGTAGACGTGGATGAATCCGAGGCCCTCTCCTATCTCGTGGAGGATGAACAAACTCAAATTATAGGGATGTACCTTGAAGATTTTCGAGATGGGCGGCGTTTCCTGGAAGTGGCGCGTAAAGCCACAGCCAAAAAACCCGTACTGGTTCTAAAGGGTGGACGTACTGCGGAAGGTGCCCGGGCCACAGCTTCTCATACAGCCAGCCTCGCGGTTAGAGATTCTGTTTTTGAGGGAGCAGCCCGGCAAGCGGGGGTTCTACGCATTTTCAGCATTGACGAATTCATCCGCACTCTTAAAGGCTTTCTCAATATGCCTCTTCCCCGGGGAGAACGCGTCGCCTTGGTAACCTACAGCGGGGCTCAAGCGATCATGAGTATCGATACGGTCGTAGAGGAAAGGTTGCAGGTGGCCCGCTTCAATGCGGCCACCCGCGAGAAACTCTCCCGGGTAATCGCCACTTCTTCCAAAGCTCAGAACCCCATAGATCTTTTTCCCGATATGCTCGCTCATGGCTTCGAGAAGACTGCGACGGAAATTCTTCAGGCCTTATTGGAAGATGATGGGGTAAATGGGATCATTTTTATATCCTTCGCCAATTCGGGGGTCGAACCGTACCTTCCAGTCGTGGATTTACTGAAGCGCCAGTGCCACAAGCCAGTATTTTTTTCTCTGTTAGGCGCAAAAAAAGATATCGAAGTATGTCAGGGATTTCTGGAAGAGAACCACATTCCTTGTTTTGATTTTCCCGAGATGGCTGTTCGGGTCTTTGCGCGCATGTTGCGCTATGCCCGCTGGCGCGAAGAGATCTGCCAGAAATCTGAAGTCGAATCCCGGAAAATGGGGATTGGTAATTATTAAAAAGGAGGAATCAAATTGATGGAAGAACGGTGAAGCCCTCTTTGAAAGCCGCATCCCGCAAATATTGGTCAAGACACACAAACTCAGCCCCCAAGGTCGCCTCCTCTGCCCAAAGCAGTGCAGCCGCAAGCTGCAGGGCATCTGCCGCTCTTAAGGAATGGATCATAAGAAGCCCTTCCGCCCGATGCCGTACGAGTTCTGGGGGTTGAATTTCCGACCATCCTTCGGCGAGCGTTGTGAGCGCTTCCCTGGCCTGTCGCAGACCCTCAGAATCCTCAGCCTTAGGCATCGTCCAGAAACCTTTGGGGAGCTTCCCCGACCCCAGCTTTATCAACCCTCGTTTTTCCATGCTCGTCATGGTTTCTCTTACAGCCCTCGCACGGGAAATCGGTAATAACCGGGCGACCGGGTTTCCTCGATCAGTGATCAATACCTCCTCACCTGCCTTGACTCGATTCAGGTACTTGCTCAGGCGCGCCTTTAATTCTGATACGGCTGCTGTTTTCATATCCACCACCGAACTTCCAGTTTGTGACTATTATAGTCATTAAAAATGTATGACAGGGATTGGGTCAAACATAAGCAATCGTTTGCGAAGCTGCCGAAGGCGGTTTGAGCGAAGGGAAGCAAAGTCGCAAAGCTCATGTTAGCGGCTGTTCTTTGCGATCATTTCTCTCTTGCATCCAGCGAAGGCTGCTTCTTCGATATCCAAGCGCTCCCTAATAATACGTTTAATCCAATCCTCCAGACTTGGCTCACGATGCAAGCGGGCGAAGAACACTGCCCTGGAAGCAAGTATAGCGGGAAGTGATAAGGATGTCGCCCTTTTTGGGGAGACTTTCAATGGATCTTCCCAAGCAGCATCGTTGTCTGCCTGTGAAATTACAATCTGATCAATTTCTTCCTCAGAGAGTTTCTTACGTCTTGTTTTCATATCTCCCATCCTGTGATTATACGGACAACCTTGCCCGGTTTGAGTTGAAAAATGATTTTGAGTGTTCGTCCTCCAACTTGTGGTTTTTTCAATATTCGCAAAGGATTTTCGCTAACGTTCCTGCTGTTTGTGAAGCCTGAAGGATTTGGGCTAATGCAATAAGCCACAAGCAGCGTGTTAGCCGAAGCGTTGGACATCTCATCATTTAAAGATTTCTATTTGGTTCGGATCGTTTAAAATGATCTCCGGTTTCCCCTTATACTCTTTGATGTAACCAGACACACGAACTTTCTTTCCATAGTAGTAATTTTCTGGATTCGCTGGGAAGCGGGAAAAGGCCGACGCGAAGATAACCGCCGTAAAGTAACGTTTGTAATCCGGGTGAAAGTTAAGGAAACACGCCTTTCCTGAATTGTGTGTGGCGACAATCGTACCTTCTACCGTTGCGTACTCCCTGTAGTGCTTGGCAGCATCCGGCCAGGAAATCACCTGGACTGTGCCCGCCGGTTGTCGAGATTCGGAAAAGGACGGGTCTACTTGTCCGCTCGTCGGCATCTGTGAAGGCAAATCAGCGCGCCGCTGGTCAACGAACCAGACTTTAGCCAAGTACATCACCAAAACCACCGCTGCCACCGTGACCCCAAGCCTAACAAGAAACTTTTTAAGATCAGGACTGTGATTCGTCATTATAATTTTCCCTCCGAATATTACTTACCTCTTTTCCTTCGTTAAAGAATCAATGTTCTCCTTCTGTTCAAAAGGATATTGTTGGACAAGTTCCTCCAGAATTTCATCTAATCTTTTGCGTCCTTCCATACCAAGTGATTCATATCTATTTACAAGGTTAGCAATCCTGCCATCCCGGAGTGATAGGTGCCATAAACCGTATTGACGTTCGCGCGCTTCGCGTTCCGAGGCGATAAATTCAGCTTGTCGGCGAAAGGGAAACCGGGTATAAGCATACGCGTAACCTCGGCGGATTATCTCGGCGTTCGCAAGTCTGTCTCCCACAAAAACATAGGCAAGAAGTCTTCCATATTGGTCTCGAATATTATTGGGTTCGTATTCCAAAGTGCACTCGAATCCCTCCGCAAACCGCTTCAAAAATTCCGTCGCCTCTTCGCCAAACCTTTGTACAGGAATCTCCGGGTGATGTATTTCGGGAGCATCCACTCCAATTAAGCGAACCGTCTCGCCATTATCAAGTACTATTGTGTCGCCATCGAGAACACGAGTCACGCGAAACGGACCTCTTGGAGGCAAAGACTGAACTACTGTAGAATGACGATTTTACCTCAGTCTTTACGGATGTGGTTGGAGCACTTTTATAAGCTATATCAGGTTGTATTTCCCTATCTACCTGTCTATGGAGTATAAACATTCCCAAAATCACAGTTGCCGTGATTATCACGACTAATATTAAGAATCGATCACGTAAGAACCGCATCACCATACTCCCAAAAGGTTTTGTCCAGCGTTTTGGCTAACGGGGCGCCCGGGTTCCCGAAGTGTCTCGGAGGGACATTTGGGGCATCTGCCGGGAAACCGGCAGATAGGCGCTGTGGCGCGGAGCGGTAAGCGCCGTGCCCTCGGGGACACGGGAAACCCGATAGGCCGCCACGTCTATGCCGCGCAGCGGCATGGCGGCCTATCGGGCAAGGCTTTGTGCCGTGCCGTCCGCCCCCATCTTAATCATAATATAAAAAGCTGACGGCATGGAGCGACCTCCGCCATAAATTTCAAAGAAATCGGAGCGCCGCAAAGCCTGTTGTTATTTGAAGTGGCGTGCGTGATTTTTTCTTTAAGCAAACGTAACAACAGGAACTGAGCGATTAGCCGCAAAACTCCTCTTGTGTAACTTAATGCGCTCAATTTCATGAAGTGTCTCTGCTTCAAGATAACTTTCTCCACAGTGTGGACAGGTAATAACAGGGACATTATCTATGACCAAGATGTCCTTGCCCTTACCGTATGTCCTTGCAATCCTGCGGGTACGCGCACCTTGTTTCCCACAATTATCACAAATCATTTCTTTCCCTCTTCCCATAGAAATATTATGGCACATATACAGTAATGATAACCAACTTACCTGTCGGACTTAATTTGGCAACAACCTCAGTCTCCCCACCAGAAAGAGATTTTCCATTTATTCGGTATTTCCACTCGGCAGTGATCTTGTCTTTCTGTCGTTCCAGTATCTTTCCTGTAAGAATACCTCGTTCAACATCAAAGATGGTTAAACAATCGTCATCCATTTCCTCTTCAGCGTGGATCGACATGATGTATTCCCGCCTGCGTATCTTGTCTCGCATTTCTTTCAAAATACGGTCAAACATCCATATCCCCTCATTGTTTTTATGTCCTCACGCACAACATTATCACATAACGGGGCGCCCGGGTTCGCGAAGTGTCCCGAAGGGACATTTGGGCATCTGCCGGGAAACCGGCAGATAGGCGCTGTGCCGCGGAGCGGCCAGCGCCGTGCCCTCGGGAACACGGGCGCCCCGATAGGCCGCCGCGTCTATGCCGCGCAGCGGCATGGCGGCCTATCGTTCAAGCACAAACGAATCCGTCAGGTTTGGGAGTTATCCGTTTGTGCTGTGTTATCGGACGTGTGCCGAAGGGTTCGGTTTTTCAAGCCGCCGACGCATTTCTTCCGTAGAAATTCCCCCCTCAGATTTCTGTCTTGACCGTGACCGCTCGATTAAAGCAATAAACTTCGGATTGTTGCTCAAAGAGACAGTTTCAATATCTGCATTCGTTATGCTCACCAAAGCCGCCACCGGCTTCCCTTCTTTTGTAATAATCACCGGTTCCTTCTTAACCTTTTTTGCGTAATCAGAAAGGGGTAAGGTAGCTTTTGCAACCTCGACAGTTTTCATAGTTTTATCACCTCTTTTCCAATTCTAACTTTGTTTCTTTCCTTAATTCCAACGGCCCGGATATAAACAACATAGTCTGGTTCATCCTCAATATCATAATAAACTCGGAGATTTCCAATTCGTAATTCCCAGGGAGCAATTGGATTAGGACGCATGGGTTTTCGATGCCTCGTTTCAACAGCAGGCTGATATCGAAGTTGTTTTTCGACTGTGTCCAATACGGTCACTTGCTGCCGTGTTGTCAAAGTGCGAAAATGCTCCTCAGTGTCGGGGGAATACTCAATCCGATATTTCACATTCCATTTCCTTTCCACTCAAAAAGTCGGCGGCGATTCGGCACATGTCCAATAACGGGGCGCCCGGGTTCCCGACGTGTCCCGAAGGGACATGTGGGGCATCTGCCGGGAACCCGGCAGATAGGCGCTGTGCCGCGGAGCGGTCAGCGCCGTGCCCTCGGGAACACGGGCGCCCCGATAGGCCGCCGAGTCTATGCCGCGCAGCGGCATGGCGGCCTATCGGGTTCGGCACAGACGAAGCCGTAGGTTTTAGGCATAAGCCGTTTGCGCTGTGTTAGCCGAAGCCAGCCCTCTTCATTAGCGCTCTAAACGCACCATTCCAGCCTGATAGTCACATGTGAGATGAAACCGATTGATCAGGTCGCGCCCCATGACCGACGGAAGTCTCAGAATACGTGAGACCTCCTCAGGCGGTAACTCGCCCAAATCGTGTTGTACAACCCAGAGATCTTGCCGAAGTATCCTATCTCCCTCATTTGACGCTAAGGTGATCTCAACGTCTCGAACCATGAATGAACGCACACTGCCTCCAATCCCAACAATCGGCAGAGCTGCGGGTTCCAGAGCCTCGGCTGGAATACCCAAGAGCCTCACATCACGATCCAGGATTGTTGTACGAGACGCTCCGGTATCTGCCAACAGCCAGACCAATCCGTGAAAATGCACTGACCGAATGTGAACCGCAAAATACGGCGCGTCTCCGATAAACCGGCCTCGAATGATCATAACACCATCTCCAGGGGCTCACGCGTAATGAACTCCACACACGTATGGGCAGGGTCTGGCAACTTTGACAATAGACCTGCCAAATCTGGATCGGTGGCAAGCACCTGACCGCTCTTGACCCCTATCCACTGGTCGGGATATTGCTCCAAAAGCGCTTCCAAATTTTCACTTACCCATGTGTGATCGGCTTCAAACGCAAACAGCTCGTTGGTCACTTGGCTATTCATTTTTGAGTTTTATCCTCCTTTGTTCTCCGTAGGGCTGGTTTTGGCTAACGTTTCCGTTGCAAAAGAAGCCCGAAGGGTTTGGATGTCAGTCTTTTGCAACGTGTTAGATGAAGTCTGGCAATGTTTTTAACTTTTACCAGAGTAAGTTTTACATTGTACCTCTCTTTCATGAGGTAATATCAAGGGTTTTTGCTATTCTTTGAGCTTGGTTCTCTATATCTCCCCTTAATTGTGGAAAATAGCTCTTTTTAAAACCAGTTGATTCGCTACAAAAGTTATTGTGATGTATCTTCTCTATCTCCTCCCTACATTCCAAAAAGTCAATAACTTTTCTGACTTGTGCTCTTTTAAGATTAAAATATTCTACTGTTTTTTTCTTTCTCTCACTCTCTGGTTCCTTTAACGGATCAAAATGTAAAAGTTTTATTTCTATGCTATATTTACCTTCTTTCCTCCATGGCAAGAGCATATCTTCAATAACAAGCTCTAAATAGACATATAAGTTTGCTATGAGGGTTGCGAACAGCTCGCCTGCGGGTGTAAGGCTATATATATTTTTGCTCATAGAAAATAAAAGTGGGTTTTTATATAACCGCTCACACAGGATTCCTAGATTCCATTTTAACTCATCTTCTTCAAACCGCATCTCATCTATAAATACTTTTTTTAGTTGTGAATAATCAATCCAGTACCAAGGAGGCTTAAGACTTTTAGCATACACAAAGAAGTCAAGTAACAATCTTTTTAGCCAATAAGAATCTCTTTCCGACCTAACATTGTATATATTTAATATCCATGTTCTATCCTTTTCGTCATAATAAAAATAATAATTGTTCTTTAGCATAAGTGACCATACTATTAAGTGAATTCTGAGAGTTTCGTCATAATAAACATCAGGAATATCTTTAGTGTCCTTATGTCTTGTCCAATGGTCAATCATTTTTTCGATAGGAATCGCTGTTACATCAGAAATATGCGATATCAATATAGATTTAGTCATTTCAAACATGTTTCTAATATTGTGATTTGCAAGTTCCGCAATCATGTATTTATCTCGTGCAATAGGAACACGCGTGAGAAAATATCTGGCAAGATTCCTTGCAACAAAACCTACAGTCATCTTGATGGTCTTCACTCCGTGAGAATATTCTTTTAGCACAGCGGGGCTATCTAATTCTTTGATATAATCAAGTCGTTTTTCAAAAACATCATGAAAATCTGGAGGAGGGACATGCCAATGATCTTCAATATTTGGATTCACGTGGCGGAAAAATGGTATATGATCAGTAATAGTATCAGTTCGAGCAACAACGAGCACAACACTTCTTACGGGTCTTCTACTTAAATTTAATGCATATGTAATAACATCTTTCGTAATATCAGTATCTTCATATTGATCAATATTATCTAAGATAAAGATAAAAGCCCATCCTTTAGATTTTAAGAATTCGATCAAACGATGCACAAAACTTATAAAGTCAGGATTGGAGGAATCAATACCTGAAATTTTAGATTTCCAAGTTTTAATTTCTTCTTCATAAATCCCACAATCTTCTTTATCCACATAATACTCGTAGAGAACATTAAATATCTTCTTACAATGTTCCATTTTTAGATCCTCTACGGTTTTAGGTAGGCTCCTAAGGAATACACTTTGTCTTATCCAGATTATTTTATTTTTATCATACTCCTTCCTATATTTCAAAAAAAGATGGTTTATAAAAGTTGTTTTTCCACATCCTGTCTCACCTACCCATAATAGGATTCTCTCCATACCTTCAGAAACACTTGTTGACCTTGTCTGCGCGGCTTTTTTAATAAGGTCCTTTACCGTTTGACTTACGTGCTCCTTTGCAAAATCGCAAATTTTTACTCGTGTTCCCTTTTCCGAAGATAGTTCATTAGCAAGCTGTTTTATCCGTTCTATCGCATATTCACAAGCCACCTCAGGGTAGCAAAATACCTTATCCATAAATTCTTCGTCTTCTCTGGAAGCAGTTATTCTTTTAAAAGCAGCATCGAAGATTTGTAATAAAGCTTTCCCGTGTGGATTATGTTCAGCCTGTCTAATATTATAATCAGGCACAGTATGGAGTGCTTTTCTATAATTGTAGCCTTTTGTATAGTACTCAGGTTCTTTACATCTCCTCTCTATCTCTACAAAAGGCAAAACTTTTGATTCGTCGTGCTTTAATATATAACCAAATGGTTTTATAGATTCGAGCAGATTGACAACTCCATAGTCTGTTATTTTAGCAAATTCCCCTTGAATACATATCCTATGAGTTTTGGTTTCCATATTTTTAAAGATAAAGTCTAAAGCAGATTCATTATTTACTCCTTCGAATATTACTATTTTCTCGCCACGAAACATTTTTTTGATATGATTCTTAAATTTAGTCTTTTGCCCTTCTTTATCAAGACCCTTTTCACGCCAAAATCTCTCATGGTCATATTTATACCCAATTATTCTGCGGTTCTCTAAAAATTCTAAAAGGAAAGCAGGATCGGATTGAAAATATAGGTCATCAAAGATGTATTCAGTTTGATCATTCACATTAAATGCTGTGCTTACAGCCCCCCGATTAATAAATCCCAATTTTTCGCTCAATTCAAAATAAACTCTTTTAAAAAGAACCACATCAAGCAACCTGCGAAAGAGATCTGTATCTGTGATAAGCTCTTTACTTATATTGAGAGTAAAGAATATATTTCCCAAGCCGCTCAGGATTTTTTGGGAGAGTTGTTGAATTGAATTTAAATGACATAAGAGAGCAGCGGTGTCTATAACCTTTTCAGTATCCTGTGCAGATAAACCTAATTTATCAAACTCTTGTTTTATCAAGATAAAAGGTTTCTGTTCCTTGTTAGTAAGCAAACATTCAAAACCTATTGTAGTCTGTACTTTATTTAAACTTACTTCGTTTATAGGCTCAAACTTTGTCTGCAAATCACCAACAAATGTTTTTATTTTTTCTTGTTTTTCTTCGGGTAAATTAGTAAGACTTGTGATTAAATTTTGTAGTTTTAAGTAAATAACCATATTTCATAATCCTTTCTATATGGATATTTTCTGATGATATTTAATTATAAAAATTGCCAGATTTCATCTAACGGGGCGCCCGGGTTCCCGAAGTGTCCCGAAGGGACATTTGGGCATCTGCCGGGAAACCGGCAGATAGGCGCTGTGCCGCGGAGCGGTAAGCGCCGTGCCCTCGGGAATACGGGCGCCCCGATAGGCCGCCGCTCCTATGCCGCGAAGCGGCATGGCGGCCTATCGTTCAGGTGCAAACGAAGCCTCAAGGGTTTGGGCGTAAGCCTTTTGCAATGTGTTAGATGACGTTTGCCCGCTCCCGAAGGAATCAAAATCAACCATAATATCAATGACCAGCTACGAGGCTGCTGTCTCTTCTTTTTCTCCAGCAGAAAACAAAACTCTCGCCCATAATGATTGTCATCATAGCAATACATGAGGCTACAATCTTTAATGTTGACATTTTTTCATAATGGCCGATAAGTGAGACAATAAGCGCTATAAAAAAACCTGTTAACATACCAAGTTGATGCATCAAGAACGGTCTTCCTATGTAATACTCAATAATTGGTTTTCGAATATTTATATTCTTAGGGGGTAGAAATGATACTAAAATTGACTTTTGTATTATTGCAAAGCCAGTCGCATTAAAAATTATAAGCAATATCGCAAAGCTTGCGTAAATTAGAATATCGGTTATATATGCGATCAACACTCCAAAACAGAAAGCAATGACGAGGATTAAGAAAAGGGGAAACCAATTACTTATGCTTATGGGAGCCTCAATATTGCAACTGTACAGCATTTCTAACTCATTGAACGTTGCATGGATATAAGCGACAAACCACACTATTGTGAAAAGAAGTAATAAAACAACAATGGCACCTTGTAACAGGTCTGATATAAAGAGTTGTTTAATATGATCTTTAGAAATGAGGAAAAAAGCTATCGTTACGGTAAAGGCAACGCCAACTTGCCAGTAGTTTTTCAGTAACCGATAAAAACGCTCGGAAAAATTAGTTTTATTATTATCAGACATGTAGGCTCCTTAATAAAAGAATTTAGGATGACTAAGCCCCACTCAGTATTTTATTCACAATACGGCCCTTCCATGTGGTTCCCGTCCTCATTTTATATGTTAACACTGAGAAACAAATAATTATCACCGCGAGTATATGACCTAAAATGTATAAGAAATAAAATTTAATATTGGCGCGCATTTTAATCCCGAAAAAGACCATAGTTAAGAGAAAAAATAGCGCGGCGGTGCCGAAAAGTTTTGTGATAATGGACATTGAGATTTCATGTTTAATTAATGTCTTAAATAGGAAATAGAAAGGTGGCGACAAAACAAAAAAAACTTCCATTAATAAAACTCCAATAACGCGGACAATGCTGAAACGCAACGCTGCAAAGGTATTCTTGCCAAAGCCTTCTATAATTTCTTTAAGTGATGAATACATTCTTGACACCATAAGCTCAGAACCATCTGCCACAATGATTCTAAAGCCTTTTTTCTTCAACTTTTCCATAGGAGCACAATCATCTAATATGTCTTTTTTGTAACTGCTAAAACCCCCTATGTAATTGTGAGCGTATCTTTTGAAAATAATGAAATTACCATAACCAAAGCATGCTTTAGAACTTCGGCGATTTGCCTGGGTCGTACTAACACGCATAAGTGATAACCAAGACATAACAGGAATAATGGTAGTCTCCCAAAAGGAGTCCATTTTAACTCTCGGTAATAAACTAAGAGCATCAAGATTATTCTCTTCCATATATGCCAAGGCACTCTCAACAGTATGTGGTGAGTAAATTACATCCGCATCGATAGTAAGAAGCCACTCACCTGTGGCATGAGATTTTGCCTGATGCAGCGCAAATAACTTGCCAAGCCAATCGGCAGGAACGTCGGTGCCCTCAATGACCTGTAATGTTGACCCCGGCATTCGCTCATATTGGCGTAAAATTGAAAGAGAATTATCCGTCGATCTATCATTAACGGCTATAATTTGAATTTGTTTGTAGGTTTGTTTCAACAGAGATTCAATGTTTCGCCTTAGAACTCTTTTTTCTTCATTCCGTACTGGCAACAGAATTGAGACCAAAGGTGGTTTTTTAATTAAGGACCAACATGAAGGCCGGATAATCGGTGTTGCGATAAGAATATATATTGTCCTGCCTAATAAAAGTGCACAAAAAACAGTCGCTATAATAGACCAAAGGACATCAATTGTTATCAAATGCGAGATCATCAATTAATCGCTCCAAAATTACATTTATATTTTTCCAAGACATATGTTTGCGATTGAAATAAAAACCAAAATCGGGCCGAAGCGGATTTAGCGATACGGAATCCTAATTGTCTAAAAAGAAGTTGCCATTGTTCGTCAGTTCGATAATTCCAAGGATGGTTTAAAAATTCCATATTAAGAAAAGAATCAATAATCAAAAACATTACTTTCTGCGGTATACAGTTGTAGGCGCTCTCCATCACCAGAACACTATTAGCAACACGCTTAGCTTCCTGAAGTAATTGTTCTGGATTACTCGTATGATGTAAAACATCCAAGAGCAGAGCAGAATCGAAACTGTTGTCCAAAAATGGCAAGGTAGTGCCATTAAAAATTATTGGTTGATAATTCTTCACAAAACTAAGATTTTTCACGTCAACTGGTTGCAATAAAAAACCTTTCTCGCTCAAAAGTTCTGCGACGTTACATGTGCCTGCACCAATATCAATAATTGTTCTAGCGTAAAGCAAATAAGGCTCTATTTTTTTTACCACTTCAACAGCTCGTCTGCTTGAAAGGTTATAAATTAACCTCTTCGTTATTTCTTTATCTTTCAAAAAAGCTATATTCATTTAGCTCACGTGTAAAGTCATATTTTCTATTATCTTTTGTATATAGCGGGCAAATGTCGCCTAACGGGGCGCCCGGGTTCCCGAAGTGTCCCGAAGGGACATTTGGGCATCTGCCGGGAAA
>Ga0180009_10006085_pt1 | contig 12756 bp, 5 predicted proteins | sample OS_PC_MetaG_FD_123537 | JGI IMG/M metagenome (GOLD analysis project Ga0180009, IMG submission 123537) | Groundwater microbial communities from the Aspo Hard Rock Laboratory (HRL) deep subsurface site, Sweden - OS_PC_MetaG | ecosystem: Environmental > Aquatic > Deep subsurface > Groundwater...
AATTAAGAGAAAAAGAAAAGTGTCAAGGGGAAAGTCAAAAGATAAATGGTCTTGAACGGCATATTAGCGTCCTTGGCGCTAATTTTTTAAGTTGTAGCGTTTAGTTTATCAACACATTCCAGTGCCGCCTGTTAGAAACCTTTAAAAAGGAGCCGATACCTACAAAAAGAAGTTTATTTTGTTATATTCGAGAATGCAGGCATTCTCGGATATCCGAAAGCCGTAAGCTTTCGAATATTAGGAGGATTTAAAATGGAAACAGACAGACCGTTAGACGCGTTAAACGCAGCAAGGAACCAGAGGGTTCTTGTTGAGCTAAAGAACAAGCTTCAGATTGTGGGAAAGCTAAAAGCATTTGACATACACATAAACACTGTATTGAATGATGCTGAAGAGCATGATGAATCAGGCGGCTTGAAAAGAAAGCTCGGAACTGTGTTCATACGCGGCGACATGATAGTTTTGATATCGCCTGCTTAAGGAGTGAACTAAAGTGACTAAACTTTCCGAGAATAAGCAAAGGGAAGTTAGGAATGGAGTGAAACGAAATGACTAAAGGCTCAAGCTCAATGGGAAAGAAGTCCGGCAAGGACGTTCACATAAGATGCAGAAGGTGCGGAAGGGCTTCTTACCATAAAATAGACGGAATCTGCTCATCCTGCGGCTATGGAAAAACTGCAAAGCTGAGAAAGTATACATGGCAGAAGTTTGAGAAGCGCCCTAATAATAGAGGCGGAAAGTAAGCCGCCTTGTTTTTTTATATTTATTTTGCTTTACAAAGCTTTTTATACGACTTAAGCCACACTCTCCTTATCATTTGCAGGGGTACCAAAGCGGTCAAATGGGATGGGCTTAGGACCCATTGGCTTAGTGCCTTCGCAGGTTCGAATCCTGTCCCCTGCATAAGGATTTCCTTAAATCATGGGAGCTTGGTAGCATGGATGTTATTATTAAAAAATCCAAAATTGAAGGGGAAGGTGTTTTTGCAGCCCGGGATTTCAAGAAAGGAGAAATTGTGATTAAGTGGGACATCTCATACCAATTATCTTCAGAAGAGGCAGCAGCAATTCCTGAAAAAGAGAAAAAACACTTGGCGTATACAAATGGCAAAATTATTGTTCAACAGCCGCCTGCAAAATATGTGAACCATGCATGCAATCCGAATACTCAGGTTAAAAACTTTTGTGATGTCGCAATTAGAGATATTAAAAAAGGGGAAGAGATAACATCTGACTATTCAAGCGACTTAGAACCAGGCGAAACAATGAAATGCAATTGTGGAAGTAAAAACTGCAAAAGAATTATAACTGCTAAATAAGTTAATTAAACAGCCGCTCTAAACTCTCACCCCTGCATTTTTATTCGCATTTCATTGCCTTTAAAGTAAACACAACCCTTGCCCATGACATAAGCGCAAGAATTCCAAGCAAAGGCAGCGCTGCAATAATAGTTGAAGAAACACCGCTTCCAACCCAATTAAGGTAAAAGTTTATCATGCTGACCATCACAAGAAACCATAAAAATGCGTAAAGGGCAAAAGCAGGGGCCATTTTGTGCGGCTTTTTCAATACACACAATGCGCTTTTCACAATATCCTTATATTTTTGGTTAAGGGTAAATGCATAGCATGCCTGCAGAAGATAGCAGGAAAGCAATAAAAGAAAAGTCCAAACATAAAATCTCCAGTCTGTAAGCGCACTGAACATTGCCTGGTATACAATGTCAAATATCTCATTAAGCAAAAACAGCCCTGCAATGTAAAACGGAGCTGTAAACACAATAAAGCGAATATAATGGGTAAAAGACAAAAGCTTGTTCTTTGCAATAAGAGTATAATTAGGAGCCTGGAAAAGGCACCATAAGGCAAATATCACTAACGGCACAATAAAAAACGTGAAAAAAGACAATTGCTTTGCAATAGGGCTTAGGATTGAAAGTAATTCCTGCATCTGCCCCATTCCAGAAGCGCTGTTTTGCGCTATTGCAGCTTCAACAGCAGACACCTGCGCAGCATGTGTGCTTATCAATGCAAAATAAGCCTTGATTTTTGCGCGCGCATATATGAAAAAGAGAAAAGTGACTGCAAGGAAAAGCGTGTCAAGTATAAGGGATTTCCACCAATGTTTCCTATAAATGGTGTTTGCTTCAGAAAATATTGTTTTTTTCATTGCATTATCCTGTGCATCTGCTGTATGCCGCTGCAAATACCGCCGCACCCAGTGCATTCTGTCCTGTCGGGGTAAGGTGAAGCTTGTCAGAGGCTGCATATTCTGCCTTTAGCATGTCAGGCGCGCCTTCAAGAGCGCTGTAAGTATTTACTCTTACATCCACATCAACTGCTTCATTCATTATCCACCTGTTTACCTCATCATTTCTTGCCTGTTTTATTGCATCCCATGGATAAGTGCCGCCATGCCCTTTATATGGAGTTATTGTAAGGGCAATAACCCTCATTCCTGCCTGCTTTGCCTGCGTATACATATCCTGCAGGTCATTTTCTATTGCAGTTGCGCTGTTGCCGTTGTTTATCCCACCCATGATTATAACTTCATCAAAGCCATGATTGAGGATATCTCCCGAGAACCTAGCACTCATTTTGTAAGTTGTATCCCCGTTAACGCCGTAATTATAAAAGTCATAGCTGCTGTCGCACTGCTTGTTAAGATAGCAGACATAGCTGTTTGTGCCGTTTGTCAATGAGTCGCCTATCACTCCGACTTTCTTAGGGCTGTTATATCCTACACCCCTGCAGCTTGCGCATCTTGAGTTTGAAGTGCACATGCCTTGCGGGCTTTCAATTACTGCTGATTGTTTTTCTTTGCATGAGTTGTCTTTCCATTCGCAGCTCAACCCTGCTTTGCTTGTGCATGCGCCTAAATTGCACATTGCTGAATCATCATTGAAATCAGAGCAGCTTCCGGCGTTTGCGCAGGCATAGCAATCATTGATACCGGTGCTTATGCTGCCTATAAGCGGAAGGCTGCTGCGGCCTTTGACAAAATAGCAGCTGCCAAGAGCCAGCCCACGGCATTCTTCAGCATCGCAGAGATTATCAAACACGCCGTCCCCGCAGCTTGCGCACCTTGCAGCAGCGGCAGTTGTTTCCTCTGCGCTTGCTGCAGCCCCTGCTTCAATGCTTTTTTCCTTGCATGCATTATCTTTCCATTCGCAAAGCAATCCAGCCCTTCCTGTGCATCCTGCTGCATTGCACATTGCTGAATCCCTGCTAAAATCAGCGCAGCTTGTTGCTTTTGCGCAGCCATAACAGTCTGTGCTGGTAAATGGGTTCCTTATGCCTACTCCCCCTATAAGAGGAACACCTGATGGCACGCTCGCAACGCTTGGCTTGAAATAGCAGGGCCCTTTTCCATGGCATTCATTTGTATCGCAATTCTCTAACAAGCCATCTCCGCAGGTCCTGCAAAACTGGTCGTCTGTGTCAGGGGTTTCGCCCTGCCCGGGCGTCTCCGAAACCCCTTCAACAGCCCTCGGCGGATAGACCCATATATCAGCACGCCACTTGTCAGTGCCGCTGGCACTATTCATTCTGTCAAATACTTGAAGCCCACTGTGCCCCATGCCTGCATACATGTCAATTAAGCACCTTCCTTGCTTGAATCCCCCGCCTGTGTCCTCAGCATAATACCATCCATTAAGCGGGTTTCCTTCGCTGAATTTTATGTACATAAGAGAACCATAAGGTATGTAGCAGGATGTGCCTGCATCTGAGGTTACTGCAATTGTCCTTTTTACTTCAGGTTTCACTCCCATTTTTGTATATCCATGCTCATTTGCACTTGTCTTTGTCACACCGCCTACGCCAGGGGTCTTGCCAATGCTATCAGCAGCATACACTAGATTCCCGCATACTCCGCTGCCTTCACATAGTGTATCTTCATAAAATCCTCTATGATCAAAAGGAATCTGGCATGCGCCCCACCAGCACACTTTCTTGTCCCCAATTGTCCTGCAAGCCCTTTTGTCGCCAGGCACATCTATGCATTCAGGGCTAACTATACCTGCCCTTGTTGTCAGTGTTGTGCATTCCTTGGGGTTTTCAGCTAATATTTGCTCTGCATTGTTATACCAGCCGCTATACCAGTTCGCACCATCATTATATTCAGCACAGTCGGCAGTATAATACCTGCTTGCAGCTATCTTGCTGTATGTCGGCGGCCCTGCCGGAACAGAAGAAGGCCTTGGCATTGCAATAATGCCTTGCATTGTTGCCCTGTCTGCCGCACTTCTTGAATTTAATGTTACATACTCCCCAAAATCAACAATATTATTGCTTGTTGGAGCTGCTGCTGTTGTAAATAGAACACTGCCTCCTGCAGCCATGCCAATGCTTTCGCTTTCAGCAGCCCTTTCCACAGCAACGCACCTGTCATATTGAATCCCGCAGGTTAATCCAGCAGCGCTCATGCACTGCTCGTTAACACACTTTTTCTTGTCAACATTAAACACATCACAGGTTTGAGCCATTCCGCACGCATGGCACTCATTAGTCATTGATTCAGAAGAAAATACATTTGTTAAACTGCCTTCCTTGAAATAGCATGTCCCAAGGCTGTAGCACTCTTCAGGATCACACCTGTTTGTATCATACAATGTCCCTCCGCATGAATTGCATCTTAATTCCATTGCTCTTGCGTCTGATGCAGACTCTTCCCTTTCATCTTCAACAATAAACGGAACCCTCAAGTTGTAATACATTGAATATGTCTCGTCAAGCGCAGCGCCATATTTTGCAATATTCTCAGGATAATCCATTCCAGTCAGCCCTGTCAACTTTTCCTGCGCCTTCATGTAAGCTTCCTGCACCTTTACCTGGAATTCCTGCGTAAGCGCGGCCTTTCTGCTGGTAAGCTCCGTCCCCCTGTACCTTCCAATAACCTCGTCCTGCATCCGCATTGAGTATTCAGCGTGTATACCTGCAACATCATACTCAAACCTTGAAGCAAGTTTCTCAACCTCTCTTTTCAAATCATACCTTGCGCACTTCCCTGCAGCTTCATACATCAGCTGGCTGTACATGGATCCTGCCTCAGCGCCAACACGAGGCACAATAGTCCGTATCTCAAGCTCGCGGTAAAGCTTCATTGCCTCTGTTTTTTGCATGCAGGTTTCTTTTTCAAGCCCTTTAATCCTTTCAAGTTCCTTAACGCTGTCTTCTTCTTCAAGCAAATCACTAATGCCAAGCTCCTCTTTCCTCTCACGAAGCCCTGCTTCTTCCAAAGCGCTTGTAACGCGCCCCATTCTTTCTGTGTCATGTATGCTGACTGTTCTCATGTCAAGCCAGCATGAGCCAAGCAATCTTCCTGTTGAATCCTTGCCGCACGTACCAACTTCTTTCCAGTCAAGCGGATTTGTTCCAGAGCCCGGGTTCTGCATTGAGCATACTCTTTGTATGCCTGAAGACAATACTTCAATATTGCCAGGCAATGGTAAACTACCCAGAGACGGGCTTGTCACAGGCGATGATGGATAGCATTCCTCTTCAGAATCAATCTGCCTCATTGCTTCATCAGCAACAATCATGTCAGTGAGGTAATTCAAAGCAAATGAAGTGCTTACCTTGCCGAACCCGCATTGCGTATTGCCGTTCAATGTAATGCACACCTGATCATAGCCTTTTGTTTCAGGGCAGTCAATATTAAATGATGCAATGCCTCCGCTCGTGATTGAGCCCTGCCTTCCATAGCATCTTTCAGTAACATAAAAAGTGTCTCCTGTTATTGAATTCTTCAAAAACACAGAGTATGTTGCGTCATTATCCTCTCCTGCGTATATGTGGTAGAATGTCTCATACCTTGACTGCTGCATTGTTTCTGAATATTCAAACTCTGTCACCAATGCAGTATACTGTGGCGGTGATTCAGGCTGCGCAAGCTGGTCAAAGAACTCTCCAAGAGCCGGCAATTTACCAAATATTGCCTGCTTGCAGATGCTTGTCCCCAGCTCTTCCATTGACCTTGACTGGTATGATGCAAATGCTGTTGTCGCATACTGCGTGGTAAAGAATGAAAAAGAATCCTCGACATTTTGCAGGCTGGATTCAAATGTGAGATATTCCCCTCCCCCTTGTTCCTGCCCCATAAATGTCTGTGAAATCCACTTGAAGAGCCCGCCCTTTATGTTCAATATCGCTATTGCCTCTTTCCATAATAATTCGCAGATAAACACAGACCTTATCTTGTCGCATATCCCTACTGAGTGTCCGTTAATCTCTGCTGTTTTCAGGCATTCAACATAACCGCGCAAAACAGATTTGATGTTCTGCAGCCCTGCCAAGACCCCTGTTAAACAAATCGGAACAGGCTCATAAGGAATATCAAAGTTTGGCAAACCCAGGACAACAGAGCCAATCAGCCCTGTCTGCACAACATCATTAACCTGCCATGTTCCACCAAGATTAAACCTTGAAGGCGGGCACATTACAGGATCGCAAACTCCAAACAATAACCTGCAGTCATCAGGGTCCATTGTGTCATAGCAGTTTGGCTGAGATCTTGAATTATCAGCAGAGGACCTTGAAGTGCTGACAGCAAACTGCCTGCCTGCAGCGCTTATTACTTCTCCCTCACGCCTTGCTCCTACCCTTGTCGCTGTTTCAACAAGGCTTCTGTGTGAGGATTCCTGCTCAGGCCTTTCAAGCATGCTCTGGTGCCTTATCATTACGTCATCATCAGTGCATAAGAACCCATCATCTCCCACATTCCATTCCTGCACAATGCTTGGGCTTCCTTCGCGGTAAAAGTCAAGCACCTTGACAAAGTTTCCCTGCCCTGTAGGCACACAATAAGGTTTGCCGTCAGGATAGAATTCTGCAGAAGCAGCAGGGTCATAATCATTCCTTGTTCTTTCTGTTGCGTATGCAGCTGTCATTGCAACATAGAACCTTCCTGTATCGTCAGCATAAACCTGTCCTTGATTAGTGCGCAATGGCATGAATGCATTGCCTTCCATCAAGTCCTCAATGCGCGCCATCTCGTTTTGTATTGTTGCCCTTTCCGCGCTTCCTTCTGTAAACCCGCTTATGCCATCAGTAAGCCTTTTATCATAATCCTGTATGCTCGCTTCCCTTAATGTCACTCTTCCGTTTGGAGTGTTTGAATAAAGTTCCCTTCCTTCCCTTCTTATTGTTGCCAAAGGTGTTACGCCCAGCGATTCAACATAAGGAAAGTCGTTTGAGCGCGTGTCAGGCGTTGCAAGGTGCGCGCCGTATAAATCATTGAACAGGATTTCCCTGTCCTGGTCGCTCAGGCTATCAAAGTTAGCATAATTTGCATTAATGTCTCCGACAGCGTCAGCATATGCCTTTGTCTTATCTTCGTTTCCAAGATTAAAGGAGGCCAGGTTTTCATCAACTTCCTTTCTGAGATTATATTCATATCCGCTTTCCTGCCTTTCCCCTGAAAGTTGCCCATAAGCAGATGACTCCCTCATAAGCTGCCAATACCTGTAATCCCTAAGCTGCTGGGGATTAAACAATTCATCATCCACATATTCTCCATACTTGCCTATCTCGGGATAATCAGAAGCAATCTCCCTGTACCATCCCTGGTTTCTGTAATCTTCCATCTCTTCATTGACTGTTTCCACTGCATCCTGCGCAGCGTCTGTTGTAGCTTCAATATTATCAGTATTTTCGATAATGCATTCTTCATAATCATCATACAGCCTTCCGTCGCCGCTATTGGATCTGCAGTACTGGTCCCATCCGCTTTTGCCGTCAATGCCATGCATTGAAAGCCTTCTTGCCTGGGTCCTTGCCATGCCTGTGAAGAATGAGTTCTTTAATGTAAGGAAAAGGAATGTGCCTAAGCAGACTTTTTTCCACGTGACAACAACATCATTAAGCGTGTCTATAACTTCGTTAAGGTCTTCTATTATCTCCTGCGTGCTGTTTATCTGGCTGCTTATCTCGTCCGGCGTTAAGCTTATCGCCCTCTTTTCAATTGGAATATGCACTGTAAAGTTTGTCTCGCTTTTCAGCGGCGCGCCTGTGCCTGGAATGATTGTGACAATTGCAAATTTCTTCAAGTCAACTGACTTCAGCCTCAGGCCCCTGTCTTCAACCCTTGCTGTTTCCCTTATAGGCAGGTACCTTCTTTCAGCCCTGTAATCTGGCGGCAGGCCTTCTCTGAAGTGCTTTTCAATGACAACTGATTCTGAGTTTATCTGCACAATCTTCCAGTTGTATTTCCTTGCAATCCTGTCGCTGCCTGTATAAGTAAAGTCAGCGCCAAACACATCATTGTCAATTTCGAGCTTTTTTGTCCGTGTGCCTGTTTCTTCCTCAACTTCAATTGTTGCTTTCGGCCTGTCTGTCTCTTCCTGCCAAAGCACGTCAAGCAATTTTACTCTTATCAGTATGCCATTTTCCTCAAACTCGCTCATGCTGTATGTTGTATGAAGTCTTGCCTCTTCCTCAAGCTCGTCAATCCTTGCCTGAGCCAATGGTATGAATCTTCCAATACTATTCCTCACAGCCATTTTATAATATTTCAATCCTGTTGCAGAATCCCCGAGCCAGTAATAGATTTCGCCAAGCATGTAATATGCCTTATCCTCATAGAACGCGCCCTCCTCATCTTTTAGTCCTGGATAAAGCCCTGCAATCCTTTTGAATTCTTCAGCAGCAGTGCAGTATATCTGCTCCTGCGTTGCCTTGCTTATTGTCTCATTCCATTGCTCTGCTGTATCGCTTTCCCTTAGCAAAATGACCTTGCCTGCGCAGATTCCCTCGCCTGCCGCAGTTGTCTCTGCCTTTGGCCCTGTCACTCCGCTTGCACAGCACGCATAGTTTAAGTCATCAGGCTTTAACATGCATTTGCCGGTAGTCCAGCCAGCCCTCAGCTCTTGTGATGCATCTGCATAACAGTTGTTCTCTCTCTTGTCTTTGCAAACCCCCCCTGCGGATGTGCATGCAAGGTCTGTGTTTGCCTGGACTGCGGGCAGCCCTTCAATCTCAATTGCCTCTGCTGCCATTGCCACTATTGCATCTTCCCCTGCTGCGCAGCACTTATACCAGGAGTCAGGCCTTGAAATGCAAAGCCCTGAAACCCATCCTGCTTCTGCAGTGCCTTCTGTGTTAAGGCAGTCGAATTTTCTGCTGTCCTCGCAAACCCCTCCTGCGTTTGTGCATTCATCATCAGTGCCCATGCAGCACATTGTACCAGGCTTTATGATGTCACATGTTGTTTCTCCTCTCGCAAGAGTATATTCCCCTTGCCTGTCGCATCTTTCTTTGCAGTGCCCGTCAACAGCGCAGGGATATAAGTCAACATTCACATTACCTGTAGGGCAGCATTTCCTGTTCCTGTCATCCAGTGTGCTGCACTTTCCTGAAACCCAGCTGGCAGTTGCCGTGCCTTGTGCATTAAGGCACTTGAACTTGCTGCTATCCTCGCATTTTCCTCCTGCGGAAGTGCAATCAAACTCTTCAAAGCGTGCGCTTTCGCCTGTTTTGACAAATCCTGTTTCGCAGCACTTGTACCATTGCTGCTCTGCTGTTGTCTTTGAAAGGCACTTGTTTGAAATTACATATGTGCTTGTCAGCAATTGCGCTTCTTCAAAGCACATATCCTTGCGCGTATCAATGCATACTCCTCCTTCAGATGTGCATTTCTCATCTCCGGTTGTTGCAGCACTTTCCTGAGAAACAGAAGCAACAGGCACAGATGCGCTTGGCTCACCCTGGTTCCAGACACTGTATCCTCTGACATTTGCCCTTGTAAAAACGCTTTCATCAAACCTTGTTGTAAAGCCAGGATAAACAAGCCCGTATGAAACAACCTTGCTTCCTTCAACTTCAACAGGCACAATCATCCGTGGCGTTGCTGTTGTTGAGCCAGGAACATATCTGTTTGCTCCGCCCAGCGGCCCTGCTGAGATAACATTTATGCCTGATGTGGTTCCTTCATAGAACCCGTGGACATCGCCGTGAATAAATGCGTCAACTCCATTTTCTGTTAATATTGATTTTATCTCGCTGTTCGGCTGCAGCTCTGATGAAGGCGAGCCGCTTGCTTGCCCCACTGACCTTTTTTCAATTGCCTCAACAGGCAGATGGGAAAATACGATAATGGTCTTTCCTGCTACATTTGCCTGGCTTAAATCTGTCCTCATCCAGTTTCTCTGTTCTTCATTTATTTGCGCATACCATCCCTCAAGCACAACAAAATGGTTTGTTCCCTTGTCAAATGAATAATAGAGGGGATAGTTGCCATTCGCATTAATGCTTACAGCAGGCTTATGTGTATTCCAATATGTTTTGTATGCTGTTCTTAATGCAAGGTTATTCATGTCATGGTTGCCTGCAACTGGTATGACTGTTATCCCTGCAGCTGAAAGCTGCGCTCTTGTTTCTGATTCAAACAAGTCCCACATCTTTTTTGCATCAGCTGCTGTCGTTCCTGCATCTCCGTTTACTATATCCCCTGTCATCACAACAAACTCCGGCTTAATCCTCTTTACAGCAGCAACAGCTGCTTCTCTGTAAGGCTTTCCTCCGTCAGGAGTTGTATGCATGTCACTCATCACGATAAAATTTGCTTTTGCACTACTTGTTGTTGAAGACGATGTCCCTGACACTGAGGAAGAAGAAGCGCCCAATGTCCCTGACACTGAGGAAGAAGCGCCTGCGAAAGATCCGCTTTCACCTGTTCCAGGCAATGCTGTTGTCGCAGATGAAACACCTGCCTGATACTCATCCCTTGTTGCTTCTGTTATTGCTTCAGCAGCATCATCGCTTACATATCCAACAAGCCCTGCAATAGCCTCTCCTGCTCTTGCGACAAAACTTTTTGACGCAGTGCTCTGATCCCTTGGTCCTTTAACAACAATTTCATAAGTGACAAGCTGACCGTTAGGCCCTCTCCTTACAACATTTATTTCCTTGACAATGAGTGATGAACCCGGATAAAGCCTTGAGCCTTCTGTGACAATATATTCCCTTTCCTCGCCGTTAATGTTAACCCTTATCTTTGCCCTTTTTTGTGAAGGGTCAGTAATGTCAGTAAGCTTTACCCTGAATGCATTTGTCATAAAGTCAGAGGCAGCGCTCATTCTTATGACGCCTGATGTCTCGCCTTTATCTAAAGAAACATCTTGCAATGGCCTTGGGGTTCCTGTAAAAGGCCACTGCAAATCCTGGCCTCCGTAAACAGTGAGTTCTGCGCTGTTATCGCTGATTGAGCTTGCTCTTATTGCGCCGCGCCCTCCAAAAAACCTGTATTCATTAAATTCCGGGTTCTGCCTCCATGCTGATTCATCAGGGCTTTCAGGCACAACCAAATCCTGCTCAATCATGCTGTATAATCTGTCTGCATTCTCAAACGTGATTTCAGCCTTCATGTTCAGGCTAATCTCTTCAGGAACATCAGCTTCCCTGTCAATCTGCTTTAATGTGACAACAATATATCCAAGATTCTCAAGCGAATACTGCCTTGGCTCAATATATTTTGGTGAGCCGCGCACATAGTCGAGTGTTTCCTGGTCAAGCGGCCTTGTAAAAAGGTTCTTTATCTTCACATTGCCGTAAATAGGCTCTGCGTTTGCATCAGTCCCAAGAATCCTGCCAGGCGTTAGCCCTGTAAGATATACATAAACAGGAACATCTCCGTCTTCAATCAAGGAAGAAGGAAGTATCTCAGGCTCGTATCCTGCCACTTCAACAAGAATTGATTCTCCGGTGTCCTCCTCTCTTGCCTCTTCGCTCCAGTCAAATAATGCAGATGAACAAGGCATTGTCACAGTAATCATTACAAGGAATAATGCAACCAGCGCATTTACTTTTCTTATCTTGTTTGTGCGTTTCATTCTATCATTGGCAGTATGGCGTTTGCCGGATTATCAGCAGAGCTGTACGCCTCTTCCATTTCATCTATTGTTAAAGGGATGCCTTCAGCAGGCACGTAAAATATTACCTTCTTGCCGCTGTAAAGCTCTTCCCTGTTAATATTCCACACTGTTGTTGAGCCGCCGCTTATCACCTGGTCAAGCGTCATGTCAGGAGTTGTTGCAGACGTGCACCGCTCTTCATCAAACCCAAGCAGCCCGAGGATATTCCTTGTAGGCACCCTCATGCAGTGTGTTATTTCCTTCCCTTTTATATTTATCTCAAAACCTTTTGTGATAAGCGTTGTCCTAAAGTCCATGTTTCCTGCAACAAGCCTTACTTTTCCTCTTGGCTGCACCAGGGCAGTGCTGAATCCCTTCTCGCTGTTCTCAATATTTATTATTACTGTTTCCCCTGATTCCATGCCCCTTTCAAAGCCCTGGTCAATTATCTTTACTTCATAATCAATCTCCATGTACGGCTCAAGAAGCACTGAATAATCCCCTCCTTCAATAGTTGTTGCAAACTCCCTTCCTTCAAGATACCCTTCTTTTTCAGCAGTGAGCAATGCATTCACACACTGCGGGATGTCAGCTTCAAGCGCCGCCTCGCCTCTTGCCCTGCTAAACTTTGTCGCGCCAAGCGGGCAGACAGTGTTAATGCATTTCAGCTTTATTTCAGCGCCTTCAACAGGAGTAAGTATTCCATTCTCATCAGGTGTTAATGCATAAATCCTTGCATTTGCAGCCTTGTTTCCGCAAATTCTTGCATCAGGCTCTGCAACATCTATTGTGCCTTCCAGGTTTTCCCTTGGCTGGTTGTTGTCAATAATCACCATCGTGGCGAACTGGAAAAGGAATCCGTTCTCGTCAGACATTGTGGCAAGCACTGGATATTGTATGTCATATATG
>Ga0180009_10006086_pt1 | contig 12756 bp, 14 predicted proteins | sample OS_PC_MetaG_FD_123537 | JGI IMG/M metagenome (GOLD analysis project Ga0180009, IMG submission 123537) | Groundwater microbial communities from the Aspo Hard Rock Laboratory (HRL) deep subsurface site, Sweden - OS_PC_MetaG | ecosystem: Environmental > Aquatic > Deep subsurface > Groundwater...
GTGTTCAAAGTTGAGCAGAGCAATGCAGCCTGCCACGAGGGCTACTACTCCTGCTTCTTCAGAAAGCTAGAAGGTAACGGACTGAAAATCATCGGCGAAAAAATCTTTGAACTGAAGGAGATATATGGGTCAAGACCGAGGTCTCTCCACGTAGAAGATTTTGCGAAGCAAAATCTTCAGACGTGGAAAAAACGAAGGGATTGAAGATGAGCCCTTTTAAAAAAGCCCTCGGAGAAAATTCCACGAACATAGTGAGTGGCATGTTGTTGGTCAAGACCGAGGAGAAATGAACGAAGTGAAATTTCTACGAAGGGATTGAAAATGATATTAATTCCGGATACAAGCGTCGTAATAGACGGAAGAATCACGAAGCTGCTTAGGAAAAAGCAGTACCAGAACAGCAGGGTGATTGTGCCAGAGGCTGCAGTCGCTGAAATCGAGAACCAAGCAAACAGAGGCAAGGAGAGCGGATTCAAAGGTTTGGAAGAACTCAACATGCTGAGAAAGTTCAGCGACAAGGGTTTAATGAAATTAGAGTACGCCGGAAAGAGACCGAGAACATTTGAATTCAAGGATAACGACGAAATTATAAGGAATACTGCGAGTGAAGCTGGCGGCATTCTCGTTACAAGCGACAAAATTCAATCAAAGGTAGCGAGAAGCAAGGGGATAGAAGTGCTCTATCTGGAGCCGAAGAAAATAAAAAGGAAGTTGAGCGTTCTGAAATTCTTTGACGAGGCGACGATGAGCGTTCACCTTCGAGATAAAGTCGTGCCCATGGCTAAAAGGGGGAAGCCGGGCGAAATCAAGCTTGTAAAACTATCGGACAAACCCTGCACTGAAAGAGAATTGGTCGAGATTGCAAGGGAAATAATAGAATATGCGAAGGTCGACAGAGACAGCTTTATAGAAATTGAGAGGAAGGGAGCAACCGTTGTGCAGCTCGGGCAGCTGAGAATCGCAATCGCAAGGCCGCCCTTCAGCGACGGCTATGAAATAACTGCGGTGCGTCCAATTGCAGAAGTTAAACTGGAAGACTACAGGCTTTCTGAAAAACTCATGAGCAGGCTACGAGACAGAGCAGAGGGAATACTCGTCGCAGGACCACCGGGAGCTGGAAAATCTACATTTTCCCAAGCTCTGGCAGAATTTTACAAAGAGCAGGAAAAAATCGTAAAGACTATGGAATCGCCCAGAGATTTGATGGTTAGCGACGAAATAACGCAGTATGCTCCGCTGGAGGGAGACATGGAAAAGACTGCCGACATCCTGCTTCTGGTAAGACCTGACTACACGATTTACGACGAGATGAGAAAGACAAAAGATTTCCAGCTATTCGCAGACATGCGTCTTGCTGGAGTTGGCATGGTTGGCGTCGTGCACGCCAGTAAGGGAATAGATGCTGTGCAGAGGTTAATCGGAAGGGTAGAGCTTGGAATGATACCTCAAATCGTCGATACCATTGTTTTTATAAAGGACGGAAAAATACAAAAAATTTACAAGTTAAACTTTACTGTTAAAGTGCCCTGCGGCATGACCGAATCAGACCTTGCAAGACCTGTGATTGAGGTGAAGGATTTTGAAACAGAAGCAACCGAATACGAGATTTATACATTTGGAGAAGAGACCATCGTAATGCCGAGCTTCTCGATAGAAAAAGAAACGATGCTGGAAAAATTAGCGGCAGAGCGTGTGGTGCAGGAAATAAAAAAAGTTGCTCCAAAGGCTTTTGTAGAGGCTGATGTGAAAGGCTCCAGAGCAACGATTTGGGTTGAGGAGAAATTCATTCCACAGATAATAGGAAAGCAGGGAAAGAATATAGAAAGAATAGAGAAAATCCTGGGAGTAAGCATCGATGTCCTGGCATTCGAAGAGAAGGAGTTATCAAGAGAACCGAAAAAAGCAGTCGAAGTGAGTATCGAAGAGACCGAAAACTATTTAATCCTGCAGATAGGCTCGAAATTTTCTGGAAAGAACGTCAGGATTTACGTTAACAACAACCCGCTGTTTACTGCAATAATAGGCAGGAGGGGGGAGATTAAAGTCGGCAAGGGCAGCAGTATAGCCCAGCAGCTTGTGGATGCTGTAAGAACGAATGAGAAAATTTATGCTGTTGCAGAATAATTCTCAGCACTTCGTAGGCAAGCTTTTCTCAATTGCCGAAACGAATGCATTCTCGTGCCGAGACCCAGAGTTGCACTTGCCGAAGGCAAGTGATAGGATGGGTCAAGACACGACGAGAAACGAATGAAATGAGTTTCGAGGAGTGGATTGAAATGAAGAGGGACATTGAAGGAATACTGGTCAGGGAAAAGGACATGCTGAGCATAAAAACAAGCGACGGCAAGAGCAGGTTGATTTACAACCTTTTCGACGGCTTCAGCGGCAAGAAAGTAAAAGTTACCGTGGAGGAAGTGGAAGATTGAAAATCTTCTGGCTCAGCGGCAATGATGTAAGGAAAGTTTTGAAAATTAGCGAAGTTATAAAAGTTGTCGCAAGCAAAGATTCTAAAGTTGTTGGGATGATTGGCACAGGCAGGTCGAGTGAGGGAATTGAAAAGATTGAAGAAGCTTGCGAGTGCGATGTGCTGGTAACAACTACTCCTGTGAGAGAGCCGATCGTTAAGATAGTCGTGGATGATTAAGCTCAGCGACATACACTGCGAGCTGGGCGAGATAATTGCAGGGAAAAAACCAGGAAGAACCAGCGAGGAGGAGATAACCATATTCGATACAGGACATTGCAACTGCGCATCTGGTTTATAAAAAAGCAAAAGAAAAAAGCTGGGAAAAATGGTGGAGCTTTTCTAACTCACACCTCAACGGCAAATAATCTTTCCAAGTACGATAGCAATATTTTTAAGCGTTAAGGTGCGAGATATTGGATGGTGATACTAATGGGTGAAGTTGCGATAAATGTTAAGCTCAAGGGGAATACAGCGCGGCTAGCGAAAGACATTATTAAGAAGGGATACTCTGAATCAAAAGGTGAGCTTGTCAGAAATTCTATCATCTTCTATGCGATGAAGCTTGGATTGATTTCACCGAAAACTCTGCATAGAGAAGCTATGGAGAAGATAAAAGCGAGCGGCATCGAATATACGGACGAGGAGATAAGGAAGCAAATAGAGGAAGTAGAGAATGAGTAAGCTCATTTTTCTCGACGCCAATGTCTTCATCTGGGCTTACAACAGACCGAACTCTAATTCTGCGAAAATTTTAGACTTGATGGACGAGGGCAAACTTTCGGTGATTATTTCAGAAAAAGTGCTTGAAGAAGTGAAGGAATATTTTTTGAGGTACTACGACGAAAAGGTCTGGTTCTCGGTATTCAACCACATAATTACGAGCACTGAAATCATCAAAAGGGACGAAATAGAGGTAGAGATTTCAAAGTGGCGTGGGAAAATAAAGGATAAGGACTTAGAAAACCTCGCAACTGTAAAACATCTCGGATTGAAATATCTTGTCGCTCTCGATGAGCACTACCAAGGCTTTGAAGAATATAAAACACCGAAAGAATTCATCAAATTACTTGGAATGAAACATTCCGATACAGAGTACTAATCTGGTTTATAAAAAAGCAAAAGAAAAAAAGCTTGGAAAAATGGTGGAGCTTTTCTAACTTTCCCCGACCACCAGAACATGGTCTTTTTCATAAGGCTCTAGGTAAACTACGTCCAAAATCTTGAAGAATTTTTTTAGTTTTTCAATTTCTGCGTCAAATATTTTTCTTGGTTCTTTGCTGACGTCGATGCTTCTTGCCTTTATAGCTATTATAACGCTGCCCCCAAGCTTGAGATAGTGTTCTGCGTTCGCTGCTAGAATCTCCACCTGGTTTGGCTGGGCTATGTCCTGATATATAACGTCGCATTTCTCAACTATGCTTGAGTACTGTCCCGGCTGGGAAGCATCTGCGAAAATCGGTATCATGTTTTTTCGAAGCTCGCACACTTCGAGTAACTTGACGAAAACTCTCGGTGAGAAGTCAACGCAAAAAACCAGTCCCTGTGAGACTATATCAGATATATGCGACGCTGTTGTGCCAGAGGCAGCACCGAGGTATAGAACTTTTGAATTCTCGTTTAACGGCAGCTCCCCTAAGCCGTTGAATATTGCAGCCGCAAGCTTGCTCCTGTTAGGATTCCAGAGCCTGTACTCTGCTCCGCCCTCTCGAACAAACTTCTCTCCGTATACTTTTCGTCCAGCTACGAGATTTTTTGTTGCAAGCTTATCTTCAATCAGATAAACTCCTCTGAATTTTTCTATCATCTCTTTCTCCTTTTTCTCTCAGGCTTGTAGCGTATAATTCTCATCTTCTTCGGCTCTCTCGGATAGTTTTGTTTAATTTCCTCGACTCTCTTCGAGAGTTCCTCCTTCAGCCTCCCGCCCATGCTCTCTCCGGCGAAAGCATCCACTCTCGCAGCAATCGCTATCTTGCTTGCAAGGCTTCTCGCAATTTTGCCCCTGTGCCACCACGGAGAGGTTTTAATCGCCGGATGCTGAAAGATAATACCGTGCTTGGGCGGCGGAGCGTGCGATTTTATGTGTTTAAAGAGCGCTTTTTCTGCACCGAGCACCTGAATTCTGCTGCCCGGCATTCTGGCAAGATTTTGTACTCCGCCGGCCAGACTAATAAGTCTTGCGGCAAGCGTAGCTCCAACCAAACTTGCGGTATTCGGAGCTATCTCCTCGACAGTCGAGGTTATGTATCTTTCCAGCTTTTCACGAAACTCGTAGAGATCGTAAGCATGCCTTGCAAAATCAGAAATTATTCCCTCGCCTGCCCTAAGCAGCTCTGCAAATTTTTTTTGGTCTTCTGCTACCGTCTTCGGAAAGTGCAGGTAGTACCACTCCTTGAGCCTTTCTGAAAGCAAATTAAGCGCTTCGTCTAAATCATCAAGAGCCTCAATGGCCTGCATGACTTCCCTATCTTTTTCCTGCGAAACTTCTCCAAGCTTTTCCCTTGCTAACGCAAGTGCTGTTTCGTGCAGGAGGGCATCGTATTTTTCCCTCGAATATCCGATTGCCTGCATAATTGTATCGATGTCTACCTCTTCAAAAATAGTCTCATAACCCAGCCGCTCTACAAATTTTTTCTCGACGTCAGATGCAAGCTTCTCGGCAATCTCTTCAGGTTTCCCTGAAAAAAGCTCCTTAGCTGTTAAGTTACCCTTTTCATCGAAAGCAAAAATGCCGAGGATATTTTTAGTTACACGCGCCTTCATTTTCAATCCACCTCTCAGCATTCGTCGTTACACTCCTCTGCCGAGACCCCTGTTTCTCCTCGTGTCTTGACCCTTGCGTAAGCAAGACCGTGAGCCTTTCGCACTACCTTACGGTATTGCGTGAGCAAGTTCGTAAGTCTTGCGCCCAGCTTACGCTGGTGGGTCTCGGCACGAGTCTTTCCACGTCGAAAATTTGCTTCGCAAAATTTTCAGACGTGGAATTACTCTATTCTCCTGAACAGGTAGCTACCCAAGGAAGTTGTGGTGAGGAGAAAGATAAACATTGCTAAAAAATCCTGCCAAAGAGAGAAGTGCGAAATTCCTATGAGCAAGCCACGCAGAGCGTCGACACCGTACGTGAGCGGGTTAAGGTATGTCAGCGATTTCAGCCAGAGGGGCAGCGCATCTAAAGGAAACAAAGCTCCTGACAGGAAGAACATCGGCATCATTATGAAGCCGTACACTGCCTGAAAGCCGTGCGGGTCGGTCATCTTGGAAGCGAATGCAAGACCTAATCCAATGAAAGAGGAGGATATCAGCAGCATGAACAGAACCGAGGGCAGGATGCCCTCGAAGCGAATTTTCACTCCCATCGCAATCGACACAAGCAGTATTAATATGCCCTGAATAACAGCTATCGTTGCCCCGCCCAGAGTCTTTCCCAGCACTATCGAAGTCCTGCTTACCGGAGCTACCAGAATCTCTTTCAAAAACCCGAACTGCCTGTCCCAGAGGACAGACAATCCGGAAAACATCGAAGAGAAGAGCAGGCTCATTCCTATTATGCCCGGAGCCATGAACTCCAGGTAGCCAATCTCCAAGCCTCTTAAATTGAAAGCTGATTTAAAGCCGATTCCAACGAATGCGAGCCAGAAAACAGGCATCGCTATGCTTCCAGCTACCCTGCTCTTTGCTCTAAAAAATAGCTTTATCTCTCGCAACCAGATCGTATAAATGCTCATGCTATCTCCTCTTAGCTCGAATCATGCTCCTCATCCTTTCTCTAGAATCGCCTCCCTCTTCCCTAATCGTTTTCCCTGTGTAGTAGATAAATACATCTTCCAAAGTCGGTTTTCTCAGACCCACAGAAATAACTTGAATCTCAGCAGCTCTCGCAATTTCTATAACTTTTGGAATCAATTTTTCGCCTTCCTCAACGCTCAGATTTACGGTTTCGTTCATCAAATTCGCTCCTTTCACAAAGTCTTTTTTTTCTAGAAGCTCGAGCAACTTTAATGAATCTGAGGATTCTACAGTTATCATATCCCTGCCAACTATGCTCTTCAATTTGCTCGGCGTGTCTAGAGCGATTATTTTACCTTTATCTATAATCGCAACTCTCCCGCAGAGATAGTCAGCCTCCTCCATGTAGTGCGTTGTCAGAATTATGGTAATTTTTTCTTCCCTGTTTATTTTCTCGATGTACTTCCAGATTCTGCGCCTGGTCTGGGGGTCTAAACCCAGAGTAGGCTCGTCCAGGAAGAGCACTTTTGGGAAGTGCATCAAGCCTCGGGCGAGTTCCAGCCTGCGCTGCATGCCGCCTGAGTAAGTTTTCACCAGGTCGCCAGCTCTATCGCTGAGCTCCACGAGCTCTAAAACTTCTCCTATGCGCTTTTCTCTCTGGTATTTTTCTAGTCCATAAAGTCTGGCATGAAAATCCAGATTCTCTCTTCCAGTTAAATTCAGGTCTGAGCTCGGGTCTTGAAAAACTATGCCAATGACTTTTCTGACCTTGTCCGGCTCTTTCTGCACGTCGTATCCCCATACTTTCGCAGCACCAATGCTTGGTTTCAGAGTTGTGCAGAGCATCGATATAAAAGTGGTTTTTCCAGCTCCGTTAGGACCGAGCAAACCGAAGAACTCGCCTTCACTTATGCTTATGCTGACGCTGTCTACCGCTGTAATGCCGTTGAATTTCTTGGTCAAATTGTTCGTTACTATTGCATGCATATTTATACTTCAATGCAAAAGAATTTAAATCTTTATTATGAATGTAATTCTATGCTCTCCACACAGGTTTGCTCGATGAAGCTCAGGAATCCTACGATGCTCGCAAGCGGAATTCTGGGCTCTACCGGCGCATCTCTTAAAAGAGTTGCTGAGAAAGGCGCGGGCGCAGTTGTTACTAAATCCATTGGCATAGAGCCGAGAGAAGGCAATAGAAATCCTTCGATTGTGGAGCTAGAAAACGGGCTGCTTAACTCAATAGGTCTTGCAAACCCTGGCTACAAAGCATTTGAGGAGGAGATTGCAGTAGCGAAAAAAGGAAATGTTCCTGTGATTGCAAGCGTTTTTGGCGGCAGTGCAGGCGAATTTGTTGAAGCTGCGAAAGCTATGGAACGCTACGGCTGTGATGCAGTCGAGCTCAATCTTTCCTGTCCGAATATAGAAAAAGCTGGAGCATTCTTTGGAAGAAACGCAGAGCTGAGCTACGAAGTCGTTAAGGCTACTAAGAGTGCCGTGAAAATACCTGTCATTGCGAAGCTAACTGCGAATGTAGGCGATATTGTAGAGATTGCAAAGGCATGCGAATCCGCAGGGTGCGACGCAATAACTGCGATAAATACTTTGAGAGCGATGAAGATAGATATTAAGCTCGCAAAGCCTATTCTCTCGGCAAAGATTGGAGGGCTGAGCGGCGCAGCAATAAAGCCAGTAGCGGTGCGCTGTGTTTACGAGATTGCGAGCGAGTGCAGCGTAGAAGTTATAGGGTGCGGGGGAATTATGACGGGCGAGGATGCTGTGGAATTCTTGATGGCTGGAGCGAAAGCTGTGCAGATTGGTACAGGAGTCTACTTCAGAGGAATTTCGGTATTCAGCAAAGTTGCAAAGGAAATCGAAGAGTTCATGCTCAAAAACGGCTATGGCAGCGTTGAAGGACTGGTTGGAGCAGCATTGGAATGAAAGAAATTGCACTCTCGCCGATTCAAAAAATTTTGCTTACTACCGACGGCTCCATAACCCGAATTCTGAAAGCGCTGAGAGGGGAAGAAATAAAAGTCGAGACCGAAAAGCAAGAGGTAATTAAAGCAGACAGCAAAATCGCAAGGCTATTGAAAATAAATGAAGGCGACGAAGTCAACTATCGTGCAGTGAACCTGAAGGATTCAAACGGTGTGCTCATCCATGCCATTTCCTACGCCCCGCTGAGAAGGCTGAAGAAAGAATTTCGAGAGGATATAATGCGCAGAGATGTGCCCATAGGCAGAATTCTCGCAAAACTAAAAATTGAGGCGAGGAGAGAGATAAGAAATTTCGGCAGCATGAAGGCGGATAAAAAACTAAGCAGGCTGTTCGGAATTCCAATCAATGCCCTGCTGCTGAAGAGAAACTATAACATAATTCACAGGAATAAAATCCTGCTGAATATTACCGAAGTATTCCCATACGAGTTCTTCAGGTAACGTAGAAAAAATGCTTAAGTAACCTTGCTTAATTTATAAGCATGCTCGAAATAACTGCTCCCTCCCGAATTCACACGACGCTGATTGATTTGAATGCCTCGCTGGGCAGAGTGGACGGCGGCGTAGGTCTTGCGCTTGAAAAGCCCTGCATAAAACTTAGTGCTTGGAAAAGCGATGAAATAATTGCAGAAGGACCTCTAAAAGAAAGAGCAGAAGAAGCCGCAAAAAAAGTTTTGAAAGCTTTGAAAATTGAGGGCGGAGTTGAAATAAAAATAAAAGAAGCCTATCCGCAGCACATCGGTCTTGGTTCGGGCACGCAGATTGCGCTCGCCGCCGGTAAAGCAATATGTAAAATTTATGAAAAAACCCTTAGCGTTCGTGAGATTGCGAGAATAGCGGGCAGAGGAGGCACTTCTGGAATAGGGATGGCTGCCTTCGAACACGGAGGCTTTATACTCGACGGAGGGCATTCGACGAAGGAGAAAAAAAATTTCCTGCCTTCTTCTGCTTCTAAGGTTTCTCCGCCGCCCCTGCTTGCAAGATACGAATTCCCTGACTGGAAGCTCGCTCTCGTCATTCCAAAGACTAAAGAAGAATTCTACGGAAGAAGGGAGATTGATATATTCCAGAAATATTGTCCAATTTCAATAGCAGAAGTAAGAAAATTGAGCCACCTTATACTTATGAAATTGCTGCCCTCGCTCGCTGAAGAGGATATCGTAACTTTTGGAAAGGCGATAAATGAAATTCAGGGCACAGGTTTTAAAAAGCTCGAAGTCGATCTTCAAGCTCCTGAGGTTAGAGAGATAATGAGCGTCTGCAGGAACTATTCCTATGGTGCGGGACTCAGCTCCTTCGGACCGGCAATTTACTGCGTTGTCAAAGATGAGAAAGACCTGCGCAGCGCTTTGAGAAGTAAAGAAGTTGAGGTTATAATCGCAGAAGCCAATAATTCAGGAGCAGAAATAAAGTAGCTATGAATGCGATAGAAGAAATTATTCAAGAAATAAAATTATTTCCAAATAAACGGGAGATTTATAGAATAAAAATAAGAGCGGCGAAAAAGTACAGGCTCGCAAAAATTCCGACAAATGCAGAAATTTTAGAGCACGCAAGTAGAGAAGATTTAAAGCTCCTGCTACCGCTGCTGAGAAAAAAGCCTGTGCGCACTATTTCTGGAATCGCTGTCGTTGCGGCGATGGCGAGACCTTATCCCTGCCCCGGAGAATGCATCTACTGCCCAAAAGGAGAGAATGCTCCGCAGAGCTACACCGGGAAAGAGCCGGCTGCTCTCAGGGCGAAGAGGGCAAACTATGACCCATACCTGCAGGTAGCGGACAGACTAATCCAGCTCCGCAGTATAGGTCATACAATAGACAAGGCAGAGCTCATCGTCATGGGGGGTACGTTCACAGCTCAGCCTTTAGATTACCAGAAGCAGTTTGTGAAGCGCTGCCTCGAAGCGATGCTGAAGTTTAACTCGAAAAACGTCGGAATAACTTTTGAGATTCGTCCTGACTTTGCAAAAGAGCGGCATGCAAATGAAATGTTGGGGCTTGGAGTAACCAGAGTAGAGCTCGGAGTACAGACGATAAAAGATTCGGTTTATGAGAAGATAAACAGGGGGCATTCAGTCAGAGACGTAATCGAGGCTACTCAAATTTTGAAAGATGCCGGCTTGAAAGTTGGCTATCACATGATGCCTGGCTTATTCTCAAACTTCAAGGAAGACTTGGAGATGTTTGAAACCATATTCAGCGATGGAAGATTTAGACCTGACTTTTTGAAGATTTATCCAACGCTTGTTGTTAAGGGAACAAAGCTTTATGAGATGTGGAAGCGGGGGGAATTTCAAACATACGGCAACAAAGAAGCCCTTGAGCTGATTGTCGAGATAAAGCGGCGGATGCCAAAGTGGGTGCGAACAATGCGGGTGCAGAGAGACATTCCGAGCTATCTAATCGAGGCGGGCGTTAAGAAGGGTGATTTGGGGGAGCTCGTTTACCAGAAATTAAAGGAAAGAAATCTGCGGTGTAAATGCATAAGGTGCAGGGACATTGGGCACCGCCGGTATAGAGATGGAATCGAAGTTGATGAAGGAAGCATTAATCTTCTGGATGAAGAATACAGCGCCTCAGAAAGTATCGAGCATTTCCTGTCGATTGAAGATACAAGCAACGATATCCTGATAGCTTACCTGCGGCTGCGCTTCCCCTCGCAAAAAGCGCACAGGAAAGAAATTGATGAAAAAACAGCGCTGGTCAGAGAACTCAGAGTACTCGGGCAGGTTGCGCCGATAGGCGCAAGAATCCCTGAAGCTGAACAGCACAAGGGCTTTGGGGCCGCGCTGCTTAAAAGAGCTGAAGAGCTTTCGGCAGAAAGCGGAATGGAGAAAATACTCATAATGAGCGCAATAGGAACGAGAGATTACTACAGGAGGTTCGGCTACCGCAGGGTTGGGCCCTATATGGGGAAGGAGCTTTAATCGATTCTGAGAGCTACCATCGCAAGAAAACCGAGCACAAGAAGCGCTATTCCAATCGCAATCGCCTCTATACCTAAGTTAAACAGCATCAAAATACTGAAAACTGCACCGAAAGAAGGCAGTATTGGAAATCTTCCGATGTTAAGCGGGGTTTTGAAGCGCCTCTGCAGCTCTGGTTTTCTGTAGCGGAGGGCGATGAGAGATAGATTGACTGCTGCAAATGTTGCGAAGACCATGAAATTAGTTGCATTAGCAGCTAATTCTATCTTGCCGATTAAAACGAATACTGCAGAAGAAACTACCATAAAAACTATTGCTGCCCAAGGAGTTCTCGTCCTGTAGTGCACTTTTGAAAAGATGCTTGGGAGCGACCCGGACTCGGCCATGCCGAATATTATCCTCGAGGTACCGAGGAGCATCAGCAGCACAGTGTTAGAGGTTGCACAAAGCGCTATCAAGGAGAGCACTGAAAATGCTCTTTCTCCAAAAGCTACTGAAGCGACGTCTGCAAGCGGAGCATTGGATTCCCACAGCACCCTCCAGCCGAGCACGCTCACGCAGGAAACTGCAACGAGCGTGTACAGCACTATGCTAACCCCTATCGAAAGTATGAGTCCGAGCGGTATTGTTCTCTCAGGGTTTTTCGTCTCCTCAGACAGCCGCACGATTTCTTCAAATCCAATGAACGCGAAGAATATAAGTGCGGCAGCCTGAAAAATCCCTCCCATGCCACTCTGTGCTTCAAAATAATTCACGCTGCCAAAATAAGGAATGCCTATAAGAATAATAATTACTAAACCGCCTGCCTCGATAAGCGTAAATGCTATCGCAAGCCAAGCGGATTCCTTTATCCCGCGGAAGAGGACAGATGAAAGTACCACTAGCAAGAGAATTGCAGCAGATATTTGAGAACCACCGAAAAGTGCGGAAAAATATCCTGCGAAGCCAAGCGCTACGGTTGAAGCACCTATTATTCCGCTGAATATTATCAGCCATGCTATGAGGAATGCGAGTTTTCTTCCAAAAGCGTTCCTTACGTATTCATACTCGGCACCTGCCTTCGGATACATCGAGGAAAGCTCAGCGTAGCTGAGACCTGTGAGCGCTGCAATCAAAGCCGCTATAACAAAAGATATCCAGACCGCATCTCCAGCAAGCCCCGCTGCCTTTCCTACCAGAGCATAAATACCTGCGCCGAGGATTATCCCGATACCAGAGAGAGTCACCTCGAACAGACCTAGCTCCCTTTTTAATTTAGGCTTCTGCATAGCGCTACTTTAAACTCAAATACGTATAAATTATCCTGTGCAGAACTGTAACTACCTAAATAGACGAAGTCCTGCGTAGTAATTCTTTGTACAAGCTTCTTGAAATGTAGAGAAGTTTTCTCGCATAAATTTCTTTCAAAATTTCTCTCTCTTCTCCTCTTGTTATTTTGCCCAATTCAGCACCTACAAGAATCAAGCCCAATGTGCCAGTAATTTTAATGCCTTCACTATTTGCAATTCTTCTAGCTCGCAGGTCGTCTGTTACAAAAACAGCCTTCTCTTTCTTAGCAATTTCAATGCAGGCATTCTCACCGCTTCCGAGATTTGACTTTTCATCGATTGCTACCTCTAAAACTCTAAATGAATTCGGAA
>Ga0180009_10006087_pt1 | contig 12754 bp, 9 predicted proteins | sample OS_PC_MetaG_FD_123537 | JGI IMG/M metagenome (GOLD analysis project Ga0180009, IMG submission 123537) | Groundwater microbial communities from the Aspo Hard Rock Laboratory (HRL) deep subsurface site, Sweden - OS_PC_MetaG | ecosystem: Environmental > Aquatic > Deep subsurface > Groundwater...
CAGGCCCCGGCCCAGGTGGCGCAGGCCCCGGCCCAGGTGGCCCAGGCTCCGCCCCAGGCGGCTTCGGCTCCGGCCCAGGTGGCTGTGGTCACCCATCCAGCATCCTTGTTCGATGATGGCAGCGCCCGGTTTTTCCAGTACGAGGCCAACGGCCAGACCATCCGCTACTTCATCCTGAAAAGCTCCGACAACGTGATCCGGGCGGCCTTTGACGCCTGCGATGTCTGCTGGCCCGCAGGCAAGGGTTACCAGCAGGACGATGAGTACATGATCTGCAGGAACTGCAACCGGCGCTTTGAGTGCATCAGGGTGAACGAGGTCCAGGGCGGCTGCAACCCCGCGCCTCTGGCCCGGCGGGTGGAAAACGGTCAGGTGGTCCTGGAAGTGTCCGACATCCTCAAGGGCGGCCAGTACTTCAACTTCGATGGAAAGGCCTAACGCCCATGAATCTCCTGACCATTGCAAGGAAGAACCTGGCCCGGCGCAAGGGCAAGGCTGCCTTCATCACCGCCGGGCTCGCCGTGGGCGCGGCCACGGTGGTGGCGGTGGCCGCCTTTGTGGGCTCCATGCAGGCCGACATCAACCACAAGCTGGAGCAGTACGGGGCCAACATCCTCATCATGCCCGAGGTGAAGAGCCTGGGCCTGAACTACGCGGGCATTCAGCTGGGGGGCGTTTCCGTGGCCACCCGGGAGATTCCCCAGGAAGAACTGGCTCTCATCCACACCATCAAGAACAAGGCGAACATAGCCGCCGTGAGCCCCCTGGTCCTGGGGGCTGTGGCCGTGAACGGCCGGGAGGTTCTTCTGGCGGGGGTGGATTTTTCCGCCGTGGGGATCATCAAACCCTGGTGGAAGGCGGACGGGGCTTTTCCCGTGGGGGATCAGGCCCTTCTTGGCTCCGAGGCGGCCCGGCACCTCTCCCTTTCCCAAGGGGGCGGATTTTCCCTGAGCGGCCGGGAGATCCGGGTGTCCGGGGTGTTGGCGTCCACGGGTTCCCAGGACGACAACCTGGTGTTCATGCCCCTTGCCGAGGCCCAGACCATCCTGGGCAAGGAAGGCCTGGTCACCATGGCCGAAGTGGCTGCCCTGTGCGGGGCCTGCCCGGTGGACGAGATGGTGAACCAGATCGCTGAAAAGATTCCAGGGGTCAAGGTCATGGCCATCCGCCAGGTGGTCCAGGGCCGCATGGACACCCTGGACAAGATCAAGGGACTTTCCTGGGGCGTGTCCGGCGTGGTGGCCGTGGTGGGGGCCATGGTGATGCTGGTGACCATGATGGGCAGCGTCCGGGAGCGCACCCGGGAGATCGGGGTGCTCCGGGCCGTGGGGTTCCGCAAGTCCCACGTGGTGAAGGTGCTTCTGGCCGAGGCTGTGGCCCTGTCCGTCCTGGCCGGGGTGGTGGGCTGGGTCGTGGGCCTGGCCGGGGCCCAGGCAGCCCTGGTTTTCCTGGTTGACGCCAACCACGTCCGGGTGGCGCTGGACCCGCTTCTAGCCGCCGTGTCCGTGGGGCTCACCCTGGTCCTGGGCATGGCCGCCACGGCCTACCCGGCCTGGCAGGCGGCCCGCCTGGACCCGGGCATGGCCCTTCGTGCCTTATAACAGGCTGCCCAAAAACGCGATCTGCGGCGTTGCGCTTCTTCCCTCGTCACTGCGGCGTACAGAAGTACGCCTCATTCCTCGGGATTCGCGCGCCTTGCAGCTCATCGCTTTTGAACCGCCTGTCCCTTGATGATTCCCCGGGGTGGCTTGGCCGCGCCCGGCAGGTATAAGGAGAAATCCCATGGAGCATATTGTCGCCCAGGGCCTTTCCCGGCGGTACGGAACCGGCCACACCGCCGTGGACGCCCTTCTGGACGTGAGTTTTTCCATCAATTCCGGTGAGTTCGTGGCTGTGATGGGGGAGAGCGGGGCTGGAAAATCCACCCTCCTCTCTTTGTTGGGGGCCATGAACCCGCCCACCTCGGGGCGCTATGTGGTGGACGGCATTGACGTGTACGGCCTGCCCTCGGAAAAGAGGGCGGATTTTCGGCGGGAGTATCTGGGGTTCGTGTTCCAGAGCCAGAACCTGGTGCCCTACCTGACCCTGGCGGAGAACGTCATGTTGCCTCTGGCCGTGGTGAAGGAGTCCTCCAGGAAGAAGCGGGAAATGGCCCGGGCCGCCCTGGAGCGGGTGGGCCTGGAGGACCTTGGCCACCGGCTGCCCGATGAGGTTTCCGGCGGGGAATGCGGCCGGGCGGCCATTGCCCGGGCCGTGGTGAACCAGCCGCCGGTGATTCTGGCCGATGAGCCCACAGGCAGCCTGGACTCGGCCACGGGCACCCGGATCATGAAACTTCTGGCTGACTTGAACGGCCAGGGCTCCACCATCATCATGGTGACCCACAGCGAGGCATCGGCGGAATACGCCAACCGCCTGATCCGTATCGTTGACGGCCGTCTGGCCCGTTCGGCCCATTCCCCCAAGGCCGGGGTCCTCCTGGTCTGCTGAATGCAAAAGGGGCCTCCCCTCGCCGGGGAGGCCCCTTTTGTCCTTCGGTTTTCCCGCCGCCGTTCTACTTGGCCACCATGGCCCTCATCATGTCCCCGGCGTTTTCCGCGTGGTCCGCGATGTTGCCCGTGGTCTCCACCAGACGGATCATGTGGAAGATGGTGACCGGGTCCGTGCAGGTGGAGAAGATCAGGCGGCTCAAGGTCGCCTCGTGCTGGTCCGCGTCGTGTTCCATCTGGCGGATGTTCCGGACGATCTCCTTCACCAGGATGCGCTGGTCCTCCTGGAAGCTGTTGAAGTAGGTCCGGGCCTCGGACACCATCCGGGCCAGCTCTTCGATGGGAGTGATGACCGAGTCCACCAGGAGGGTGAACTCCTTTTCCAACTCCTTGGGCACTCCGGGGTCCGGGCGGTAGGACAGCCAGTCCAGGGTATGCTTCACAGCGTCCAGAACCTTGTCCTGTTCCCGGAGGTAGCGGAAGAGCTGGAACTTGTCCACCGGGAGCAGGGTCCCCTTGGGGAGATGCCCCCGGATGCGCCGCTTGATGGCGTCGGCCTGGTGTTCCAGTTCGGTGACGTCCTTGCGGAACTTCTCGTAGGACTCGCACCGGTCAGCCAAGTGGCATTCGATAGCCTGTTGGAAGGCCCAGGCGCATTCCTTCACCTTTTCGGCGTGCTCCTGCAGGCCTTCAAAGGGGGAGGTGACGAACATTTTCATGAAAGGGATTCTCATGCTTGGCCTCACAGGAAAAGGTCAAGAAGCTGGAAGATGGCCATGCTGGTGATGGCGGCCGCTGGTACGGTGAGCACCCAGTATAGCATGATGCGGAACACGATATTGTAGTTCACCGCTTCCAGGCCCCGGGCTAGCCCCACACCCAGGACACCGCCCACGGCGGCGTGGGTGGTGGAAACGGGCAACCCCATATTGGAGGCGACCAGCACCGTGGTGGCGGCGGCGAAATCCACGGAAAACCCCCGGGTGTTGGTGAGGGTGGTGATGCGGTGGCCCAGGGTGTCCATGACCCGGTAGCCGGCCATGGAGATGCCCGCCGCAATTCCCACGCCCCCAAAGAGGAGCAGAAACACCGGCACGGGAACCTGGGCGCCGATGGTCCCCTTGGTCACCAGGAAATAGATGACCGCCAGGGGGCCGATGGCATTGGCCACGTCGTTGGCCCCCCCGGCCAGGGCCACGTAACAGGAGGAGCCTACCTGGATGAAGCGGAAGATCTCCTCCGCGCCATCCCGCTCATCGTGGCGCAGGAATTTTTTTAGCAGGGCCCGGACCGCAAATCCCAGGATGGTGGCCAGGACGATGGCAATGGCAATGGCCTTGGGCCCGGCCACGTTCAGGGTTTTGCCCAGGGGCGTCTTGAACAGGAAGGACAGGACCACCACAAAGAGGATCGCTCCCGAAAACCAGGGCGACAGCTTCAGGGCCTGGAGGAAGGGCCGCTTGTGGGAGGTCACGGTTTTGATGATGATCTTGAACATGATGTAGGAAAGGACCAGGGCGAACACCGGGGAGATGACCCAGCTGGCCACCACCGCTCCCAATTTTCCCCATTGGATGACCGAAAAGCCCTTGGCCGAGATGCCGAACCCGATCATGGCGCCCACGATGGAGTGGGTGGTGGATACGGGCAGGGACTTCCAGGTGGCGAAGGAGACCCACAGGGCTGCGGCCAGAAGCGCCGCCAGAGCGCCCAAAAGGGCTGCGCGGGGGTCGGACATGACCTCGGAGGATACAATGCCCTGGCGGATGGTCTCGGTGACGTGGCCACCTATGAAAACCGCGCCCACGATGTTCAAGATGCCGGCGATGAAGACCGCCTGGCGCAGGGTGATGGCCTTGGCTCCCACGGCCGAGGCCATGGAGTTGGCCACGTCGTTGGCCCCGATGTTCCAGGCCATGTAAAAGCCTAATGCGTAACCGAAAATCAGGATGCCGTAATGAAGGCCCATGGGATAGGCTCCTGGTTCCTTTCCCGCCGGGGAGGACTCCCCCGGCCGCAAACCGTCTCGGCAAGACGAAGAAAATCAGAAAAACAGGGGGGGGGTGGAAAACGGGAAAACAGATGGAAAGCCCCATACCCGTGCCGCCCTTCTCGCTGAATTCGGCCGTGATGTCAAGAGCGATTGAAGCCAGGTTTCATTGATCCAGGCAGCTTCAAAGAGAAGGGAACTGCAGATCATGCAGACAACAAAAATGGATTTCACAGATAGAGCGGTTGCGGGAAGAAATCCTCCGGTCCCCCTTTTTCAAAGGGGGGAACCCGGCCCGGGCCGCGTTTCAAAAAACCGTCCTTTGTTTCAGAAAGACCTAAAAGCCCGGAAACAAAAAGTCCGGAGCCCCATTATCAGAGGCTCCGGACTCGGTATTCAAGGAGAAAGCCTATAGGGTTTCCTCCCGCAAAATCCACATTCTACACATTCCCGGCGGGCACGCTGCCCTGGGCCTCCACGGTGTAGTCCTCCAGGGTTTCCGGGGGATTGTAGAAAACGGCCGTGAAGGGCAGCAGGGTGTTGGGGGCCACGTCCACGTTGCTGTCCTGGATCCCCTTGCGGTTTTTCAGGGCCGACTTGACCTCTTCTTCGGTGAGACGCCGGATCTGGGCGTCGGAAATCTGGTTGCCTGCGTAGAGCATCTGGATGCCCACCCTGTTTCCGGACTGTTCGTAGAGGACCGCCTGGATACGGAGGTAGCTCCGGGCGTCGGGGTAGTCGTTTCGGACGTGGCCCCGGACCACGATGACCGTCTGGCCCTGGTGGTTTTCCAGTATATAGCCCTTCACGTCGTCCATGATGACCAGGCCCCTGGCCCCGCTGTCCGCCAGTCCGGCCCCGGTTCCGCCGCCGCCGAGGATGGGCACATCCACGCCCATGAACTTCATGATGGTGAGAGCCCCGAAGGCGCCTCCCAGGGCCAGGATCACCAGGAGCATGGCAAACAGGGGCCGGCTGGTCCGCCCAGTGGGTGGGGGTACGAAGAAGGGGGCTTCGTCCTCCTCTCCCTCCTGGATCTCTTCCTGGGCGTGGGTCCGCTCATAATCGTACTCCATAGTGGATCCGGCATCAGCCGCCTCGGCCGAGTCCATCTCCATGGTGACCCCGCCGTCCAGGGAACCGGCTTCCTCCCCGCCCTCCATATCCAGGTCCGCGTCCATGTCAAAGTCGATGTCAAGGCCCGGATCCTCGGCCATGGCCCGGGGCTTGGGCTCGGCATCCAGGGTCTCGCCCATGTCCAGGTCGATTTCCAACTCGCCGCCCTGGCCATCGGTGCCGAGTTCCATGGAGTCCAGATCCAGCTCCTCGGGTTCGCCTGGCCCCGCAGCCGCCGCGAGATCCAACTCATCCCGCCCGGAGATGTCCAGGTCCCCCAGGTCCAGGTCGCTATCCTCGGATCTGGCCGCGGCCGGTTCGGGCTCCAGGTCACCCAGGTCTCCCAGATCCATGTCCAGGTCTCCCAGGTCCATCTCGCCGGTGGCCTCGGCCACAGGCTCCGGGGCGGCTTCCAGGTCCCCCAGGTCCAGGTCGAGATCCAGGTCGCCGGAGGGTTCGGCCGGGGTCCCTTCCAGGTCGCCCAGGTCCAGTTCCCCCGCATCCTCGGGCGCGGCGGCTTCCAGGTCGAACAGGCCCAACTCGTCCTCTTCGGAATCGAAACCGTCTTCCATCACCTGGGTCTTGTCCAGGTCGGAATCCTCGGTTTCCGGTTCCGGGGCCGTTGTTTCGGCATCCAGTTCGCCCAGGTCGAGATCCAGCTCGTCGCCGAGGTCCCCGCCCAGGTCGGCGGCTTCCTCCTCCATGGGCTCCAGGCTTCCCAGGCCCAGGTCGTCCCCGCCCAGTTCGCCCAGGTCGAGGTCGTCCCCGCCCAGGCCGAGGTCGTCACCGGCTTTCATGGAAGCCTCGGGGGAGAGGTCCATTTCCTGGGCGCCATCGTCCGGGCCGGTGGCGGCCAGGGCCTCTTGTATGGCTATAAGGTCTTCGCCACCAGAAGGAGGCGGTGCGGCCACGGCTTCCTCGTCGCCGAAGTCCAGGCCCATGTCCAGGTCCAGGTCGAGTTCGCCCTCGGGCATGTCCCCGGCGGCCTCTTCGGTCTCCAGACCGGAAAGCTCCGGGAGGTCCAGATCCAGGTCCTCCACCGGGGCCGCCTCGGCCTGCCGGGTTTCCGCCCCGCCCAGGTCGCCCAGGTCCAGGTCGTCCGATTCAGCCTTGGCTGCGGCCGGGGCTTTGTGGGAAACCTCCATATCCTCTTGGGCTTCGGCCTCATCCAGTTCAAAGTCCGGGAGCCCCAGGTCCATGTCATCCCCGGCTGCGGCGGCAGGTTCCTCCTCCTCCAGCGCGCCCAGATCACCCAAGTCCAGGTCGTCCACCTCGGCTTTGGCCTCGGTCGGGGCGGCGTGGGAAACCTCCATGTCTTCCTGGGCCTCGGCCTCATCCAATTCGAAATCCGGAAGCCCCAGGTCGTCCCCGGTCTCTGGAGCCGAGGCGGCCAAGTCATCCTCCCCCAGGTCGCCCAGGTCCCCCAGGTCCAACTCCTCGCCCGAATCCATGGCCGCAATGGCGTCCCCGGCCTCTTCCTCCAGATCCGGGAGTCCCAGGTCCAGTTCGTCCGCCGCGGCCACAGCCTCCTCGGGAAAGCCCAGGTCGTCGTCGTCGTCCAGGCCTGGCAGGCCCAGGTCCTCCATATCCACCAGGGGTTCGGGCACCTTGGGAGCCGCCTTCCGGGGCGGGGGCGGGGGCGGGGGGGCTGCCACCTTGGGCTTTGGGGCCTCGCCTCCCAGGGAGAAAAGGTCGGATTCCAGTTCGTCGTCGGAGAAGCCGCCCGAGGCTCCGGCGTCCGAGGCGTCCGCTACGGCAAGGGCCTCGTTCAGGCCTTCCAACTCGGGGAAGTCCGGCAGGCCCAGGTCTTCTTCTTCCTGTTCTTGTCCGTCCTGGTCCGAAAGGGCCAGGGATTCCTCATCCAGGGCCTCGGGGGGAAGCCCGCCGGCCGGGGCCGGACCCACGGAAAATATATGCTGGCATTCGGAGCACCGAATCTTGACCTGTTTGTCCTGGACGGCCTCTTCGTCCAGGCTGAATCGGGTGCCGCATTTTTCACAGGCGATGATCATGGCGAGTCCCCGCGATTAAGGTTTCAGGGCGTATATTCCGGGCAGACCCCGGTATTTTTCGGCGTGGTCCAGACCGTATCCCACCAGAAAACCACGGGGCACGGAAAGGCAGCTATAATGGATCTCCACGGCCTTTTGCCGTCGCTCGTTCTTGTCAATCAGGGCGCAAAGGCGCACCGAGCGGGCCCCCAGGCCCTTGCAATGCTCCATGAGGAAATGCGCCGTGATGCCGGTGTCCACGATGTCTTCCACCAGCAGGACGTCCTTGCCCGTGAGATTGAGGGTCACGTCCTGGCTGAGGTGGACGCCGCCGGCCGGGTTCGTGCCCATGCCGTAGGAGGACAGCCGGATAAAGTCGATGCCAGCGGGAATCGTCAGGTTTCGGGCGAGATCCGCCAGGAAGATGAAAGCCCCCATGAGCACACCCACCAGGACCAGTTCACCGTCTTGATAATCAACGGAAATTCTTTGCGCCATCTGTGAAACCTCGGCTTGGATTCGGTCCTTGCCGAACACGGCGTCGAGGCTGGTCATTAGGATCCTTTGGGTTGGCAGGCGGTGTGAGGATACAGCCTGTGCCGCGTTTTCCTGGACGAACCGAAACCGGGCCGCACGAGAGCGATCATCGGTTTTGTTTGGAACGGCGGACAGGTCTTTCCGGGGCAAGTGTACGGACATTCGTTGTCTTGACGTACACTTATCTGCTTCGACATACATGGAAAGCCCCGCCGTGTCAATCCTGTTTGGGCTTTTTTGGGTGGGAGGGAGTCCGTAAAAAAACGCCGGGAGCCCCGGGGCACGGGCCTGGCTGTAGGCCCGGCCCCAGGAGGGTCATAGGCCCGTTTCCGCAAGCCTTTTGACCAGTTCCATCTGGTCGTCCGTCAGTTCTTTCGGCATTTCCAACAGGATACGCACGTACAGGTTCCCCTTGTTTTTGCCCTTCATGTCCGGCAGCCCATGGCCCGCCATGCGCAGGAGGGTCTGGTGCCGGGTGCCGGGGGGCACCTTCAGGGAAAGCTCCTTGCCCTCCACGGTGGGCACGGACAACGTGGTGCCCATGAGGGCCTCGGAGAGGCGGATGGAACGGTTCACGTACAGGTCCCGCCCCTCCACCCCGAACACGGGGTCAGCCACCACCTTGGAGCGGATGTACAGGTCTCCGGCGGGGCCTCCGGTGGGGCTGGGCTCCCCGCGGCCGGCCAGGCGGATCTTCTGGCCCGTCACCATTCCCGGGGGGATGTGCACGTTGATTTTTTCCTGGGTCCCCATATGGGCGAGGGAAAGGGCCTTCTGGGCGCCCGTGGCCACTTCCCGGAGGGTCAGGGGGATTTCGTACACCAGATCCTGGCCCTTGGTGTGGAAGGGCCTCTGCTGCTGGCCGAAGGGGCCGCCCCCCCCGGTGGACCAGGTGAACCGGTTTCCGCCTTTGCCCCGGCCGCCTAAGCCCGAGGAGTCGAAGCCGAATCCCCGCAGGACGTCCTCGAAGTCGAAACCCCGGAAGATGTCCTCCTGGGAGTAACGCTGTTGGAAGCCCTCGGTGCCGTAGGCATCGTACTGCTTGCGCTTCTCGTCATCGGAAAGCACCGCGTAGGCTTCGGAAATCTCCTTGAATTTTTCTTCGGCCCCGGGAATGTCTTTGGCGGTGTCCGGGTGGTACTTCATGGCCAGCTTGCGGTAGGACTTTTTGATCTGTTCCTTGGTGGAGTCCTTGGCCACCCCCAGCACCTGGTAATAATCCTTGCTGTTCATTCGCTATTTCCCGGACCGGCAATCGCCGTTTTCCCTGGGGTTTTGTTATCTTCGTAAATACGCATAAACAGTAAGGGAGACACCCTGGGGTGTCAAGCTGATGAAGCCTGGAGGCCGGGAGCGTGGTGAGGGAATCCTCTTTCGGAAAAGGGCGAGCCCGTTCAAAAGGGGGCGTCCGCCGGCCCGGATACCGCGCCAGGTCCGGTTGACAACCGGGCCCCGGGGTTCTAAACAATCCGGGTTGCGCCGGCGGCTCCGGCTCCGGTTTGGCGCCTCCCCGATCCCCTGTGGCGGATGCCTCGGAAAGGAACTCCCATGGACATCATCGTATTGGTGAAGCAGGTGCCGGACACCGAGGCGGCCATCCGTGTCTCGGACGACCGGGCGGCCATCCGGACCGAGGGCCTGAAATGGGTGGTGAACCCCTACGACGAGTACGCCGTGGAGGAGGCCCTCCGCATCCGGGAGGCCCTGGGCGGCTCGGTCACCGTGGTGTGCGCGGGCCCGGCCCGGAGCGTGGCGGCCATCCGGTCGGCCCTGGCCATGGGCGCGGACCAGGGCGTCCTGGTGTCCGACCCGGCTCTGGAGATCGCGGATTCCCTGGGGGTGGCCCGGGCCCTGGCCGCCGCGATCCGGGGGCTTTCTTTTGATCTGGTCCTGGCCGGCCAGCGGGCCGTGGATGACGATGCCGGGCTGGTGGGTCCGGCCGTGGCCGAGTTGTTGGACATTCCCCACGTGTCCCTGGCCACCAAGGTGGAGGTCCAGGGCTCGGAAATCCTCTGCGAGGCGGCCGCCGACGGCGGCGCGAAGAGCATCCGGGCGACCCTTCCGGCCCTGGTCACGGCCCAGAAGGGTCTGAATGACCCCCGTTTCGCCTCCATGATGGGCATCATGAAGGCCAAGAAGAAACCCGTGGAGGAAAAGGACCTCGTGGCCTTGGGTCTTTCGGCGGCTGATGTGGCCCCCCAAAGCCGGGTGACCGGCCTGTCCTTCCCCCCCGAGCGCCCCCCGGGCCGGATCATCCAGGGCGAAACCGCCCGGGACAAGGCCCGGGAGCTCGCCCGGGTCCTGGTGGAAGAGGCGAAAATTTTGTAGGTGGTGATGCAAAAAGTCGTCATCCCGGCGAAGGCCGGGATCCAGGGCTTTTGTAACGCCCCAAAATAACTGGATTCCGGCCTTCGCCGGAATGACGGACGGGGTGAATTTCGACCTTTTTGCATGACCATCATGAGATGGAGCGAAAAATTCCAGGGTGGGCGCAGCCATGGGATTTTGTAGCCCATCGTAATAAAAATCCTTTTGGGAAACAGCCCCGGACCTCAACCAAGGAGCCGTGTCATGGCCCAGGACGTGCTGGTCATCGTGCAATTTTCGGAAAAGGGAGTCGCCAAGGCGTCCCTGGAGGCCCTGGGGCTTGCCCGGGAACTGGCGGATGCCCATGGCGGCGAGGTCCTGGCCGTGCCCCTCGGGCAGGGCGGGGAGGAACTGGCCCCGGTGCTGGCCGCCCACGGCGCGGACCGGGTCCTGGTTTCCGGCGATGAAAACCTGACCCCCTTTGCCCCTGAGCCCCACCTTGCGGTCCTGGCCACGGAGATCGGGCGCCTGGCCCCCCGGGTGGTGGTCATGGGCAACACCCTCCAGGCCCGGGACCTGGCCGGGCGGCTTTCCGCCAGGCTTTCGGCCCCGGCGGCCGTGGACGTGCTCTCCGTCCGGTTGGATGGGGACGAGGTGGTGGCCGTCCGGCCCCTGTACGGCGGCAAGGTCCTGGCCGAGATACGCCTTTCTGGCTCCCCGGTCCTCCTGTTCCCCCGGCCCAACGTGTTTCCCGTGCGTCCTGTGGCGGGCAAGGGCGAGGTGGAGACCCTCGCCGCGCCGGTCACGGCCCCTCGGGCCCGGATGGAGGCTTTCATTGCCGCCCCGGCCGGGAAGAAGGAACTGTCCGAGGCGGATGCGGTGGTGTCCGGCGGCCGGGGCATGGCCGGGCCGGACTTCTCCATGCTGGAGGAACTGGCCGGGGTCCTGGACGCGGCTGTGGGCGCCTCCCGGTCGGCCGTGGACGAGGGCTGGCGGCCCCACACGGACCAGGTGGGGCAGACGGGCAAGACCGTGTCCCCGGCCCTGTACGTGGCCTGCGGCATCTCCGGGGCGGTCCAGCACCTGGCGGGAATGTCCTTTTCCAAGGTGGTGGTGGCCGTGAACAAGGACCCCGACGCCCCCATCTTCCAGAGGGCTGACTACGGCGTGGTGGGGGATCTTTTCGAGGTGGTGCCGGAGCTTACCGCCGCCCTTCGGGAAAGAAAGGGATAACCCCAGCCCCATGCCCAACGTTCATTTCATCAGCCTGGGGTGCCCCAGGAACCTCGTGGACAGCGAAGTCATGCTGGGCCGCCTGGCCGAGGCGGGGTACGCCGTTGCCGCAGACCCGGCTGACGCGGACGTCATCGTGGTGAACACCTGCGGCTTCGTGGCCGACGCGGTGGCCGAATCCGTGGACACCATCCTGGAAGCGTCGGTGTTCAAGGAGGAGGGCCGCTGCAAGCGCCTGGTGGTTTGCGGCTGCCTGGCCCAGCGGTTCGGCAAGGATCTGGCCGACTCTTTCCCCGAGGTGGACGCCCTGGTTTCCGTGGGGGCGGCCCACCGCATCGTGGAGGCGGTGAACGCCACCCGGCGGCTGGTCCTTTTGGGCGAGCCGGACGCCTCCCCCCTGGTCCGGGCCGACGAGCCCCGGTTGTGCACCACCGGAGTCACGGCCTGGGTGAAGATCGCCGAGGGCTGCCCGGGCGGGTGCACCTTCTGCCTGATCCCGCGCCTAAGGGGGCCGCTCAGGAGCCGGGACCCGGAGGACGTGGCCGCCGAGGCCGTGAACCTCCACGCCATGGGGGCCCGGGAGATTGTCCTGGTGGCCCAGGACACCACGGCCTTTGGCATGGACCGGCCCGATGGCGAGGATCTGGCCGGGCTTGTCCGGCGGGTGGCCCGGGCCGTGCCCGGAGCCTGGGTGCGGTTCCTGTACGGCCACCCCCTGCGGGTGACGGACCGGCTTTTGGAAACGGTCAACGAGTTGGAGAATGTCTGCGCCTACTTCGACGTCCCGGTCCAGCACGCCAGCGACCGGGTGTTGAAGCGCATGGGCCGCCGCCAGGGCAAGGCGGACCTTCTGGCCCTGTTCTCCCGCATCCGGAAGGCCGTGCCCGGCGCGGTGCTTCGGACCACGCTCCTCACGGGCTTTCCCGGGGAGACGGACGAGGATTTTGACGAGCTGCTGCGGTTCGTGGAACAGGTGCGGTTCGAGAACCTGGGGGTGTTCGCCTACTCGGATGCCGACGAGCTCCCCAGCCATTACCTGCCCGGCCATGTGCCCCAGGAGCTGGCCCAGGAGCGGGCGGACCGGCTCATGG
>Ga0180009_10006088_pt1 | contig 12753 bp, 7 predicted proteins | sample OS_PC_MetaG_FD_123537 | JGI IMG/M metagenome (GOLD analysis project Ga0180009, IMG submission 123537) | Groundwater microbial communities from the Aspo Hard Rock Laboratory (HRL) deep subsurface site, Sweden - OS_PC_MetaG | ecosystem: Environmental > Aquatic > Deep subsurface > Groundwater...
AACGAGATCGCGCAGAGTCGCGCTCTTTCGGGCAAACCTCAGGCGCAGTTCTGGCTCCACAGCGAGCTGGTGCTCTTCAACGGCAAGAAGGTCGCCTACGAGGACAACTGCGTGACGTTGCCGGAGCTGCTCGAGCAGGGCTTCTCAGCCCGCGAGCTGAGGTTCTTCCTGTTGCGCCACCACTATCGCCAGCCGGTCCTACTGACCACGGAGCGGCTCGAAGACGCGCGCGCGAGCCTGCGACGCATCGACGAGTTCGTGACCAACCTACGCGAGGTGAGCAAGGACGGTGCGCACATCGAGGAGGTCGCCGGTTGGGTGGTCACGATGAAGGAGTCTTTCCGTGCGGCGCTCTTCGACGACGTCAACGTGCCCGCGGCCATCGCCGCGTTGTTCCGGCTCGTACGGCAAGTCAACTACGTCATGGGCCAGGGCAAGTTGTGCAAGGACTGCGCGCAGTCGGTCCTCGACGCACTCGGCGAAGTCGATCAGGTGCTCGCACTTCTTCCGCCGGAACGCGAGGCGGCGGCGCTTCCCGAACACGTCACGGCGTTGCTGGACGAACGCGAGGCTGCGCGAACCGCCAAGGACTTCGCGCGGGCGGACGAGATTCGCGACCAGTTGAAGCAGCTGGGTTACGTGGTTGAGGATCGCGCCAACGGACTGCGCGTACGCCACAAGGACGACCGCTGAGCCGTGGACGGAGTACAGCGTTGAACAACGCGAATTGGGCGGCAAGTCACACCGTCGAGCACGGCATGTTCGTGCGGGACTACCCGGCGAGCGCTGGAGCGAGTGAAGCGCCCATCCTCTTCGTCCACGGACTGGGCGAGTCGGGTCTCTGCTTTGAGCGGGTCGTCGAGCATCCCAGGCTCGCTCGCTTCCCTCGCTTGATCGTAGATCTACCCGGGTACGGACGAAGTGCTTGGCGGAGGCCCGTCGACACGCTGGCGGCGCTGGCCGACCACCTCGCGCTCTGGCTAGCGGCGAGAGCCGGACGGCCAGCCGTGATCGTGGGGCACTCCATGGGCGGGATCGTCGCGCTTCTCGCAGCTGAACGGCATCCTCATCTGTTTGCTGGCGTCGTCGACGTCGATGGCAACAAGTCGCTCGGGGACTGTGCGTTCAGCGGGCGCGCGGCGAAGACCGCGCTGGAGGACTTTGAAGCGCGAGCGTTCGATGCGTTGGTGGACGGCATCTACGAAGATGGCAGCCGGGACGCGCCTCTTCGCGGCTACTACGCGAGTCTGCGGTTGTGCGATCCTCGCGCCTACCATGCCCACTCGATCGAGCTCGTGGAGCTGTCCGGAAAGGAGCAGATGGCCCATCGTCTCGCTGCGCTCCAATTGCCGAAGCTGTACGTGGCAGGTCAACCGAGAGGGGCGTGTGCACGTTCGATCGCGCTGCTCGACGAAGCTGGGGTCGCCTGGTTTGCCATCGAGCCGTCCGGCCATTGGCCCTTCCTGGACCAACCCGACTCGTTTGCCGAGGCGCTGTCCGCGTTCTGCGACGCAGTGGCTGGCTAGGGTTGCTTGATCGACGCCGCTCTTCGCGAGCAACTTGCAAACCATCCCCCGGAGAAATACCGTTCCATGCGACTGTGAGCGTCGCGCCAGCGCGCGAACACCGCCAAGGGAGGTCAGGATGTCTTTCTCCATCCTCGTTCGAGAGCACTTCGATTCAAACCCCGAGCGAGCCGATTCGTGGGAGAAAGTGTTCCTGGAGCTGCAAGTCGTCCTGGCCTACTGCGACGGCGTGCTCGCGCCGGCAGAGCGCATGACGCTTTCGCTGCTCAGCCTGGCGAAGCGGGACGAGCGTGAGAACCGGCGGTTGGTGGATCGACTGATTCGATCGATCGAGTCCGACGGACTGGAGCAGGCCGCGGACAAGGTCGTGTCCGAAATCAAGAAGCTGCTGGAGGCGATAGCGACGGACGCGCGCACTGCATTGGCGGCCGAGATCCTTCGCGAGAGCATCGCGATCGTGGTGGCTGACGACGTCATCTCGGACAAGGAACGTGCGTTCATCGCGGAACGATTGGCCCCAGGGCTAGGCGTGGACAAGCAGCAGGCGCTGGACTTGCTGAAGAAGGCGTCGGGTCGTTTGAGTCGGTCGCACGCCTATGTGGAGCGAGCCTACGAGTGCTACCTGATGCTCGCCGAGCTCGACAAGGACCCACCAACCCTCAACACCTCGGACGGCGATCAGCTGCCTGGATTTCTCGGGGCGGTCGATCAGTTCGTCCTACAGAACTCGGTCGGCTCGAGCAGGGTCGTGGCCTACTACCTCGGAGCCCTTGGTGGCATCTTCTGGGTCGACGAGTACAAGCAGCACATCGCCGTGCTGGGCCAGCTCACCAACGCGGCGCGGGAGCTGCGGAAGACGTCGGGGGTCGATGGTCGCTTGCGTGCGATTCACCACGAGCTCGGTCAGCTTCGTAACCGCGGTGTCGACGCTCACGGGTTCCATGCGGTCACCCGGCACGTAACGAACACGCTGGGCAAGATGGATGGACTCAACGAGCCCCAGCGAGCGTTGTTCAGGGACCAGATCGCGCCGGCGCTCGAGATCGATCACGACGCCCTCCTGCAGGCGTCCTCCCAACGAAGATCGATGATCGATCTGCACCGCAATCTCACCGGACAGGGCAGACCCAGGGGAGATCAGGACGAGCAGTCGCAGCGCTGGTGGCAGTTCTGGAAGTAAGGGATCACCAACGAATAACCTGGTCCACTTGGCGTCGAGAAACGGGTGGCACGGCCAAGCAAGCCTTTGAACGCCTGCAAGCTCCTGCTTGGGCGGCGAAGGGCAAGCATGAAACACGGCCAAGCAGTCCCTTCGCGGCGATTGCACGCTTGCTTGGCCGTGCCACCCAAGTCGCACTCGGTGGACCAGCTAATTCCGTGGCGGTCCCTAAGGAGACGGGTGGACCGGGCCACGGGTTGACATCTGTTTGTCTAAGACACATGTCTATGGTATGGAGAGATCGATGGCCCAACCAGAACCGGAAACCTACTCGATCCGTGTCGCTTCCCGTTTGAGCGGAATATCCGCCGATACCCTAAGAATGTGGGAGAGACGCTACGGTTTTCCGGATCCAGCGCGTCTCCCGAATGGCAATCGCGTCTACTCGGCGGAATCCGTTCAGCGGCTCATCGTGATCGCGCGCGCGTTGGACGCAGGCTACCGACCCCGCGAAGTGGTCGGCAAGGACATGGAAACGTTGGAGCGGATGTTGTCCCGGTCCGCCCAGCAAGCCGCACCCGTCGTCGGCGTCACCAACGAGGTCTGGCGACCCGCCATGGACGCCATCATCGATTCCGACGTCAACACGCTTCATTCACGCCTCCGTCAGCTCGTCGCAACCCTCGGGGCCAAGCGGTTTGTCACGGACGCCGTCTCTCCACTGCTCGTCGAGGTCGGCCGCGCTTGGGCCGCAGGGTCGATCGACGTCCGTCATGAACACCTGGCGAGCGAAGCGTTGACGACCCAGCTCCGGTTGTTGCTAGCTTCTTTCGAGCAAGCTTCGGAAGGGCATCCAAGGGTGTTGGTCGGCACCCTTCCTCAGGAGCAGCATCGTTTGGGCATGGAGATGGCGGCGCTGTATCTGGCAGCGGAGGGAGCCTCGATTCGCATGGTGGGAGCCGACACGCCGGCGGATCAATTGGTCGAAGCCGCAAAGCGGCTTGGCGCCGACGTCATCGCGCTGTCGGTGTCAGCGAGCTCCGATCCCATGGCCTCTGGTGGATACCTGCACTGGATGATGGCCGAGCTTCCGGAATCCATTCAGGTCTGGATCGGCGGAGCCAACGCCGTTCGTATCCGCGAACAGAACACCCGGCTTCGCGTCGTGCGGGACTGGGAAGACTTGGACGTCGAGCTGGCGAGAGCGAGAGCGGGCGTGGTGGGAGCGGCGTAGAAGAACGGGTGGCACGGCCAAGCAAGCCGCTGAATGCCTCCAAGCTCCCGCTTGGCCGTGGGCGGCGAAGGGCAACGCGGAACTCGAAACACGGCCAAGCGGTCCCTTCGCGGTGATTGCACTCTTGCTTGGCCGTGCCACCCAGGTCCAAACTCGGCGGACCAGATATTTCCGTGTCGGTCCCTTAGAACCTTCCGAGGATGGCAGCGCCGGTCATCTCGGGCGACCAGACCGGACTCGCGGTTAGGTCCATCGATGGTTCGGACGTGGGCTTGGGCTTCTCCTCGGGGGCGGAAGGGAGCTGCTCGCGACCGCTGACGTTGCGCAGCGAAGGGCGATCGAAGGAGTAGAGCAAAAAGCCCGTGGCCCCGAGCGCAACGGACGCGCCGAAGGAGACAATCGACGCCGTTCGATAGTTGTTTCGTCGATTGAGCGTGTCGTTGTACTCGATCAGGCGATCCCGGCTGATGGTGCCGGTCTCTGTCTCGGCATCGATGTCCTTGGCCTTGTTCTCCTGCCCTACAGCGAGGACAGTGAACACGCCGCCGGTGACGAGGGCGGTGGCCGAGGTGACAAACAGCACGCTGGAGGCAATCCTTTGGCCGGTGCTGTCGAGCTCGACGTCGAGCCGCTGTCGTTTGCCGCGCTCTAGCTTCACTTCGACAGAGTGGCCTTCGCGACCGTTCTTCATCACCGCCACGAGGTGCCGTCCAGCAGGGAGCTCGAGGGGGCTGGACAAGGGTGAAACGCCGACGAGTCGCCCGTCGATCGAGATCTCGGCATCGGGCTCCACCTCGATGTCGAGCACGCCCGGCTTTTCGCGCAACACGAGATCGAGCGCGAGGATGCCGCCTTCGGCCGCTTGGACCTCCCTCACTTCATCGAAGTAACCGGGCGCGGTGAGAACGACCTTGTGCTGACCCTTTTCGACCTGCGCGATCAGGGGCAAAGAGGCCGGAGGTTTGCCGTCCAGGGAGATGCTCGCCCCTTCGGTGGGTGACGTGACCATGACGCGCGTTTGGCGAGCCATCGCAGTGGGGGCGGGGGTGGCAGGGGCAGCGCCTTCTTCGCCCGCAGCGGCAGCGGCTTCGGCGAACCGGGCAGCGCTGGGTTCGAGCTCGGCAAGCCCCTGGGCGGCGTCCGCCCGCCGTCCGCCTTCGGGCACGCGGCGCAGGTAGTCGCGGTAACGATCGATCGCGGCCTGGAGATGGGCGGGGTTCTTGTCGATGTAGTACTGCCGCCGGAAGGCCTGCCCGATGGTGAACACGATGGCGTCGCGGGGGGCGAGCTCGTAGGCGCGCTCGAAAGCTTGGATGGCCGCCAAGAACTGCCCGGCTTCGTACGCTTGGGCGCCGGCGTTGAAGTACGTCCGCGCTTCCTTGACGCTGCCGCCCTGCGCCCATGCGCTGCCGCTCACGAGCGCCACGGACAACATGGCCGGCCAGGTGATTCGATGCGTCCACCTCATGGGTTCACCGCATTGCCCTTGTAGAGAGTAACACCGCCGTCGTGCCCCACGGCCACGTCGACGACCCCGTCGCCGGTGAAGTCGGCCGCCGCGACCGAGTAGCCGCCTTCGAGGTCTTCCAACGGTGACAGGTTCGCCAGCGCTCCGTCCTTGATGTCGGCGCGATACGCCGCGTCCTCGGTCACGAAGACGATCTCGAGGGCCTCGTCGCCGTCGAGGTTCACCAACGTCATCGCCGTGGGATTGTCGACCACGTCTCGCGTGAGGTTGGCGATGCCGCCCATGTCGAGCCCGCCCAGACCATCCTGTTGAATGAGCTGGATATAGCTGGAGAGCGTACCCGCTGCGAGGTCAACGCCGAACGCGAGCGCAACGATTTCCTCCTTCCCGTCGCCGTCGACGTCTCCGACCGCGATGTGCGTCCCGATGCTATCTCCTGACGACTCCATCACCGTGGCATCGTCCGTCAAGTCAGTGATGAACGCTTCGAGGGAAACATCCCCCAACGCCTGCCAGTAGAACTCAGACGTCGTCCCCAGATCTTCGATCGTGAAGGCCGTTCCTTCGGCCTGGCTGCCCGCGCGCGCCACCGTCACCTGCCCTGACAACGTCTTGTTCGTCTCATCGGCGTGGGTGCCGAAGATCACAACCTCGTCGATATCGTCACCCGTGAGATCCATCGCGGCCATGGCTACCTGGGTACCCAGGAATCCGGTTGGCATGGGACCGGAGGGTCGGTCGAGGGTCGAGTCGATCGCCGCTTCCCCGCTCGACGGCACAAGCCACAGGCTCACATCCGCCTGCAACAGAGCCTTGGGGCTGGTCAACTCCTGGCCGCTGCTCCCCATCGCGGCGAGGTCCGCGTGGGTGGTATCACCATCAAACTCTCCGACCGCCACCAGCAGCGGAGCCATCTCGATCGGCGGGCTGCCCGGCACGGAGTGGGAGAGGACAAAGGGAGAAAGGAGCTGCCGATCGCTCGACCCGCCAAGCGATGCGATGTTCACGTTGGTAGTCGGATCATCGTCGGGTCGCGAGATCACGATCAGATCGTCGATGTCATCGAGGTGGAACGCGGCCATGCTCCCCGCCCCAATTTGCTCGATGTTTCCGAGATAACCCATCGTCACCGGATCGCTCGGTCCACCGAACCCCTGGCCAAACACCACCGACAACGCGTCGCCAGGATCCGAACCATCCAACGTCTCGACATTGGTCTCGGCAAACGCGAGGTCCAACACCAGATCGCCGTCGAAGTCGCCGACGGTGAAGTGCGCCGGATAGCCGCGGGTGGGCATCCAAAACTCGTTGAACAGCCCGGTGCCCGTGCCGTTGTAGAACGTGACGCCGTGCTCATCGTTCGAGCCCACCATCACGTCCAGAAAACCATTGGCGTTGAAGTCGGCGATGACCGCCTGATCCCATAGGTAGCCGTCGTTTTCGGCCAATGCGCCGTACACCGGCGTCGACGAGTGACCAGGGCCCCAACCCACGATGCTCACCAACACGGCGTCGGGCATCACGTAGTCCGCGAGTCCGTCGTCGTTGAGATCGCCGATGGCAAGCGGCATCTGCGGCATCTCGTCGCGGTCCAAGTTCGGCGCCTTCGGCAGCGTCAGCCAGTCTGCCAGGCCATCGCCAGGCTCGGGAGGTTCCGGTGGATCCGGCGGTGGATCCGCGAGGGGCGGAGGCGGCGTTGAGTTGAAGGTCCCGTCCCCCACGCCGTAGGCAATGACCGGCAAAGCATCCCAAACCCAGTCATCGATCGGCGTTTCGGGCTGAACCACACCCACCACCACGTCGAGCCGACCGTCCAGGTTGACGTCCACGAGCAGAGCGGGCGTGCCCACCTGGAAGCCGGCTGGAACCCGCACGGCGACGGACCGGTCGTCGTGGTTCCATCCGAAGACGTCCTTGTCGTCGTAGGCACAAGGGTTGTACCGGATGAGGCCCTCGGCGCGCTCGAAGTTGAGGATGAGATCGTCGCACGGCCAATCCGCATTGAGGCTGCCGACCAGCGGGTCCCCGGCGTACTTGCCGCCGGCGGCCACGCCCATGTCCATCAGCGGGGCTTGTGACCACCGCCCGACGTACATCGCCATCCCGCCGGCCAGGACGATGATCTCGTCACCCACCCACGCGCCGGGGTTGGCCGGATCGACACCGATGGGCATGGCCTCCATCACGACAGCCTTCGCGGAAGGAGCATTGACGCTGAACGGGGCATACGCGGTCGGTTGCAGGGCCCGGTCCTGGCCACCTGGCAGCACCGTCATCCCTTCGGCCAACAGAACCACGTCTTCGGGGGAGTCTTCGCTCGTGAGCTGTCCCACGGCGGGTGCGGTCGTGGCCGAATAGCGATGTACCGACTTGGCGACGTTGCCTTCGCTATCGAAGAAGCTGACGATGAGCTCCTGGGTCGTGACCGAAACGAGGTCCGCGCGGCGATCGCCATCGATGTCCGCGACCGCGAGCTTCGGCCCATCCTGGAGCGACACCCAGCCTTGTTCGTCAAAGGTGCCGTCGGGTTGGCGACAGATATCATCGGTGCCGCAGCCCCAACCCGTGGGGCAGGCCGGACGCACGTCGTCTTCGCCGGCCGGGCTGCAGTCGATTCGGCACTCATTCTTTTCGCCCGGACCGATGCACGTCTCGGACGAGAAGTTGTCGCAGTCCTCTCCGTAGTCGGGCTCGACGACACCGTTGCCGCAGTAGCCTTCCTCCATCTCGGATAGGTCAGCACATCCGGCAAACCCAGCCGTGCAGGCAAGGCCAATGAACCACGCTTTTCGTAGAATGCTTCGCATGGGAGGTCTTTCGAGAGTTCGGCAGGGGACCGTCAGAACGGGTTCTCGATCTCGCCGGACCCGGTCTTCTTCGTCGTAGCCAATGGCTTCGCACGGCCGGTGGACACGCGCGCAAGGTTCACCGATACGATGGCGTCGTCTTTGGGCACCAACGAGATCACCTTGTCATGGTAACCGGAGGCCTTGAACGTCAACTCCACGGGATTGTCAGAGCGCGGAAGTTTCAACGGGCCAGGCGATGATCCGAGCTTCTCGTCGCCGACGTAGGCCTCGACGCTCGTCGGCACGGACTGGATCGTGAGCTGGACGTTCGCGGGTACGGCAGGCGCAACGGACCCAGCCGGCTCGACAGGCGCCGTCTCGCTCGGCGTGGAAGGCGCAACTCGCTCCGAGGTCGACGTGACCGGCGTTGCCACCGATGCGGACGGCGATGCGGCGTCGGAGGGCGATCGCAGGGCAAAGAATCCACCGATCCCTGCGAGGATCGCGAAGACCAGCGCACCGGCCCCCACGATCATGGGGCCCTTGCTCTTGCCGGTTTCCAGGGACGGAGTTCGTTCTGTGGCCACGGAAGCAGACAGGGTTCCGGAGTCCGCGGCGGCCATGGTCTTGGCCGATGCAATCTCGAGCTGCTCGGCAGGGGTCATGGGCCCCGGCGTGTTCATCCCGCTGAAGGGCGGCGTCGCACCCGGACGCCACACCGGAGCGACGGTAACGTCGAGCCCGGCATCCCGTGCGGCTTGGGCGAGGGCTTCGACGCCTTCGGCGACGGAGGAGGGTCGTTCCTCCGGCCTCTTGGCGAGCATGCGAAGCACGGGTCCATCGAGAGCAAGCAGCAGCTCCGGGCAGACGGACGACATGGCCGGAGGCTCGGCGTTCATCTGCTTGAACATCACCGTCATCATCTCTTCGGCGTCGAAGGGAAGCTTTCCGGTGAGCACTTCGTGCGTCATGACGCCGAAGGAGTAGATATCGGCGCGATGGTCCACGCCTTTGCCGAGGCATTGCTCGGGGGACATGTAGTAGGGCGTGCCGATGGGCGTGCCCGTACGGGTCTTGTGACCGCTGGTGGTCGACTCACCGAGCAGCTTGGCAATACCGAAGTCCAGCAGCTTGGGGTACGCGGCGCCGTCGCCATCCATCGCGAGAAACACGTTCTCGGGCTTGAGGTCCCGGTGCGCGATCCCGGCGGCATGCGCTGCATCCAGGGCCTTGGCGATCTGGCGCAGGATGGGAATCGCCTCTTCGATCGGTAGCCGTCCGCGCGACTTGATGTACTCGTCGAACGGCATGCCATCGAGGTACTCCATGACGAAGTACTGGCGTTTGTCCGGGAGAACCCCAAAGGAGAAGATGTCGATGATGTTGCGGTGGCGGATCTGGTTGACCGCCCGCGCCTCGGCCACGAAGCGCGACACCATCTGGGGGTTGGAAGAGTAGGAGCGGTTCAGCACCTTGACCGCGACCTGTTTGCCAATGAGCGGCTGCTCGGCGCGATACACGGTACCGAACCCGCCAGCGCCAATCTTGGCTTCGATCTGGTACTCACCAACCATCTGGCCGGCGATCAGATCAACCTCCGTGGCGTACAGGGACTCGTCGGACATGAGGACGGAGCCGTCGTGAGGGCAGACTCGGACGTCGTCGGGGTGCTGGGTGTGACACTGGGGGCAGATGGCCATGGTTGAGCGTCGGACAGAATCGCACGATCTTCCGAGATGCGCCACGATCGGTGGATTCAACACCCGATCAGAGCAGGCACGGAAGCCACGCAGGAGCGAAGGGTTGTTGACTCCGCGCAGCGGACAGCGCTGACCGCCTGGGCTCGCAGAACTGGCAAGGTCATGCATGCACGCACGGAGGCTCGGGGATTCCCGCACGCGTTTCCTTTCTTAAGGAGGACGGACCGCTCGGGAGCGACGGAGAGATGATCTTGGGCGCAGCTGAACGCGGAGCGCGCCTCGATCACGCGGGTGTTGCAGCTGTGCTCGACTGGGGCGTTCACCAAGGCCGCGCGTTTGTCGTCACCGCGTCCCATGGGCGGTCCCTGACACAAGTGGTTGACGCCGCGGGGCCCCTGACCGAGCGCGAAGTGTTGCGGATGACCGTGTTGATCGCAGACGCGGTCGCCTACCTGCACGGCGAAGGGATGGTGTACCAGATCGTGAATCCCGGGTCGGTAAACGTGGGTTATGACGGCCGCGAATTGCAGCTTGCGTGGCCTTTGTTCCTCGTACGCACAGGGACGCCGGCCACGGACACGTCCGGCGAAGCTGTCCGCGCTGGCGTGCCACCGTACGGGGGGCCTGAAGCGCTCGATTTGGACGGAACGATTGAGCCTTCGATGGACGTATACGGCATCGGCGAGACGGCGTACTTCCTCCTATCGGGCCGCCCGGCACACACCAGAGGCAAACTCGGGCTGGCCGAGCACTACGCCCAGAAACGCCAACGCGCGGTGCCGCTGCGGGAGTTCGCTCACCGGGTGACGGCTCCCACTGCATCACTCGTTGAGGGAATGCTTGACCCCGATCCTATGCGGCGTCCTGCCGCGTCGGAAGTACGCGACAGAGCGACGCTCTTGATGCGAAGGCTGACCCGATAGCATTCGCTGAGCGTCGGTCTCAGAATCCCGCTTTCATCCCGCGAGGACGAGATCCCAGTCGACCAGCATCAGGGAGTCGGAGCCCCCTTCGTGCACCAACGAAACGAGGAATCCGTCTGTCGTCACGTGCCGTATCCACATCGGCACGTACGTTGGGACGGACAGCGCACACGCAGCCTTGTCGCAATCCCAAACCTGCAAGTGCGTGTCGTCGGTCGAAAGTAGCCACCGATCCTCTACGAGAGCCATGCTGCGGACCCTCGCGTCGTGTAGCTGCCACTCTGTCAGAATATCACCGGTTTCGCAGTCCCAGGAGCGAACCTTGCCAGACTCAAAGGCCACGAAGAGCCTATCCGTCATTTCGCCAACCACCATCGCCGTGGACGCGTCACCCAAGACCGGCAAACGTCGGAGCTTGCCTTGCCGCCTGAAGTCCCAGAGGAATACAGAAGAGGGGGTTCGCGCGGCCAGCCGACTCGCGTCCGTCCAAAGATGGAGATCGGTCGCGGGCACCTCTCCTACCGACAGGTCCCACAGACACGCACCATCTATCAGGTCCCATACGCGAACCGCCCCATCGGAGGCACACGATGCTGCGGTGCCGGCATCCCCGGACAGCCCCACCGCCAGCACGTCGGATTCATGTGCTTCGATGGTCAAGCGAGTCTTTCCTACATCCAGATCCCACACGACCAGGGTGCCATCACGGTACTCGTGGAATTCGAGGTTGTCCTGGATGGTCCAACTGCCGGAGCTGGTGCCTCCGCCGCTCACAGCGATGCCGTGTTCGAGTCGCGCGGTCAAGCAGCGGGGGTGTCCGCGGTGACCATCGAGGCATCCATTGAATTCGGCACACCATATCTGCATGCACGGTGTCAGGGAGCCCTCGCAATACTGCAAGCGGAGCGCTAGCTGACCCGATGGGAATCGCACAATCTCACGCGCAGGCCGTGAGAACATCGGATCATTCACGAGAGCTCCGACCGCCGAGACGTACCGAGGCCGCGACTTACGGAGGCGCTGCGCCATCTCCCGCCATTTCGCAACGAACGCCGGCTCGAGCGGACGAGACTCTCTCGCTGCACGTAGGAGGTCCAAGGCTTTTCCCACCGACGTCTCCTCAAGTCGCTCGACCGCCGAGATGGTGCGGCCGATCGCGGGCAAAGCCGGCTGCCAAGGTGTCTCGACTGGAGCCTCGCGTGACTGAGGCTCCAGCGTTGCCCAGCTTTTCTCCAGATCGATCCTAACGCCAACCCGCTTCAACGCCGCGTTGACGAATCCAGGTTCCTTGTCCCGAAAGGAAAGCACCAGTTGTCTTCGAGTGATGGATTCTCTTCGCCTTTCCGCACGCGATCGCGCCCGGGAGATAATTTCGCGAACGCGCCGCGACACGGTGACCTCACCATGCCCCTGCCCGTCGCCAGCCCGGGCCCGCCGAAGCTTGTCGACCACCGTATCGGCACGAAGTCCGTGCCGGCGCAGCAGCGACTTCGTCCAGGAATCCGGAAGAGCAAAGACTGCCATGAGCAGATGGATGGGTAGGATTGCCGAATCACCGCTTCGAATCGCTTCTTGCGTTGCAGCATTCAACAACGTCGTGGTGACGTCTTCGGGGACCTCCGGTGGCCCTGTGGGGGATGCAGCGGCAGAACAGCGCTCGTGAAGGGAATCCCACGGATCGAGGACGCAGATCTCGGACTCCTCGGCGGCTCGACGACCCACGATGGTTTCGGCGACAACGTCGACCGTCAAGACCTCCGCCCTCCCGTCAGGGTGCAACACGCGGACTTCGATCCTCCCATCCTCCTCCACAGAAAGCGGCTCGGCGTCAGGTAGACACTGCAAGCAGGCTCCCATCGTGTCACCTACATCGACCGTCGCAGAATGAGCGCGACCCGTGTCTGGGTCGACCAGTTGCACCTCGAGCACAAGTGTGAAGTGGCTCCGAGGACCG
>Ga0180009_10006089_pt1 | contig 12753 bp, 8 predicted proteins | sample OS_PC_MetaG_FD_123537 | JGI IMG/M metagenome (GOLD analysis project Ga0180009, IMG submission 123537) | Groundwater microbial communities from the Aspo Hard Rock Laboratory (HRL) deep subsurface site, Sweden - OS_PC_MetaG | ecosystem: Environmental > Aquatic > Deep subsurface > Groundwater...
CAGAAAACCAGCCTGCCGTCCGCCCCCCCGCAGGCCCACTTCTCCCCCCCCGGACCGAAGCCCACGGCGTTCACATCCACCCCCTCGCTGTGCACACGGGTGGAAAGGAGGCGACCCTCCGCGCCGTTCCACAGGCGCACCGTGCCGTCCGCGCCCCCAGAGGCAAAAAGCGTCCCGTCCGGCGAAGCGGCCAGGGCGTTCACAGCCCCCTTGTGCCCGGCCAGGGTCCGGGAGGCTCCCATGCCTGTATCCATGACCCGGAGGCCGCCGTCCACGCAGGCGCACCAGAGGGTGGAGTCAGCCGGATACACGGCTATGGCCTGGGCCCGGGACGGAAGGGGAAAGACCGGGCCTGCCTTCATGGAAGCCAGGTCCCACAGGCGCACGGTCTTATCCCAGGATGTGGAGGCCAGCGTGCCGGACCCAGGGAGAAATGCCAGGCCCGTGACTCCGCTGTCGTGGCCCAGGAAAAGCATTTCCGGCTCCCGGGTTTCCAGGTTCCACAGGCCCACCCCGTGGTCCCAGGACCCGGAGGCCAGGAACCGGCCGTCCGGACTCTCGGCCAGGGCGTTCACCGCGTCCAGGTGTCCCGCGAGGCTGTTCTTCACCGGCACGGGAAGCCCCCAGAACCGGAGGGTGCCGTCATCGGAAGAGGACACGAGCCGGTTCCCGGCCCGGGAAAAGGCCAGGGCGTTCACATCTTCCTGGTGGCCCTGGACCACGGCCTTGAGATCTCTCGTGGCGGTGTCCCAAACCCTGATGGTCTCATCCCAGGAAGAGGAAAAAAGAAGGCGGTCATCCGGAGAAAAGGCCACGGAACGGACCGGGCCCGTATGACCCTTCAGGACGGCCAGGCAGTTCCCGGTTTCCACTTGCCAGATGCGGACCGTTCCGTCCTCGGAGCCTGTGGCCACCCATTTTCCGCCCGGGGTGACGGCCGCTGAAAGAACAACCCCTTTGTGCCCCTCCAAGGTCTGGGCGCACGGGTCCGGGTTCGCGGCGTTCTCCGACATGCAGGAAAGGTCCCACAGCCTGGCGGTTCTGTCGGCACCCGTGGTGACAAGGCCATCGCGGGTTTCGGTCTGGGACTTGGTCTGTCCGTCCATGCCGGTGATTTCCACCCGAACCTGGATAGGCGAAAAAACCATGGACTTCACAGGCCCCTCGTGGCTCGTCCCCCGGAAAAAAATTTCCCCGGTCCCAGCGTCGCAAAGCTCGACCTGGCCGGAGTGCAGTCCCACGGCCACCCGCAATCCCGGCTCCTTGCCCGAGGGGCTCCCGGGCGCCTTGCCCAGCGCCAGGCAGTCCGCCCCGGACGGGGTCTTGCGCCAGACTTCGGGCCGGCTCCCGGCTTTGTCCGGGTCCCAGATCATGACCGCCGCCTGGCCGGTGACGTAGAGAATCCGGTTTCCGCCCGGCAGGAACCGGACGCCGAGCACCTTGCCGCCCGCATCGTCCAGGGAGGCCAGGAGCCGGGCGTCTCCCGCGTCCCACAAACGCAGGCTGCCGTCCGCCCCGCCGGTCACGATGCGGGTTTCATCCTCGGAGAGATCCAGACAGCGGACGTATTTCTGGCCGCAGGACACAGAGGCGAGTTCCGGAACCAGGGATTCCATGGCCTCGTTGGCCCCCAGGCGGGCGAGATAGGTGTCTGCAAAGCCCAGGGACTCCCGGAACTGGAGCACGGCCTCCTGCCAGCGCTTTTGGCCCAGGGCTTCCCGGCCCAGGCGGGCGTGGTAATCCGCCAGAGCCCGGCCGGTTTCCTCGCGCGCGGCCTTTTCCTGGACCAAGGCCTGGTTGGCGTTTTCCTCCGCCTGCTGGGCGATCTTCTCCGCCCGCAAGGACGCCACGCCGAAATAGAAGGCCGCCAGGGCCAGAATCGCAAACACGGCCACAGCACCGGCCAGGATACGAATGCGCCGCTGCTCCCGGTTTCGCGCCCGCTGGGAGGACTTTTCCACAAAATCCCGTTCTTCAACGGAAAGCTCTTCCCCCCACTCCCGGACCAGGGCCTCGGCCACGGCCAGGCTCTTTCCCGTGGCAAGGAGGAACTCATCCGGTTTTTCCGCCTCCTCCTCCCAGAGGGAAAGGGCGTAGCGCAGCTTTTCCCGCTCCCGCAGAAACTCCCGGGACTCTTCCAGCCATCCCGCCAAAAGTGGCCAGGATGTGAGGAGCGCCTCGTGGGCCAGCCCCACCTGGCTTTCCCGGTCCGCGCCCGCCGAGGTGGTGAGGAGCCGGGCCGAAAGAAAGGCCTCCAGGATCTCCTCGGCTTCGGGGGACGCCAGGAGGCGGTCCTTGGGCACGCGCCTTCCCACGAAGGCCTCGCCGTCCGGAGCCACGAGCTGGCGGAAAAACCGGGGTGCCGCCTCCAGGGCTGCTGGGGAAAGCCCTTGAAACACCTCCCCGGCCCGCCGGGCAATGGCCCCGGACAGGCCCCCCAGGGCTCGGTAGGCCTCCCAGGTGAGGATCCCCTCGGCGGTCCTCCTCTCGTAGAGAGCCTCCAGGGTGAACTCCAGCAGGGGAAGGGCCCCCCGCTGGGACGCGGCCTCCTCGTGGAGCGCCTCGTTCAGCCCCTGATCCGTGGCCGGGTCCCGCTCGAACCGGAGCCCCGCCGCCTGGGCGGGAAACAGGATGATCCGGCCCATCTCGTCAAAGGAGGGCGGGGACAGGTCGTAATGCCCCAACCCCTCTTTCAACCGCACCAGCTCGGGGACCTGGGCGCAGGCGGGGTAATACTCGTTGCGCATAGTGGCCAGGACCCAGGCAAAACCGGACCGGGCCAGGTGCTCCAGGGCCATGAAGAACCCGGCCTGCATCTCCGGGGGCCAGGACGGGTTGCTGAAAACCTCCTCGAACTGGTCCAGGAACAGGAGGAGCCGGGCTGAAAGGGGTTTGGCCAGGGAGTAGTCCGCCTCCCACCGTTCCTCGGCCCGGGCCAGGGCTCCGGCCAGGGGGGCCATGGCGTGCCGGGGAGCCTCGGCCAACAGGTCGGCGAGGCTTTGTTCGTTGTACCCGGAGTCCCCGAGTTCCGGCAGGGCGGAGAACAGCAGCCGGGAAAGGCCCAGGAGAAGATCCGGCCCCAGGTCCCCGGGGCGCACGGCCTTCCAGCGCCAGCACCCCACCCCCTCCACCACCCCGGGGTGGGTGGCATGGGGGATGACCCCGGCCCGGACCAGGGACGACTTGCCGCAGCCGCTCATGCCCGAGACGAGAACAAAGGCCCGGCCCTGGCCGGACAGGGCCGTGAGGCGGTCCATGATGTCCCCCAGGGCCCGGGTGCGGCCGAAAAACACGGGCGCATGCTCGTACTCGAAGGCCATGAGGCCCCGGAAAGGCGACCCGGAGAACCAGGTGGGCTCCACCTCCGTGGCGGTCACGGTCTCCTTGATCCGGAGACGCACCACCTCCCTTAAGTCAGCCTCCAGGGTGGAGGTGAATTCCTCCAGGGACTGAAACTCCTTGTAGGCGATCTTGAACGTGCCGTCCGGCTTGCGGAACCAGCGCTCCAGAAAGGAGTCCAGGGCCTTCTTCTGCCTCCGGGCCTCGGCCATCCGGGTCTCGTCGTCCAGTTCCACAAAGGCCCGGGCGTTCTTCCGGTAGACGAACAGGTCGGGCTTGCCGGTCTTGACAGCCGCCTCGTAGGCCTCCTCGAACTCCCATTCCGTGCCCGACTCGTAGGCTGTGCCGTCCTCCCGGGCAAAGAGTTCGGGCGGGAGCCGCGTCCCCAGGCGGGACCAGAGGATGCAGATCACCACGTCGCTGGCCGATGGGGGGAGGATCTCTTCCTGGAAGTGTTTCGTGGCCCGGAGGGGCACCTCCTCCCACCGGTAGGGCACAAGCCTGGCGTGGCCGTGGAACTCCCCGGAAAGCCGGCGGACGATGTCCGAGGCCACCTTGCGCTCGTTGCCCACGTCCCCGGGGGACGAAATGAAGATGCGGAAGGTCTGCAAGATCCCTCCCGGAAAGGGACTTTGGACAGGCCTGCCGACGGGGAATCGCCCCCACGGAGGCCTGTGGGTTGAGGTTTTGGACTGTCTTTTTTGTGGTACTCCACCCGGCCCGGATTGGCAAGGGGCCGTCCGGCTCCGGGACCCCGGGCCGGGGGAGGTTTCCGGCGGGGCCCCGGACGGTGACTTTTCCGCCTAGTTGGCGGCAGCCATCTTCAACATGCGGAAAAAATCGTCCAGCCGGGATGCGATGCGGATGTCGGTCAATCCGTTCCCCTCGGACTCGGTGTCCAGGATCTTCCCCCCTCCATCATAGCGGATGTCCAGGCTTCCCACCCCCTCGAGACTGAACCGGACCGGTTTTTCCAGGGCGTTGTAGGCGATGCGGATAGGGGCTCCGTCATCTCCGGACGAGGCGATGGACACCAAGCGGCCCCGGGCGTCGTATTCCATGGTGAGGGTTTCCCCGCCCGATTCCCCGGCCAGGACGAGGTTTCCCCGGGCATCGTAGGCGAACCGGTGCCGGGACCACTCCTCATCCCCGTCCGGGCCGCGCCGGATAATCGCGGACCTCTTGGTGTAAATGACGGAGTCGTATTCGTATTCCGTAACCTCACCGTCCTCCTCCCGGCTCACCAGGCGGCCCCGGCCGTCATAGGCGTACCGGACCTCGTCCTCCCCGTCCCGTCTCTCCACCAGGGGCAGTTTTTCGGACCGGTCCAGGTACACGGTCTCCTCCAGGACTCCATTCCGGTAGTTTTCCCGTTTCGCCAGCCATTCCACGCCCAGGGCGTCCCGGGTGAAATGGTATTGGAGGGTGGATTCGTGGACCAGGGAAGGCTCCCCAAAAGAAGCACTGTCCTCCCCTTCCCCATCCTCCTCTTCCCCGCCCCATTCCTCCTCTTCGGCCCACTCCTCGCCGTCCCATTCCCCGTCTTCGGAATCCTCCGCTTCCCGGGCCGGGTAAAGGCGGTCCACCTCCACCGTGAGAACCCGCCCGTTGTTTTCGACGGCCTCGGCATAGGAGAACACCCGCTCCGTGTCCTCGTCAAAAACCTTGTACCCCATGGTCTTGTGGCCCTCGTCCGCGTCCCAGTAGTCTGCCACCGAATAGTCCGGGCCCTCTGTGTCCGCGGCCAGCAGGTGATGGGGCGGGTCCGGGGCATAGGTGTAATTCTGGACGTTCCCCAGGTGATCCAGGACCCGAACCAGGCGACCGGCATCGTCGTAATAATAAGCCGATTCACCTCCCCCGGGTTCGGACACGGACTCCACCAGGCCGCTGGTGCCGTAGTGGAAAGCCAGGGACCCGCCCCAGTCGCTGGAAACGTATACGAGCCTTGGGCCCTCGCTTTCATAGACTAGGACCACCGCGTTGCCGTTGGCATCCTTCAACCCCTCCAGGCGGCCCCGGGCGTCGTACTCTTCCAGGGACATGCCGGGAGAGCCCAGGACGTAGCCGGACGCAGTGGAGGAGATTTCCTTTGGGCCCTGTTTCAGGCTGGTCCACCGGACCCCGGGAACAGGCTCCGGGGGGCTGAGGACGCCCTTTTCATACAGGAGAGCGGTGACGCGGATCCGGAGGACGGCATCCGAGGCCAGGCGCGCGCGGAAGTCCTCCGCCTGGGCTTCGGCCCGGAGTTCCTCCACCGCGAGGGCCGCGCTCCGTAACGTGTCCAGGGCGGCTGTGAGATGATCCGGGTCCCAGCCGTCCGGCAGGAAAAGCTCCATGTCGCCCACGCCGAATTCAAAGCGCGCCAGGGTGCCGTCCAGGCCGGGAACCAGGAAGCTGGCGTAGCGGTGCCCCCATTGGGGCCCGAAGATGCCCAGGTAGGCGCTGGTGGAGTTGTAGTGCCTCCAGACCTCCAACCCATGAGCCCCCCCGGTTTCCAGGTCCGTGGTGTAAAGGTGGAAGCCCCCGTCCCGGGGCTGGCACTCCACGCAGGTTTCAGCCGACGCGGGAAGCGCCGGAAAAAGCACGGCCAGGCAGGCCAGGGCCGCAGCCAGGGTGAAATTCAGGAACCTTGGGGTCCATTTCCCCCTTTTTGCTAGGGGGCGGCCCGGTTTTCCCAACGATTGTTTCAGCATGACGACCTCCTTGCGGTTTTTCCCGTCCCGTAGCGCCTTCCCGGGATGTCCCCGGGGCGCGGCAAGCCTTGGTCCTTTCCACGAGCCACGGTCCAGGCGCTCAGCCCTCATCCCCCATCAAGTGGTTCCGGACGAGCCCCGCGGCGTCTTCAAAGGCCCTGGCCTCCAGCTTGTGGGCGTAACCCTCCTCGAAATTTCCCCGGGCCTTGAAGGCCTGCCGGTTGCTCCACGCCCTCTCGGCCCACCTCTCCAGGGTCCGGAGGACCGTATCGATTTGCTTTTTGCAGGAGTCATCCATGGTGATTCCCCTCCTTTGAACACTTTTCCAGAATTCTCCGGTTTCCGCCCGGACCGCAATGGGCGTCCTGGCTTGCCGGAACCGGCGGCGCATCGCGCATCCGGGTTGCATAGGGATTGAGCAACTAGCGTGCCAGGGGAGAATTGTGAGCGTACGGCGCGGGAAAGCCTGGTTCAGCAAGGTCCGGAAGCGGAGGCCCGGCAAGGAAGGGGGGATGATTCAGGCAAAAACGGCTATTGCGGCGAAAAGAATCGGCAAAAAACGGCTATTTCTCAGTCAGAATGCGTGCGCCAGGGCAGGACCTCCACTTCCGAAAGGTCGGCAGCCCCGCGGCCGAACAGCACCACGAGGCGCAGGCCGTCCGTGAAGTAGAGGTCCCCCCCCATGTTCCGGGCCGGATTTTCAGGGGTGCTGTTTTCCACTCCCCCGGCATATCCAAAGGCCTCCACGGAGTCTGAGAGGAGAAAATCCTGGAGCAGGTAATCCCGGGCCTCGTCGATGTCCGGATCGATGGAATGGGTGATGAAGCGGGCCAGGCTGGAGGAAAGGTGCACCCCGATGTCCCGGCTGATCTGCCCCACCCAGACCGGATCCCCCCGAAAGGTGATGGGCGAGAGCCAAATGCGCAGGTGGTTGCGCTCCCGCACGGTCTGGCGGACTTTCTGAAAGGCCATGTCCTGGCGGCGGTCAAAGAGGTACATGGCGCTCACCGGCGCGGTGCGGTAGCGAAGGCCGCTCAGAAAGGAAACGAGAGTAGCGAGCACCGATCGGGGCCGAACCCGTTCCGAGGGGTCCCAGCCCCGGCGGACAAAAGCAGGAAAAAGATCCAGGTCCCGGCTCACCAGCACCAGGTTCAGGGGATCGGCCAAGCCCGTGCCATCGCGGTCCGTGGCGCAGGGCGGGAGGGCTTCCACGGCGGCCCGGAGGCAGTCCGGATCCTGGCATTGGGTCACATCGTCCCCGTACAGCCCCTCCAGGGTGACTTTCCGGTGGTCCGCCACGAAACCGGGGATGGAGAGGATGAAATCCTTTTTCCGGTGGTCCCCTCCCCCGGCCAGGAGCACGGGCACGTGCTTGACCCCGGGGTCCATGGTGGTGAGCACAAAGCCCGAGGCCTTCTGTCCGGGGGGGATACGGCGGGGCATGGCGAGTTTCCGAAAGCGCCGGGCCACCTCCTCCCGGTTCACTCCCCAGCGGTTCCGGCATACGAGAAGGGCCGCCTCGTCCGGGGAAAAATAGTCCGGGTCCGTGAACACGGGAAAGTACCAGCGCTCCGAGGGGCTTTGGTTTTCCACTTCCAGCCACACGGGCTGGATGCCCTGGCTGTACAGGGAGGCCCCGAACTCCCGCAGGGCTTCCTCCCGGACCAGGATCGACACCCGCACCACCAGATCTTCCTCCTGCCAGACCTGGGCCCGTTCCCGGAAATCCATGGGAAGCGGCGCGCCGTGGAAGGAGGCGCAACCTGCCACGGCCAGGCACAGGACAGCCAGGGCGAGGAGGACCCATGGCGGAGGCCCGGACGGCCGGGGCAGGCGGCCCGGCCGTCCAGATGGGGTGGGGATGGGGGGCATGGGTTTTTCCATCTGCGAAACCGCGTTCACGGCTGCGGGACGATCATCCTTCTGCCTTGCTTTCGGACTTTCCGCCGCCCGGGGGCGGGGAACCGTTCCGGGGTTTGGACTGGTTCTCCGACAGCAGTTCCCTGAACAGGCTGGGCCTTTGGGCCATCTCCTCGGAAGAACCCCAATCCTTGAAGGCTCCGTCTTCCAGGCAGGCCACCACGTTGCAGACCTGGCGAAGGAATTCGGGAGAGTGATCCACGATGATCATGGTCATGCCTGCAAAGGCATCCCCGAGAAGGACCTCGCCCACCTCCCGGGCGGACTGGGCATCCAGGCCCGTGGTGGGTTCGTCCGCCAGGAGAATCCGGGGATGAACCAGCAGGGCCCGGGTCAGGGCCAGGATGCGCCTCTGGCCGCCGGACCACAAATCCTGGGCCGCTTCCCGGCTCAGGCGCAGGTCCAGGGGGCTGGCCGCCTCGCCTGCGGCGGCCTTTTCCTCCATGATCTTCCAGATGCCGGTCCGGCGGCAGGCGTCCTCCATCTCCCGATCCGTGGCGTTCTCGTTGGCCAGGAGAAAATTGTCCCGCAGGCTGCCCGTGATGAACAAGGGCATCTGGCTGACCTGGAACACGTCGGTGCGCAGGTGATCCAGGTCCAGGTCCCGAACCTTCCTGCCGCCCACGAAAACCTCCCCTTCCCCGGGCGTCCACAAACGGTTGAAGAGGCCGAAAATTGTGGACTTGCCTGAGCCGGAACGCCCGACGATGGCGGTCTTCTTGCCGGCCGGGAAAACAAAGCTCAGGTTGTCCAGGATCCTGCGCCCATCCGGGGTGTAGGAAAAGGTCACGTTTTCCAGGCGCAGATCGTTGCCGCCCTCCCCCAGGACCTCCTTTCCCGGGACATCCTGCGTATCGGGCTCGGTCTCCATGAGGTCCAGGACCACCTTCACCCGGGGGTAGTTCAGGTTGATGCCCGCAAAGAAGCTCACCATCTGTTGAACGGGCCGCAGGGCCTGGGGAATGAGGAGGATCACGGCCACGACGGCCCCGGCCGTCTGGGCCCCCTTGATGGGGCCATCGGGGATGAACGAGAGCATGGCCACCAAGATGGCGGCCTGGATGAACCGGGAAGAACTGGCGTTGAAAACCTGGTTCAGGGCCCCGGCCAGAGCCGAGGAGACCTGGGCTGATGATCGCAGGGAAAGGGCGCGGCCAAAGGCCTGGGAGCGCTGGCGGTTGGCCCGCATGACCTGGATCTCCAGGGGCTGGGTGCCGGAGTTTAAGAACTCCTCCTGCAAATTCATGAAGGCGTGGGTGAGCCGCTCGGACGGGCCCATGAGGAGCCGGGAAAGCTGCCAGCCCACCAGAGGGAACACCACCACCAGGCCCACGAGCCCGGCCATCCAGGAGGGGGGGATGTTCACGGCGTAGGCCAGCTCGTGAATCAGGGTGTACAGGGCCAGGACAAAGGTGATGGCCTGAATGATCAGGCTCCGGTACAGCTCGCAGAGAGTCTGCTGGGCGCCCTGGGAAAACTGGGTGACCACGGCGGAAAGCCTGCCTCCTGGGTTTTCCTGATGGAACGAGGGGCCCAGGGTGAGGGCCTTGTCGTGAAGCCGCAGGGCCAGCTCCTGGGCGATCTCGGAATCGGACTTGGTTTCCGCCACCCGGGAACTCACGTCCAGGACCATGGACAAGAGGATGATGCCGAAAAAGAGCCAGACCAGGTGGGACAGGTTCGAGGGCAGGATGGCGTCCGTGATCCTTCCGTACCAGGAATCCCCATTTTTCACCCCCGCCCCCGCCGCCTTGGACCCGGCCGAACCCGCCGGTGCAGGGCCCGCGTGGGCCGCAGGGGACGGCGCTTCCGGCGACGCCTGGGCCGCCAGGGCCATGCGGTTCAACTCGGCGTTCATCCTGCCCAGCAAAAGAGGCTGGTACAGGGCCATCAACGAACCCATGAACACCAGGACCATGGACAGCAGAAACGTGCTCCTGCGGTAGTTGATGAAACGCAGCCCCCAGCGGAACATGCGGCCCCAGGCGATGGGCCCCGGCTTGCCACCCATCATCCCCGGCCCGCCCATCATCCCCGCTCCTCCCATGCCTCCTTTGGCGGGGCCTGTGTCCTTGGAAGCCGGACCGGAAGGCTTTCCGGCCGGCGGACCAGATCCGGTCCCGCCAGGGGAAATATCCGCCTTGCCAGGGGGAATATCCGTGTTTTCGGGAGGAACATCCACCTTGCCGGGGATGTTCCCGGAAGGCTTCGGGTCTTTTTCCATGATCCCTCTCGGGCCCGGCCCCATGGTGGACGCCCGGCGGTTCGGAACCGCGGGCCATTCTCCGGGGCCGGAGTCGGCCCGGCGCGGGCGGGGCGTGTGGCCCCACCCGCGCCGGTTGGGAAAAACAGCATGGGCGCTGCCTGCGTCAGGCGGGCGGAGCCGCGAAAATCTCCACGCACATGGAGCAGATGATGCGGGTGGGGGATTCCGTGTCCCCCCAGATGTACCCGACGTACCCGCAGTAGGGGCACATGGCCAGGACCTGCTTGGCCGACTGACCCGCCACATCGCCCTGCCCCCCGGGAGTGGGCCGCAGCATGGCCGCCTGATTGCGGTCCGTCTTCTTCGCCTCGGCCTTGTCCAGCTTGCTTCCGATTTTTACCGTGACCTCACTCATGATGAAACTCCTTCCCTGCTTGTGACCCGTTGGCGAGCCTTGCGCCGCCAGGGTGTCAGGAAGCGGCTCGCCGGACGCTGGCGCAAGACCCCTCCGACCCGTAAGAAGCCGGCCGCCCGGCCCGTCATGCCATTATCAGCCTGCTGAAAATCAGGCTTTGAAGGAGCAACCGCAACGGCCGCACTGGACATAGATGTAGTATTCCGTGTCCAGCCAAGCCCAGCCCACGTTGTAGCAGCAGGGGCACATGACCATATCGCGGTAGGGGGCCTGGCCTTCCACGTCACCCGTCTTGGGAGGGGCGTTCACCAGAACGGCCTTCTTGGAGGGATCCAGGGTCTTCGCCTCTTCCTCGCTGATCTTCTCTCCCACCTTGACCTTGATTTCCATTGACTGCTCCTTTCCCTTAAAGAATTCCCGGCGCCGGTTCATCCGGACGCCCCAATTTTTTCCCATCCCGCCCGCCCCGGCCAATCCAGGGCCGGGCGGTCCTTGTCCACTTCCATCCACGCCTACCAGAAGGGGAGCCCGCATTGGGGGCACATGAGCCACCCCCCTTTCGGAATTTCGTCGGGGCACCATCCCGTGAAGTAACAGACAGGGCACATGACCAATCCCATGTCATGGGCGAACTGCCCCTGCACATCAGCCTCCCCGGGCGGAACTCCCCGAAGGACGACCCTCTGGGAGGGATCCAGGCTCCCGGAATCCTCCGCTCCCATCTTCTCTCCCACCCGAACCTTGGTTTCCCTGGGCATGGCCTCTTCCTTCCGGGGCGCGGCCTCAGGCCAAAAAATACTCCTGGCAGCCCCCGCAAAGGACGTACACGTAGGACGACGTCTCCAGCAGAGCCTTGTTAAGGGTCCCGCAGTAAGGGCAAAGAACTGACCAGGAAACCACCAGTTCCTGTCCCTGGACATCCTCCCTGGGGCAGGCCCGGACAGGGCCGTCCCCCCCGGCCAGGGAAACCTTTTTCCGGGCTTCCTCCTGGTCCGTTTTCCTGCCTGTTCGCTTGGGTCTGGATCCAGGCATTTCCCTCGTCCTTCCCCCCCGGAGCCCCGGGGTCAATCCTTCGGAGTCCAACCGGCCATGGCCTTCAGGATGGTCTTGACCTCAAAGGACAGAAGCCGGGGAAACCGCTCCAGGAGCAGGGCCACGAAACCGGTGACCCGGGGGGTGGCGAAACTCGTGCCGCTTTGCTCCTCGTACCCGCCGCCCGGCACCGGAACCCGGATGCGCGTCCCGTGGGCGTCGTACTCAATGAGGCTTCCCTTGCTGAACTTCAGGGCATCGGGGTTTTCAAAGTCCCCCCGGTCCACGCTGATGACCGTGGAGAACATGGAGGGGCACCCCATGTCCCCGAAATTCCTCCGGGAGGCCACCACGATGGAACTTTTCTCGTAGGCCCGCTCACAGAGGCGGAACATGCCCGGAAAAAAACGCTCGTTGGAAAGGGCGAGGCTCATGTTGATGAGGCTCACGTTCTGCCCGAGCGTCCAGCGAAGGCCTTCCAGGAGGATGTCCGCCGAACATGCGTTGTATTCGTTCAATACCTTCACATTGATGATGCGTGCATCAGGCGCGATGGAGGAGATGATTCCAGCCACTGCGGTGCCGTGGCCGTAACTATCGGGCAGTCCAGCAGGGTCCACTTCTTCGCACACGGCCTTGCCGTCCTTTTCAAAGACCCGGCAGGCGCGGCTCACCCGGCCGGCCAGATCCGGATGGGTGGCGTCCACCCCGGAATCGATGACCGCCACCTCCACGCCCTTGCCCGTGGCGTTGGCGCGGAGCCAGCCCATCTTTAGTCGCTGGTTGAGGTAGTTCTTGACATAAGTCATGCCTTAGAACCTCCAGGAGGAAGCGCTCCGCATCCCGGCCGCGAGGTTCAGGATTCCGGCTGCCAGGGAAAGGGCGTCCTCCCCCTGGCGGGCCATGAGGCCGACATCCCGGAAGATGTCCAGGAGCAGGGCCGACTCCTTGCCCAGGCCGAGACCCTGGAGGGCCGCCGGGATTTCCCGGCTGTCGCCTCTCATGAGTCCGGTCAGGATCTCCTCCCGGAGCTTGTGTCTCACCACCAGGGCGGCCAACTCCGAGAAGAGCCGGTAGGACTCCATGTCCCCGGGGGTGAAATGGTCGCCGTCCTTCTTGTTCACCGCGCTGATGGTGCCCAGGGG
>Ga0180009_10006090_pt1 | contig 12753 bp, 8 predicted proteins | sample OS_PC_MetaG_FD_123537 | JGI IMG/M metagenome (GOLD analysis project Ga0180009, IMG submission 123537) | Groundwater microbial communities from the Aspo Hard Rock Laboratory (HRL) deep subsurface site, Sweden - OS_PC_MetaG | ecosystem: Environmental > Aquatic > Deep subsurface > Groundwater...
AATAAACAACCAATACTATAGCCAAGTGTTCTTAGAAGAAAACCTGAGCCAAAACATAACAACAGGAGAAATTGTCAAAATATATAATCAATCAAAACCAAGCGGCTGGTTCAACATAACACTAACAAATCTCCATCAAGGAGAAAACAACATAACAATATTAGGAGAACGAATGGGATTGACTGGCCCATCAAGAACAATAAATGTGTTCTACGACAACGAGGCACCAAAAATAAACATATCAAACATACCAAGCAACCTGACAACAAACACAACAACTTTCAACTTCACAATAACAGACAACTACAACATAACATTGCCAACACTACTAGTTAATATCACCAACGGAACAAACAGCACATTGCACGTTTGGAGTGGGGGAACAAGCTATAACACAACAGGCTGGAACTTAGGACAAAACATAACCTGCACAGGAACAAGGTACGCACAAGCATGCCAATTCACAGCAACACTAAACGATGGAACGTACAACATGACATTCCAAGTCAACGACACAGTCAACAACCAAAACATAACACAGAAAACAAGCATTATAGTAGCATCTCAAGTAACCTCTCCAACTCAGATAATTGATACAGGTGCAACAACAGACAGCCGATCACAGCTAAACGCGACATGGACAAATGTTACAAACCAAACTTATTTTAGCCACTACGAACTAGCAGTTGGAAAAGCCATCTATCCAAACGCAAGCTTTAATGATACAAAAAACTGGTTTAGCGTTGGAAGCAACACATCCTACCAAATAATGAATATGACGCTCATACCAGGACAGATGTATTACATCCACGTACAAACAGTCAACATATTTGGCGCAACATCACAAGTCAAAAACACAGACGGAATAGCAATAGAAGACAACTCACCACCAGAATACATCCCTGGAAGCTCAGTCTGGGTCGGAACGGACTCAAATAATTTGTGGACAAACGAGAACTCAACACTCAGAGGACTCTGGAACTTCACAGACAATGAGACAGGCATAAACAAATTCATGTTTGCGATAGGAACTGCTAAGTATCCACAGTCAGGATGGGATAGTGTGTTAGCACAAAAAGAAACGACAAACTTTGGATTCAACGAATCAGGACTAACATTGCAACAGAACAAGTCATACTATTTCAGCGTAAAAGCAAAGAACGGATACCAATACGGGTTTGGATGGTCTGACTGGTACAGCAGCGAGTACATAAAACAAGACTTAACAACACCAACAGGTGGAAGCATAAGCTACCAACCAGGAAACTACACTGCAGGTTCAATAACACTGACATACCTAACAGGAGATGACTACTTATCAGGCTATAACTATGGTCAGTTATTAATGAAAAAGACTAATTACAGTTCCATAAACGGTGGATGCAATGCTTACTCAGATTATGAAACTCTAAACGTTTCAATGGTAAAAGTTGACACTCCAACTAGTTACTTCTACACAAGCCTGCAAGATGGTAAATGCTACAAGTTTGGATTGAAGGTTTATGACAAGGCAGGAAACAGTGTGATATACACATTAGGAAATGAAGACTACAACGTGACCGCTGATTCAACCGCTCCATCAACTGTGATGATAACTGATGATGGAGTAATAACAGGATCAAGAAACCTGTTATTCTCATGGACAGAAGCAATAGATCCACACACAGGAATAAGAAATTATCAATACGCCCTTGGAACAACGCCAGGAGCTGACAACATAGTAAATTTTACAAGCAATAACCTGACGAGAACCTTAACACTAAACAACTTACCACTACAAGACGAGCAGATATACTATCTAACAGTCAAAGCATACAACAGAGTGGGCCTCGTCTCAACAAGCTACAGTGATGGAGTACTATACCTTGACATGGACACACCAACAGCATTAACAGTTGTAAAAGTGGCAAACGACACTAATGCAAGCAACGGATACCACGACTTTGACAATGATACAAACACCACCATTTTGTTAACAGGAGAAAACAGTTTGACATGCGCGTGGTCATACTATGATATAGATTACACTCAACCAAGCCAATTGACAAACTACTCATGGGCATGCACAAACACAGCCAATAACCCTGTAAACAGAACTGGAAACTATACTTGTGAGATAGAAACCCCCAACGAAGCAGTGTACACTGTGCATGTAAACTGCAAAGACGATGCTGGAAACAAGCAGCTAGCATCAGAAAACACAGACATAACATTCATCAAAGAGAACGAGCCCCCACAGATAAACATAACTTATCCTGAAAACAACATAATAGTTAATGGTGTGATAAGTGCAAATGTAAGCATATGGGATGTTTCAAACTATACTGCTAGGTATGAATTAAGAGAATATGTGAATAACACACTGATTATAAACCAAACTATTTCAAACCTGTCAAATATAACAATGAATACAACTGGGCTTGGAGGAGAATACATTTTCAGAGTGTTTGCAACAGATGATTACAACCACACAAGCAACGAGTCAGTAAACTTCGTGGTCAACAACAACGCTCCAACAGTTAGGATAATACTATCAAACACATACCAGAATTCAGACTTTAACTTTTCAATAGCCTCAACACTGTACTACAACATATCATACAACATAACAAACATCACAGGAACACTAATACAAAACAACTCTTGGAACAACACCCAACTAATCGCAGCTAATACAACCATAATAAGTGTGAGTGCATCCACACTGCCAGAAGGAGTCTACACTATAAGAGTCGTTGCAAGAGATAATAGTTCAAACATCACTGCAAACAAGAGTTTTATAATTGATAAGACTGCGCCTGAATATAGAGGAACTCTTCAAGTAGAACCAACAGAAATAATATATGAGAACGACACTATAAAGTTATACCTGAACTGGAAAGAAACAACATCTTTAGACAGCATATGGGTTGTGCACAACGCGAATGGAAGCAGTGTAAACTATACAGCGACAAATACAACTCCGGGAAGCCAGATATATGAGAATTTCACAAGATACAAGGTAGAGATACCATCATTCATGACTCGCACAAATCAAACAATCAACTACACTTGGTATGCAAGAGACAAGGCGGGAAACCAAAACAACACTTCAACAAACAATCTATACATAACTAACAGAGTTCCAAACATAACAACCACAAACCTTTCAAATGCGTTGTTAGGAGTGTCCTATCAGGAAAATGTCCTTTTCAATGATTCGGATGATAGCCATAACAATTCAGACTTTAGCTGCGCAGTAGAAGGACTTCCAATAACAACGATGATAATAGGAACGACAACCTGCAGATTGACTTGGGACTCTCCAACGCCAGTTGCCAACAATACAATAAATGTAACTGTAACAGATGGAATAAACACTACAAAAAAAGCATTCAACCTAACAGTGTTGCAAACAAGGGTGCACAACATAACAGTAAACACGAGCCACACAGTAACATCTGAGTACTGGCTAAACAATACATTGATGAGAATAATAACGACGAGCGGAAACACAAACACAACTCTGTTAGAATCAGCAAACTACACTTTAAAGCTGAAAATAGATAATTTGCAGATGACAACGAGTAACTTCAACATAACAAGCAATCTGGACGTATTCTTCCAGCTGCTAAACAAGAACACGATAGACAATAACGAGACAGGGATGGGGCTAAACAGAACGCGCATACCAGTAGAAGCGTATGTTTTTAGACTAAATGTTACACCAGAAAGAAACGGAACGTATGAGATGGCTTTCAACTACACAAAATACCCTTCAGTTACAACAAGCAAACTAAGAATAATAAAGCTAGGATACGATGAAACCACAGGAATAATAAACTATACAAATGCAACAAGCTTGACAACAACCCTTGACACGAGCAGACAACTAGTCTATGCAACAGTCTCAAACTTTTCAGCATTCATACTTGTAGAAGACACGACAGCCCCCTCTACTCCACCATCAGGTGGTGGAAGGGGTGGAGGATCATCACGTAGAAGTGGAGGGTCATTCTTCATACCACCACCAACTTGTAACGATAATATTTCAAACCAAGGAGAAATAGGTGTAGACTGCGGAGGACCATGCCCACCATGCCAAACCTGTCATGATACGATACAAAACCAAGGAGAAGAAGGAGTTGACTGCGGAGGACCATGCATTCGATGCATAGCCCCAACCTGTAATGATAGAATTAAGAATGGTGATGAGGAAGAAGTTGACTGTGGAGGATCATGCAGACTGTGCACACCAACACCAACCTGCACAGACGGAATACTTAATGGTGGAGAACAGGGAATAGACTGCGGAGGATCATGCATACCCTGTCCAGGATGTACGAACGGAATAAGAGATGCTGGAGAAGAAGGAGTTGACTGTGGAGGTGTGTGCGAACAAGAATGTGGACCTGAAGTGATAGAAAAACCAGTGGAAGTGAAAAAGACGCCTGCATACGTCTGGTTTATAGTATTAGGAATAATAATTATGGGTGGACTCGTAGCGATGTGGATATACAAAAAAGAAGAGCGAAAAGTCAAGAAGACAGCAGCGCAAGTTGCAGCAGAGCAAGAAGAAATTATAGATTTGCAAGATGAAGAAAGATCAGTAATGGCCAGATACATAAACAAGTACTTAGCGCAAGGATTCAAAGAAAACGATGTGAAAAACCAGTTACTAGTTGATGGATTTAGACAAACACACATTGACCTTGTGACTGCCGCAGTTATAAGAGACCTAAAAGTCCAAGAGATACAAGACTACATAACAGACTACACAAAGAAAGGATACACAGCAGATGAACTAAAAGAGTGGATCTTAAACCAAGGAATAGAAGAGTCACTGCTTAAAGAAGCAGAATCCAAATTACAAAGAGCAAAAGGAGATGCCAACCCCTCACAAAGTGAATTGTCAGATATAGACGTGGACAATCTCCTAGAAAAGAAAGAAAAGAGGTTGTAGGGTGTCCGCCAACATCCTACAACTTTTTTTTTTTACTTAATAATTGAATATTAAAGGATAGTTTCTTCAACAACAATACTTAAATATCTGCAATGATATTTTTTTCTATGCCAAAAATGAAGTGGATAGTGTTGACTGGCGGAGTTCTCTCAGGATTAGGAAAAGGAATCGCATCTGCAAGCATAGGGATGCTGCTATCTTCTAAATACAAAATTATACCAATAAAGTGTGACGGGTATCTAAATGTTGATCCTGGAACGATGAACCCAATAGAACATGGAGAAGTGTATGTGCTTGAAGATGGCGGTGAAGTAGACATGGATTTTGGACATTATGAACGCTTCTTAGGAATTAATTGCAAATCAGAATGGAACCTAACAATGGGCAAAGTCTTTGACACAATAAGAAAAAAAGAGCGCAGAGAAGATTACTTGGGAAAGACAGTTCAGTACATACCTCACGTCACAAACCTAATAATTGAATGGTGGCTTAGTGTAGCCAGAAAAGAGAAAGCAGAAGTTGTGCTCATAGAGATAGGTGGCACAATCGGAGACATAGAAAACGAGCTCTACGTAGAAGCTGCAAGGCAGTTAAAAAAAATCGTTGGTGAACAAAACATAATGTATGCACACCTAACATACATACCAATACCTGCATGTGTGAATGAGCAGAAAAGCAAGCCAACACAGCAAAGCATAAACATTCTGCGGGAACGAGGGATAACACCAGACCTCATAATAGGGCGATCGGCTGAGATGCTCACAGATGAAATAAAAAATAAGATAGCAACTTTCTGCGATGTAAAAAAAGAAGCAGTGATATCAGGCTTAGACGTTGATAACATATACAAGATTCCATTGATATTTGAACAGGAAGGAGTCTCAAAGATTGTCAGCAAAGAACTGAACATAAAAGTAAAACTTAAACTGAAGAAATGGAAAGGATTGGTTAAGAACTTAGACTCTCCAGAAAAAAAAGTTCGGATAGCAATATGCGGTAAATATACGAGACTTGAAGATTCATACGCGAGTATAGTTGAAGCGCTAAAACACGCATCGGCACACCTTAAATGCAAAGTTGAGATAAACTTTGTAGAAACTTCAAAATTAGGAGATATTAGAAAAGAACTAGAAAAAATTGATGGTGTTATAATTCCAGGTGGATTTGGAGAGCGAGGAGTTGAGGGTAAAATAGAAGTGATAAAGTGTTGTCGTGAAACAAGAAAACCTTTGTTAGGGATATGTTATGGATTGCAATTATCAGTCGTCGAATTCGCAAGAAATGTTTGCGGACTAAAAAATGCTAACACAACAGAGATAAATGAGAAAACGCCATATACAGTAATAGATATACTTCCAGAGCAAAAAAACGTGTTAGAAAAGGGCGGCACTATGAGACTTGGAGCATATCCTGCAGTACTTCAGAAAGATACAAAGATATTTGACCTATACAAAAATGCGAATGTTTCAGAAAGGCATAGGCATAGATACGAAGTCAATCCTGAATACCATGAAATATTACAAAGAAACGGCATGGTATTCTCAGGAATGTCACCAGACAGGAAATTAGTGGAATTCATAGAGCTAAAAAACCATCCATACTTTGTAGGCTGCCAAGGACATCCAGAACTAAAATCAACACTACTAAAGCCTGCGCCACTATTCTATGGACTTGTGAGCGCAGCGATGATAAAAAATCAACAGTAAGCTTTATAAACAAACCTTTTTTACATGAAACAATGACAGAATATTGTATATCATGCAAGAAAAGCATTACAAATGAGAGTGGAGCGGCAAAGTTTAAGTGCCCAAACTGTAGCGAGTATGAAGTAATCAGGTGTAAAAACTGTCGACAAATAGTTGCGAAGTACACTTGTCCAAAATGCGGATTTACAGGACCAAACTAAATTCTTTAAAAAATGGCAAATGCAATTGTTACGATAAAAATAATGCCTGAATCCCCAGAGATGGACTTAAAATCATTAGAAACTCAAGCAAAAGAAAAAATAACTGCTTTTGCAGGCGAAGGAGAAACTAGAACTGAGATAGAGCCAATAGCATTTGGGCTAAAAGCAGTTAAGATAACATTTGTCATGGACGAAAAACTAGGCAGTCCAGACAAAGTCTCAGAAGAAATAAGCGCTTTAGAAGGCGTAAACTCAGCAGAAGTAGTTGATGTTAGACGAGCGATTAGTTAGTTCTTGAGAATATTTAACAATTTTCCTTCTTCAATATCACTTTTTAGACCTAGTGTTGAGAAGTGAGTCCTTGAAACCTTAAAGCCTTCATCTTTAATCTTTTTCATCAGCAAATCATATCTTGGAATTTGCAACTTGTTTTTCTTGCACAATTGGTGAATGTCATAAAACCCGCAAGTATCAATCTTTGACTCTTCAAGAATAATATTTAAAAAAAGTTTTAAATCACCGCTTGCAAACTTATACATTTTAGACACTAGTTTCTCATCCCATAAAGAACCAAGCCATAACGGACCAGCAATTCCAAGTAATCCATGTTCTTTTAAAGCTTCATCAACATCAGACTTGGATTTTTGACAACGGAAAAAACTCGAAAGTAATGATCTTTGCTGTAAGAAAATATTGGAACTAACGCTTTGTCATACTGAGCAGCCACAAGCTGAATCTTTCGGGTTAAAATCCTGATGCCAATCTCATGCTTTAGTTCATTCCTCAAAGGAGCAGCCCAATACTTCCTCATACAAGCATCTGGATACGTTCCTGCAAGAGCTGATGTGTCAGTTGCAGTAACTGCCAGTATGCCATTTCTTGAAATTCTCTTAACAGCAGAGTCTAAAAAAGGGTTTGGAGTGCCAAAAGGATCAATGTCAATATAGTCAAACCCAAAACCCTCCAAAAGGAACAAGTTAGCATCATCATTTGAAATAATGATTTCTTTGTCAGGCAGTTTGTTAAGAGAAAAATTATTCTTTAAAATCTGATAAAAATCTTCCTTGTAGTCGTTGAAGTACAAAGTTTTCATCTTGCTCTTTTTTAGCTCAAGCAAAAACCTTAAACCTCTAACACCACTACCAGCCAACGGAAGAGCAATGTTTAGGTTATTCTCAGGAATAGAATTCAAAAGCAGAATGCTCAAGTCACGATTAAGTTTCATAACCGGATTATAAAAAACTGGCAATTTCTTAGAAATCTTAGACTCATCAGAGACTTTAATCTTGGCTTTTCCCTCTTCAACAACTTTAAGTTTTTCTGGCATAGAAAATGATTATTGATATTATTATCAACACAAATGAGCTCCCATACAAATTCAAATCAGTAATTGGTGTTTTGAAAAAACCACTGATTCCAGCGATAAACAGCGAGTGAACACCCCAGCTTATCAAGACAGGATAACCGTACTCTTCAAGCGGCGTTTTAAAAACTTTATGCTTAAATATGGCTCTGAACATGAATAGGCCTGGGATGAAGAACATGTATAAAAAGCCGTAAAACTTGCTAAAAGTCTTTATGATTGGAACTTTGAAAATCAAGAGCAACAAAATTCCTAAAACAATTCCAGCGATGAAGTAATAAAGAAAGAGCAAAGACTCTTGCTTGCTAAGAAGTTTTTCTCTCTTATACCTTGTACTATCATCTTTTTTATCAGTTTTCTTTTTAGTTATCTTTTTAACCATGATGGTAACGAAGTCAAATCTTATTTAAAAACTTTTATTTTGTTAAAACAAACTGTCCACAATCTCTTTTGGATGACCATGTTTTATGAGCTCGTTTCTTATGTCATAATCATTAAAACCTTGTGATCGACATGCATGTATATAATTTCTCATTTGAGAAACAACCATTTCTTGATGTGTGCTTGGCTGTTGTTGAATGTTTACTTGTGATTGTGCATCATCTGTTTTATTATTTGAAGGCTCAGTCTTTTTTTCAATTTTTCTTTTTTCTAAAATTAGAAATATAACTCCTCCTGAAAGTACAATTATCACGAACAAAAATAATATGTTGATACCTCCAAATGATGAAGGGCATTCAACATTAGGACAATCGTCTGGCGGCGGAGTGTTTTTTGCTTGTTCATCTGAAAAATTGTTCTCTTCAGGTTCATCAGTAAAAGATGATTCGTCATAAGTCTGATTTTCATCAATAGGTTCTTCATAAGTCCAATTATCTTCCGAATCATTAGTATTATTATCATACATTGTGTTATTGGAGTACTCATCTGGTAAGAAGTCGGGAGGAGGAATATCTGGCTGAGCGAAAACTATGGCGTTTACTAATATTAAAAATAATACTACCAGCGAAAATATTAAAATCTTCATTTTCAAACAAATCACATACTATTTTATACTACTTATTATATAAACTTTTTTATAAAAATAGTCAATAATGTTTATAAATAGCTTATTATTCACAAACAATATGACTACTAGAAGCCCTATAGTGTCTGTGCTTGGACACGTAGATCATGGAAAATCATCAATATTAGACTCGATTAGAGGAACCAATATCGTTGCAGGGGAAGCAGGGGCTATAACTCAAGCGATAGGCGCGTCTATAATACCAATGGATGTCATCAAGAAGAAATGCGGAAAACTTCTAGAATCCTTAAAAATAAATTTTAATATACCAGGACTTTTGTTTGTCGACACACCTGGACACGCAGCTTTTACAACACTTAGAAAGAGAGGAGGAAGCCTTGCAGACATAGCAGTGCTTGTAGTTGATATAAAAGAAGGCTTCAAGCCGCAGACAGTCGAAGCAATTGAAATATTAAAAGGCTACAAAACACCTTTTGTAATAGCGGCTAACAAACTAGATTTAATACCTGGTTATAAAAAACAAAACCTTCCACTCCTGCAGGAGATAAATTCTCAATCTGCAAACGTCCAGGCAGAGATTGATAAGAAGATTTACGAATTAGTGGGACAACTACATGACAAATTCGGCATAGTCTCAGACAGATTTGACAGAGTTGGAGACTTCACAAAACAAATTATAATAATACCCTGTTCAGCAAAGGAGAATATTGGATTGCAAGAATTGCTTATGATGATAGCGGGCCTTGCACAAAAGTTTTTGGAGACAAATCTAAACATAGATGTTTCTGGAAAAGCCAAAGGGACAATTCTAGAAGTAAAGGAGGAAAAAGGACTTGGGAAAACAATAGATGTCATAATATATGATGGAACACTCCACGTCAATGATACAATAGTTATAGGCTCAATGGACAAACCCATATCAACAAAGATAAGAGCTCTTTTTGAGCCTGACCCACTGGCAGAGATGAGAGATAAAAAAAGCAAGTTCAAGTCAGTAAAGCAAGTATCAGCTGCGATGGGAGTAAAAATATCTGCACCTGATCTTGGCGGAGTCGTTGCAGGCATGCCTCTTAGAGCCTGTGACCCTTCAGAAGTTGAGACTGTCAAATATAACCTTATGACTGAAATAACAGCTGTAACTATAGAGACAGATATTATGGGACTAATAATCAAAGCAGACACCATCGGTAGTCTTGAAGCAATGATAAACATACTCAAAGGAAAAAAGATTCCTATAAGGAAAGCAACAATTGGTAACATAAACAAAAAAGACTATGCAGAAGCTGAAAGCAACTATGAAAATAATCCTCTGCTATCTGTGATATTAGGTTTCAACGTTGTAGACGAGTCTGGTTCTGACAACAAAAATGTTAAGGTGCTGACAAATCAAGTCATATACAGATTAGTTGATGATTTTGAGAAATGGCAGGAAGAAAAGAGAAAGGATGAGGAAGAAAAAAAGTTAGACAAAGTGATTAGGCCTTGCAAAGTTGAAATCTTGCAAAGCTGTATCTTTAGGCAGTCAAACCCATGCATACTGGGTGTTGAAGTGCTAATAGGTGTTTTAAGAGTTGGAACTCCATTGATGAAGAACGGGATATACCTCTCAGAGGTTAAGTCAATCCAGAGTGAAAAAGAAAACTTTCAAGTGGTTGAGAAAGGAAGACAAGTCGCGGTATCCTTGCCACATGTAACTGCTGGAAGGCAAGTTTTTGAAAATGATTTTTTATACTCAGACATATCAGAAGAGGATTTTCGAAAACTAAAAAAGCTAAGCACATTTCTTGCAAAAGACGAGATTTCATTGTTAAAAGAGATTGCTGAGATGCACAGAAAACACAATCCCGTCTGGGGGGTGTAACACATGCAAAGTATGGAAATTCTAAACTCAAAGCAAATCAAGAATATCAGGAGTTTGCTAGAAAAACAATTCGGAATAGTTGAGAAGCTGGATTTCGTTTTCATGATTAACGCCAAAGGAAAGGTGTATGTTATAACTCGTGAAGTTGAAAAACTAGACTTGAAAAAATTAAGGATAGACTCTATAGGCTTGTACTTTGGAACTCTTGGAGATGATGGTTTTAGACTAAGCATTGAAGGAAGCCAGATAATTGGCAAGTTTGCAAAGAAAAACGTCTTAGAACTAGATGACTGCCAGTTTGAGAGTTGGTTGAAAGGAGAAGATTTTGAAGTTGACACAAAAATGTCAGGTTTTGTTATTGTAAAATACAAGAAAGACTTTGTTGGCTGCGGGCGTATCAGAGAAAAAAAACTGTTAAACTATGTTTCAAAATCAAGAAGACTTATTGTTATAAACAACTAATTCTCATTCATAGTGATGTGTTAATACATCAAGCAGAAAAGATTTACACTTGTTAATATATTCTTTATGCTCCTTTTCTGATTTCTTCGATAGACTTCTAACTCTTGCATTTTGGTTTCTTAATTTCTTCATATCTTCTAAGAATTCTCTATCTTTGAAACTAGCCTGTCTGAAAGCATAGTTCAACTGGTTAAGATGTCCTATCTCTTTTTTCAAGAAGTTTTCAATATCTATTATTTGTATCTCTATAAAGTCTTTTGGAACTTCAGAGACACCACTATCAATTGACTTTGCATTCCCAATTGGGGAATACCTCACTTTTAAGTGTATGGCACCATAATCCCCTAGTTTTTCATAATGGTTCACTATCTCCACTACCTCTATGTTGCTAGTCTTTGGATTGACAAAGTATGATTTTAAAGTCGTTATTGGATCTATCTGCAAATTCAATATTTGTTTATCATCCCTGTAAGGCTTAAGAGTTACTAATTGCAGTCCTTTAAAATCTTTAATCAAACCATCTTTAACATCATAATCAGTTCTTCCTCCAATAACTCCTCTTTTTATGCTTTCTTCATATATCTTTCTTGGAATCTTACTTGCAACTCTTGCAAGAGACTTAGAGTTCTTCTTAATCATTAGATGCGGTTCTAATCCTTTATTTTTTGCATGAGACATTATTGTTAAGTTTACGCGATAACTAGTATATTTGTCAAACTGCTTGTTGGTTTGCTTACATCTGTAATCTTTTATTATGTCTGCTATTTCCGGATTTAAACACTTTATTTTATGCAAAACATTATCCGGGATGATGTGCTTGGATAATATGATGTCTAACTTTTCCTTGTAGTTTTTTACACACAATGTTTCAAAGTCTGTTTTTTTCATGAACTTGTGCTTAATCTCTTCATAAATCAGTCCCAGGTCCTCGTCTAGTTGACGAAACCTTTCATTAAGAATCATGTTAATAAGCCACTTGTTATCATCAGATAATCCCCTTTTTATTATTTCAGGCTCTGCAAGAGATGTAAGTATCTCGGCCGCGTTCATACTCGTTTCAAACTCTTGAATTTTATTAAAAATCTCAACAGAGATTTTGTTGGGGTTTAATACCCCGACCTTCAGGTTGAGATTTTTAATCCCAAAAATTCGACTTTTAAGATAGTCGAGCGTAATACCCTGACCTTTAGGT